>Ga0070741_10016331_pt1 | contig 12400 bp, 10 predicted proteins | sample Coa_R1_4_FD_66440 | JGI IMG/M metagenome (GOLD analysis project Ga0070741, IMG submission 66440) | Surface soil microbial communities from Centralia Pennsylvania, which are recovering from an underground coalmine fire - Coalmine... | ecosystem: Environmental > Terrestrial > Soil > Unclassified ...
CTATGCTGACGGTGGGAACCGCGGCCTGTTCTGTTGTTTGTTTTAACTTCGCCGCGGCCGCCACCCGCGCGTGGATGCCGTAGGCAATCACACCACCGAGAGCAAGCATTGCGGCGGCCAGCAATAAAATAGCTGCGAGAGCAACATTCCGCTTTAGACGTTCGCCTGTGGCTGGTTCTCTGAAAAACAGGGCAGACTCTTGTGTCTCAAAAGTTGTCTTCGCAGTTGTATCCTCGATTCTCATTCAATGGCTCCATTATTGACTCAGAAGATCACTGGCCCTCGCGGTCGGCTCGTGATCGGGTATCAGCCGGACTACGTCGGCCGTGCATCAGACTAAAGACCGCAGGGACGAAGACAAGAGTAGCGACCGTGGCATACAGCAAACCACCAATAACGGCGCGTCCGAGCGGCGCGTTCTGCTCGCCGCCTTCTCCCAGCCCTAGCGCCATGGGTACCATACCTATGATCATAGCAAGGGCCGTCATCAAAACGGGGCGTAAACGTGTGAAGCAGGCCTCAACGGCTGCCTGCGGCGCGCTGCCGTGAATCATCAGCCGCTCTTTGGCGAATGCCACCACCAGAATACTGTTAGCAGTGGCAACCCCCATGCACATAATCGTACCCATTAAGGCGGGAACACTCAGCGTCGTGTGCGTGATGAAGAGGAACAAGATAATGCCGGCCAGTGCGGCGGGCAACGCGGTGATGATGATGAAAGGATCCAGCCACGACTGAAAATTGACGACGATTAACAGATACACCAAGATGACGGAGAAGAGGAGTCCGGCCAGCAAGCCACTGTACGAAGTCCGCATCGTCTCCAACTGTCCTCGCACCGTGAGAAAACTGCCACGTGGCAAGGACGGGCGATGGGCCTCGACAATGCGCTGAATGTCCCGACCGGCTGCTCCGAGGTCGCGGTCTTGGACGGAGCCGTAAATGTCCACCACGCGCCGGATATTATAGTGAGAGATCGCCTGCATCTCACTCGACCGCGTGATCGAGGCGACATCGGCCAAGATTTCCATCCGCTTCATGGTCGACGCACTGATGGGGATGTTCTGGAGGTCCTGCAGGGACTGAATTTTGTACTGCGGCGTTTGGGTGACGAGGCTATAGTTGACACCATTTTGCCAGTTCAAGAAGAAGGTCGGCGTGGTTTGAAAGCTGCCGCTCAAGGACACGAGCAAACTACTGGCGACGTCACGCGGAGTGAAGCCGCCCTGGGCTGCCTTCGTGCGATCGACGGCGATATGGAATTTGGGGTAGTCGAAGGTCTGCTGGATGCGGAGGTCAACCAGACCGGGCACCTGGCGCAGCTCGTTCAGTAGCGTGTTTGCTACTTGCCGGTTGCTTTCCATGTCCGCTCCTTCGAGTTGGATATCAATCGGGGCTGGCAGGCCGAAGTTTAAGATTTGCGTGATGATATCGGCGGGTAAGAAATAAAAGGTGGTCCCAAGGAATTCACTCGGCAAATCCTTCCGCAGTCTCCGCACATACTCGGACGTGGGACGGTGATTTGCTGAGAGAGAGACCAGGATGTCCGCGTCGGCCGCACCAACAACGCCAGACGTACTGTGCGTGAAGTTGATGGTGCTATAGGGCAGGCCAATGTTGTCCAGGATGTTATTCAGCTCCTCCTGCGGAATCGTGCGGCGGATCGAGTCCTCCACAAGATCACAGAGCCGCGCGGTTTCTTCGATGCGCGTACCGGTTTTGGCGCGGAGGTGGAGGAGAAACTGGCCGCTATCAGTAGTGGGAAAGAAGTCCTGCCCCAGCCAAGGCGCAAGGAGGAAGGCTGCGAGACAGAGGAGAAAAAACACCGGGACGAAGACGAACCGCCGAGAGACCAGGATGGTGAGCAACAGCTGATAGGCGCTACGAAAGCGTTCAAAGCCACGCTCGAACGCCCGCTGGAAGCGAGCGAAAGGATTGCGTGAGTGCACGACCTCGTGCTGTTTCGCTCTGAGCAGGTACATGGCTAGCGTCGGCACGAGCGTGCGCGACAGGATGTATGAGGCGAGCATGGCGAAGACTACGGCTTCGGCCAGAGGCACAAAGAGGTAGCGGGCGACGCCACTCAGAAAGAACATCGGCAAGAACACGATGCAGATGCACAACGTGGAGACCAGTGCGGGGACGGCGATCTGGGCCGCGCCGTTGAGGATAGCTTCGGGCAGGGGGTGGCCTTCCTCCAAGTAACGCTCAATGTTTTCGATGGTGACAGTGGCGTCATCGACTAAGATGCCGACCGCAAGCGCGAGTCCGCCCAGCGTCATGATGTTGATGGTTTCTCCCAGAAAGCTGAGAATCATGACAGACGTCAGAATAGACAGCGGAATGGAAACAGCAATAATGAGCGTGCTGCGCCAACTCCCGAGGAAAATGAGGATCATGAGGCCCGTGAGGCACGCGGCAATGATAGCTTCGCGGATGACGCCATTGACGGCCGCACGGACGAAGGTGGATTGATCGGCCAAGGGCTCAATTTTCAGTTCCGGCGGCAGCGTCTGAGCCAGGCGCGGCAGAAGGTTGCGAATGCCTTGGACAACGTCGAGAGTAGAGGCATTCCCCGTTTTCAGCACGCTCACGAGAGTGCTGCGCTGACCGTTGTGACGAACGATATTGGTCTGCGGGGCAAAGCCGTCACTCACTTGCGCGACATCCCGCAGATAAATCGTCGTATTACCGACCTGCTTGATTGGCAGGTCATTCAATTCTGCCACCGTCCTTGGGCTACCGTTGAGATCCACATCGTATTCGAATTGGCCAATTTTAACGGTGCCGGAAGGCAGGACTAATTTTTGTTGGCCCACGGCGGTAACGATATCAGCCGCGGAAAGGCCCTTGGATTGTAGCAATGCGGGATTCAAATTGACCATGATCTGGGCTTGCTTTCCACCGTACGGATACGGAACCGCGGCGCCCGGCACTGTCACGAGCTGGGGCCGCACGAAATTGAAGCCGAGGTTGTTCAGCTGCTGCTCAGAGAGTCCCGGTCCGGAGAGGGCGAGCTGGAGAATCGGCACAGTCGAGGCGCTATAGTTGAGAATCAGCGGAGGCAAGGTGCCGGGCGGAGCACTCCGCAGATTGGTCTGGGACATGGCCGTCACCTGGGCGTTGGCAGTATCGAGGCTCGCGTGTGGCTGCAGAAAGACCTTGACGATCGCTTGCCCGTTAATGGTGGTGGATTCAATGTGGTCGATATTATCGACCATGGTCGTGAGGCTTCTCTCATAGCCAGTAGTCAGTCGGCCTTCCAACTCTTCAGGGTTAAGGCCCGTGTACTGCCAGGCAACGGCGATCACCGGAATGTTGATATTTGGAAAAATGTCCGTTGGGGTGCGTAGGATGATGACTGGACTGCTAATAAGAATCAGCAGCGCCAGGACAATGAAGGTATACGGACGGGTAAGAGCGACTCTGACTATCCACATAAGGCAATCTCTCGGACGGTATTATACATACTAAGCTAAACTTTATCCGGTCAAGCAGTGTAACAGAACGTGTCGGTCAAGCACCCGAAGAGTAGATGAGGGATGTGGATGAAGGGCATTGCCAACTTATTCGCACGGATGCAATCGTCAGGAGCATGGCAGAAAGACTCAATAACTCTTTCTCTCAGGCGGCTAGCGCTGGAGTGGCTCTCGCTAGCTCTGGAATCGTCTCTGCATCTCCTAACGATAGGTAGGAGCGGAGAATCGGTGCCGGCGCGGGCAGAAGTGCCGGGCATTAGGTCCACAGGCAGAGCGGAGCCGGTGGGCATGGCCAGATGATCTCGAGCACTGCAGACGGCGCTCTCGCTGGCGTGTCGGCTGGTGCGAGTTCTCCGCGCGGTTGTTCAGATACCGATGTTGCCGCCGCTCCCCTCTCAACAGGACCTCGCGCTTGGCAGCTCCACAGCTTTTGTGTTTGTCGGTGACAAACACGCGTGGCACGTAGGACAAACCTGTGCGGAGCTTGCGGAAGAACTGCTTGGCGGCCGGCTTGTCGCGCCGCCTCTGTCTCAGGGTATCCAGCACATTCCCACCCTGAGCGACTGCCCGCCACAGATAGGGATACGTACCTGTGAACGCGATTCCCGGTAAAAGAGCTCACACAATCAAGGCCTTCTGTGAGTAGCGCCTAGCCCAGTCCTCACGTGCGTCGTCGCTCGACTTCTTTCTGCCTCCCTCCTCACCTTGTATGCCGGCGGTGCGCCGCTTCGATCGACGGCGCGCACTTCTCTCCGTGCCGCCCAGAGGGCAGCGACCCGAGGCTGGGTGCGCCGCGTCTAGGATCGAAGCCCTGCCGGGTGGGGGCCCTTTCTTATCCCCGGCTCGCAGTCGGCACCCGGCCTTGCAACACGGGCCGCCACCCGGGGCGAAACGGAAAGGAAGGCGAGCCCCTCTTAGCCTTTCCTCAACGCCCCTGCGGGCACGCCCCCCTGGGCCAGATACCGCCACCGCGCAACGCGCAGCGGGCGGGCGAGAGCCCCAATGCCGATCTTGCGCGGGCGCCAAAACCCCTCGCGCCCCGCCTCGTAACAGCTCCGCCCCGGAGTCGCCGCCGGCAGCGTGAACTGTCGCTTCGCTTGCGCGATGGCTTTGAGTAGGGCCCGCCCGTCGCCCCCCGCACTCTCGCGCACCTACGGGGTGTCGCTAAAGTCGCGGGCGAAGCCCAGCTCCCAGGTCGTGAGACCCCGATCACGCGCCGATACGAGCGGGGCCGCCCGAGAGTTTCTCCCTCGTCGTTGCGGTGAAGTGATCGCCCTCGTCGTCGTCCGCCTTGGGTCGATTCCAGAGGACGGGAGCAAGCCCGCCGCTCCTCAGGCGCTGCTCTTCAGAGCAGCTTATAGAGCGAAATAGGCCAAGAGACAGCACAGCAAGTGAATCGGGAGCGCATGACTCGCGCGAGGGGTAGTGCGGCCGGCCCCACAGGCATTCTTGAGAAATTCAAACACTTCCTCAATGCACCATTCACACTACCCCCATGAATGGGACGACGCTTCTTGGTAGCCATGGCGGTTCCTCCTTTGTCTTATGGGGACTTGGTTTTGGACAAGTTCTTGACGTCGGTGAGCCAGCGGTGTCGGATCTTGAGTGCCGCCGGTTGCTGGTGGAGCTGGCGCAGCCGCGTGACTTCTCTTTCGTCGGCCCACAGCACGCAACGCCGAGGGCGAGAGCCATGGTAATACCCGTTCACTTGGCCCCGTCGCCACCAGCCGTACAGGGTCACTGCCGGCATGGCCAGCGTCCGCGCGAGATCGGGCAACCACCATTCCCCCTCTGCGAGGCCAGTGCGAGGGCGGTTGGCGAATTGGGAACGCGTGAACCCCAACTTCCGCAGCAAGCCCAAGACCCCTTGTGGCCCGAACTGCTCGACCTGTTTAGCGGGCCGATAGCCCTCGATATTGAGCTGAGTCGCAATGCTGGCCGCCGAGCGTTGTTGGTTCGCCAGCGCTATAACCCGCTCACAGAGCCGCGGATAGTAACTCAGCTGCTCCCAGCGCTGTACTGGACGGATCAGCTCATGGGTGGTGACGGCTCCTCCCACCCATTCCAACCGGACGGACACCCGTTCACTTTGGCCCTGGACGTCCACCACAATCCGCTGCAACACCTGCCGCAGAATCTCTTTACGCTCCATGACTGTGGTGGTGGAGGCCACCCAGAGCGCTGGCAGATCCGTGGCAAGCTGGCCAATCTGCTCCCGTTCTTCTGCCGTGAGAGTGCGCGGCTGCGTGCGGACACAGCGCTCATACTCCTCTTGGCCCTGTTGCACGATCCCCAACTTCTCCTCCCCTTCTCGCTCGAGCTGGCGTGCGACCAAGCGGTGCTCCGGCTCGACGAGATGATATTGGCGTGCGGCACGGTCAGCCTCGTAGCGTGCCCGTTCCAATCGCTGTTGCCACAGGCGAGTCACTGTCGCCCGTTCCTGTTCTACATGCTGTGCGGCTTCCAACGATACCGCGAGCGCAGCCGGCTCGAGGGCAGCGAGCACGCTGCGGCTGACTAACTGATCGAGTCCGGGGCCCGCTACGCGCTGGCAACTCTGGGTCCCGTAGTTTGCTGACCGCACGGTACAGCAATAGAGTGGCTGATTCGTCGACCCGCCATAGGAGACGAGCATGCGGACATTGCACTTTGCGCACACAACCAACCCCACCAGCAACGCCGTCCCCGCTCGCACGGCGCCACGCGTGTCCGCACGCGCCTGATTCGCCTTGAGTCGCGCGAGATTCTCCTCATACTGCTCCCAGGTAATGTAAGCCGGGAAGCGGCCTTTGAGGAGGACTTGCCACTGCCCCGGCTCACACACCATGCGTCCGGTCGCCGGTCGTCCCGGCTGCCGTCGCCGTGGGTCGACTTGGCGGCGACCATACGTATAGGCACCGCTATACAGCGGGTTCTTGAGCAGATTCAGTAACGTGCCCCGGTTGGGGCGACGCCAACGGAGAACGCCATCGCCGGCTCCTTCCCGCATCCCTAACTCGATGTGATTGCTGACGAGATAGCGCAGGGCCGCGTGAATCGTGCCCAGTTCCGCAAACTTCCGAAAGATCAACCGGACCACGTGCTGGACTTGTTCATCGGGATCGAAGGCGATCCCCGCACTGCCACGTCGGACATAGCCCGTCGGTACGACACTGAACAGCTCCCCGCGCCGGGCTTTGTTCAGCCGCCCCTGTTGCAGCCGCTGTCGCAAGATGTGCAGCTCCGCCTCACTCAGGGTGCCCTTCAGCCCCAAGAGCAAGCGATCATTGTACTGGGTCGGATCGTAGATCCCATCGAGATCGGCAATCAAGGTGCCGAAGAGCGCACAGAGTTCCAAGAGTTGATGCCAGTCTTTACTCGACCGCGCGAGCCGCGCGAGCTCCAGCCCCAGGATGAGCCCGACATGATCCAGACTGACCTCTGACACTAACCGCTGGAACCCCGTACGGCCTTCACTACTGGCCGCGGATTTCCCTTGGTCCTCATCGATCACCACGATCCGTGCGGCGGGCCACCCTAAGGCGCGGACGCGATTGGTCAGACTGTATTGTCGCCGTGCGGATTCTTGATGGAGGCGCACTTGCTGCAAGGTCGATTGGCGGATGTACACGATCGCTCCCCGTTCGCGATGCCAGGCCTGGATCTTCTCGGCCGAGCCACTCACGAGGTCCTCGCTCAGCTCCCCCGTCGTGTTAGATCGTGCCGCGGTCTTCATCGCTGTCCTCCTTGGCGTTGAGTGAGTGGGCTGCGAGTTGGCGCTCCACCGGCTGACTCAACAGCCGCAGAAGGTGATGGCGCGTCTGGGGCGGCAATTGTTCCCACAGCGGGGGGACCGCAGACGTTAACGACGGGGGGGAGCGACGCTCCGTGCGGGATCGGACATGAGAGTGATCCTCCTTCGTGTTCGGCTTTGTGAGCCGCGCGCAACTTCTGCACGACCTGGCACAGTTGCAGCAGTCCACTCAGGCCCATGATTGGTGGCCTCTGCTCAGCCGTCAATGACGTATGTATGGGGGGAGTCTGCGTGGTGGTTTTCCACGCGAGGGCGCACCTGGAGACACGCCAGCTGCAACTGGCTGGCGAGGTGGCGCATGTCTTTGCGCGTAGCGGTGAGGAGCTACACCCCACGGGCGCCCAGCTCCCGAGCTCGGGCCCGCGAGAGGTAGCCGCCATCGCCTACGATGATGCCGTCCCTCATCCACCGCGTGAGCGGCTCCAGCAGCTTACGATCCTCGACGGTGGCGGTGGTGAGATCAAAGCCACAGAGCCGGCCCGCTTCATCAAAGAGCTTGAGTAAGACGTCGGGACCGCTTCTCGTCTCTTGGATGAGCATCGGCGCCTCTGAGGGACCTGAGTTGTGTTCGCACCATTGCTCTTATCCTCAGGTGCCGCTGCTCTTCAACCTTTGCCGGGAATCGCGTTATTAGACCGCCAGCCCGCCTGGTCCGCGCTGCCCTTCCGCCTGCTCACCAGCGGCGGGGCCTCGACCCGCTCGAGTCGGCAGCAGTTCGCCCTGCTGGCGTACACGCGCGCGCGCGGGACCGCGCCGGAGTTCACCGCGGTGGACTGCGCCGCGGTACTGGCGCATGTCCTCGGCGATCTCCAGCTGGCGATAGAGGACCGTGCGGCCGAGGTGACGCACAACGCGTTGCCGACGGTGTAAGGCGACGCTGGACAATTGGGGCTGGTCTTCCAGAACCTGCTCTCGGCTATCAGCGGCCCTAGCGTCCGAGCAGATTGCGCAAAAAGTCCTGCGCAGTCGTATTACGCTCACGCCAGAGGTAACGGTTGGGGTCTGCCTTAATTGCCTGAGCTGCCTCCGGGTGGTCCTGCAACCAGTCCTTTAAGGCGTCATGGTCACGGACGAAGCGCCGGTCATTGATAAGATCAGGGTTCTGGTACAACTGCTGGGCCGTCTCATCGTGCGTGTCCAAATACTTCTCAAAACTGCGCAACTCGCTCTCACTCATCCGCGTGGCACCAGCGCGCGATTCCTCACGTTCTCCTCGCTTGGTGCTGCGCTCTTGCCAGATGGCCGCCCGGGGATTGGCTTGGATCGCCTGGGCGGTGTCTGGATGGTCTTCTAGCCAGTCGCGGAGATCTCGATGCCCCTTTAGGAAATGCTCATTAGTGATCAGCTCTGGGTTGCGATAGAGCTCCTGAGCGGTCTCATCATGCGCATCCAGAAAAGCTTTAAACCGCTCTTGCTCCTGCTCGCTGAGGCGAGTCGTCGTACGGCGTTCTTCACGCTCGTAAGAAGAATCATCATCCCGAGCCATTACCCCTATGGGGAAAGCCAACACACCAACCAAGGGTAGGATGCCCACCAGTGCTGTTGTTAGACGGATGTTCATAGCACACTCCTTTTCTAGAATCCGCATCAGATCCGACAGTTGTTTTGTCTATTACTCCTCGCTCGAAAGCGGACAGAAGAGCACGTCTATATACTACCTCCTCTCTGCACTCTTTCTTTAGAGTGCAACTACTATGCCAAGACAATACCTCCCCCACAGACAAGAAAAAGAGTTAGACAGAAGAGGCACACAGTCACGTAGTGGTTTCCCAGTAATGCTCGCTAGCAGATATTGTGCAGTTATATGCTGAATACCCTCTTTAGATGATACGCTTTGAATCAAGCCTACCTGGATAGTACGACCTGAAATTACGACGGCAGCGTGCGGCCTATCTTTCACTTACTACCGTCAGAACTTATAGATCATCTTTGCCTATTTGACTGATCAAGCAGAGTAACCGTTACGGCGTCCTCTCGTCCCATAAAGGTGTCCCCTATTCCGTCCTAACTTTCCCATCTTTACTCACTCCCTGTTTAAAGTTGCGAAGTCCCTGGCTGCCCTTCTGCAATGACAACGTTGACTGGCGCCACAGAGCTCTGAAAAGAATCCTGCCGTCACATGGCCTTGATGCGCCCACGAGTGTGCGGTTTTCCCGACGCCACATTGTCTCTTTCCTCTACCTTCCTCTATAGATTAGCGAGCTATCTTTCTTCCTCGTGCGTTTTCGGGGCGTTGCTCCCGTACTCTCCTAAGGAGTCCCTGTGGCCCGGAGTTTGCGCCTATAAGGCTACTCCTGAAGCGGCCAAAACTAGCAGCCAAGGGGAAATTCTATTGGAGGGTGGAAACAATGACCAATGCAATCGAACTCATCAAATCCGATCATAGAAAAGTGGAGCAACTCTATCAGCGGTATCAAGGTGCCAACGAGCAAACGCGGCCAAAGCAGTCGGTTATCCAGGAGATTTGTCGCGAGTTGACGCTCCACGCCAAGCTGGAGGAAGAGATCTTTTATCCCGTAGTGGAGCGGAAATTTGGGACGCAGGGTGCTGACCTCGTCAAAGAAGCGCTCAAAGAACATAACGATATGAAGCGTGCCATAAGCAAGTTACAAGCGGGTACATTTGCCGGCCCGGAGTGCGATAAGGTGTTCCAGGAAATGATGAAAGGCGTGCAGCACCATGTCAAAGAAGAAGAAACCGAGATGTTGCCACAGGCTCAGCAACAGTTAGGGGCTGAAGTTGATCGTTTGGGTACGCAGATGCAGCAGCGTAAGCAGGAACTTCAGCACACCGAAGTAGATTCTGGCAGCCAGGAAAGGGAAGTACAGCGCAACAAATGATGCCGGTTGGGCAAGATATTGAGGAGGAATCTCTCATAAAGTGTAAAAATCTGGATTCAATTGGTCGGACATGTCAGAGAAGATCCGAATCACTATGAACGGTCATGAGGGTCATTCTGAGGCCGTAGGCCGAAGAATCTCTTTTCTCTGAGAGATCCTTCGCTGCGCTCAGGATGACCCTCCTGTAAGGTCCGGGGAGAACGCGTTGCGAGGTGCCCTGACACTGTCTGTTACATTGAGTCCAGATTTTTTACACATAAAGCCTATGACACAAGAGAGGCCGGAGGTCACAGGAAGTTACCTACACGAGTGTCCCGCCCTGCTCTGTCCCGGTCCTCCTTTCCTTAAAAATTGAGCCTCACCACTCGTTCGGACCTGCGCGAGACCGGGGGCATGCCCCAGAACTCACTACCCTCTTCCTCCTCACCGGTGCGCTCAGTGTGGGGACGATCGCCACAGTTGCCTCCGGCGGGGTTCCCGGCCCTGTGCCACCGCTGCTCCGGCAGCGCGGCACGACATTACCCGACTGAGGAGTGTCCCCTTACGAACCACAAACTCACTGTGTAGTATTGATGTCCACTGAGGTGAGCAATCGCCCAGCGCGCTGTCGTTAGTCCTCGCGCCGCGCCGCCCGCCCTTGCGTCGTCGCGTTGCGGGTCGTTTCCTCCACCGCCAGGAAGACGACCTTATACACCGTCGCGAGGTAGTCGCCGATCTCCTGCGGGTCTCTGCCCGAGAGGGGATTACTCCCCTTCTTTAGGAGCTCCGGGTTACTCAGCCACGCCACCATAATGTCCTTCGTAATCTCTTCTGAACTCATACGAACTGTCCTCCACCAGGGAAAGCAAACTCCTACTGCAGACCCTATCGTACTGCCTCCAGCAGGCGATAGTCATACATCCACCCATCGCCCTCCTGGTCGCTGAGCACGGCGACTTGACCCGTGGTCATAAACGCCAGCTTGAAAATCTCCCACTGCTCATCAGTGATACTCCCGTGCTGGGAGGTCACTCCTCCCTCTTCCCACACAATAGTCACTTCTCTACCTTCGGCAATCTCAAAGTGGCCCAGCCGCGTCACGCGGCCGAAATGCCACTCGTACTTAGCCCCGGCGTGTTGGGCCTGGGCTGCTTCGAGCGCCTCCGTGCCAGCGCTCCGCATTCGTTGTCCGGCTTTCGCGCCCTTTTTCTGCTTTGCCATCTGTGCTCCTCCCTGCTTGTCACTGCCGTCGTCTCGTGACGCCCGCTCGCGGACGCACTCTCCCTCGTACAGATGATCACCGCCGCCCACAAGCGGGGCGTCAAGGGTTTGCTCGGGCAGTGGGGCTCTTACCAGCGTCGCTCAGGCCCGCCACGATTCCCCCCGCTTCGACTACCGCAACGGAGTATCTCTACAAGCGGGCCGGAAAACTCTATCTCCAACCAGCCAACACGCCCTTTCGCCCCCTCTTTCCCACCTAAGCCCTGGAAATTGCAGCCGCGGTTCTCGCCCCGCTCCGTCAATTCCCTCCCTCGTCCGGTCGTCGTCCTCTCGTGCGCCGGCCTCCTTTCCCTGGGCCATGCTGCAGGTGAATGCAGGCGCGGGGTTTGCCCCTCTTGACCCATCCCGCGAGTCCACTGCCGCACGCGGCTGACCAATGGCGGTTTGTGGTGGTCTTAGGCAGCGATACGGATCGCGAGCCGCAGATAGAAGTTGTGGATCCCCAACCCGCTGATAGGCATCTCCACGATCGTCCCATCTCTGACCATTGGTGGGAGGTGGATGCGCACTATCTGTTCTTCCTCGACCATCCCCTGCTCGCGACAGTACGTACACGGAAAGAGCCACGCACGCCTCGACCCGCCGCAGGCCGGACACGGAGAGAAGACCGGGACCCCGAGCGGAAGGATCCCGCCGCGCACGGCTTCCTCAGGCGTTAGGATAATCTCCACCTGCAAGCCTTCGCGCTGTTCGCCTTTGGGGATACCGAGGCCGGTAAAATTCCTGAGCAGTCGTTCCACCAACGCCGCACCAGAGGGATGCATCTCCTGAAAGCCGTGCAGGACTGAGAGCGGTGTGGACACCAACGGCTCAGGCTGGCGCTGGGGCTCCACGGTAATCGGCACCGATTGTAGTTCTTCCCCGCCCGCCGCAGGCCGGAGATCTTGATTGTACCGCCGCCTGCGCTCAGGGTCGGAGAGCACCTGATAGGCTTCGACCACATCCTGAAACACGCGCGCCCCGTGCGGACCCACACGATCCGGGTGAGAGCGTTTCACCAGGTCGCGAAAGGCTCCCCGGATGCCGCT
>Ga0070741_10016332_pt1 | contig 12399 bp, 10 predicted proteins | sample Coa_R1_4_FD_66440 | JGI IMG/M metagenome (GOLD analysis project Ga0070741, IMG submission 66440) | Surface soil microbial communities from Centralia Pennsylvania, which are recovering from an underground coalmine fire - Coalmine... | ecosystem: Environmental > Terrestrial > Soil > Unclassified ...
GGGCGTCTCGTCCTCGATCACCTCGCCGGTCAGCGTGACGCGCACCTGTTTTTGCGCGGGCGGCGCGTTCTGAGGCAGCGTGGGCTGCGCCGCCAGCGGGCGGCGGCACCATTCGCAAAAATCGGCGGTACGGCTCTCCATTCCACAAGCGCGGCACAGCATGGCGTTACCCTCCTCCCTGCCCGATCTGCAGGCTCTCCAGCATCTCCTCGAACACGGGCATCAGTTCCGACTGCATCTCTTTCGGGCAGCTTGCCACGAATGTGATGCGGCGATCCCCGGCCAGAATCGTCGCGCGCCGCCCCACGATCTCTGCGCTGCCGAACATCCCGCCGGTCTTGCCGGTGAACTCGGTCACGAGCGCCTCACTGTTGGCGATCTGCGCCTGCTCCGTCTTGCCCTCCTTATAGCCCTCGTATTTCCCCTTCATCTCGACCTTCTGCATCTTGTGGACGGTCTCCAGGGGCGACTTCTGCCTGGCGGCCTGTTCCGGCCCGAAGCCGGGCAGCGCGCTTGCCATATCGTTGTTGGCCTTCTGCATATCGGCGAAGAGCGATCCGGTCAGGTCTGCCGTGACGATGACCTTCACGCTGTCGGAAGGCGTGAACCGCACGCCGGACATGACCGCGTTTGCGCCGAAGGGATGCGGCTTCCAGTTGCCGGGATGACTGAGCGCGAACGACTTGTCGTTCGTTGTGTAGGTCTGCATCGGCGCAACGGTCGGCATCGCCGCCGTCTGGCGGGAGAATAGCACGGTCATCAGGACGAGCAGGACCGCAGAGGGAATCCAGATGATACGATAGATGGTACGTTTCGGCATGGCTGCTCCTCTTTTGGGAAACCGTACCAGAGCCTTCCGGCCTCGCCGCGCCGGAAGGGGTCGCGCCCCGGCGGATGGGAATGAGAAACGGGCGAGCGATGAATATCTATTCGCGAGGGACGCAGAGTTTCCTGCTTTTTGGGCGCGCAATTTTACGGGAAATTACAGTCTGTCTGATATACGGCGCGGTACGGGCGCGGTTTCGTTTTCTGCTCGCCGGCCTCGCGTTGACAGCCTACCGGGACGGCGGTACAATACCTGCATGGCAAGAAGGCTTCCAAGAGGTCGCACGGCGGGGGGCGGCGGGCCACGAGGAGGGAGGCAGGGATGGCAGCAACGCTTCCGGTACGAGAAAAAGTGACGGCAAAGCGCGTGCAATGGATCAGCGCGGGGCCTATCAGCTTTGAAGAGTTTTTGGAACTTTTCAGCGCGAAAGAGGACTACGTCGAGTTACTGGATGGAGTCGTTGTAGAGAAACCGATGGTTCAACTGGAACACGAGAAACTGCTGATATGGCTCCTGACGCTGCTCCATCTCTATGTGAAAAAACGGCATCTTGGCATCGTCCTCGGCTCCCGTACTGCCGTCGAGATCAACCAGTTTCGCGGACGTCTGCCGGACCTGCTGTTCGTGCCGAAAGAGCAGATGGAGAGCGTCCAGCAGAAGGCCGTCTTTAGCGCGCCCGCGCTGGTGATCGAACTCATCTCGCCCAACGACCGCCGCGCGGATATCGTCGCCCTGGAAGCCGACTATCGTACCATCGGCGTGGCAGAGATCGTCTTTATTGACCAGCGCAAGCGAACAGTGCGCCTCCTCCGTAAGCGCGGCGCGAAGTACGTGGAAGAGATCGTGACTACAGGCGCTTTTACATTGGAGACGATTCCAGGCTTCCGCCTCGAAACGCAGTGGGTATTCAAGGAACCGCGCCCGGACGAGATAGAGACTCTGGCCGGGCTATTAAACCAGGCGTAATAGAGAGATGTTGCAGGCGAAAGGAAAAGCAAATGCCAATGACGATGACTGAAGAGAAGGTATGGGAAGAGACCGTAAAGTGGGTATGGCCGCGCCCTCTGACATTCGCTGAGTTTCTCGAACTGGAAAAAGACAATGTCGAGTTAGTAGATGGAGCAGTGGTGGAGAGACCCATGGTACAACTGGATCATGAGAAGCTCTTAGTCTGGTTACTTACCTTGCTAAACCAGTATGCCGAAGACAAAAACTCAGGTATTGTCCTGGGTTCACGGATGGCAGTAGAGATCAGCCAGTTTCGCGGACGAATGCCTGACCTGCTCTTCATTCAGAGAGAGCATTTTGACATCCTACAGCAGAAGGCCGTTTTCGGCGCACCGGATTTGATTATCGAGATCATCTCGCCGAATGATCGTCCTTCCGACCTCTCCGCCCTTGAAGTAGACTACCGCTCCATCGGTACGCACGAAATCCTGTTCCTGGATCAAAAGAAGCGGCGAGTACGCGCCTTGCGTAGGCGAGATACCGATTACGAGGAAGCGACTCTAACGGCCGGGACACTTGATTTTGAGACGGTCGAAGGCTTTCACCTGGAGATAGAGTGGCTGTTCGTCGAACCGCGTCCTCTCGTGCGCGACGTGCTGGCACGGCTGTTATCGCAGCCTTCCTGAACTGCGGCGCGACCTCTCGAACCAGCACTATTTAGTTTGACTAAACACTGCGCCGTGTGGCATACTATAGCCTGCGCTGTAGAGGCGTTTCCTGCGAAGGGAGGAGGTTGGAACCAATGACCACCCGCGCATTCATCGAAGACAAACTCGAAGAGATCCTTCCCACCGTCGCCAAGCCGGGCCGCTACACCGGTGGGGAACTCAATAGCGTCGTCAAAGACCACGACACGGTCGAAGTCAAGTACGCCATCGCTTTCCCGGACGCCTACGAGATCGGGATGAGCAACCTGGCGTGCAGCATCATCTACAACCTGCTCAACCATCGCGCCGACTGCGTGGCCGAACGGGTCTACGCGCCCTGGCCGGACATGGATAAGGCGATGCGCGCCGCCGGGGTTCCGCTCTTCACGCTGGAGACCCGCGCGCCCGTGCGCCACTACGACCTGCTCGGCTTCGCGCTCTCCTTCGAACTCTCCTACACCAATGTGCTGAACATGCTCGATCTCTCCGGCATTCCTGTGCGCTCGCTCGACCGCGACGCGGGCCAGCCGGACGGTTCGCCCTATCCCATCGTCTTCGCGGGCGGCCACTGCACCTTCAACCCGGAGCCGATGGCCCCCTTCATTGACGTGTTCGTTATCGGCGAAGCCGAGGCCGTGCTGCCCGCCCTGACCGAGACGTTCAAGGCCCACCGCGCCCTGCCCCGCGAGCAACTGCTGCTCCAGTTCGCCCGGATTCCCGGCTGCTATGTCCCGCGCTTCTACGCCCCGGAGTACGAGACCGAGACGATGCGCCGGGAGCGGCTGGAAAAGGCCGGGCTGACCGAGCAAGAAGCGGCTGCCGCCCACGACACGATGCCGCGTCTCCTCGCCACGCGGCCCCTGCGCCCCGACGTACCCGCCAAAGTCACCCGCCAGTGGGTTCAGGACGTGGACGCACTCGACTATCCCACCAAACCCATCCTCCCCTTCATCGAAGTCGTCCACGACCGCATCTCCCTCGAAGTCATGCGCGGCTGCACCCGCGGCTGCCGCTTCTGCCAGGCCGGAATGATCACCCGCCCCGTGCGCGAAAAGTCGCCGGAAAAGCTGATGCAGTTGGCCGAGGAACTCGTCAGGAACACCGGGCATGAGGACATCTCGCTCGTCTCCCTCTCCACCGCCGACTACAGCCAGGTAGATACCGTCGTGCGCCGCCTCATAGACCGCTATGGAAAGAGCAAGGTCGGCGTCTCCCTGCCCAGCCTGCGCGCCGACAAGGACTGCGTAGAACTCGTGCAGGAGATCAACAAGGTGCGCAAAACAGGGCTGACCTTCGCCCCGGAGGCCGGTTCCCAGCGGATGCGCGATGTCACCAACAAGGGAGTGACCGAGGAGAACCTGTTCGCCGCTTGCGAGGCCGCCTTTCAGAACGGCTGGCAGCGCATCAAGCTCTACTTCATGATCTCGCTGCCCACCGAGACCGATGAGGACGTGCTGGCTATCGGCGAACTCGCGGCCCGATGCGCCCAGATCGCCCGCAAGAACGGCGTCCGCAACCCCACAATCAACATCGGCGTCTCCGCCTTCGTTCCCAAGCCGTTCACGCCCTTCCAGTGGCACGGGCAGGACACCGTCGCCGAGATAGACCGCAAGCAGCAGAGGCTCAAGAAGTCCCTCCGGGATCGCGCCGTCGTCTATCGCCCCAACGAAGCGCAGGGGACGCACCTCGAAGCCATTCTCTCCCTCGGCGACCGGCGCATCGCCGACGGCATCGAACTCGCCTGGCGGCGCGGCTGTGTCTTCGACGCCTGGGACGAGTATCTGGACTACGCCCGCTGGATGCAGGCCTTCGCCGACACCGGCGTGGATGTCCACTTCTTCGCCAACCGCCACAAAGCCTACGACGAGCCGCTGCCCTGGGATCATATAGACTGCGGCGTAGCGAAAGGCTATCTGCGCGCCGAAGACAAGCGCGCGCGTCAGGCCCGCCTGACCGCCGACTGTCATACGCAACCCTGCACCTTCTGCATGGCCTGTGACCGCGCCTATACCGAAAGCGCCAGGGGCAAGAAGGAGACGCTCGCCGAAAAAGGCGTCCCGATCCTACCCCTCACTCCCGCCTGAACGCTCACGCATAGCCTTATCCTGCCATTTGACCGGGGCTTGCTGTCATTGCGTGAAATGCGGTACAATGAAACGTTTTTGCGACCCAGGAGGGCGTGAAGCGACCGCCCTCCCGAACTTCGCATCGGCTGTCACGTGTTGAGTAGAGTGCGGTAGCGCCGCCTGCAACACGGCGACAGCCCGCAGACATCCATCTTCTCGCCTGCGCTTCCGGGCATACCGGAGTGTTTCCACGCAGGCCGATGACGCGCCTCATCACGGGGCAAGGAGTATTCCGTAACGATGAAAAAACTGATTGCGCTCTGTACCGTTCTCTCCCTGGTAGGCAGCACGGCGGCGCTGGCCGGGCCTCCTGCGAAAAGCAAGAAACCGGCCAAAAAGCCGGCGACCAAGATCGTGGACCTGTGGACCTGCCCGATCACGGGCGAAGCCATCAAGGATCATAAAGGCGCAGGATCGGCCACCGTCGGCAACAAGCGCGTCCACTTCTGCTGTGGCAGTTGCGCACCGACGTTCGCCAAGCTGAGCGCCAAAGAGAAGCAGGCCAAAGTAGACGAGATCGCCAAGAAAGAAGCGGGCGCCAAGAAGGGCAAGAGCTGACCCTTTCCGCCGCGCAAGCAGGCCCGGCGCGCAGCCGCTTGTGCCCTACGTGGGCCTGCTTGCCGGCCGCGCTGATCTTTTCCGAGGAAGCCTCCGACCGGGACAGGACTACCGGAACTGTCCTGGCCGAAGGTCTTCCCGCCCTATCTTTCTGTTCCGTCGTAAGCTGCCTGCCTCTCGATGCCGAAATACCTCTTTAGCTTCGAGAAAGGCGAGTCGGTGCGCTGGCTCGGCCATCTCGATATACTCCGCACGTTCGAGCGCGCGATCCGTCGCGCGGGGCTTCCCATCGCCTTCTCTCAAGGTTTCAATCCGCGTGAGCGCCTCGCCTTCGCCTCGGCCCTGAGTACGGGCGTGACCGGAGGCGCCGAGCGCGCGACCCTCGAACTGACCGAGACGCTGCCGCCGGAGACGATCCGGGACGCCCTCAATGCGGCGCTGCCGCCGGGGATTCGCATCACGGCCTGCCAGGAACTGCCGGATGCGGGCGCGCGGGATGCGCTGAATGCGTTCGACCGCGCTGAATATACGCTCGTCTGCGCCTGCCCGCCGGACACGACTTTTGAAGAGGTCGAGGCCGCCGTGCGCGCCCTGTCCGCGCAGCCGCAGATCGCTATCGCGCGGGAACGCGAAGGGCGGACCAAAATCGTGGACATCCGGCCCGCGCTCCATCATCTGGCGCTGCGACCGGAGAGCCGGGAGAGCCTGGCAAACGCGCGCCTGACGCTGGAGATGATCGTCAGCCTGGGAGAGAGCGGCACGGCGCGGCCTGCGGAAGTCGCCAGCGCGCTGGCCGAGCGCATTCCCGGCCTGACCCTGCGCCGCGCGCACCGCGTCCGCCTGCTTACGGCAGACGAGATGGCACAGATTTCTGTTTGACCTACCCTCCGTCCCCCTCCCTAAAGGGAAGGGGTGACCAGGGTACTGGCTGGTACGATTTCTCGTTCTCCTGCCAGCATCCAAAAGAACGGATAAGCCCGCAGTTGAATCCTCCCCTTCCCTTTAGGGAGGGGGACGGAGGGTAGGTCTCAACCTTGAAAATTGAAGAAAGGAGGTGAGTGAATGACCAAAGAGATCGTTGTGAATGTCGGCGAGCGTGAGACCCGCATTGCGGTGCTGGAAGAGAGCAAGCTCGTCGAACTCCACATCGAACGGGCCGAGCGCGTGGTCGGCAGCCTCTACAAATGCCGTGTCGCCAACGTGCTGCCCGGCATGGATGCCGCGTTCGTAGACATCGGCCTGGAACGCAATGCGTTCCTCTATGTCGGCGATGTGCTGCCCACCGGCGACGATGCCTCCGGTACGGAGAGCGGCAACGGCGCGTACCGGGCCGAAAGCAGCCCGAACGGCGATGGCGATACCAGACGCCGTTCCCGCTATGCGCGGGAACGCAGACGCGGCGGGGAAGCCGCGACCCCTTCCAGCCTTCCAACGGCGGAGTCTGAGGAGGCGACCGAGGGAACGGTGAACGGCGATGAGGCCGAAATAGCCGCGCTGGAAGAGGCCGCCGAACTGGCGCTTGATGCCGGCCTGGGGGCGGAAGAGGCCGAGACGCTGGAAGCGGTGGACGAAGCCGACGAAGAAGAGACGGAACTCGCCGGGGAGGGCGCGGAGACGCCCCCAGGCGAAACCGGGGAGAGGACGTCCGCGCGCCCGCGCCGCAATCTGCGCCGCTCGGCGCTGCGGCAGCAGCGAATCAAAGACGTGCTGCATGTCGGGCAGGAACTGCTCGTCCAGGTCATCAAAGGGCCGCGCAGCACCAAAGGCGCGCGTGTCTCCACCCGCATCTCGCTGCCGGGCCGCTACCTGGTCCTCATGCCGGAAGCGGACAACCTGGGCGTCTCCCGGAAGATCGAAGACCCCAAGGAACGCGACCGGCTGAAGAAGATCGGCGAAAAACTGCGCGAGCCGGGGTTCGGCCTGATCATCCGCACCGAAGCGGAGGAGAAGACGGAGCAGGAACTGCGCCAGGATAGAGACTTCCTCTTGCAGACCTGGCGGCAGATCCAGGAGACGGCCAAAAAGGTGCGCGCTCCCGCCCTCGTGCAGCAAGACCTGACGCTGCTCTACAAGACCATCCGCGACGTGTTCGGCTCGGATGTGAGCAAGCTGGTCATTGACGACCCGGCGGAGTATGAGAAAGCGAACGAACTGCTCGAACGTCTCTCGCCGAAACTGAAAGGACGTATCCATCTCTACGACGGCGTGCAGCCCATCTTCGACAGCTACGGGCTGGAAGCGGAGATAGACCGCCTGCTCAAGCGCAAGGTGTTTCTCAAGTCCGGCGGCTCGCTGGTCATTGACGAGACGGAGGCGCTCACGGTCATTGACGTGAACACGAGCAAGTTCGTCGGCAGCAGCAGCCTGGCGGAGACCATCGTCAAGACTAACCTGGACGCGGCCAACGAGATCGCCCGGCAACTGCGCCTGCGCGACATCGGCGGCATCATCGTCATTGACTTTATTGACATGAGCAATGCCCGCGATAAGCAGGCGGTGGTCAAGGCGCTGGAGACCGCGCTGAAGCGGGATCGCTCCCGCACGAAGATCTCGAACATCAGTCCGCTCGGACTGGTCGAGATGACCCGCAAACGCACGGGGGAGACGCTGGTCAGCTTTATGACGGACGAGTGTCCCTATTGCAAGGGACGCGGCCATCTGCCGTCGGCAGAGAGCGTTAGCTTCCTGGTGGAGCGCGACCTGCGCCGTCAAGTCAACAGCCAGCAGAACGCCAAGAAGGACGCTTTCCTGATCACCTGTCACCCGGAGGTCGCCGAACTACTGATCGGGCTGGGCGGCACGACCATCACGACTATCGAGCGGCAGTTGCAGCGCGCCCTCTATGTGCGGGCGGACGAGGAAGCCCACATCGAAAAGTACAGCATCGAGGCGGGCGACATCGCCGAGTTCGAGAAGAGCTGGGTCAACTACCGGCGGGCGCAGGTGGTGGAGTGCCGCATTGCGCGGTCGCTGCTCAAAGAGACGGCCAAGTGCATCGGCTGGGCCAACGGCTTTATGCTCGACCTGGACGACGGCCACAAGCTGATCGGACAGAAGGCAAAGGCGCGCATCCTGGATGTACGCCGCTCCTTCGCAGTGGGGCAGATCGTTCCCGGCACGATCCGCCCGCTCGATTCTTAAGAAGAATCCACAGATTAGCACGGATGAAGAACGTCTGAACTGTGATTTATAGGATTATGAGATAGACTAGGATTGAGTTCGACCTAATCATAGCCTATCCCCTAATCCGACCAATCCTAGTTCAGACATTAATCTGTGTCAATCTGTGGATTCTTCTCCCTCCACTGAAAACTCTCTTCGCGGATAGTCGCCGTCAAAGGCATTCCTTTCGGGTCGGTCATGTCAATAAAGGCTTCTACCGGCGTCCCACTTTTGAGCGCATCGGCTATCCGCTTCCTATTGAGATAGCGCAGCGGGAACTTGGCTCGCCGAAACATATCAAAACGCTCTCCCTGCCGTTGGCCCCAGGAGAGGTAGATAAAGCGATCTCCGGCTTTGCCCTGCACAAAAGGGCCGCGAAAGTCCGTCTGGTCCGTTTGCATATTCTGATGGACACGCAGCGGAATAGAGAAGCGGACTTCCTCCGTGTCTGCGGGAACGTCCTCGATCACCTCATTCCCCTTTTGGATCCCTAAGCGGACCCCACTCTTTCCGGCGCACTCGGTTCCGGGAAGGTGGCGACAGTGTAGTATGAGCGTCAGTTCGCGCTCGGTCTTTTCCACGTGGGTCTCCTTCATTTCTCCAGGTCAAAAGGGCGCTAGGGGACTGCCTTCGACGCTCCCTGTAACCGCTCGATGATCGCTTCGACATCGTAGACGCAGCCGCCCCAGGTTCCTCCACCGACGGCCTGCAGCGCGGCCCAGAGGCGCGTGTCGTCGGGAAGATCGGGATCGGGCGCGAGGTCGGGCCGGGGCGGGCGGGAGGCGAGAACGCGCGTGCCTTCTTCCGCCCCGAAGCGCGCTGCGCCGTGACCGATGAGGTTGACGCTGCCTTCGAGCCGGTTGCGGTCAATGACGATCTCGATCAGGTCGCCGTCCAGCACCTTGCCTATAGGGCCGCCTGCCAGCGCCTCCGGCCCGATATGGCCGATGCAGGCTCCGGTGGAGACGCCGGAGAAGCGCGCATCGGTCAGCACGGCGACCGTTTTCCCCCAGGGCAGAAACTTCAGCGCCGACGTGATCTGATAGGTCTCTTCCATTCCTGCGCCCATCGGCCCGCGACAGATGAGGACTAAGACATCGCCCGGTTCGACGCGCCGTTCGCCCTGCCCTTTGATGGCGGCGACGGCAGCGCGTTCTGTGGTGAAGACGCGGGCCGGGCCAACTTTGCGATAGACGCCATCGGCATCCACGACACTCGGATCAATCGCCGTGCTTTTGATGACCGAGCCTTCGGGCGCGAGATTGCCGCGCGGGAAGGTGACAGTGCTGGTCAGGCCGCGCTCGCGGGCGCGTTCCGGGGAGAGGATCACGTCGTCAGGGTCTACGTTGTCCTGCTCAAAAAGGCGGTCGCGCAGCCGTTTGCGCCGTTCGGAGCGTTCCCACTCGTCCAGCGTTGCGCCGAGAGGCTTGCCCGCGACGGTCAGGCCGTCGAGATGCAGCAGGCCCAATGCACGCAGATGCAGCATCACCTCCGGCACGCCGCCCGCCAGGAAGAAGCGCACGGTCGGATGATCGGTCGGGCCGTTGGGCAGCACGTCCACAAGGCGCGGTACGCTGCGGTTGATCTCGATCCAGTCTTCGACGGTGGGGCGGCGCAGCCCGGCGGCGTGCGCGATGGCGGGAATATGCAGCAGCAGGTTCGTCGAGCCGCCGCAGGCCGCATGGACGGTCATCGCGTTGCGGATGGCAGCGTCGGTCACGATGTCGCCCGTCGTGATGCCGCGTGTTTCCAGTTCGGCCAGGGCGCGGGCGGAACGGCGGGCCATGTCGAGCCAGATGGGCTGGCCGGAGGGCGCAAGCGCGGCGTGCGGCAGCGTCAGGCCCAGCGCCTCCCCGACGACCTGCGCGGTCGCTGCCGTCCCGAAGAACTGGCAGCCGCCTCCCGGCGTGGCGCAGGCCCGGCAGCCCAGTTCCGCCGCCTCTTTCAGCGTGATCAGCCCATGCGCAAACCGCGCGCCGACCGTCTGCACCTTGCCTGCGTCCTCGCCCTCGGCGGCAGGCAGCGTCACGCCGCCGGGAATCAGCACGCAGGGCAGGTCGCGCATCGCGGCCAGCGCGATCATCATGGCGGGCAGGCCCTTGTCGCAGGTCGCCACGCCGAGAACACCCTTGCGGGTCGGCAGGCTGCGGATGAGACGGCGGAAAAGGATGGCGGCGTCGTTGCGGTAGGGCAGGCTGTCCATCATGCCGGTCGTCCCCTGCGAACGCCCGTCGCACGGATCGGAGCAGTAGCCTGCAAAGGGGATGCAGCCGAGCGCAGCCAGTTCTTCGGCGGCGGCCTGCATCAGCAGCCCGACCTCCCAGTGGCCGGTGTGGTAGCCGAGCGCGACCGGGCTGCCGTCGGGGTTGCGGAGGCCGCCCTGCGTGCTGAGGAGGAGGAACTGCCGCCCGGTCAGCTTCCTGGGGTCCCAGCCCATCCCTGCGTTCTGCGACAGCGCAAAGACATCGCCGCTGGGCCGTTCCAGCAGCATCTCCGGCGTCAGGGGCAGTTCGCCCTGCGGCCCTGGCGCTTTGGTCTGCACGGCATAAAGAGAATCGCTCATGGCTGCACCCTCACCCCCGGCCCCTCTCCCTCTAAGGGAGAGGGGAGACAAATTCGAGGCGTCCCGCTCTGCTCATGACTCCCGCCGTGCCTTCTGTTGCGCACACGTCTGTTGAATGAGGGCCAGCACGCCTTCCAGATTGTCGCGTACTTCGGCGTTTGGGATGCGTAGTGTCTGATAGCCCTGTGCTTGCAGCCATTCGTCACGCGCGCTATCGCGTTCAACGGTTGTGTCGTGTGAACTGCCGTCTACTTCGATGAGGAGATGGGCTTCGGCACAGTAGAAGTCGGCAATGAACTGCCCCAACACGACCTGCCGACGAAACTTCCAGCCGCCGCACTGCCGATTACGCAGGCGCTCCCAAAGGCGCGCTTCCATCGGCGTCATCGGGCGGCGAAACTGTCGCGCGCGTTCGATCAGTTGCGGATGGATTCGCAGGCGCTGCATGGATTTTACCCTCACCCCCGGCCCCTCTCCCTGTACCGCTCGTTCCTCGCTAGGGAGAGGGGAGACAGGGCGGAGGCGTCTACGTTGGTTCGTCCTTCTGAGCGTAGCGAAGAATCTCTGTCAAGCCCGTTCGTTACATTCAGACTGACAAATAACGGTGGGCGTGAATGTCTGGCTCCCTTCTCCCTAGCGAGCCTGCGAGCGGTAAAGGGTCGCACGGTCTGTCCCGAATCGTTTCGGAATAGACAGACCGTGCAGTAAGGGCCGGGGATGAGGGTGAACCGCCTCTTTTCCGCCCATCAGCGTTTAATGGAGCAGGCTGCTTGAGGTCGAGTCGCCTTTGATGTCGAAGTCCTTGCGCAGGTGGAATCTATCGCAGACTTCCGAGAGCGCCATGTCGGCAGCCATGATCGCGGCGTCTGCATCGGCAGAGGCTCTGCCCTGCATGTCCGTCAGCGCATGGAGCGCGCTGCTCGGATCGCTCTGGATTTTGCCGACGGCATCGTTAATCGCGACGATCATCGCCTGGATTTTGCCTAGCTGGTCATAGTATTTGTTGTGCAGGTCCTGGCAGCTTTCCGGAGGCGTGCGCTGCTGCAAGGCGGCGGTCAACTGATTCCACTCGTCCGCATTGTAGTTCATACCCTTATTGATATTGTTGACCGTATTATTGTAATCTTCGCCCTCGATGCTGGCAGAGAGTCCTTTGACCTGCGCCAGTAGCAGCAGCGCGTCTCCCGTCTGCTTGCGGATGAGCGCCTGTTTGCTGGCTTCGATGCGCTTCAGGAAGGCGAGGTAGTCAATGACATCGGTGGGAGGCGGCGCGGTCTCCGTTGGGGCCTGGACGACTTTGGACGGCTCGGACTCGGCGGGAGCCTGCACGAGCGTGCCGGGACTGCTCTGCGCGGGAGCCTGCACCAGCGTCGTGGGCGCGGGCTGCGCAGGTCTCTGAAGGAGGCTGCCGCGCACGAGAAGCGCGCCCACGCCCGCCAGCGCCAACGCCAGCAGCACGATGAGCGTGATAAGCAGAGGCCGATTGTCGTTGCGCGCCGTCACGAAGGT
>Ga0070741_10016333_pt1 | contig 12398 bp, 10 predicted proteins | sample Coa_R1_4_FD_66440 | JGI IMG/M metagenome (GOLD analysis project Ga0070741, IMG submission 66440) | Surface soil microbial communities from Centralia Pennsylvania, which are recovering from an underground coalmine fire - Coalmine... | ecosystem: Environmental > Terrestrial > Soil > Unclassified ...
TCGACGCGCACGCCCGAGCCCGCCGACTGCACGTCGCCGCTCACCATGTGGAGCTTCGAGCCGACGACGGCGCCGGCGAGGCCGTGGCGCGAGACGGGCATCGGCGGCATGAAGGTCCAGGTGTTGGTCGCGGGATCGTAGGCTTCGACCGAGCGGTAGGTCGCCATCGTCCCCGGGTCCTGGAATTCGCCTCCGGTGATGTAGAGCTTGCCGCCGTAGACGGCGCCCGCGCCGGCGCTGCGCGCCTGCGCCATGCGCGCGAGGCCCTGGCTCCACGCGTCCTTCTGCGGGTCGTAGGCCTCGATCACGCCGATGTTGGACGAGCCGCCCGAGATGAACGCCGCGCCGACGCGCCCGCTCGCGACGTAGAGCTTGCCGCCGATCGCGCCGCCGACCGCGTGGTTGCGCGGCGTCGGCATCGACGCGCGCTGGCGCCAGGTGTTCGTCGCGGGGTCGTACTCCTCGACGGTGCCGACCGAGGTGTGCGGGCGCGCCGGGTGCACGGCGCTCTGTCCCGGCCCCGGGACCGCGCCGCCGATCACGTAGATCTTGCCGTTCAGCGCGACCGCGACGGGCGAGCCGCGCTTCGTGGGCATCGGCGCGAGCGCGCGCCAGACGTCCTTCGCCGGGTCGTATTCCCAGGCGTTGTCGATCGGCACCCACGCGGGCGGCTCGCCCTTGGGCGGCAGCACGAAGCCGCCGAAGGCGTAGATCTTGTTGTTCAGCTCGGTGAAGGCCACGTGGTGCGACGGCAGCGCCATCGGCGCCTTCTTCGTCCACTTGTCGCTCGCGGGGTCGTACTCGTACACGAGGCCCTTCGGCGTCCAGCGCGGCGTCTCGAAGAGGCCGCAGAAGACGTACATCTTCCCGTTCGCCGACGCGCCGAGCAGCTCCTCGGACGGGTCGGGGAAGGGCGCGGCCTTGGTCCACTTCGCCTGGGCGAAAACGGACCCGGCGAAGATCAGAGACGCGATCGACACCAGAACGACGCGGACGAACGCCATGGTTCCTCTCCTCCTTGTGTTTGGAGCACTATAACCCGGCCCGGCTCTTTCCTTTGACCGCCCTGTTGACGACGTTCAGCGGCCACTCGCCGGAGAGCACGCGCCGGACTTCGCCCGGGGCGCCGCGCTGCAGCGCCACCATCGACTGCTCGCTGTACCACGCGGCGTGCGGGTTGACGACGACGTTGTCGCGGCCGCGCAGCGGGTGCGGATCGGGGAGCGGCTCGGGGTCGGTCGTATCGAGCGCGGCGCCCGCGATCCGCTTCGCGTCGAGCGCGCGCACGAGCGCCGCCGTGTCGATCACCGGCCCGCGCGCGCAGTTCACGACGAACGCGGTCTTCTTCATCTTCGCGAAGGCGTCGTCGTTCATCATCCCGCGCGTCTGCGGCGTGAGCGGCGGGTGCAGCGAGACGAAGTCCGATTGCCGCAGCAGGGCATCGAGCTCGACCTTCTTTCCCGGCTCCCTGAACTGCCCTTCCTTCACGAACGGGTCGGCGTAGAGCACCTTCATGCCGAACGCGGCCGCGCGGACCGCGACGGCGCGCGCGATGTTGCCGAAGCCCACGAGCCCGAGGGTGCCGCCGTTCAGGCGGAAGATCGGCTTGCCCGGCGGCAGCTCCCACTTCCCCTCGCGCACCTTGCGGTCGTAGAACGCGACCTTGCGCGCGCACGCGAGCAGGAGCGCCATCGCGTGCTCGGCCACCTCGTCGATGCAGTAGGTCGGGTTGTTCGTCACGATGATGCCGGCGCGCGTCGCCGCGTCGAGGTCGATCGTGTCGACGCCGATGCCGTAGCGCGCGATGATCCGGCACTTCGGCATCCGCGCCATCACCTCGGCCGTGATCGGGCCGGCGTAGGTGTTGAGCAGCGCGTCGCAGTCGGCGGCCGCGCCGATGAACTCCTCGGGCTTCTTCGTCTTCATCGGCACCAGGGTCGCGAGCGCGTCGAGCGTCTCGTGCTCGATGTCGAGCGAGTCCCACACGTAATCGGTGATCACCACCTTGGCTTTGGTCATGCCTGCATCTTCCGTTGTTCGTAGATCTCGGGGTTCCAGCAGTTGGGCGGACGCTCTCCGGCGAGCACCGCGAGCACGTTGTCGGCGACGACGTTCGCCATCGCCTCGCGCAGGCCCGCGACCGCGCTGCCCATGTGCGGCGTGAGCGCGACGTTGGGCATCGCGCGCAGACGCGGATCGACATGGGGCTCGCCCTCGAGGACGTCGAGCCCGGCGCCGGCGATGCGGCCCTCGGCGAGCGCGCGCACGAGCGCGGGCTGGTCGACGAGGCCGCCGCGCGCGCTGTTCACGAAATAAGCGCCCGGCTTCATCAGCGCGAATTCGCGCGCGCCGATCAGGTGGCGCGTCTCGCGCGTGAGGCTCACGTGGACCGACACGTAGTCGGAGCGCGAGAACAGCTCGTCGAACGGCACCCACGCGAGCGCGAGCGACGCTTCGTCCTCGGCGGGCAGCCGCCGCGGATCGTGATACAGCAGCGTCATCCCGAACGCGCGCGCGCGCCGCGCCATCGCGCGGCCGACGCCGCCCGCGCCCAGGATCCCGAGCGTGCGTCCCGACACCCCGAGCGACTCGAAATGCCGCGACTGGCATCCGACCACCGCGCCCGCGCGCACCGCGCGGTCGGCCTCGGCGATGCGGCGGCCGACGGCGAGCAGCAGCCCGAACGCGAGGTCGGCGGTCGCGTCGTCGAGCAGCGGCGCGGGGATGACGGTGACGGGGATGCCGAGGCGCGTCGCCTCGGCGACGTCGATGTTGGCCGGCGTGATCGCCATCGATGCGATCGCGCGCAAGGCGGGATTCGCGCCGATCACCTCGGCGGTCACCGCGTCGTGCAGCAGGCAGAGCAGGACGTCGGCGTCGCGGACCGCCGCGGCGAGCTCGGAAGGCGCCGGGATGCGCAGCGGGTCCTCGTTCATCGTCACATCGGCGGCGGCGCGCACGCGCTCGAGCGCGCTCGGGGCGATCGGCTGCGTGACGTAGACGCGCGGCCGCATGCGCTAGGGGCGCATCCAGCGCACGACGCCCGCGACCCCGTCGACCGCGACGCGCGCGCCGTCGGGGATCTTCTGCGTCGCGTCGGGGACGCCGAGCACCATCGGCACGCCGCGCTCGCGCGCGATCGACGCGAGGTGCGAGGTGCTGCCGCCGAGCTCCGCCACCACGCCCGCGACGTGCGCGAGCACCTCGGAGAGCGCCGGCCCCGCGACCGTCGTGACCAGCACGTCGCCCGGCGCGACGCGCTCGAGCTCGCACTCGCAGCTCACCACGCGCGCGCGGCCTTCGCCCCAGCCGACGCCCGACGGATGGCCCGAGAGGCGCGGGTGAGCGAGCCACAGCTTGTCCGGGACGCTCGACTCGGCGCTCGTCGGCGCGACGGCCAGCGGCCGCGCCTGGAGCAGCTTCACGCCCGTGTCGTCGAGCGCCCATTCGATCTCGACGGGACCGCCGGCGATCGCCTCGCACTCGCGCATCAGCAGCCCGAGCTCGGCGACGCTCTCGTCGTCCAGGCAGCGGCTCGCCGAGAACGAGCGCGCGAGCGACTTGCGGCCGTGCGCGCAGCCGACCGCGTGGTACTTGCGGCCGAGCGAGGATTCGCGCAAGCGCCCCTCGCGGTCGAGCACGTAGCGGTCGGGCGCGACCTCGCCCTGCGCGACCGCGGCGCCGAGTCCGGGCGCGGCGTTGATCACCATCGCGTCCTCGGCCGTTCGCGAAAGGCCGCCTCCGGCCGCGCGCGCCGCGACGAGCGGCTGCACGAGGACCGCCATCGCCGTGTCCGCGGCGTCGACGCCGTGTCCGCCCATGTAGCGCAGCGCGCGCGCCGCCCACAGCGCGGCCCAGCAGGCGCGCACCGAGACGACGAAGTCGGTTTCGTTGTCGATGCCGAGATAGCTCTGGAACTGGCCGGCGAAGCTCGAGCCCTCGCGGTCCTCGACCAGCGCCGAAGACCGGACCGCGGCGGGGCGGCCGGTCGCCGCGGCCGCGCGCCACGCGTCCGCGATCGCCTCGGCGACCTCGGGCGCGAGCGCGCCTTCCATCAGGCCGAGCTTCAGGTCGAGGGCGCAGCGCCGCGCCCCGGCCCTGTCCTCGGACCCGAACACGCCGCGTGCCGTCGCTTCGAGCCCGAGCGCGGCGAGCTGCGCCCGGTAGATCTCGGCGCCGAGCGCCCAGCCCGGCGGAACGGGCAGCCCCGCGCGCGCGAGCGCGCACAGGTTCGCCGCCTTGGCGCCGAAGCGTCCCGCGTCGGACGCCTCGAGGAGCGGGACCGGCCGGAGCGCCGCGTCCACGTTCAGGCCTTCGAGTCGATCACGATGCGCAGGATGCGGCTCGGGTTGCGCTCGTACTCCTCGAACGCGGCGGCCGCGTCCGAGAGCGGGTATTTCGCGGTGATGAAGCCGTTCACGTCGACCGCGCCCGAGGCGACGAGCTGGATCGACGGGTTCATGTCCTGCGGCGTGAGCGCGCGCGAGCCGATGATGCTGATCTCGCCGAAGTAGAGCGGGAAGGTCGAGAAGCCGCGCACCGCCTCGTGGCTGACCGCGAACGCGGCGAAGCGCCCGCCGGGGCGCAGCATGTCGATCGCCGCCTTGAGCGTTTCCGGGCCGCCGGCGGCGTCGATCACGACGTCGGCGCCCTTGCCGCCGGTGAGACGGCGCACCTCCTCGACCGCGTCCTGGACGGCGCCCTCGATGAGGTGATGCGCACCCATGCGCTCGGCCATGTCGAGCTTCCACTTCGTGCGCGACACGGCGATCACCGGGGTCGCGCCCGTGAGCACCGCGAGCCGCGCGTGCAGCAGGCCGGCCGTGCCCATGCCGAGCACGACGACCGATTCGGCCGCGGCGAGGTTCACGCGCGTCTGCGAGTGGCGCACCGTGGCGAGCGTCTCGATGATCGTCGCCGCCTCGAGCGGCATCGCCGCGGGCAGCACGTGGATGTAGCGCGCCGGCAGCTTCACGTACTGAGAGAGCGAGCCCTCGACCTCGCGGCCGAAGAGCCCGGCGTTGCGGCACAGGTTCCCGGCGCCGCGCGCGCACTGGTCGCACTGGCCGCAGGCGATGATCGGGTTGATGAGGACGTGCTGTCCCGCCTTCAGCGCGGACACGCCTTCGCCGACCTCGGCGATGATGCCGGTCGACTCGTGGCCCATCACCACCGGGTAGCGCACCCCCGGGTGCGCGCCCGTGTAGATCGAGAGATCGGTGTGGCAGACCGCCGTCGCGGCGGTCTCCACCACGACCTCGCCGCCGCCGGCCTCCGGGCGCGCCCGCTCGACCACCTCGAGCTTGCGAGGCGCCTGCAGCACCGCGGTGCGCATGGCCGTCATCTCACCTGGGGAAGAGCGTCGAGTAGCCCGGCATCGGGTCGACCACGGTGATCTGCTCGACCGGGAAGTTCGAGATCAGCTCGACCCGGTCCTTGTGCACGATCAGCATCTCCTCGATGCGCACGCCCCACTCGTACTTCTTGCCGTGCTGCGTCTCGAGCGCGAACACCATGCCTTCCTTGATCTCGACCGGGTGGTCGAGCGACCAGATGCGCGAGATCACCGGCTGGTCGTACTGCGCGAGGCCGAGGCCGTGGCCCCAGAGGTTCGCCGCGGCCTGGTCCTCTTCCGCGTAGCCCCAGGCCTCCTTCGCGCTCGGCCACTTCGAGGCGATGTCCTTCGTCGTCGCGCCGACCTTCACCGCCTTGATCGAGTCGTACAGCCACTTGAGCGCGGTGGCGTAGACCTGCTTCTGCTCCGCGTTCGGCTCCTTGCCCGCGCAGTAGGTGCGGTAGTAGCACGACTTGTAGCCGTTCCAGGTCAAGGCGGCCAAGTCCATGAAGACGATGTCGCCGGGCTTCACGATGCGGTCGGAGAAGTTGCGCCAGTTCGGCCAGGTGTTCGGGCCCGAGGACACGATCACGTCCTCGACGTCCTCCATGCCCGGCACCGAGTACAGGTACTCCATGATGTGCGCGGTCAGCTGGTTCTCGGTGCGCCCGGGCTTGAGGTACTGCATGAACTCCCAGTGCGCGGCGTCGCCGATCGCGCCGACCATGCGCAGCGCCTCCTGCTCGTCCTCGTTCTTGATCGCGCGCGCCTCCATCATCGGCGTCATGCCGTCGGTCCAGTCGATCCCTTCTTCCTTGAAGATCTGGATCATGTTGATGTCGATGAAGTCGACGCCGAGCTTCTGGCCGCCGACGCCCGCCTTCTTCATCTCCTGCTTGATCGCGTTGGTGAACTTCTTCACCTGCGCGAGCGAGGCGGCGCCCGCGGCGCCCTTGATCCAGGCGTACGACCAGCGGATATGGTCCTTCGGGATCCACGGCGAGTGGCGCTCGATCTGCATGCCGATGTCGCCCTGCTCGAAGAGCACGGGCGCGTCGTCGCCGCACAGGATCGCGTAGCGCAGGCCGGGCTTGAGCCGGTTCCAGCCGGGGGTGAGCGTGCTCGTCACGTAGCGGCAGTTCTCGTCGTACATGAGCAGCATCGCGCCCAGCCCGTGCGCCTTCATGCGCGCGCGCGCGCGCTCGAGGCGGTATTTGCGCACGCGGTCCCAGTTGATCCGCTGCTGCCAGTCCAGTGCCACCATGCCTGCGTTTGCCATTACCGGTCTCCGTCCTTTGAGATAGTCGCTATCTTGTCATTCTGAGCGAAGCGAAGAATCTGCTTTTGCTTTCGCGTCGAGCAGCAGATCCTTCGCTGCGCTCAGGACGACATCGAAAATCAATCCACCGTCGCCCCGACCTCGCGCGCGACCCGGCCCCAGCGCTGCGATTCCGCGGCGACGAAATCGGCGAAGGCCTCCGGCGAGTCGCTCAGGACGACCTCGGCGCCGCCGCCCGCGAGGCGCTCGACCACGTCCTTCGTCCGCATCACCTGCCGCGTCACCGCGAACAGCCGGTCGACCACCGGGCGCGGCGTCCCCGCCGGCACGAAGATGCCCTGCCAGGAGCCCGTGACCGAGCGCGGGAAGCCCGACTCGACCATGGTCGGCGTGTCGGGCAGCGCCGGGATGCGCTTCGCGCTCGTCACCGCGAGCGCCTTCAACCGGCCGCCCTTGATGTAGGGGAGCGCCGAGGCCGCGGTGGTGAACATGAGATGCGTCTCGCCGGCGATGAGCCCGGTGACGGCCGGGCCGGCGCCGCCCTTGTACGGGATGTGCACCATGTCCAGGCCGCCCGCGGCCTGGCGGAAGAGCTCCATCTCGAGCCGGTTCTGGCTGCCCGAGCCGGGCGAGCCGTAGTTGAGCTTCCCGGGGTGCGCCTTCGCGTAGGCGACCACCTCGCGCACGCTGTTCGGGGGGAACGCCTTGCTGGCGATCAGCACGCCGGGAACGTCGACCACCTCGGTCACCGCGATGAAGTCGCGCATCGGGTTGATGGCGAGCGAGCGGAACACCGCGGCGTTGATGGCGATCGTGCCGATGTTGCCGAGGAAGATCGTGTAGCCGTCGGGATCGGCCTTGGCGGCCGCCTCCATGCCGATGTTGCCCGCGGCGCCGCCGCGGTTCTCGATCACGATCTGCCGTCCGAGCAGCTCGCTCATCTTCGGCTGGATGATGCGGCCGACGAAATCCGAAGCGCCTCCGGGCGCGAACGGGATGATCATGTGCAGCGTCCGCGACGGATAATCCTGCGGCCGCGCGAAAGAGCAGACGCAGGCGAGCGCGAGCGCCAGCGCGAATTTCAGCCTTGCCATAGTCGCCTCCTCCTCGTGTCCTCAGGCCGTCCTGCGCAACGCCCCGCGTCCGCGCTCGTCGTCCGCGGTGATCGGGAGCGGGATCGCCTTCTTCAGGCGCGCCGACAGGTCGAACGCCTTGGTCAGCATCAGCCGGTCGTGCGCCTCGGCCGCGCTCGCGTGCTGCGTCGGCACGCCGAGCGCGACGCGGTTCAGCCACTGCTCGGTCTCCTCGCGCATCGGGCCGCGCAATTCGCCCAACGCGACGTCGCCCGGCGGGTAGCTCCCCATGAAGTCGACGCGGCGCATCTTGTCCGGCGCGTAGCCCTCGCCGCTCTCGCCCGAGGTGGCGAGCACGATGTCGCGGTGCGTGTCGTCGATCGTGAGCACGCCCTCGGTGCCGGTGATGCCGACCTCGAGGCTGTAGACCGCGCCCGGCCAGACGATCGGCAGCGCCCAGGAGATGACCGAGTGGTAGAGGCTCCCGTCCTCGAAGGTGATCACGCCGGCGGTCGCGTCGATGCCCTTGCACAAGGGGCCGAGCGCGCGGTCGACCGAGCGCGCGTAGATCTCGGCGGGCTTCTTCGCCTCCATCATCCACATGACGATGTCGAGCGCGTGCGTGCCCGAGATCACCATCGGCGAGATCGACGACGGGTCGTCGGTGCGCCGGTAGTTGTCGAGCGCGACCAGGCGGTTCATGAACGCGCGCGAGGTGACGAGCGTCACGTCGCCGAGCGCGCCGGTGCGCACCTTCTCCTTCGCCGCGAGCCAGCGGCGGCGGAAGCGCTGCGTGTAGCCGATCACCGCGTCGACGCCGCTCTTCTTGATCGCGGCGAGCACGCGCTCGGAGTCCGCGAGCGTGGTCGCGAGCGGCTTCTCGATCAGGAGCGGCAGCCCGCGCCCGACCGCGGCGAGGATGGGATCGACGTGGAGATGCTCGTCGGTGGCGATGATCGCGGCGTTCACCTCGGGGCGGGCGAGGAGCGCCTCGTAGTCGTCCGTGACGAAGTCGGCCTTGATCTTCGCGCCGACCTCCTTCGCGCGATCGGGCTTGAGCTCGGCGAGCCCGATGAAATCGACCTGCGGGTGGCGCGCCGCGACCTCGCCGCGGAACAGTCCGACCCGGCCGCCGCCGATTATCGCGAGGCCGATGCGCTTGGGGTTCTTCTTGGGCATATCTCTACGTCATTCTGAGGAGCCGCAGGCGACGAAGAATCTGCTTTTCGTTTTCCAAGAAAGCAAAAGCAGATCCTTCGCTGCGCTCAGGATGACAATCACGCCGCCGCGCGAACGGACTTCGCCGGCTTGAGCGGCAGCGTCACCGGCTCGTTCTTCTCCGCCGACATATCCGCCGCGATGTACACCTCCATCACCATGCGCGCGTGCTCGGGCGTGACCATCACCGGCCGGTCGTACGCGACCGCCTCGAGGAAGTGGACGGTCTCGGCCTTCATCGGGCCGGCGTAGGTGTGCTCGACGAACTCGCCGGGCATGGTCGACATCGGCAGCTGCATGCCCTTGTTCATGGTGTTCAGGACGACGTCGCGGTGGCTGTCGTCGACCATGAGCGCGCCCTCGGTGCCGACCATCTCGATCCAGGTGGTGGAGAAGTTGGGATAGCCGGGCGGCAGGCTCCAGCCGCCGCCGACGATGAACGAGAGGCCGCTGTCCATGGTGACGCTGATCCACTGCTGGTCGGCGATGTCCTGGCCGCTCGCCTGGCGCATCGCGCCGTAGTTCGTCTGCGAGTAGACGCGCACGGGCTTCGCGGGCTCGAGGCACCAGAGCACGAAGTCGAGGTCGTGCGTCGCCTCCATCGCCGCGGGAGAGAGCTTGACGCGGCCGCTGATCTTCTTGCCGAGGCCGCGCGTGATGTGGCGCGAGACGAGCGCCGTCACCGGCGTGCCGATGGTGCCGTCGCGGATCGACTTCCTCACGTAGGCGAACTTGGGGTTGAAGCGCTGCGAGTAGCCGATCGAGAACTTGAGGCGGTTCTTCTTCGCGAGCGCGATCAGCTCGTCGGCCTCCTCGAGCGTCATCGCGATCGGCTTCTCGAGGAAGACGTGCTTGCCCGCGGCGAGGCAGTCGCGCGCCATCGGGTAGTGCGTGGGCTCGGGCGTGGCCGAGACGTACACGGCCTCGATCTCGTCGTTCTTCAGGAGCGTCCTGTAGTCCGCGACCGCCGTCGCGGCGCCGGTCGCCTTGGCCACCTCGGCGAGGCGCTCGGGACGGATCTCGGCGAGGTGCAGGCTCTTCACCAGCGGGTTCGCCGCGCAGGTCTGCGCGCGGATGCCGCCGCACCAGCCGGTGCCGACGATGGCTACGCCGATCTGCTTCATGGGAATCTCCTGTCCAGGCGGTCTCCGAGGGGAAGGGCATTTTCCTATGCCTTTGGCGCCGTGTCGATGGGCCGCACGTTGATCGCGCAGCACACCTTCGCCTAAGATGACGGCCTCCATGGCGAGTCCCTCCCGGATCCTGATCGTCGGCGGCGGCATCGGCGGCATCGCCGCGGCGCTCGCGCTCGCGAAGCGCGGGCTCGCCTCGCGCGTGTTCGAAAAAGCGCCCGAGTTCGGCGAGATCGGCTACGGCATCCAGCAGGGGCCGAACGCGTACCGCATGCTCGACTGGCTGGGCGTGATGAAGGACCTGGAGCCGCAGGCGGTGTTCACCAAGAACCTGATCCTGATCGACGCGCTCACCGACCGCGAGCTCACGCGCATCGACTGCGGGCCGAAGTTCCGCGCGCGCTACGGCGCGCCGTACACCGTGGTGCACCGGCGCGACCTGCACGGGGCGCTGCTCGAGGCGTGCCGCAAGCGCCCCGAGATCGAGCTGAACACGTCGAAGGAGCTGGTCGATTTCGAGGACCGCGGCAAGAGCGTGGTCGCGCGCTTCGCCGACGGCACCGAGGCGGAAGGGCGCGCGCTGATCGGCGCCGACGGCATCCGCTCGCGCGTGCGCGAGATCGTGATCGGCGACGGGCACCCGGTGCCGGCCGGGCACGTCACCTACCGCGGCGTCGTGCCGCAGGACCAGATCCGCGATCCCTCGCACTTCGACGACATGGTGATCTGGATCGGGCCGAACCTGCACTTCGTGCAGTATCGGCTGCGCGGCGGCACGGTGATGAACAACGTCGCCACCGTGGTGAGCCGCAGGTTCGAGCGCGGCGAGCGCGATCATTACGGCGGGCCCGACGAGCTGATGGAGGTGTTCTCGCGCACCACGCCGCACGTGCAGGAGATGCTCACCTACGTCGGCAAGGACAAGAACTGGGTGCTGCACGACCGCGAGCCGACGCCCGGCTGGGTGAAGGGCAACGTGGGCCTCCTGGGAGACGCCGCGCACCCGACGCTGCAGTACCTCGCCCAGGGCGCGTGCATGGCGATCGAGGACGCGGTCGTGCTCTCGGCCAAGATCGCCGCCGCGCTCGCCGGCGGCGGCGCGCTCGAGCCCGCGCTGCTCGCGTACCGCGACGAGCGCTATATGCGCACCACGCGCGTCGTGGTCACGTCGCGGATGTTCGGCGCCATCATCCACTGCGACGGCGGCACGCGCGATCTTCGCAACTGGCTCGTCTCCCGGCGCGACCCCCACGACGCGTGGGAGGTCGACTGGCTCTACAAGGGCATCCCGATCCCGGGTTAGAAGGTTGGCAAGCTATACTTCGGCGACCATGAGACTCTGCCGCTTCGACCGTGACCGTCTCGGCATCGTTCAGGGGGGCGAGGTGCTCGACGTGACGAAGGCGCTCGAGGCCATCCCCGAGCAGCGCTGGCCGCTCGCGCAGGGCGATCCGCTGATCGCGAACCTCAAGAAAGTGCTCGCCGCGGCGAAGAAGCTCGCGCCGAAGGCGAAGAAGAAGCCGCTCGCGAAGGTGAAGCTGCTCTCGCCCGTCGCGAACCCGGGCAAGATCATCGCCGCGCCGATCAACTACAACGACCACATCGCCGAGTCGATCAAGGACCCGGGGATCGCGCACGGCCGCACCAACATCGCGAAGGGCATCGGCGACTGGGGCCTGTTCCTCAAGGCAGGCTCGTCGCTGATCGGCTTCGGCGAGGAGATTCGCCTCCGCTGGCCCGAGCGGCGCAACGACCACGAGGTCGAGCTCGCGGTGATCATCGGGAAGAAAGGGAACAAGATCCCGCGCGAGCGCGCGATGGACCACGTCTGCGCCTACTCGATCGGGCTCGACATGACGGTGCGCGGCCCGGAGCTCCAGTGCTTCCGCAAGTCGATCGACACCTACAGCGTGCTCGGGCCGTGGCTCGTGACCGCCGACGAGATCGAGGACCCGAACGCGCTCGACCTCTCGATCACCGTGAACGGCGAGCTGCGCCAGAACTCGAACACGAGGTACCTCGTCTACGACGTGCAGCGCCTGATCGAGTTCGGCTCGGCGATGTACACGCTCCACCCCGGCGACGTCATCATGACGGGGACGCCCGCGGGCGTGTCGCCGGTGAAGCCCGGCGACCTGCTGCACGCGAAGGTGCAGGGCGTGGGCGAGGCCGACATCCGGATCGCGCCGCAGTACGCCTAGGGAGAGCGCATGGCCCAGGACGACAAGCTCCAGCTCACGAGCGACCTGCGCGTCGCGCTGCAGGAGTTCTACTTCCGCTACGCCGAGTGCCTCGACGGCGGGCGCCTCGAGCAGTGGCCCGAGTTCTTCCTCGACGCGGGCGCGTACCGGCTCACGACG
>Ga0070741_10016334_pt1 | contig 12398 bp, 10 predicted proteins | sample Coa_R1_4_FD_66440 | JGI IMG/M metagenome (GOLD analysis project Ga0070741, IMG submission 66440) | Surface soil microbial communities from Centralia Pennsylvania, which are recovering from an underground coalmine fire - Coalmine... | ecosystem: Environmental > Terrestrial > Soil > Unclassified ...
CTGGCCGGCTACCGGGCGGCCGGCGCCGACCAGCTCGTGATCGCCGCCGTCGATCCCCACGACCCCTCGACGCTGGAGACGCTGGCCGACGCCGCCGCCGGCTGGTTCCCGCTCGGCCGGGAGCCCTGAGCGGAACCCCGCTCAGGTCGGCACGCCGAAGCGGTCGAGGAGCGCGGCGCGGATCGGCGGGCGGGTACCGAAGACCAGCAGGAACAGAGCTTCCCGGGCGAGCCGCTCGGCGTGCTCGTGGCGCACCGCGGCCCGGCTGCCGGTGGCGACGACGAGGGCCGGGGCTGTGCGCAGGGCGAGGTCGCTGGCCGCCGCCCGGGCGGCGGCGATGCCGGCTTCGCCGGCGCCGGCGAGCCCGTCCCGGCAGGCGCGGAGCTCGGCGTCGAAGGGACTCGGGCCGAGCAGGCGGCAGCAGCGGCCGGCGACGCCGAGGGCCAGGTAGCCGTTCTGGCGGAGGACGTCGGGAGCGTTGTAGCGGCGGGGATCGTAGGGTTCGACCCCGACGAGGCGGTCGCCCGGAACGGTGCAGCGGTGGAAGTCGGCGGTGACGGTGACGCTGGCGTCGACAGCGACGAGGTGCTGGCGGCGGACGGTGAGGCCGCCGGCTTCGGCGGCGTCGACGATGAGCGACACCAGCGTGCCGTCGGGCCCCCGGGCGGCGAGGAGCACGACGTCGACGAGCCCCCAGCCGGAGACCCAGGGAGAGGTCCCGTCCACGACCCAGTCGTCGCCCGCCGGTTCGGCCCGCAGGCGGGGCTCGCCGGGCAGGAGGCCGCCGAGGGCCAGGCCGGCCCGGCGCTCGCCCCGGCACAGCGCCTGCAGCCACCGGCTCCGCTCCGCCGACGGCGGTGCCGCTTCCAGGGCCCGGACGAGCCCGTGGTGCTGGGCCCACACGAACGTCGTCGTGAGGCAGCCGCCGGCCAGCACCTCGATCACCGCCCGCACCGTCTCCGGGGGGACGGCCAGCCCGCCGTGCTCCGCCGAGCCCGCGAGCCCGTAGAGGCCGGCCTCGGCCAGGGCGTCGAGCCGGGCGGTGGGAACGGCGTCGGCGGCGTCGGTCTCCGCCGCGGCCGGGAACAGGACGTCGTCGGCCAGCCGCCGGGCCGTCTCGAGGACGGCCCCGGGCCGGCGGTCCCGGCTCAGCGGCCCAGGTCGAGCCGGATCCGGTAGTCCCGCAGCCAGCTGTCGAGCTGGAGCACGAACTCGATGTCGGTGCGGTGGAAGTCGTCGTCGGTCTCGCCGGCGGCCACGGCCTCGGCCCGGGCCCGGTCGACGAGCGGCAGGGCGGGGCCGTCCTCGGTCAGGAGCTTCCCGAGCCGCTCCCGCAGGGCCGTCTCGTAGGTCGGGTCCTGCGTGGCCGGGTAGGGCACCTTCTTGCGCTCCGCCACGGACTCGGGCAGGAAGTCCCGGGCCGCCGCCCGCAGCAGGCTCTTCTCCCGGCCGTCGAAGGTCTTCATGGCCCACGGCGTGTTGAACACGTACTGCACGAGCCGGTGGTCGCAGAACGGCACCCGGACCTCGAGGCCGCTGGCCATGCTGGTGCGGTCCTTGCGGTCCAGCAGCCAGCACACGAACCGGGTCAGGTGGTAGTAGGAGACTTCCCGCATGCGGCGCTCGAGGGCGTCGACGGAGCCGTCGGGCAGGTGCGGCACCTCCGCCCGGGCGTCACGGAAGCAGGCTCGCCGGTACTCCTCGAGGTCGAGGCGCTGCCGCAGCCCCGGGTCGAGCAGCGTCGGCTCGGCCATGCGCATCTTCGTCCCGGCCATCCAGGGGAAGACGTCGGCGTTGACCGAGTCCGGGTCGTGGAACCAGGCGTAGCCCCCGAAGACCTCGTCGGCCGACTCGCCCGACAGCGCCACCGTCGTCTGGGCCCGGATGGCCCGGAACAGCAGCAGCAGCGAGGTGAAGCCGTCGCCCCAGTTGACCGGGAAGTCGAAGGACGTCACGACCTCCCCCAGGTTGGCGGGGTCCATGAGGTCGGCCGTCGACAGGATGATGTCCTGGTGGTCGGCGCCGACGTGGCGGGCCAGGTCGTGGGCGAAGGGCGTGTCGGGTGTGGGCCGGATGACGTCGGCCACGAAGTCCTTCTCGTAGCCGACGAAGTCGACGGCGAAGCTGCGGACGGGGCCCTCCCCCGTCCGCCGGAGGGCGTCGGCGGCCATGGCGGTGACCGTCGACGAGTCGAGGCCGCCCGACAGCAGGGTGCACAGCGGGACGTCGGAGATCAGCTGGCGGTTGATGGTGTCGAGCAGGAGGTCCCGGATCGTCCCGACCGTGGTGTCGAGGTCGTCGGTGTGGGGGATGGCCTCCAGCTGCCAGTAGCGGCGCTTGCCGACGCCGTTGCGGCCGACGGTGACGACCTGGCCGGGGCGGACCTCGTACATACCGGCGTAGGGCGACATCTCCGGCGTCTTCGTCATGGCCAGCAGCTCCCGGAACCCGTCGAGCGTCACGACGCCCTCGAACTCCGGGTGGGCGAGGATCGCCTTGGGCTCCGACCCGAACAGCACGCCGTGGGGCGTCGGGGCGTAGAAGAGCGGCTTGATGCCCAGCCGGTCGCGGACGAGGAGCAGCTCCTCCCGCCGGGTGTCCCAGATGGCGAAGGCGAACATGCCGTTGAGGCGGTCGACGAAGTCGTCGCCCCAGGCGAGGTAGGCCCGCAGGACGACCTCGGTGTCGCTCTGGGTCGAGAACCGGACTCCGGCGTTGGCCAGCTCGGCCCGCAGCTCCCGGAAGTTGTAGGCCTCGCCGCTGTAGGTCATGGCCGCCACCGTGCGGCCGCCGTCCTCGGCGGTCATCGGCTGCTTGCCGCCCTCGATGTCGATCACCGCCAGGCGGCGGTGCCCGAGGGCGGCGTGGGGCGACGTCCACAGCCCCGAGGCGTCGGGGCCCCGGCAGGCCATCGTCCTGACCATCGCCTCCAGGGTCGGCCGCTCCCCCGTCAGGTCACGCTCGAAATCAACCCAGCCTGTGATCCCGCACATGGATAGCTCCTTCCCCCGGATGCGTCATCCATTCCAACCATATAGGGTCGCTTCATGCAACTTACCGACGCGATGGACGAGGTTCTCAGCGGACTCTCGGCCCAGGACGACGAGCTGGACGGGCTGGTGGCCGGGCTCGACGACGACGGGTGGGCGACGCCGTCCCGCTGCCCCGGCTGGTCGGTCGCCGACGTCGTCCTGCATGTCGCCCAGACCGACGAGATGGCGGCGGCCAGCGCCGAAGAACGGTTCACCGCCGACGCGGTGAGGTTCGGCGTGAAGGCCTCCGACGTCCCCGCCGGCGCCACGGTGGACGACCTGGCCGGGCTGGCGGTGGCCGCCCAGCGCGCCCCCGGCGCCGTCGTCTACTCCCGCTGGCGGGCGGCCGCCGCCGCCCAGGCCAAGGCGCTGGCGGCCTGCGAGCCCGGCCGGCGCCTGCAGTGGGTGGCCGGCGAGATGTCGGCGCTGACGCTGGCCACCACCCGGCTGGCCGAGGTGTGGATCCACACCGGTGACGTCGCCGCCGGGCTCGGCCGGGATCGCCGGCCCACGGCGGCGTTGCGGCCGATCGCCCGCCTGGCCTGGCGGACCCTGCCCTACGCCTTCTCCCGGGCGGGCCGGACGCTGTCGGGCCCGGTGGCCCTGGCCCTCACCGCCCCCGACGGGAGCCTGTGGGAGTTCACGCCGGACGGGCCGGCGTCCGCCACCGCCCCGTCCACCGTCGTCACCGGTCCGGCGCTCGACTTCTGCCTGGTGGCCGCCCGGCGGGTCCCGGCGTCGGCCACGGCGCTCCGGGCCACCGGCCCCGACGGCGACGCCGTCTTGGAACTCGTCCGCACCTTCGCCTGAACTGGTGCCATGACTCCGGCCGGACTCAGGGACGGAATCACGGTCGCGGGGCACCGCGACCGGTGCGCCATCAGCGGCATCGGGGCGACGGGCTTCTCGTCCAACTCCGGGCGCAGCACGCTGTCGCTGGCCGTCGAGGCGTCGCTGGCGGCCGTCGCCGATGCCGGGCTGCGTCCGTCCGACGTCGACGGCGTCGTCCGCTGCGACATGGACGCCGTGGCCCACAACGACCTCGCGGAGGCGCTGGGCCTGCCGGACGTGACGTACTGGGGGTCGTCGGGCCCGGGCGGCGCGGCGCCCGGCGGCATGATCGGCCAGGCGGTGGGGGCGGTCCTCTCCGGCCAGGCCACGACGGTGCTGGCCTTCCGGTCGCTCAACGGCCGCTCCGGCGCCCGCTTCGGCCGCAGCGGTGCGGTCGGCAGCGGCGGGGGCGGCGGTGCCGGATGGCGGCCCCGGGCGGGGGGCCGCGGCACCTACGACGAGTTCTTCTTCCCCTACGGCCTCGTCGCCCCCGGCCAGCTGTTCAGCCTCCTGGCCCGGCGGCACATGATCGAGTTCGGCACCACCGGGGAACAGCTCGGCCACATCGCCCTGGCCTGCCGGGCCCGGGCCAACGCCAATCCCGCGGCCCAGATGGCCGACCGGCCGCTCACGATGGAGGACTACCTCTCGGCCCGGATGATCTCCAGCCCTCTGCGCCTGTTCGACTACTGCCTGGAGACCGACGGCGCCTGCGCCGTGGTGGTGACCAGCGCCGCACGGGCGGCCGACGGCCCGCAGCCGCCGGCGCTCATCCGGGCGGTGGCCCAGAGCGCCGGCCCGGAGCCGCAGCTCGGCTTCCTCTTCCCCACGCTGCTGCGGGACAGCCTCACCACCCAGACGTCGAAGTCCGTGGCCGACGTCCTCTACCGGCGGGCCGGCCTCGGCCCGGGCGACGTCGACGTCGCCCAGTTCTACGACTGCTTCACGATCACCGTGCTGCTGCAGCTCGAGGACTACGGCTTCTGCGCCAAGGGGGAGGGCGGCCCGTTCGCCGCCAGCGGCGCCATCGACAAGGGCGGGTCGCTGCCGATCAACACGTCGGGGGGCCACCTGTCCGAGGGCTACATCCACGGGCTCAACCACATCGTGGAAGGCGTCCGCCAGATCCGGGGCACGTCGACCAGCCAGGTGCCGGGCGCCGAGGTGTGCCTGGTGACGTCGGGCCTGCCGGTGACCTCCAGCGCCCTCGTGCTGCGGCGGGCGTCGTGATCGGCTCCCCTGCGGACCAGCCGCCGGCGGACCGGCCGGCGCCGGACCGGCCGCCGCGGCTCGTCCCGGAGACCTCCGACCCCGACACCGGCGGCTTCTTCGCCGCCGCCGCCCGGGAGGAACTGGCCGTCTGCGCCTGCGCCGCCTGCGGCGCCGTCCTGCACCCGCCCCGGGCCTACTGCGCGGCGTGCGGCGGCTGGGACACCGTGTGGCGGACGGTGGCGGGCCGGGGCCGCCTCTACTCCTGGACGACCGTGGAGCACCAGACCCACCGGGCCTTCCCCGTCCCCTACACCATCGTGCTGGTGGAGCTCGACGACGCCCCCGGGACCCGGCTGGTCGGCCACCTGCCGGACCGTCCGGAGCTCGAGGCGGGCATGCCGATGCGGGTCTGGTTCGAACCGGTCGACGACGACGGCACGCTCCTGCCGCAATGGCGGCCGGACTCGACGAATGCGGCGGTTGACGGCGGCTGACTCTGGTTAGTTCCACCACCGGTGGCGCACGGGATCCCTGCAGAGACGATCGAGGCGGGCCGGGCCGGCCCCGGACCGGCCACCCGGCCGTCGGCGAGTCCCCCACCCGCCCGTCCGGCGGACAGCCGGCCGGGGCAGGGAACGGCCGCGCTCCTCCAGCCGCTCATCGCCGCCCTGCTCGGCCCGTCGCCCTCGGTGCGGTTCGTGTTCTGGGACGGGACCACCTGCGGGCCGTCCGACGCCCCCGGCTCCGTGCGGGTCGTCTCGCCGGCCGCGCTCCGGCGGCTGCTGTGGGCGCCGGGGCAGCTCGGCCTGGCCCGGGCCTACGTGGCCGGCGAACTCGACTTCGAGGGCGACCTGTTCGCGTTGCTCGGCGCCCTGCGCGACGTCGCCCCGGCCGACCTCCGGTTCGGGGCCCAGGTCGTACCCGCCGTGGTCCGGGCCGCCGCCCGGCTCGGCGTCGTCGGCCGGCCGCCGGAGCCGCCGCCCGAGGAGCACCGGCCCCGGGGCCGGCGGCACTCCCTGCGGCGCGACGCCCGGTCGATCAGCCACCACTACGACGTCAGCGGCGAGTTCTACCGGATCGTGCTCGGCCCGGCGATGACGTACTCCTGCGCCCGCTTCGTCGACCGGCACACCACGCTGGCCGAGGCCCAGGAGGCCAAGCACGAGCTGATCTGCCGCAAGCTCGGGCTGCACGAGCGCTCCGAGGCGCGGCTGCTCGACGTCGGGTGCGGCTGGGGGTCCCTGGCCCTGCACGCCGCCTCCCGCCACGGCGCCCGGGTGGTGGGCGTGACGATCAGCGCCGAGCAGATGACGGCGGCCCGGGAGCGGGTCCGGGCGGCCGGGCTCGCCGGCCGGGTCGAGATCCGCCTGCAGGACTACCGGACGCTCTCCGGCGAGACGTTCGACGCCATCTCCTCGGTGGGGATGTTCGAGCACGTCGGGTCGGAGCGGGCGGCCGAGTACTTCTCCACCCTGTACGGACTCCTGGCGCCGAGGGGGCGCCTCCTCAACCACGCCATCTCTGCGGCCGGCGGGTCGCGGCTCGGCGGGCGGTCGTTCATGGCCCGCTACGTGTTCCCCGACGGGGAGCTGATCGACGTGGGCGACGTCGTCCTGGGCATGGAGCGGGCCGGCTTCGAGGTGCGCGACGTCGAGTCCCTGCGGGAGCACTACGCCCGCACGCTGCGGGCCTGGGTGACCAACCTGGAGGCCGACTGGGACCGGGCCGTCGCCCTGGCCGGCATGGCCCGGGCCCGGATCTGGCGGCTCTACATGGCGGCGTCGGCCGTCGGCTTCGAGGACGGCGGCGTCGCCATCCACCAGGTGCTGGGCACGAAGACCGACGACGACGGCCGCTCCGGCATGCCCCGTACCCGCCGCGACTGGGACTGACGGCGCATCCCCGCCACGCCACAGCTCACCGACAGGAGATAGCTCGCGGTTAGCCACACATATCGTGGCTCAGCACTGGCTATCTGGACGGGAACGCGCCGTGCTCGGTCCCCGCCGGCGCGCCGCCGACCTTTCGGTCGCCCGCCGCGCCGGCCCGGGCGGCGGGGGCGGATAGGCTCGCCGCCCGACGAGCACCCGGGAGCCTGCCATCGACGACGCCATCCCCCCGCCGGGCCACGACCCCACGACCGCACCGGAGCCGGGCCCGGAGCCCGGGCCGGGCGCGCCGCCGCCTCCGGCGGAGGCTCCGGCATGGGGTGCGCCGGCGGCCGCGGCCGAGGGCCCGCCGCCGCGCCGCCACCGGCGCTGGCCGACCGTGCTGGCCGGGCTCGTGGCCGCGGCGCTGGTCGTGGCGGCGCTCGTCCGGCTCCCCTACTACGTCCTCAGCCCGGGCGACGCCACGCCGGTCGAGCCGCTCATCCACGTCCAGGGAGCCCAGAGCTACCAGCACGACGGGAGCATCCTGTTCACCACGGTCTCGCTGGCCGGCGACGTCAACGTCTACGCCTACGTCCACGGCTGGCTCAACTCCAATGACGACGTCGTCTCCCGCGACGCCATCACCGGCGGCACGCCGACCAAGACCTACAACGCCGAGAACATCCAGGCCATGACCGACTCCAAGACCGCCGCCACCAAGGTGGCGCTGGAGCGGCTGGGCTACACGGTCCCCGCCCACGGCGAGGGCGCCCTGGTGGTGGACGTCGCCGCCAAGGGCCCGTCCGACCAGAAGCTGCAGACCGGCGACGTCATCACCGCCGTCGACGGCACGCCGATCACGCTCGACAGCCAGCTCGTCAGCGCCGTGCACGGCCACAAGGCCGGCGACGTCATCACCTTCGCCGTCTCCCGGGGCGGCCAGACCATCCCCGTGCCGGTCCAGGCGGGCGACGACGGCAAGGGGGCGGCCAAGATCGGCGTCGCCCTCCAGACGAAGAACCTCCAGTACGACTTCCCCGTCCAGGTCACGATCGACACCGGGAAGGTGGCGGGGCCCTCGGCCGGGCTGGCCTTCACGCTGGCCCTCCTCGACGACCTCACGGCCGGCAACATCACCGGCGGCAAGAAGGTGGCGGTGACCGGCACGATCGACGTCAACGGCATGGTCGGGCCGGTCGGCGGCGTGGTGCAGAAGACCGCCGCCGCCCGGAAGGCCGGCGCCGTGGCCTTCCTCGTCCCGCCCGACGAGGAGAAGGACGCCAAGGCCCACGCCGGTCCGATGAAGATCATGGTCGTGAAGACCGTCGACGACGCCCTCGCCGCCCTGAAGCAGCTCGGCGGCAGCGGCGTCGTCCCGAAGGCGGCCGCCCCGGCCCCGCACTGAACCCGGAGGGAGCCCCGATGGCCGAGATCGTCAACGTCGAGCAGGCCGCGGCCTGGGACGGGCCCGATGGCGAGTACTGGGCCGCCCACCAGGAACGCTTCGACGCCACGATCGAGCCCCACCACGCCCGGCTGATGGCCGCCGCCGCCATCGCCCCCGGCGAGCAGGTGCTCGACGTCGGCTGCGGCAACGGACGGACGAGCCGCGACGCCGCCCGGGCGGCCGGAGCGGGCGGCTCGGTGCTGGCCGTCGACCTGTCGCGCCCGATGCTGGACCGGGCCCGCCGGTCGGCGGACGCCGAGGGTCTGACCACGATCCGCTTCGAGCAGGGCGACGCCCAGGCGTACCCGTTCCCGGCCGGCGCCTTCGACGTGGCCATGAGCCGCTTCGGCGTCATGTTCTTCGCCGATCCGGTGGCCGCCTTCACCAACATCGGCACGGCGCTGCGCCGGGGCGGCCGGCTGGCCATCCTCGTCTGGCAGTCGCCGGCGGCCAACGAGTGGATGACGGCGATCCGCCAGGCGCTGGCCGTGGGCCGCGACCTCCCCGCCCCCCCGCCGGGGGCGCCCGGCCCGTTCGGCCTGGCCGACCCCGACTTCGCCTCCTCGGTGCTGAAGTCGGCGGGCTTCGCCGACATCGCCTTCGCCGCATCGGAGGAGCCGTTCAACGTCGGCGCCGACGTCGAGGACGCCTACCGCTTCGCCGCCGGGCTGCAGCCCGTCCTGGTCATGCTGGCCGACCTCGACGAGACGACGAAGGCCCGGGCGCTGGAGAACCTCCGGGCCACCATCGCCGCCCACGAGACCGGCGCCGGCGTCGTCTTCGGGTCGGCCGCCTGGGTGGTCACCGCCCGGATGCCGTGAGGTGTCGGCCGGGGCGGTCCGTCTCGACGGAGCCACCCCGGCCGAGCCGGCGCTACTTCTTGTGCATCGTGGTCGTCGTCGACATGGCCGTCGGCTCGACAGCCTTCTTGTGCATCGTGGTGGTCGTCGACATGGCCGTCGGCTCGACAGCCTTCTTGTGCATCGTGGTGGTCGTCGACATGGCCGTCGGCTCGACAGCCTTCTTGTGCATCGTCGTGGTCGTCGACATGGCCGTCGGCGCGGCCATCGGCTTCTTCTTCATCGTCGTCGTGGTGCTGCTCGACGTCTTCGCCGGGTTCGATGCGGTGGCGGCCGTCGCCTCGACGGCAACGCCGGCGAAGGCGAGGCCGGCGGTCACGGCAATGGCGAGGGACGTCCGACGGAGTGCCACGAAGAGACCTCCTGTGTGCTGGGAACGGGTCCCCTTCCGCCTAGCAAACAAACCTCAAATTCGGCTCAACGCAGCTGAATGCCCGACCGTACGAGGCCGAGTGAAAGGCCCGGTTCTCACGCAGCGTTCAGCTGGCCGCCTCCGAGGTGCTCGGCCCGCTCAGCTGCGGCGGGGCCAGAGCTGCCGGGCGGCGGGGCTCAACAGGAGGGCGTAGACCACGAAGACGGCGGCGGCGAGGGAGATCACGCCGAGGACGGGCAGGGCCACGCCGAAGACGGCGAAGGCGATGGCGGCGTTCCGGGCCGGGCGCCGGAGCGTGCGGGCCAGAAGCGCGGCGCTGATGCCCTGGCCGAGGCCCAGGACGACGGTCAGCCCCGCCTGGGTCCGCACCGCCTCCTCGCTCGGCACGGACGCCGTGCGGGTGCCCTTCTCGTCGAGCCTGATCCGGGTGACGAGGCCGACGGCGTCGGCGCAGGGGATGTCCTTCACCTTGCGGCCGCCGGTTTCGACGTTGTTCCACGGCTTCCGGTCGGTGTTGGCGTCGTCGATCCGGGCCCGGGCCAGGGTGCAGCGGGCGCTTTGCGGTTTGGCCAACGACGGCAGGCTGATCAGCACCGATCCGAAGCCGATCAGGAGCAGCGCCACGCAGGCGATGCGGACGACGGTCGGCGGCGGGACGGGCGGCGGCCGGCCCTCGGGGTCGCTCATCGGCGAGACGGTAGTCGGCCGTCCGCTCCGGTCACCGTGGCCGTTGACATCGTGACAACGTCCAATGTAACAATCCCCTATGGAAACTTCGGCGGAAGCGTGGCAGCCGACGGCCTGCATCCTCTGCTATCTCAACTGCGGCATCGAGGTCCGTCGGGGGGGTGAGGACGGCCGGCGGTTCGAACGGATCCGGGGCGACAAGGCCCACCCCGCCTCCAGGGGCTACACCTGCCAGAAGGCCCTCCGCCTCGACCACTACCAGAACGGGCGCCACCGCCTCACGTCGCCGCTGCGCCGCCGGCCCGACGGCGGCTACGAGGAGATCGACTGGGACACGGCCATCGCCGAGGTGGCCGCCGGCCTCCAAGGGGTCATCGACCGCCACGGCGGCCAGTCGATCCTCTACTACGGCGCCGGCGGGCAGGGGAACCACCTCGGCGGCTCCTACGGCCTGGCGTTCTACGCCGGCCTCGGTTCGAAGTTCCGCTCGCTGGCCCTGGCCCAGGAGAAGGGCGGGGAGTTCTTCGTCGACCTCGAGCTCTACGGCGGGCACACCACCGGCGACTACGACGACGCCGAGGTCGTGCTGCTGCTCGGGAAGAACAGCTGGCAGTCGCACGGGTTCCAGCGGACGCGGACCATCTTGAAGGCCATCGCCAACGATCCCGGGCGGGCGCTGATCGTGGTCGATCCCGTCCGCAACGAGACCGCCGAACTGGCCGACCACCACCTCGCCGTCCGGCCCGGGGCCGACGCCTTCCTCTACGCCGCCATGCTCGCCGTCCTCGTCGAGGAGGACCTGCTCGACCACTCCTTCCTGGCCGAGCACACCACCGGGGCCGAAGAGGTGCTGAGCGAGCTGAAGCGGGTTCCGATCGCCGGGTTCTGCGCCCGGGCCGGGATCCCCGAGGAGCAGGCCCGCACCGTGGTCCGCCGCATCGCCGGCGCGGCGAGCGTGTCCACCCTGGAGGAGCTCGGCATCGAGCAGATCCCCCACTCGACGCTCAACTCCTACCTCCACAAGCTGCTGTGGCTCCTCGTCGGCAGCTTCGCCAAGCCGGGAGGCATGGCCGTCCACTCGACCTTCCTCGACCTGGAGCGGGTCTTCCGGGGCCCGGACACGCCCCCGGTCACGCCGGTGACCGGCACCCGGGTCGTCTGCGGCATGGTCCCCTGCAACGTGATCCCCGACGAGATCCTCGGCGACCATCCGCAGCGGTTCCGGGCCATGGTGGTGGAGGCCACCAACCCCGCCCACTCGCTGGCCGACAGCCGGCGGATGCGGGAGGCCATCCGGGCGCTGGAGTTCTCCGTCGTCATCGACGTCGCCTTCACCGAGACGGCGGCCCAGGCGGACTACGTCCTGCCCGCCGCCTCCCAGTACGAGAAGTGGGAGTGCACCTACTTCAACTTCGAGTTCCCCCGCAACGTGTTCCATCTGCGGGCGCCGCTGTGCGACCCGCTGCCGGGGACGCTGCCGGAGCCGGAGATCCACCTCCGCATCGCCCGGGCCATGGGACACCTGACCGACGAGGAGCTGGCGCCGCTGCGGGAGGCGCTCGAGGCCGGGGGCCGGCTGGGCTTCGCCGGCGCCTACTTCTCGAAGTACGGCGTCGGTGTCACCGTCGACGAGCTGGGCTTCGGGCCGCTGGCGCTCTACGCCGTGCTCGGCCCCACCCTCCCGGAGGGGGCGGCGGCCGCCGCCGTGCTCTGGGCGCTCTCCCACCGGCTCACGATGCTGAACGCCGACGCCGTCCGCCGGGCGGGCATCGAAGGCGACGTGCCGTTCCTCGGCGAGGCGCTGTTCGAGAAGATCCTCACCAGCCGATCGGGCCTCACGTTCACCGTCGACGACTACGCCGGTGCCTGGAACTACGTCGAGCGGCCCGACCACCGCATCTCGCTGGCCATCCCGGAGCTCCTGGCGGAGCTGGCCTCGCTGTCGGCCGAGCCCGCCCCCGACCCGGCCGTCGAAGCGGAGTTCCCCTTCGTGCTCACCGCCGGGTCCCGCCGGGCCTTCTCGGCCAACACCATCGTCCGGGACCCCGACTGGCGCAAGAGCGACCGGGAGGGAGCCCTGCACAT
>Ga0070741_10016335_pt1 | contig 12397 bp, 17 predicted proteins | sample Coa_R1_4_FD_66440 | JGI IMG/M metagenome (GOLD analysis project Ga0070741, IMG submission 66440) | Surface soil microbial communities from Centralia Pennsylvania, which are recovering from an underground coalmine fire - Coalmine... | ecosystem: Environmental > Terrestrial > Soil > Unclassified ...
CCGCGCTCGTTCGTCTCGGCGATCGCCGGCACGGTCGCCGAGCGCCCGGCCGCCGGCGGCCTCGTGGACATGCAGATCGTCCTGCGCCTCCGCGGCGGCCCGCGCGGAGCGGCGCGCATCGACCTGCGCGGCGAGCCGACGGGCGGCGGCGTTTCGATGACGGCGAGCGGCGTGTCGTTCGTGCCGGCCACCACGCGCGCGGTCTACACGGGCTCGGTCGTCGCGCTTGCCGGGTCGCGCGTCGAAGCGCTCGTGCGCGACAGTGCGGGGCAGCGGCTGCGGCTCGCGTTCGTGCTGTCGATCGACGCGGCCGGCGGCTCGGTGAACGGGATCGTCGCCGCGTCGTCGCGCGCGGAGAGCGAGTGATCGCCCAGCGGCTGCTCGCCGGCATCGACGGCGGGCCCGCGTGGAGCGCGCACCTCGAGCGGTTCGGGCCGCTGCCGGACGCCGCCGACCTCGCCGATCTCGCCGAGCGCGCCTCGCTCCGCGGGCGCGGCGGGGCGGCGTTCGCCGTCGCGGCGAAGCTGCGCAGCGTCGCCGGACGCGGGGGCGCGCCGGTCGTGGTCGGCAACGGCGTCGAGGGCGAGCCCGCGAGCGGCAAGGACAAGGTGCTCTTGCGCTACACGCCGCATCTCGTGCTCGACGGAGCCGTGGCCGCCGCACGCTATCTGGGGGCGCGCACCGCCGTCGTCGCCGTCGCCCGCAGCGCGCGGTCGGAGCAGGCGGTGCTGGCGCGGGCCGTCGCGGAGCGCCGCGGAGACGGGGTGGCTCTCGAGCTCGCAACGGTGCCCGACGGGTTCGTCAGCGGCGAGGAGACCGCGCTGCTGCAGGCGCTCGGCGGCGGCCCCGCGCGGCCGACGACGAAGCCGCCCTACCCGTTCGAGCGCGGCCTGCGGGGCGCGCCGACGCTGGTGCAGAACGTCGAGACGCTCGCCCACCTCGCGCTCGTCGTGCGCAACGGCCCCGCCTGGTTCCGCTCGGTCGGCACGGCGGAGGCTCCGGGCACGGCGCTCGTGACGCTCAGCGGCGCGGTGGGCCAGACCGGCGTCTACGAGATCCCGTTCGGGACGACGGTCGGCGAGCTGGCGCGGGACGCGGGCGGCTTCACGACGAGCGTCTCCGCCGTCCTCGTCGGCGGCTACTTCGGCGCGTGGCGCGCCCCTGTCGACGTCGACTCGCTCGAGCTCACGCCGGAGGTGCTCGGCGCGGGAGCGATCGTCGCCCTGCCGCGCGATACGTGCGGGCTCGCGGAGTGCGCGCGGGTCGTCCGCTACCTGGCGGGCGAGAGCGCCGGCCAGTGCGGGCCGTGCCTGCACGGGCTGCCGGCGATCGCCGGCGCCTTCGAGCGGCTCGCCGCCGGCGACGATCGCGCCGAGCAGCAGCTCGCCCGCTGGAGCGCGCAGGTCGCCGGCCGCGGTGCGTGCCGGCACCCGGACGGCGTCGTGCGCTTCGTCGGCAGCGCGCTCGACGTGTTCGCCGACGACGTGGCGCACCATCGCCGCCGCCGCTGCACGAGACGGACGCGCGCGCTCCTCCCCGTCCCCGCCGCACGACGGTGAAGCGGCTCACCACGATCAGCGTCGACCCGATCGCCTGCGACGGGCACGGGTTCTGCACCGAGCTGTTTCCGGAGCGGATCTCGGAGGACGACTGGGGCTACCCGATCATCGACCCGGCGCCGATCCCGCCGGGCCTCGAAGCGCACGCGCGGCGTGCGGTCGCGCGCTGCCCGAAGCAGGCGCTGCGGCTGCGGGTCGTCGCTCCGGTCAGGGAGCGGTGAAGCGGAGGGGGAGGGATTTGAACCCTCGACCCGCCGAACGACGGGTAACGGTTTTCGAGACCGCCGCATTCGACCGCTCTGCCACCCCTCCGAACGCCGCGACAGACTAGCGGTCGCGTGCCGCTAGTCGTGGATGCGGGCGATCAGCTCTTCGCGCTTCAGCACGCGGACGCGGTGCGACGAGCGGACGAGGCGGACCTCGTAGCCGGCGCCGCGCGGGAAGAGCACCTTGTCGCCGGGCTCGATCGCGCTGACGTCGGGGCCGACGGAAGCGACGATCCCGGTTGCGACCTGCGCCGCCTCGTTCGCCGGAACGATCAGCCCGCTCGGCAGCTCCGACTCGTCGAGCGGCTCGACGACGATGAAGTCGTCCAGCGGCTCGAGCGTGACGTGGACGGTGGGTTGGTGCGGATCGAGCATGCACTCACGATACTCCGGTCCGTGCGCGTCGGAGGCCGCGAAGTGCCGATCTCGAATCCGGGCAAGACGTTCTTCCCCGAGCGGGGCCTGACGAAGGGCGACGTCGTGTCGTACTACGTCGGACTCGCCGACGTCGTCATCCCGCACCTGCGCCGGCGGCCGTTCCACATGAAGCGCTTCCCGAACGGCGTGGACGGCGAGTTCTTCCACCAGAAACGCGTGCCTGCGAATCATCCCGACTACGTCGACGACGTGCACGTCTCGTTCCCGAGCGGGCATTCGACGGTGTTCGCGATCGTCGACAACGCGGCGGCGCTCGCCTGGGTGGTGAACCTCGGCTGCATCGAGCTGCACACGTGGCACTCGCGCGTGCCGGAGATCGAGAAGCCCGACTACCTGCTGATCGACCTCGACCCCACGTTCGAGGGGCAGTGGCCGCTCGTGCGCGAGATCGCGCTGGTCGTCAAGGAGGTGCTCGACGAGCTCGGGCTGCGCTCCTACCCGAAGACCTCGGGCGCGACCGGGCTGCACGTCCTGTGCCCGATCCGGCCGGAGCTCGTGTTCCCGGAGGTGCGGCGGCTTGCGAAGGCGATCGCCGTCGAGGTCGAGCGGCGGGTCGGCGACCAGTCGGTGGCGACGACGACCTGGCGGGTCGCCGACCGCGTCGGCGTGTTCGTCGACTACGGCCAGAACGCGCGCGACCGGACGATCGCGTCTGCGTGGTCGATCCGCCCCACCCCCGACGCACGCGTCTCCGCGCCGCTCCGCTGGGAGGAGGTCGCGGGCGTCGATCCGGCGGCGTTCACGGTGGAGACGGTGCCCGCGCGGGTCGCGGAGCTCGGCGACCCGATGCGCGGCATGTGGCGCAACCCGCCGTCGCTGCGGAGCCGCTTCGAGCGGCTCGGGCTCGAGCCGCCGGCCGCGCCGGCCTCGCCGGCCTCCTGACACGGCCGTCAACGCCTCCCGGTCCGGCGCGTAGGCCCTTCGGCCGAGGCTGGAGGCGCCACGTCCCCTGGTCAGACCAGGTCACGAACGAGGGCCGCAACGGGCACGTTGTCCACAGCCTCGCGCAAAACCCGTGCTCACAGGCGCGGCGTAGGCCCTTCGGACACGCCCCGGCGAGACCAGTCCCCTGGTCAGACCAGGGTTACGGAAGTGTCACGGCGACCCGTGCCCGGCGGCGAAGAGCGCCTCGACGCCGGCCGGCGCGGCGGCGGCCGGCGGGCGCAGCTCGCGCCACGTGCAGTCCTCCGGGCGCTTGTCCTCGCGCCAGCGCAGGAGCTTCGTGCCGTGCCGGAACCGGTTCCCCTGCACCTTGTCGTAGCGGACCTCCACCACGAGCTCCGGTCGCAGCGCCGCCTGCTCGAGGTCGCCGCTCCCCCACCGGTTCGGCTCCGAGAACCGGCGCTCGGACGACGGGTCGACGAGCGGCAGGACGCGGGCTGCGACCTCCGCCCGCGAGCGCGCCGCGACGGCGCACGTGCCGACATAGTCGAGGCGCCCGTCCTCGGCGTAGAGGCCGAGCAGCAGCGTCGCGACGTCGGCGGGCTCCTTCTTGAACCGGATCCCGACGACCACGCAATCCGCGCTCTTGTGCTCCTTCACCTTCACGACGCCGTCACGCGAGCCGGGGAGGTACGGCGCCCCGAGCCGCTTCGCGACGACGCCGTCGAGGCCGAGCGACTCGAACCGCGCAAGCCAGCCGCGCGCCTCGGCGGCCGACCGGGTCGCGGGCGAGAGCCGGAAGCCGCGCAGCGCCTCGACGCGTGCACGCCGCTGCTCGAGCGGCAGCCGCCAGACCTCCTCCCCGCCCCACACGAGCATGTCGAAGACGACGAGCTCGGCCGGGATCTCCGCGGCGAGCCGGCGCACCCGCGACTCGGCCGGATGCAGCCGCATCTGCATCGCGTCGAAGTCGAGAACGCCGTCGCGCACGATCACGATCTCGCCGTCGAGCGCCGAGACCGGCGGCAGCAGCTCGCCGAGCGGCCGCAGCTCGGGGAAGTAGCGGAGCAGCGGGCGCCCGTTCCGCGACCACAGCGCGAGCTCGCCGGCCGCATTCTCGAGGACGCCGCGAAACCCGTCCCACTTCGGCTCGTACTGCCACCCGTCGCCCTCGGGCAGCTCGCGTACGAGCTCGGCCTCCATCGGCGGGAACGGGACGGCTGCGACCGGCATCCGGAGGGAAGCCTAGTGGCGGTCCGGTCGGGTAGCCTCAGCGCCGATGGGGCGCGTTGCCGTCACGGGCATCGGGGCGGTGACACCGCTCGGGCTCAGCGCGCCCGAGACATGGCGCGCCGCGGTCGCCGGCGAGAGCGGCATCGACTGGATCCGCGCCTTCGACGTCGAGGGGCTGCCGGTTCGCGTCGCCGCCGAGGTGAAAGGCTTCGACCCGACCGACGTCGTCTCCGCCAAGGACGCGCGCAAGCTCGAGCGCAACGTGCTCTTCGGCGTCGCGGCGGGCCGCGAGGCGCTCGACGACGCGGGTCTGAACGGCTTCGACCCGACGCGCGTCGGGATCGTGTTCGGCTCGGCGATCGGCGGCGTGCCCGGGATCGTCGAGCAGGCCGGCGTCCTTCGCGACCGCGGCCCCGACCGCGTCTCGCCGAACTTCCTGCCGAACGTCCTCGTCGACTCGGCCTCCGGCCAGCTTGCGATCTCGCTCGGGATCAAGGGCCCGAACTACGCGATCGTGTCCGCCTGCGCGACCGGCTCGCACGCCGTCGGCGAGGCGGCCGAGCTGATCAAGCGCGGCGACGCCGACGCCGTCCTCGCCGGCGGCACCGAGGCGTGCATCATCCCGCTGATCCTCGCCGGCTTCACCGCGATGCGCGGCCTCGCCGTCGAGGACGAGCACCCGCCGCACGCGAGCCGCCCCTTCGACGCGACGCGCGCCGGTTTCGTGATGGCCGAGGGCGCCGGCGCGCTCCTGCTCGAGGACTGGGAGCACGCCGAGCGCCGCGGCGCGCGCATCCACGCGGAGGTGCTCGGCTACGGGGCCTCCAACGACGGCCACCACCTGGCGCAGCCGGAGCCGGAGGCGACCGGCGTCGCCTCGATGATGCGGACCGCGCTCGAGCGGGCCGGCGTCGAGCCGGAGCAGGTCGGCTACATCAACGCGCACGGCACCTCCACCCCGCTCGGCGACGCCGCCGAGACGAAGGCGATCAAGGACGTCTTCGGCGAGCACGCCTACCGGCTGGCCGTCTCGTCGACGAAGTCGATGACCGGCCACACCTTCGGGGCGGCCGGGGCGATCGAGGCGATCATGTGCGTGCTCGCGCTGCGCGAGGGCGTGCTTCCGCCGACGATCAACTACCGCGAGCCGGACCCCGAGTGCGATCTCGACTACGTGCCGAACGAAGCCCGCGTGACGCAGGTGGACGTGGCGCTCTCGAACGCGATGGGGCTCGGCGGCCACAACGGCTGCGTCCTGCTCGGTCGCGCGTGAAGCTGACGCTCGTCCGCCACGCGACGCTGCTGCTCGACACCGAGTCGCACGGCCGGGTGCTCGTCGATCCGATGCTCGACCCGGCGGGGACGCGACCGCCGATCGAGGACACGCCGAACGACCTGCGCAACCCGCTGGTCGAGCTTCCGCTCCCCGCCGCCGACGTCGTCGCCGGCGTCGACCTGTGCATCGTCACGCACCTGCACTCGGATCACTTCGACGCCGCCGCTGCGGCGGCGTTGCCCAGGAGCACGCCGATCCTGACCCAGCCGGAGAGCGCGGCCGCGCTGCGGCGGCTCGGCTTCGTCGACGTGCGCACCGCGGACGAGCGGATCCCGATGACGCGCGGGCGGCACGGCACCGGCGAGCTCGGCGACGATCTCGGCCCCGTGTCGGGCTGGGTGCTCGACGGCGTGTACCTGGCCGGTGACACGGTCTGGTGCGACGACGTCGCGAACGCACTCGCGGCGCACTCCCCGCGGGCCGTCGTCGTCCACGGAGGCGGCGCCCGCTTCGTGCACGGCGATCCGATCGTGATGGACGCCGCCGACGTGCGCCGTGTGCGCGCGGCGACCGACGCGCCGATCGTCGTCGTTCACCTCGAGGCGATCAACCACTGCGTCGAGCCACGCGACGCCTACCGCGGCCTCCCCGGCGTGCACGTGCCCGCCGACGGTGAGATGATCGAGCTGCCGTGAGCATCGAGCGGCTGATCGGCGAGTACAACGACGCGTGGAACCGCCAGGACCTCGACGCGGTCGCGTCGCTGCACCATCCCGACATCGTCTTCCACAACCACACGGCGGCCGAGCGCGTCGAGGGCGCCGAGGCCGTCCGGGAGCACATCGGCCGGATCTTCGCCGCGTGGCCGGACCTGCGCTTCACCGGCCGCTCGCTGCGTGTCGGCGCGGACTTCGCGGTCAGCGAGTGGACGGCGAACGCGACGAGGGACGGCGAGCGGCTCGAGTGGGACGGCGTCGACGTGCTGCCGGTCGTCGACGGCAGGATCGCGCGCAAGGACGTGTACTCGTCCTCGCACGCCCCGCGGCGCGGCTAGGCGAAGAGCGACGGCTCGAGCTCGGCGATCGAGCCGAGCACGACGTCGGCCTGCGCCATCGCCTCGGCGTCCGGCGGGTAGTGCGGGTTGGGGACGGCGACGACGAACATGCCGGCCGCCTTGGCCGAGCGGATGCCGTTGTGCGAGTCCTCGACCGCGCCGCACTGCGACGGCTCGACGCGAAGCCGCGCCGCCGCCTCGAGGTAGACGTCCGGCGACGGCTTGCCGCGGGCGACCTCCTGCGAGCTCACGCGCACCGGGAAGACGTCGTCGAGCCGTGCGGCTGCGACGACGACGGAGATCAGCTCGGGATTCGACGACGACGCGATCGCGAGCGGGAACCGCGCGGCGACGCGCCGCACCGCCTCGACGGCGCCGGGGAGGAGCGGCGGCGCCTCGCCGTAGCGGGCGAGCATCCGCCGCACGACCTCGGCGTTGATCTCCGCGGGCGTCCCGGGCACGCCGAGCCGGTCCGCCATGTAGCGCGACCATTCGTGCGAGCTCATGCCCATCATGTCGTGCGCCGCCTGCGGCGAGTACCTCCCGCCCACCTCGCGCGTGTAGCGCTCCCGCACGTCGTCCCAGACCTGCTCGGAGTCGACGATCACGCCGTCGAGGTCGAAGACGACCGCCCGGGTCACAGCGCGCGGTACCCGCGATGGACGTAGGCGAGCGACGTCGCCGCCGTGCCCTCCTCGAGCGAGACGAGCTCGCCGACGAAGAACGTGTGGTCGCCGGCGTCGTGCTCGGCGACCGTGCGGGCGACGAGCCAGCCTGCGGCGCCCGCGAGCAGCCGCGGGTCGTCCGGGCGGACGGCGACGCCCTGCCACAGCGCGATCGGCGGCACGCTGCGCGCGAAGTGCTTGGCGAGCTCCTCCTGGTCGCCGGCGAGCAGCGAGGCGGCCCATTCGCCGGCGTCGCGCAGCAGCTCGTGCAGCGACGCCTGCTTGGCGATCGAGATGCCGACCAGGCGCGGCTCGAGCGAGAGCGAGACGAGCGTCGACACCGTCAAGGCGTGCCGGCGGCCGCCGGTCTCGGCGACGACGACGCCGACGCCCGAGGGCCAGCGCCGGAAGAGGGACCGTTGCTCGGCACCGGGCTCCGCCACGGCGCGAGCCTAGCGGCAGCTACGAGGTCAGTTCGCGCGGCACTGCTTGTCGCCGAGCGCGGTGATCTGCTCGTTCGCCTGCAGGTCGGCCGCCTGGTCGTACGGGCCGGGCGCGCTGCCCTCCCACATGACGTCCGGCGTCACGCCGGGGCCCTCGACCGTGGCGCGGTAGCGGGTGCCGCGGCCGGCGGGGTTCGCGCCGTGCGGGTTGAAGCTGTAGCAGAACACCCCGTCGCCGGTGTGTGTCAGGAAGCTGTTCTCGCGGTGCCAGCCGCTGCCGTACGCCGAGTCGTAGGTGTCGACGTAGATGTTGCGGCCGAACGAGTCGAGCGGGTTGCCGGCCGACGTCGACCTGAACCCGTAGACCGGGCTTCCGTTGTAGGTGAACGTCCCGAACAGGTGGTCCCACTGGTGCCACGCCCAGTCGGTGGAGATCGTCAGCACCGGCAGCTCGCCGGTCCAGTGGGAGAGCCGGAGCTCCCACACCGCCTGCGCCGGGGTCGCCGACAGGCCGTAGTTCGGCAGCTCGCGCTGCCAGGACTGGAGCGCCCAGTACGAGCCGTCGGGCGCCTTGCACGCGGTGACCTTCCAGGCGAGCGCGGGCCCGTCGTACCTGCCGCACTGCGAGCCGAACGTCTTCCAGTACAGCCTGTGGTACTTCCCCCAGCCGCCGGCGTAGTCGAGCCTGAGCTCCACCTGCGGCCGCGCCCGCGTCGGCGCGATGGCGTTGATCGCGCCCCACGCGAGCACGTGCTTGACGACACCCGCGTCCGTGTAGGTGATCAGCGCCTCGCCCTTCGCGTTGACGGCGAGCCTGACGTTCTTCGCGTTGCGGTCGACGAGCTGGGACGCGTTCGCGGTCCCCGCGACGCCCGCGGCGGCCACGACGGCAGCGAGAAGCACAACGAGCCGCATTACCCTCTCGATCGGAGCTCCCGCGGAGAAGGTCGATCACTCGGACGGGTGGACCTTCGCGACCGGCGCGACGCGGGCGCCGGTGAGCTCGACGAGGTCGCCCGGCGCGAGCTCGATCTGCAGGCCGCGCCGGCCGGCGCTGACGAGGATCGTCTCCCACGCGAGCGCCGAGTCGTCGACTGTCGTCGGCAGCCGCCGCCGCTGGCCGAGCGGGCTGATGCCGCCGACGACGTAGCCGGTCGCGCGCTCCGCCTCCGCCCTGCCGGCGAGCTCGGCGCGCTTCCCGGCGGCGCGGAGGTCGAGCTGCCGGTCGGCGGGCACGACGAAGACCTGCAGGGCGCCGCCGATCGAGGCGACGAGCGTCTTGTAGAGCTGCCCGGCAGGCCGTCCGAGCGCGTGCGCGACCGCGACCGCGTAGTCGCCGTCCGCCACGTCGACGCCCTCGTACTCGTGCAGCCGGAAGCGGATGCCGGCGCGCGTCGCCGCGTCGACGGCCGGCGTCACCCGCCGAGCTCCTCGGCGAGGAGCGCGAGCGCCCACAGGCGCCAGGCGAGGTCGACGTCGGCGGCGAGGAAGAGCGCCGCCTCGCGTGCGCGGGGGAGGTCGCGGACGCGCAGCACGATCGCGTCGAGCGCCCGGCCGAAGGCGGCCCGGCGCTCGTCGGTGTGCAGGTCGGCGGCGAGCGCCTTCACGGCGCGGTCGTCGACGCCGAGCTCGCGGTGCGGGTCGCCGCCGGCGGCGACGAGCAGGAGGGCGCGGCGGCGCGCGCCGTTCAGCTCGCTCTCGTCGAGCTCGACGCCCTCGCCGGCGAGGTAGGCGAGCACCGGCAGCGGGTCGCCGAGCTCGCCGGCGTCGGCGCGGGCGAGCAGCTCGTCGACGGGGTCTCCCATACCATGAGGCTAGATGGAGGAGGTGCTCGGCAAGGCGGAGGAGTGGCGCGCGGAGGGCGAGGAGGTCGCGCTCGCGACCGTGGTCGCGACGCGGCGAAGCGCCCCGCGTCCGCTCGGCTCGAAGCTTGCGGTGACGCGCTCGGGCCGGCTCTTCGGCTCGGTCTCGGGCGGCTGCGTCGAGGCGGACGTGGCGGAGCGCTGCCGCGCGGTGCTCGACGGCGAGCCGCCGCAGGTGCACACCTACGGGATCACGGACGAGCAGGCGTGGACGGTCGGCCTGCCGTGCGGCGGCGAGATCGACGTGTTCGTGGAGCCGTTCGCGGGCGCGCCGCCGATCGAGCGGGGGACGAGCTTCGTGCAGGTCGCCGGGCCGGACGCCGGCCGCCGCTGGCACGAGGAGGGCGTATCGTCGGTCACCGCGCTGCAGGGCGACGTGTTCGCGGAGCGGGTCGCGCCGCCGCTCCGCCTCGTCGCCGTCGGTGCGGGGGACATCGCGGAGGCGCTGTGCGCGATCGGCCGGGCGCTCGGCTGGCGCACGGTGGTCGTCGACCCGCGGCCCGCGCTCGCGACTCCGGAGCGGGTGCCGAGCGCGGGCGAGATCCTCGTCGGGTGGCCCGGCGAGCTCGACGTCGACCCGGAGACGGCGGTCGTGTCGCTGACGCACGAGCAGCGGCTCGACGTGCCGGCTCTGCGTGCCGCCGTCGAGGGGGGCGCCTTCTACGTGGGCGCGCTGGGCTCGCGCCGGACGCAGGAGAAGCGGCGCGAGGCGCTCGGGCCGCTCGCGGACTCCGTGCACGGCCCCGTCGGCCTCGACCTCGGCGGCGAGACGCCGGCCGAGATCGCGCTCGAGATCGCCGCCGAGATCCTGCGCACGCTCAAGCAGGGCTGAGTCGCTGCCGATACCTCCACCGTCGGGGTGCCGGCGGGGGGAGGGAGACTTCCGGCCGCGCCCCGACCTTTCCGTTCTGCGGGCGCGACGCTACGTGCGGGCGCCGAAGTCGGTGGTGACGATCGTGACGTCGCCGCCGCCGAACGTCGCCCCGGCGTCGGTGCCGTGCACGGCGGCGATGCCGATGTCCCGCCAGGTCGGGTCGAGGATGTTGCGCCGGTGCTCCGGGCTCGCCATCCACAGCGACACCGCCTCGGCGGCCGTCAGGTCGGGCGCCTCGTAGACGAGGTTCTCGCCGACCGCCCAGCGGTGGTAGCGGGAGCCGAACGGGTAGTAGCGGGCGACACGGCGGTCGAAGGCCGTCCCGTCGGCGGAGGTGTGGTCGAAGTAGTCGTCCTGCAGCATCTCGGCGGTGTGCTGCACCGCGGCGGCGGTGAGGCCCGGGGAGATGCGCAGCGGGCGCAGGCCGTGCGTGACGCGCACGCCGTTCAGCGCCGAGAGGATCGACGACTCGAGCGCCGGCAGCCTCGTCTGCCCCTGCGCGCCGGCCGACGCCGCGACCCCGCCCGCGGGAACGGCGAGCGCGGCCAGCACGGCCGCGAGCAGCGCTAGACGGGGTACCGCTTTCACGGGATACGCCTCGGCATCCGGGCGCCCCGATTCATCACTCGGGCGAGTGATTCGCCTCCGTCGCGACCCGCCGGCGCGCCGTTCCCTCCCACGAGGGTGTGGCCGCCCCGGCTCGCCTGCCGATCCTCTTGGCGTGTCCGCCGAGCCGAGAGCCCCGGATGTGGCGCGGCTCCTCGACCGCCGCCGCATCGTGGCCCTCGCCGCCTCCTGCTGGCTGCTCGCGCTCGCGGGCGTGTTCGTGTTCGCGCTCGTGCTCGTCCAGGTCGCGGATGGCAGCCGCAGCGGCTGGCTGCTCGCACTCCTCCCCGCCCCCACCGTGCTCGTCGTCGTCGGCGGCGTCACCGGCTACGCGCTGACGTACTTCGCGGCGACGGGCCGGCGCTGGCCGCTGACGGCGCGGGTGAACGCGCTCTACCGCCGCCTGCACGAGCGGCTCTTCTAGCGAGCTCGAATCCCTCGCGCGAGCGATGGCGCGCAGGGCGGGTGCGCCCTGATACTCAGCCGGACGTCTGCGGCACGTCCTTGTCCTGTTCGTTCGAGGGAGTCGCCGCCATGACCTCGCTCCTCCAGACCGGCTCGATCATCACTCTCGGCACCGCCGTGCTGCTCGTCTTCACGCTGGTGTCGATCGTCGGCCGGGTCTCGCGCTCGCGCCGCCGCCGCGTGACCTCGTCGCCGACCGTGTACCGGACGTATCCGGTTTACCGGTCCGCACCGCTTCGCTGAGCTCGCACCGGGGCCCTCGGGCAACCGAGGGCCCCAAGCTCGCACAGCCTCTAGAGGTCGAGCAATGTCCGGACGCGGAACTCGACCGAGGCAAGCGTGCGCTCAGAAACCGTGCCCCAGGCGGCGTCTTCAACGAGGCGCGCGGTCGAGATTGATCGCACTGCCTCGCAGAGCGCCCAAGATCGCTCGCGAAGTCCGCCCTCGGGCGGGTCGACCTGGACCCGGAGGGGCATTCGCTGACGCTCCCGCGTTGTGAAGGGAACGACAACCACGAGCCCCGCCGGGCCGTTGTTGAACTGGTTGGTGGAGATGATCAGCGCGGGCCGCTGGCGGCCTTGTTCGCGGCCTCGGACGGGATCAAAGTCGGCCAGCCAGATCTCGCCGCGGTTCGGCACCTAGTCCAGCCCGTCGCCGAGTGACCCCTCGAGAACGTCGAGTTCGTCGAGCGGATCGCCTTCGTCACGAAGCGCGGCATAGCCGCAATTGGTCTCCGCAATGAGCATGCTCCGGTAGAGCTGGTCGACCGCGCGA
>Ga0070741_10016336_pt1 | contig 12397 bp, 11 predicted proteins | sample Coa_R1_4_FD_66440 | JGI IMG/M metagenome (GOLD analysis project Ga0070741, IMG submission 66440) | Surface soil microbial communities from Centralia Pennsylvania, which are recovering from an underground coalmine fire - Coalmine... | ecosystem: Environmental > Terrestrial > Soil > Unclassified ...
GCGACTCATCCAGCGAACCCGGCACAGAATTGATCTCGCTCAGTTCTTCTGCCGACAAGCTGTACAGGTCGCGATCAACTGGGCCGTAGCCATACTCGCTGGGCTCGATCTGGCGGCGTACACCATCAAGGCCAGCCAGCAACAAAGCTGAGAACAGCAGGTACGGGTTTGCCGTTGGATCGGGCGGGCGGAACTCCACGCGCTTCGCCTTGGGGTTGTCGGTCAAGGGGATACGTACGGCTGCGCTGCGGTTGCCCTTTGAGAAGACCAGGTTAACAGGAGCCTCGAAGCCAGGTACCAGGCGCTTGTAGCTATTGGTGGTTGGTGCGGCAATAGCCAGGATAGCGGGGGCATGACTCAAGATACCACCGATATAATGGCGAGCCATCTGAGAGAGACCAGCGTAGCCTTCGCCATCATAGAAGAGCGGCTTCTCGTCTTTCCACAGGCTCGAATGCGTGTGCATACCAGAACCATTGTCGCCGAAGACGGGCTTGGGCATGAAGGTGACGGTCTTACCATATTTGCGTGCCGTGTTCTTGACAATGTACTTGTAGAGCAACATACTGTCGGCGGTTTTCACCAGGGTATTGAAGCGGATGTCGATTTCAGCCTGACCTGCAGCACCAACTTCATGATGATGTGCCTCGACGGGAATACCCAGTTCTTCGAGCTTCAGAACCATCTCACTACGCAGATCCTGGTATGTGTCGTTTGGTGCAACTGGGAAGTAGCCTTCTTTGACGCGCATCAGATGGCCCAGGTTGCGTGTGCCATCACGGCCACTGGTCCAATGTGCCTCGTCGGAATCAACTTCTGCAAATTGCGCGTTATCCGTGGAACCATAGCGGACATGGTCGAAGATATAGAACTCAGCTTCAGGGCCAAAGTAAGCTGTATCGGCAATACCACTGCTGCGCAGATAACTTTCGGCCTTCTGGGCAATGTAACGAGGATCGCGACTGTAGGGTTTCTTGCTGCCAGAGGGGCCGGGGTGAGCGATATTACAAACCAGGCTCAGTGTAGGAATAGTGGTGAAGGGGTCCATGAAGGCTGTGGTTGCATCAGGAATGATCAACATGTCACTTTCGTTGATTGCCTGGAAACCGCGAATGCTAGAACCATCGAACGGTACACCCTCAACAAAATTCTCTTCCGACAACTCATGGATTGGAGCACTAAAATGCTGCCAGGATCCTGGCAAATCCGTGAATTTGTAGTCTACTAGTTTTGCACCGTTCTCTTTTGCGAATTTCAGGACTTCCTCTGGGGTCATCTGCTGTCTTCTCTCCTCTTATGTTGTTATCCTGACACCTTTGCAGGAGGTCAAGGCGAGCGTTGCCTGGGTTGTTGCTCAATCGTTTAGTAATTGTGCATAAGATAAACCTGTAAAAGCCCAGCCATATACCGGGTTTCATCATACCTTCGATAATGATATGACGGGGGAGTTTGCAATACTACAGTCAGTTTATCTGAAACTCACCCACATAACTTTGTGCATATTGCACAAGTTAAGGCACTGATTCCAGTCCATTTGCTCTCATAGTAGTTGTCTTTCGATTGGATGAGTGGTAGTTTAGCAAAATGTAGGTGATGAAGCATTTATGCTACAATAGATTAACAAGACGGGTGTTGAGGAGACAAAAATAGAGAAATGATGCTTGCAGCGATGTTTTATGCTCCGATGGATGTGCGCATGGAGCAGCGCCCAATTCCCCAGGTTGGTGCCGGAGAGATACTTCTCCAGGTAGCTGCTGCTACCACATGTGGCACGGATGTCAAAACCTATCGCCGGGGCCATCCCCTGCTCTTTCGTCATACGCCAGCAGGTTTTGGTCACGAGGTTTCAGGCATCGTCGCGGCGACAGGTGCAGGCGTGAAGAAATGCCATGTCGGTGATGCGGTTGTCGTAGCGAATTCTGCTCCATGCCTTGAGTGTTTCTATTGCCGTCATGGCAGACATAGCCTCTGTGAGAGCCTCTTACTCCTCAATGGAGCCTATGCCGAATACCTACTCGTACCCGAGCGTCTCGTTCGATTAAGCCTCTACCGATTGCCTGCTGGTACTTCGTTTGTTGCCGCAGCCTTGACCGAGCCACTGGCCTGTGCCTTACATAGCGTAGATGCCAGCGAGATTATGCAGGGCGATACTGTAGCTATCCTGGGTTCAGGTCCACTGGGATTATTATTGACTGCACTGGCTAAATTGCGCGGTGCTCATGTGATACTCACAGGCCGGGGCTCACAACGTCTGGCTCTTGGGTGTCATTTTGGCGCGGATACTCTTATCGATGTGGGCACAATGTCATTGCAGGAGCAGTGCGAAGCTGTGCGCCAGCAAACAGAGGGTCAGCGTGGTGTAGATGTCGTCATCGAAGCAGTGGGAACGCCCGAAACATGGGCTATTGCTACAAAGATGGTGCGACCCGGTGGCCTCGTCAATTTCTTCGGCGGCTGCCCTTCAGGCACACAGATCGAACTGGAGACGAGGCCACTGCACTATAGCGAACTGATCCTCAAAGGCGTCTTTCATTACGCACCTGTACATTTCGCCCAGGCGCTCGATCTTATCACAGGCCAGCACATCGATGTTGAAGCGCTGATCACCGAACGTGTCCCGCTCGCCGCCACACTTGATGTCTTTCATCACCTGCTCAATAAACAGGGCGTCAAATATGCATTGATCCCACCTGCTTTCGAGCAAACCCTCCTATGAACTATCCGAAAATCCATCATCCACAAGGAGCAATACCGTGAAAACAGCGAGAAAGCATAGGGACCAGACACACTCACGCGAGCGCGGCTATAAAACGCGTTTCATAATCTGCCAGGCGTTCCAACAAATCTGGTAATGCAGCACGTTCCTTGGCAGTAGATGCTTGCTGGAGCTGACCAAAGATCTGACACTCTTCCCAGCGGATGGCAGCCGCATCAGGGAGCCTTTCACGCAGAAAGAAAGCACTATCCAGGCAGCGTTGTGCCGATACTTGCCAGCAAAAGTTCGGCAGTGCTCCCAGATCGCGTTCAGGACATTCCTGCAAATCCTTCGCCAGAGCCTGCATCCCCTCAGGGCCATAGAGCAACGTTAAGCTATCGGTAATCGCTTCCCTCGGGCGTGCCAGATTCGCACGAGCACAAGCAAGTGTCTTCTCCCAGATCTCCTCGTCCGTTGGAGGTGTCCCCTGTGCGCCTATGCGCCACAAGCCATAGGGCTTGCCGGTGTAGACATCGCGCTGCCATGCGGCGAGAAAATCGGAGAGCGGCAAAGGGACGGCTACAAAGCCCGCAGGATCATGCACAATCACCTTATCAGGCTGTAACGCCAGGACGACGATTGCATGATCAGTACCCAGGAGTTCCCTGTGAAAGGGGATATAGGTGAGATAGCCCATGTCGAGCATCCCTGCGACCACCGGCCCTTTTTTCAGTGCATCTTGTAGTGCAGCAAGAGCTGTCTCCTCATCAGAAGAACCTGTATATGTGTAGTCGTAATTCAAGGTGCGCACCAGATGTTCGCCCGCGAGATGATAGCGCTCCCCGACGACGGCAAAAAAGCTCTTCCCGTCACGCGGATACACGAAGCCAAATGTTTCGCCGCTCACACATTCTAGCCAGGGCAGAGAATAGCTCTGTCCCTGATAAGCCAGGACCATTTGTAGAGACTTGATCAAACAGTAACTCATTCTCCCCTCAAACGGGACCAGAGGAATCGTCATAGGAATTGCTCCTTTCGATGTTGCTCGTATGCTGCCAGAAAGTTTTAAAAACTTTTATTGATATTTGTATCATAAGCACAAAATGCCCGATATTGAGCATTGCGTCCTTTTTCATTGTTTCTTACATAGACAGCATATATCCTCCCGTTAGGGGAGAGTCAAGGGAAAATGATCACAGAAAACAAGCTCTAGGAAATCGGGATGTGGCTAGTTTTATGCTGGGGATTGATCCTGATAAAGCGCAAAAATTGTGTGCTCCATAAGCATAACGAGATGAGCAGATAGATACCTATCCAGGCGATGAACAAATGCAGCTGAGGAGGTACCAGCACATTTGCTGTTGGGAAAAAGCTGGAAAGGGATCGGTGAAATATAGTGATATGCCATACATCGATAACCTGCCATATGTTTCGATTAAAGCTATGCTCCAGGGATAGCAAATTATACAAAAAACCTATGAGCATAGCTATCCCCATTGTCAGGGTCGACACAATATTATTCAATCGCTCCACCGCATAAGCTACGTAGAAGGACCATATGGGCAGCAAGACCAGGATGAAGCGCGTCGGCGGCGTATATCCTCCCTGCCAACCTACCAGTGAAGCGATAACGATGAGATAAGGTATAGTAGTAACCAGCACGAGCAGGTGATATGCTGCAAACTTCCTCTTTAAAGCAAGCAGTATCCCAACTAGCAAAAAGAAAAATAGGGGAAAGTTGAAAAATACGCCGTATTCTTGATCCAGGAACAACCAGAGAAGGCCGGTCGTAGGTTTCCTCGTGAAGGGCTGATTGACCATACCCGCCTGATTTGCTGCCGGGTTGAGTGTTCCCCAGACCTTGTAATTAAAGAGTTCAAAGGCTAGAAATAGCAGTACACTGGGGATAAGGTAAAAAATATAGTATCTGAAATTGCTCCAGCCATTTTTTTGATATATTTTGTAGAGAAGAGCAAAAAACAATGCAATCTCTAGTAGGGCAAACCGGATATGTATCCACGGCAACAGACCCAGAAAGATCGCGCTGATGACTACCTCAGGGACTGTGATCTCTTCCTGAAATATTTTTCTAAGTACATAGATACAGAAAAAAGCTGCAATAGGCTCGATAAAATCTAGATGAGAATAAATATAGAACGGTGATGCCAGAGCATAGGCCAGGCTGACAAAAAACGCGTATCTAGTGCTGATACCCATCACAATTAAGAATTTATAGATGTTGATTATAATCAAAACGGAAATCAACGACATAAAGAGCACAGCCCCCAATCTTCCGACCAGTGCAAACGGGATAAGCCACAGCACAGGACCGCCAATACCGTGTACTGGCAAAAGCTCTCCTCTCAGGTTAGGCGTCACGTGTGCGTCCAGGTTCCTCGGATAGAAGCTTTTGTAATCTCCATGCTGATAGTCTTTCATGACATCGAGCGAGTGATAGATGAGCAATGTCTGACTGATGACCAGATAATGCGGCTCATCTCCAGTAGGGGCAATCGAGCGCTCTTGTACATACCAGAAGGAAGTGATGAAAAATACGATACTACAAATCAGGGCGAGTAATAGCAACCACCATCGATTTTTCATATAGCCATAAATTGATGTAAAGGTCAGACGCTTCATATAAAAATACCTCTTATGTCAGTAATCCCTGGGTAATAATTTGCTGGTAAATAGTGATGACCTGTTGCACACTGAGTCGTCCACCAGAGCGGAACCAGGTGGCAACCTCGGTACACATCGCAATGATGGCGTATGATGCTACTTTCACATCGCTCTGGCGAAAAACTCCGCGTTCCATACCATTGCGTAGAATTTCTTGTATCAGTGCTTCATATTTATCGCGCAAGGAAAGGATGTAGGACCGATTCTCCCCTTCGAGTGCACGAATTTCTGTATCGATAATAAAAAATTCATCTTTGTAGGTTGTGTGCAGGCGGATATGATTTGCAATTGCCTCGTGCAAACGCTGCACCGGATCATCATATTCGCGTAAAATATGCTCCAGACTTGTATTCAAGCGCTGCATATGTGTTTCCATGATCTCAACGAGCAGCGCTTGTTTGTTAGGATAGTGATGATAGATACTGGCTGCCTGGATACCGGCGATACGGGCAATATCGCGCAGTGGGGCAGCATGATAGCCATACCGTGCGAACATCTCTACGGCTGCCGCCAGGATGTTCTCGCGCATTGGACGGCCTTCGGGGTGCATAATTCCTTTTCCTCTCTCCTTAATACGTGTCGCCATTGTAGCAGAGGCGCATGATTTTTTGCAATCTCTGCTCGTTGCTCTCCAGATTGGAGCAGAATTCTCTGCTATTTTCCGACATTATAAACACTCCGCAGTCTACTCCTTCTGCTCGTTGTTGTCCAGATGCACAAGGAATTCTTTATTGGTGCGAAATCCTGCTAACGCCCCAACACACCGATACTATGCCAGCGACGGCGACCCACAGCGCCATTGCTGTAGCAAAGTATCTGCCCAGCAACAGTACACCGATCCAACCACCACACGATGCCGCAATTGCGCCAGTTGTCAGCATAGAGACCCATGTATGCTGTTTCCACGCTGCTGGATGAATCTGTGCCGCTCGGGCAATCGCACCAATCAGCAAGCCCATAAACAGCCAGAGTAGAGAAAGGAAAATCATTATGCACCTCCGTTTTATTGGCTGTCAACAAACAGCACATCACTTAAAAGGCTAAAAAGCCTTGGGCCATCGCCCAGTATCTGACCAATCTTGAGATTTGAGAGCACTTCTACATGATCAAAGATGTGGAACTCGACATATTCATACGGGTAATGCAGACGCGCCAATGCCGCCGCAAAGTCCCTCGACTCGGTAACGGGGATAGACCTATCATTGCGGTCGTGCAGCAGGAACATAGGTGCACGCATCTGACCGATCGCTCTGCTCGGTGAGAGTTCCGTGAGTTCCGCGTGGATAGCCGCTGGAAGAGCAGCGATATTCTGATCAACGCGATTGGGTTCATCGCCGATCAGCAGGTGGTAAGCTGCGCGTGTGCCAGGCGAAAGCTGAGCTAATTCGTTTGTGGTAAGCGCTTTTCCATGAGGTGCCAGGGCTTGGATAATGCGTGAGCGCTCGGCAGGAGCAAGGGGTTTCATAATTACATTGGTCAATGTCAGTATAGGTACGTCAGTAGGTTGCCAGTGCTCTGTATGTCCATCAATGTCTATGGCTCTGCGTCCAAAGGCGCGTAAAACCCCCTCTGTATTGAAGTAGCCCCCAAACAGGGTAACAGATGCGACCTTATCGCGAATACGCGGATCAGCTGCTGCGAAACATGCTACCGGAACGCCCGCGCTAAAAGCAATCAGCCCGATATGTTTGCCTTGCATCCCTGGAAGGTTGGCAAACGCGTTGAATGCCTGTACAGCTGCATCGCTATCCTGAGCACTGATGTCATAAGCCATCAGTGTTGGGGTGGTCATATCCATGACGATCATACCGCTACGTGCCAATGCTTGTGAGAGGTTGACGAGTTGCGGCACCTGCCGATTATCCCCAACCCCTGGGATAATCAAAATACCGCCGCGTGCATCCGTAATCAGTGGTACAGATGTCGAGGGCGCGTAGATATCAAGATAAACAGTGCCGCTCCGAGATGGTACGGTCATCTGTGTATGGCGTGTGGGTTCACCGCTCAAGACGAGAGGAGCTGGTTGTGAGGCCGTAATCAACGTAGGCAGTAACAATGCAGCGCGTGCTATAGCTCGTCCACGAGGTACAAGTGAAAGGAAAATGCCGCTAACGAACAGCAATACAAGGAAAAATCGTAGTACAAAGACAATTTTCTTATGGCTTGCGCGCCTGGTCGTATCAGCTTGCAAGCTCTCAGGCTGTATTGTATGGACCACATGGTGTTTGTACGTATGCACTTTATTTCGCATCATATATTCTCCAGCCATCGAGGCGATATAAGTGAAGCTCACCTTCTATCACGCGAGTATACTGCCAGTCGATGCGGAGCAGTGAGGGTCATATGACCTATTGAGGGAAGCAGGCAAACAAGTTGACATTGCACAGAGTCAACTTGTTTGCCTGCTTCCCTCAATGGGGGATGGGAGCCGCTTCGTGAAGCAGACCCTCGTGTCGCAAGGCATCCCACAGTTCTGCCGGGATGGGTGTATGCAGCGCTTGCAGGTTAGCTGCTACCTCATCGACAGACTCGGCACCGAGCACAAGCGCAGTTACTGCCGGGTGGGCCAGCGGGAACTGCGCTGCGGCAATCCGCAATGGTACCCCGAAACGCGTGCATACAGCTTCGATGCGCCGGACACGCTCCACTATCTCAGCAGGTGCATCCTGATAATTATATTTGGCTCCAGGGCGAGGACCGCTGGCGAGGATGCCGCTATTGAAGACGCCTCCTAGGAACACACCTATCCCCTTCTGCAGGCATAAAGGGAAAAATTCGTCGATAGCGCCCTGTTCGAGCAATGTGTAGCGACCAGCCAACAAGAAACAATCCACATCGACATTGCGCGCAAAATCCGCTTCCATTTGCCATTGATTCATACCAGCGCCAATGGCCTTAATAACTCCCTGCCGACGCAGATCTACCAGCGCCGGGAATGCCCCATCCAGGGCTTGCCGGTAGTGATCGTCTGGATCATGGACGAGCAAGATATCTATATAATCAAGTTGTAGACGTTGCAAACTTTCCTCAACGCTACGCAAGACGCCATCACGAGAAAAGTCAAACACCACCTTGCCCTCTGGTGTTATCAGGCGGCCTACTTTGCTGGATAAAACATAGTTTGTGCGCGATACCTGTGCCAATGCTGCCCCTAAATAGCGTTCAGCCTGGCCTTCTCCATAAAACGGGGCTGTGTCGATAAAGCGAATCCCATTGCTCAGCGCGTACTGGACCATCTCATTCACCTGCTCCTGGGAGACCGTCCTATACATTCCCCCTATTGGAGCCGAGCCAAGCCCGATAACGGAGACTTCCAATGCTGTGTGACCGACACGTTTCACAGGTAGAGACGTTGTCATGAAATAAAAACTCCTTTTCCTGCATTCCTGTATGAACCCTGATAAGATGTATACGGAGAACGTGGTGATAAAAATATCGTGGTAGTGTAAACAGCTTTCTTCTTTATATGGTTTATCATACTTATTTTCCACTGTCAAGAAATAATAGTATAGCTTATTTCCCTGCTGGACTTCTTTTGACCAGCGTGGCAAGTTTGGATTACACAATCTGATATGCTACAATAGAAAACGATATCATAAGAAATGATATCAATGAGTCATATTTATCCAGGGAGCAGCCCATGCTCTGCAAAGCTACAAAGACTGCAGACGAACCCATCACAGGAGATGGTCAGGCAGAGGAGCAACTCATCACAAGCGTCGATCATCTTAGGCGAAAGGATGTATAAATGACACAGGTACAAAGCATGCCAACGGCAGCGGAACAGCGCAGAAAATGGTTCACTCACGACCGCTTTGGACTCTTCATCCACTGGGGTATCTATGCCCTTCCGGCACGTCACGAGTGGGTAAAGAATCGTGAGCATCTGACCGATGAGCATTACCAGCGTTATTTCGAGCACTTTGACCCCGATCTCTATGATCCCGTTGCCTGGGCACGCACTGCGAAACAAGCGGGCATGCGTTACGCAGTCATTACTACCAAACACCACGATGGCTTCTGCCTCTGGGACTCACAACTTACCGACTACAAAGCGACAAATACGCCTGCTGGGCGTGATCTCATCCGTCTCTGGATTGAAGCTTTTCGTGCTGAGGGATTGAAGGTTGGTTTCTATCATTCGCTCATCGACTGGCATCATCCTGAATTTCCCATTGATGGATTGCATCCGCAGCGCGACGATCTAGAGTTCAGAGAACATGCTAAGGACCGCGATATTCGCAAATATGCCGAGTACCTCCATGGACAGGTGCGTGAATTGCTGACTAACTATGGAACCATCGATATCATGTGGTTCGATTTCTCTTATTCGAGTAGAGATTGGGGTTGGTCCAAAGGCAAAGGCAAAGCGGACTGGCAATCGGAACAGCTGGTAAAGATGGTGCGCGAACTGCAACCGCATATCCTGGTGAACAACCGTACTGAGGTGGACCCTGATTTCTATACTCCAGAACAGGTACAGCCACGTGGTTGGGTACAGATCAATGGACAGCCCGTGACCTGGGAAGCGTGCCAGACTCTCAACGGGAGCTGGGGGTATGATCGCGATAACCTCAACTGGAAATCGCCAGACCTGCTTGTACGCATGCTCGTCGATTCAGTATCAAAAGGTGGAAATCTGCTCCTCAACGTTGGCCCTACGGCGCGCGGTGAATTCGACCCACGTGCGTGTGCCACTCTAGCTGCCATTGGTGAATGGATGCGCCTGCATGGACGTGCTATTTACGGTGCCAGTGCCAGCGAATTTAGTGCTCCACCCGATTGCCGCTTCACCCAGCGCGGAAACCGCCTCTACCTGCACATGTTTGCCTGGCCTATGGCCGCTCTTTACCTGGACGGCCTGGCTGATCGCGTCGAGTATGCCCAATTGCTCAACGATGCTTCTGAGATACACATGCGCCCCGGCGGTCACGGTGGTTATGGTGACGACAATACCCTTACCCTCAGGCTCCCCATCCAGCGCCCTGATGTGCTTGTGCCCGTCATCGAACTATTCCTGAAATGATCTGAGCCTGGATCTTCCTGATGAGTAAAGCACTATCAGTGATGCTCTCACTGAGACAAAGCTCCACAAAACCCCGGCCTGGGGGTTTTGTGGAGCTTTGTCTCTATAAAATCGCCGCGTTTAAGCGCCCCCCTGGATAATCTGGGTGACAACGGTTTTAACCTGGTTAGACGGAATGGCAAATCCCACACCATTCGCAGGCGTATTGGTCTCTGGATCAACAGCTCCCAATGTAGGAATACCTACCAGATTCCCCTGCAGATCTACCAACGCTCCACCGCTATTTCCTGGATTGATTGCAGCATCGGTCTGGATCGCGTTTTTAATCGTCGCTCCTGTTTGCTCACTAACATTGCGGTTCAGGGCGCTAACAATACCCCTGGTCGCAGTTTGCGTAATGCCCAACGGGTTACCAATCGCCAGAACCTCTTCTCCTATCTGGAGCTTCGAGGAATCGCCTATCGTGGCTATAGCTATATTGGCTGGTGCTTGTATCTTCAACACCGCAAGATCGCTTGAAGCGGCAGTGCCAACTATCTGGGCATTGGATATTTGTGTTCCGTCGGAAAGCATAACATTGATAGACTGTGCGCCGCTAACAACATGATTATTGGTGACAATATAACCGCGCTTGTCTATGATGACGCCAGAACCAATCGATTGTCCTTGCGCTGTTGTCGCATCGATCTGTACAACCGTAGGTTCAGCTTTGGCAATCGCGCTTTCGCGTACCGTCTCGACATTACTAGTCCCGCTCGTTGTCGCATTCTGCGCAGTCGTCGATACCTGTGTAGTTGCTTGTGTCGTTGAAGCTGCCGTGGACGTGGCAGCACTACTCATTGCAAATGCCCAACCGGAGAATCCGCCAATTCCCAAAACTGCCATAATCACCACGATGAGAACGAGCACTGCTCCAAAGCGCGATTTGCGTGGCCTGGACGGTGGAGCCTGTCTTGACCCCGCAGGTGGTATATATACTGGGGGGGACATCATCGTTTGTTGAAAAAATGGTGAATTCGTCTCTTGCTGCTCCGGCCAATAGGGTAGCCGCACTGGCTGATAAGATTGATTTGTTCGATTATTTATATTGGGGGGAATCATACTTTTATCTCCTTAGTTCTCCAGAAAATTATACCATTTCCATTTATGAGAACGCTATTCCCTGGGATATATTGGGCATGAGTACATAGCCCTTTAGCACACATAGATAGCTTAAATTTTTAGATACAAAAAAGAGGCAAAAAATTGTAAATTCTCTGTAAGGAAATCCCATCCCCCTCCCTAGCCCGCCTCATTTCAGACCCTGGTAATTTACACGATGCAAGAATCTGAAATTGACAGTAGCCACGCTCACAGGGATTTCAACCGAATTTCTCGAAGGACCCAAATAGCTTGTCGCTTGCAAAGGTGTTGATTGACAGATGAGAGAACGTCCTATCATTGGGCGTTCTCTCATAGCTCCTCAATAGTCTGTGTGTTGGTTAATGGATAGCTGGAGCTTGCTCCTGTGGTGCCTGTGCTTCCTGTTCCGTCTTCTGAGGAAGCATGGTCCGTGTCGCCGATCTCCAGGAACGCATGAATAACCAGAGCGCAACGCCGATGGCTCCAGCCAGCGACAGCCACATGATGACCAGGGCTACGCCTGGATTGCTACTGCTGGTGAACAGGTGACCGAACCCGGACAGGTATTCCTGGCTGTTCGCTTCGACGGCGAAGACCAATGGTGCGTAGTAGAGCGTCGCACCTACGACTAAGAAAGCTGTTGCCAGTCGGTATGCTTGCACGTCGTCATCTGCCCGCCGTGAGAGCTTGACGGCGAGCGCAAGCAGCAGTGAGAGCGCGGCCAGAGGCCCAGTGATCGGGAAGGCAGCATTCGCTACCAGATAGGGATTGAAAAAGATCCAACTCATGGCGAACGTCATCAGCAAGACTGCATCACGCATGAGCAGGTAAGACATCCACCAGATGTCAGCTCCGAGGCGTAATCCACAACG
>Ga0070741_10016337_pt1 | contig 12397 bp, 12 predicted proteins | sample Coa_R1_4_FD_66440 | JGI IMG/M metagenome (GOLD analysis project Ga0070741, IMG submission 66440) | Surface soil microbial communities from Centralia Pennsylvania, which are recovering from an underground coalmine fire - Coalmine... | ecosystem: Environmental > Terrestrial > Soil > Unclassified ...
TTGAGCTCGCGATAATTGTCGCCCACGGGCGCGGGCGCACGCAGCCACTTCGGCCTTTCCAGTTGAGGGGTTATCGAGACGAGCACTTTATCAGTGTAGCGCCGGCCATCTGGTCGCCGGCGGTTTTCAGAAGGTCCTCAGATACTGCCTGTAAGCCCCGCTCGTATATGTAGTCCAGGGCTCAAACCCGCGCTCGCGGTACAACTGGTACGCGAAATCGATATTTGCTTTGCAATCCAGCAGGTCCCGCAAATTCAGTCCGGGCCGTTTCAAGTGCACCGTGTTGATTTGAAAGTACCCCCAGTCCAGCGTCCCGTCCGAGTTGTAGTGATAAATCTCGCAAGCTCCTCGCGGATTCTCCGCGCGCTGCACCGCCAGGGCGATTCGGCAGGCGGACCCGAATTTGTTGCACGCGTACTGTTGATACGCCGTCAGCCGATGCCCGTACTGGTCGGCCTGCGCCTCGGCCGTCTCTTGTCCGGATGTCCGCGGTGTAATCACCAGCGGCCATTGCAGCCGCACCCGCACCGGCGATTGCCAGGAAACGCTATAGCCGGCCTGCAGCGCGACTCCGCCCACGCCCGCGGCAAAGGCCAGAACCACCAGCATTCCGAACAGCCTACCCGGAATCACCGCCGGCGCCATCCGTTTCTTAGGCGCTCGCTTTACCACCCTGGTCTTTACGGTTGCCAATCCAAACATTATCACCCAGGAATGTTACGGCCCACCAATTTCCGTGCTGCGACCACAGGGAACGGTCCCTAACCCGTTAATATCCAGGTACATTCCCGGACTGCCGCGGCCGCCGGGAACTTTCCTCCGCCACCCGGAGTCGAATTATTTTGCAAGCGGATCGGATTCCTGATAGGGTGAAATCGGGCCGATTTTGAGGCTTTCATGGCCACCGCGATCATAGAACTGCATTCGGAATGCTCCGCTGCCGCGGAGGCCGACGATCAACGCCTGATCGAATCCCTACGCGTCGGGAACGAACAGGCTTATGAGGAATTGCTCGGTCGCTTTCAGCAGCCCGTCTACACGCTGTCGCTCCGTTTGCTGAATGACGAGGGCGAGGCGAGCGACGTGGTCCAGGAAGTGTTCCTCAAAGTTTTTCGGAACATCGGAACTTTCCGTGGCCAGAGCAGTCTGAAGACCTGGATTTACCGCATCACGATCAACGAGGCCCACAACGCCCGCCGTTGGTTTTTCCGCCACCGCCGGCGCGAGGTCGAACTCGACACCGATCCCGGCGAGGCCCGCAGCTGGAAGGATACCATTGCCGACGGCAGCCGCTCGCCGTTCGAAGTCGCTTTCGATCACGAGCAGGCGACCATCATTGAGGCGGCGCTGAACCGTATTAATCCGGTGTTCCGCTCCGCCGTTGTGCTTCGCGATATCACCGATTTGAGTTATGAGGAGATCGCCGACATCCTCGGAGTTTCGTTGGGAACAGTCAAGTCCAGAATCCTGCGAGGCCGGGAAGCCTTGCGTGAAGAATTGAAAGGAGACCCGAAGCAGCAACACCGTTGGCGTTTGGTCCCCGAGACGGCAGAGTAAAACTATGAGTTGTCACAGTGTGCAAGATCGGCTCTCCTGGTTCCTCGACCGCGTTCTCGTCGAAGAGGAGCGGGAAAACGTGGCTTCGCACCTGGCGTCATGTCCGACGTGCAGCGCGCGGCTTCAGTCTCTCGAGAAGATGCGCTCGGTTCTGAAACGCCTGGACAAACCGCCGGTATCTCCCGCTCTCGCGATGCGGTTACGCGTGCTGGCCTCGCATGAACGCCAGCGGCAGCTTGCACACACGAGTCTCGGAGCGTGGCTGGCGTACTGGCGTGCGCGCGCTGAATTGCTGTTCGATAACCTGATGCGGCCGATGGCGCTCCCCTTCGCGGGCGGCCTGCTCTCAGCTCTGGTCCTGTTCGCCATGCTCGTTCCCAGCCTGAGCTTTCGGCACAACTTCCGCGATGACCTGCAGATTCAATCCATGTCGAGTGAACCCGGCGGACGTCTGGTGCAGAGCGACCCGGCCGATGGTGCTCCAACCTGGATCTGGACCGGCGCCTCCGTGCGCTTGGATTCGGCCGATCGCAGCGGCGATGGTGATGACACGATCCTCGAGCTGACCATCGACGAAACCGGCCGTGTCGCGGATTATTCGGTGCAGGGCGGACCACTTACCTCGGAAATGGAGAACCTGATTCTGTTCTCGCGCTTCACTCCAGCAACCCTCAATGGCCGGACCACGTCGGGAAAAACGCGTGTCGTTTTTCACACCCACCGCCGCCGCAACGTGAGAAGCTGATCGCGCGCCCCAAACTCGGCCAGCATTTCCTCATCAAGGGTTCTGTTCTTGAGCGCATTGCAGCCGCAGCTTGTCCACTTCCGCAGGATCTCGTTATTGAAATTGGCCCAGGGCGTGGCGCGCTCACCGAAAAACTGCTGAAGCGTGCAGCCCGCGTTGTGGCGATAGAAGTCGACCCCTACCTCGTCGAACATCTCCGCCAGCGGTTTTCCGCCGAACCACGCTTGGAGGTGGTCCATGCGAACGTGCTCGAGACCGATTTGACGCGGTGGGGCTCCGCCCCGATTGCCGGCAATCTCCCGTACTACATCACTTCGCCGATTCTGGGAAAAGTGGCCCCCCTCGACATCCCGCGCGCTGTCTTCCTCATCCAGAAGGAAGTCGCCGAGCGTTTGGTGGCCCGCCCCGGCGAATCCGCCTACGGCTTCCTTACGGTCCACCTGGCACTCTTTGCCGACGTACGGCTGCGCTTTGAAGTGAAGCCCGGCGCCTTCCATCCCCCGCCGAAGGTGGATTCGGCGGTCATTTCACTCGAACCCCGCCGCCGGGACCTCGCTATCGCGGATCGTGAAGGCTTCCTCAAGTTCGTCGGCCTATGCTTCCGTCACAAACGCAAGACCATCCGCAACAATCTGGCGGAAATCTACGGCAGCGAGCGCATCGAGACCTGGCCGGAGGCCAAGCTTCGCGCCGAGCAGATCTCCCTTGAGCAGTTTACTGAGATGTACCGACGGCTACTGTAGCCGCTCGAAAATTCCGGCTGCGCCCTGGCCGCCGCCCACGCACATCGTGACCATTCCATACCGTGCGTGGCGCCGTTCCATTTCGCGCAGAATTGTGGCCGTCAACTTCGCTCCTGTGCACCCCAGCGGATGCCCCAGCGCGATCGCGCCCCCATTAGGGTTAACACGGTTGATGTCCAGCCCAGCCTCCCGGATCACCGCCAGCGCCTGCACCGCGAACGCTTCGTTGAGTTCGATCACGCCGATCTCATCGAGCGTCAGCCCGCCTTTATCGAGCGCCTTCGGTATGGCCGCCACGGGTCCGATTCCCATAATCTCCGGCGGCACCCCCGCCGTGGCGAAGCTCACAAATCGCGCCTTCGCCTTCAGCCCAAGCTCGCGTGCCTTGGCGTCCGACATCACCAGCGCCGCCGCCGCGCCATCACTGGTTTGCGAGGAGTTCCCAGCCGTGACCGTGCCGTGCGCATGGAACACCGGCTTCAATTTCGCCAGTGCCTCAACACTGGTGTCCGCCCGCGGCCCTTCATCCTGGCGGAAGACGCTCTTCCCTGCCTTGCCGGGATTCACCGATTCCACCTCCACCGGTACGATCTCCTCTTCAAATCTCCCTTCCTGCTGCGCGCGTATCGCGTTCTGGTGGCTCCGCAGCGCGAAAGCATCGGCATCCTCGCGCGAAATCCCATACTTCTTCTGCAACCGCTCGGCCGTCAGCCCCATGCTCATATAAATTTCCGGCCGGTGATCGACAAACCACGGATTCGGCGCCGGTTTATTTCCGCCAAACGGAATCATGCTCATTGATTCGCTGCCACCCGCGATCAGAATATCAGCGCCGCCCGAGCGGATCCGGTCGGCCGCCAGCGCGATCGCTTGTAGCCCCGAGCTGCAAAACCGGTTGATGGTCATCCCTGGCACCGCATCCGGCAACCCGGCGCGCAGCGCTGCTTGCCGCGCCATATTCCCGCCAGATTCCCCCTCCGGCATCGCGCATCCCACGATGACGTCTTCGACCTCCGCCGCCTGTGGGTACTGTTGCACCAATGCGCGTATCACCGTAGCCGCCAGATCATCCGGCCGTGTATTCCGCAGCGCTCCCCGCGGCGCTTTCCCCACCGCCGTCCGCACACAATCGACAATCACCGCTTCTCTCATAAGACTCCCGGTTCCCAAAATCTCCTGCTTCCCACCGAACCGTGCTCAGCACCGCGCCTCGAGGCGACAACCCCTCCGTTCCCTCAGCCCCCTCCGCGCGCGAACCCGACCTACCGAGCTTGCCCACCAACCGTCTCCCCAACCAGCCCTTTTCTTTTTCTCTGCGTCTCCGCGTCTCAGCGGTTCGATCCTCAGTTCCTCAACGCCTTCCCAGTCTTCAACATATATTGGATGCGCTCCTGAGTCTTCGGTTGCCCGCACAAGCTGAGGAATGCCTCCCGCTCCAGATCGAGCAAATACTGCTCCGAAACCATCTGCCGTCCCGTGAGCCGTCCCCCGGACAGCACGTGCGCGAGCTTTTCGCCCACCACGGCATCATGGTCCGAGATAAACCCGCCTTCACGCGCCAGGTAGACGCCCATTTTCAGCAGCGCGTATCCCGCCTCACCTTCCACCGCGATATCCTGCCGCGGCGCGCCGGGCGCGTACACCGGCGCCAGAGCCAGCGCCGCTCGTTTCGCATCCGCCACCAGCCGCTCCGGGTTCATCGAAAGCCCATCCTGCGTCCGCAACAGCCCGAGCTCACGAGCATTCGCGGCGCTCGTTGACACCTTCGCGTAGCCGATCAACTCGAACGCCGCCTTTGCATCGTTCAGCCGGATTACCATCTCCTTACACCCGCCGCCTGCCGGAATGAGCCCGACCCCCGTTTCCACCAGCCCGATGTAGGTTTCCGCTGACGCCTGCGCCCGCGCCGAATGCAGCACGATCTCGCACCCGCCTCCCAACGTCATTCCAAATGGCGCCGCGATCACCGGCTTGGCCGCGTATTTGATCGCCATATTCGCCTGCTGAAACCGCTTGATCGCGCCATCCAGCTCATCCCATTCGCCTTCCTGCGCAGCCAGCAGGATCATCATCAGGTTCGCTCCGGCGCTGAAATGGTCCCCCTGGTTCGCGATCACCAGCGCCTCGAAGCTTCGGGTGGTCTCGTCGATCGCCGCGCGAATCATCTGGATGATGTCGTCGCCGATCGCGTTCATCTTGGTATGGAATTCCAGGCACAGCACGCCATCGCCCAGATCCACCAGCGACGCCCCCGGGTTCTTCTTCACCACTCCCCGCGCCCGCCGGATCTCATGCAGCGCCACAATCCCGGGCCGCCCTTCCAATTCCTGATACGACCCGGCGGTCAGATCGAAATAGCGCGTGTGCGGCACGCCGTCCCGATCGGCCACCTCATAAAACGATTGAGCGCCCGACCCCAGCATCCGTCCCACACTGGCCGGCACCTCGCACCGCTCCGCCTCCATGCGCTTTACCGTCTCACGCACTCCGAGCGCATCCCACATCTCGAACGGCCCGAGCTTATTCGCGTAGCCCCACCGCATCGCCCGGTCGATCTCCACTATCCGGTCGGAAATTTCCGGGATCATCGATGCCGAATAAATGAATAGATCCCGGAAGAGCCGCCACAAAAACTGTCCCGGCCGGTCTTGCGCCTCCACCAGCGTGCGCACTCGTTGCGCCAGATCTTCGATGTTCCGCGCCGCCTCCACCGAAGGAAACTTCGCTTTCTGCGCCGGATGATACTCCAGCGTCTTCCAATCGATCGCGTGAATCTCTTTCTGCGGCCCTACTCGCTTATAAAAACCCTGTCCCCGCTTTTCTCCCAGCCAGCCCCGCTCGATCATCTTCGCCATGAACTCCGGCACCACGTACCGGTCCACTCCCGGATCGTGCGGCGCCAGCGTTCGCAAGTTGTTCAGTACGTGCCCCCACACATCAAGCCCGATCAGATCCGCCAGGCGGAACGTAGCGCTGTTCGGCAATCCGATCAGCGACCCCGTGAGAGCGTCCACTTCCTCAACTGTGTACTCGCCCTCCACTGTCAGCCGGAACAGTGTCGCCGCGAAAAAGGTCCCGATCCGGTTAGCGATGAAATTCGGCGTGTCCTTGCACGGCACCACGCCCTTGCCCAGGTGCAGGTCGCAGAACGTCGAAACCGAATCGAGCACGTACGCCGCCGTGGCGTGTCCAGGGATAATCTCGACCAGGTGCAGATACCGCGGCGGATTGAAAAAATGCGTGCCCAGAAAATGGCGCTGCAATTCGTTCTCCCAGCCTTCCGAAATCCGCGCGAGCGGGATGCCGCTCGTGTTCGTCGATAGAATTGTGCCCGGCGTCCGCACCGCGGCCACCTTCTCCAACAGTTGCCGCTTGATATCGAGTTGCTCGGTCACCGCCTCCAGGATCCAGTCGCACGCGCTCAGTCGCCCCAGATCGTTCTCGAAATTGCCGGGCGTGATTAGGCTCCGCACTCGATCCGTATAGAAACCCGCCGGCTTCTGTTTCGCCGCCGCGTCGAGTCCCGCCACCGCGGCCGCATTCCGGTTCGCCTGTCCCGCCACTACAATGTCGAGCAGATCCACCGGAAACCCGGCATTCGCGAAATGGGCCGCGATGCGCGACCCCATGGTCCCGGCGCCGAGCACGGCGACACGGCGAATTGGCTTCATCGAGTCATTTCCATAGTTGGGATTGTCGCGAGGTCAGCCTCGCGCCTACTGACGTTATCATAAGGCTGTTGAGCCTTTCACGCGCCAGCAGATGCCTGACACGAAACCGCCACCGTCAGGGAGCGGATTCCTAACGCCATGGGCAAATTCTTCGAAGCGTTCCGCCGCTGGATGCCCTCCTGGTTTCCGCAAGTCCTCGGTTACGCCGTATCCGCGGTGTGCCTCCTCTGGGTGCTCCACAACTACAACATTCGAGATTTGACTTCCGCCATCCGGACTCTCGACTGGAAATGGGTCGCCCTCGCCGTGGTCGCGGACCTGGCCGCCTACCTCGCGCACGCCTGGCGCTGGAACACTCTGCTCGGCCCTGTCATTCGCCTACGTTTCTGGCGCACCGTGCAAGCCATCTACATCGGCCTGTTCGCCAACGAAGTCTTGCCCTTGCGCATGGGTGAACTTATCCGCTGTTATCTGCTCGCCCACTGGAGCGACTTCCGCATTTCGCTGAGCTTCGCTTCCGCCGCGGTCGAGCGCTTGATCGACGGCTTCTGGATGCTCGCAGCCTTCCTGGTCACCGCTGGCTTCGTCCGTCGCATCCCGCGCGACCTCATCATCCTGGTCCAACTGATGGGCGTCCTCTTGCTCATCGGCACCGGTGTCCTGATCTGGGTCATCTATCACAAACAGCACGTCCATTTCGTGATTCGCGAGAACCGCTGGGCCGCCACGCTCCGCCACATCGTCGAAGGACTGCACCTCATGGGGAACCGCCGTACCATCGGTCTCACGATCCTGATCAGCGGCCTGTACCTGCTCGTCCAGGTCGTTTCGGTGTGGGCTCTGATGAACGCCTACGGATTTGATCTTTCGTTCTGGGTCGCGGGCGGAGTGCTCACCATCGTGCGGCTCGGAACCGTCGTCCCCAACGCCCCCGGCAATCTCGGACTGATTCAGGTCGCCTGCGTGGTGGCGCTCCGCCTCTTCGACGTCGAGGCCGATACGGCCAAAACTTTCTCCTTCGTCTTGTTCTTCGCTCTGACTGTGCCTCTGCTGATCGGCGGCGCCATCGCCACCGCGCTGACCGGCTTGAACCTCGGTGAACTGCGCGATCGCGCCCAGCGCGGCGCCGTCGCGGTGCATCACGATGCCTGATTTCGATGTCATTGGTGTCGGCCTTAACGCCACGGATACCCTCCTCACCGTCGCCCAGTTCCCTGCTTATGCCGGCAAGGTCCGCATCCTGGACGAAACGCTCAGCCCCGGCGGCCAGGTCGCCAGCGCGCTGGTTGCCTGTGCCCGCCTCGGTCTTCGCGTTAAATATATCGGCACTGTCGGTGATGACGAGCGCGGCCGTATCCAGATGGAAAGCCTCCGCGGCTCCGGCATCGATCTCGATCACGTGTGCGTTCGCCCCGGCTGCCCCAATCAATCCGCCTATATCATCATCGACAGTTCGACCGGCGAGCGCACCATCTTCTGGCGTCGCGACGATTGCCTCCAGATCCGGCCCGAAGAGATCGACCCCGCCCAGATCGCCCGGGCCCGCCTACTGCTCATCGATGGTCACGATACCGCCGCCGTCGCCCGTGCCGCCGAACTGGCTCGCGCCCGTCGCATCCCCGTCGTGGTGGACGTCGACACGATCTACGCCGGCTTCGAACACGTGCTGCCCAATACCGATTACCTTGTCTCCAGTTCGGAATTTCCTGCCGCTTTCACCGGCGAACGCGACCCCTTCCACGCTCTTGAACGCATTCAGGAACACTACGGAATGAAAGTCGCGGCCATGACACTCGGCTCTCATGGAGCCCTGGCGCGCTCCAGCGGGACGTATATCTACTCACCTGCTTTCGTCGTGAATTGCGCCGACACCACCGGCGCTGGCGACGTGTTCCATGGGGCGTTCTGTTATGCTGTTTTGCAAGGAATGCCCTTGCCCGAGGCTCTCGACTTTTCGAACGCCATGGCGGCGCTCAACTGCACCGCGATCGGAGCCCGCGGCGGCATCGCCGGCCTGGACCAGGTCCGCGCCCTGATGGCGCGGGCCGAACGGCGCGCTCACGCCGATTTCGCTGCCCGTTGCAGGCAGTCCGCCGCTCACGACTGAATGTTTCCCATACGCGATACACAGCCGAGTTACTCGAAGCCCGTCGTCGTCGTGCTTCTGATCGTCATTAACATCCTCGTCTTCTTGTTTGAATTCTCCCTCGATGCATATTCGCAAAACGCGCTCATTTTCCAGTACGGCCTTATCCCCGACCATTTCCGTTTTTCCAACGTGTTCACGTCGATGTTCCTGCACGGCGGCTGGATGCACGTCCTCGGCAATATGTGGTTCCTCTGGATCTTCGGCGACAACATCGAAGACATCCTCGGCCATGGCAAGTTCGTGCTGTTTTACCTGCTCTGTGGCGTCGCCGCCGCGATGACCCAGACCTACCTGAGTCTGGATTCGCGCGTCCCCATGGTCGGGGCCAGCGGCGCCATCGCCGGCGTCATGGGCGCGTACCTTGTGAAATTTCCGCGCTCCCGCATTTACACGTTGATCTTCTATATCTTCATCACCACCATTGACGTGCCCGCTTGGGTGATGCTCATCTACTGGTTCGCCATCCAGTTCTTCAGCGGCCTGGGCAGCCTTGCCGCGCCTACCGCGCAAGGCGGCACCGCGTTCTTCGCCCATGTCGGCGGATTCCTCGCAGGCATCGGCCTGATCTTTCTGCTCGGCGCGCACGAGCCTTATCAACGCCGGAAGGACCTCTCCTGGTAATGTCGCTCGATATCCTTGCCATCGCCGCTCACCCCGACGATGTCGAACAGACCTGCGGCGGCACCCTCATCCGCATGGCCGAAGCCGGTTACCGCACGGGCATACTCGATCTCACCGCCGGCGACATGGGCACCCGCGGCACCCCGGACGAGCGCATCGCCGAATCCGAAGCTGCCGCTAAACACATGATGCTCGGGTGGCGCGGCAACCTCCGCATGCCCGACGCGCGCCTCGAAAACAACATCGCCGCACGCATGACCCTGGCCGTCAAAATCCGCGAGCTCAAGCCGCGCGTCGTGATCCTCCCCTATTGGGAAGGTCGTCATCCCGACCACTATCGCGCTTGCGAGATGGGCTACGAAGCCTGCTTTCTCGCCGGGCTGAAAAAGCTCGATGAATATTCCGAACCGCATCGCCCTTTCAAAATCCTCTACTCGGGCCTCTACACGAATATCAAGCCGTCATTTGTAGTCGATGTCACAGCCCAATTCGATCGCCGCATGGCCGCGCTGATGAGCTACACCTCGCAATACGGCGCTGCCGGTAACGAAGGGGCCGGCTTGTTTCCGAAAGAAGAAGAGATCCGCGAGCGTCTCGCAGCCATCGCCCGCTTCTACGGCAATCTGATCGGTGTCCGCTACGGTGAGCCCTTCATCGTGAAAGAAGCCATGGAAATTGCCGACATCGTCGCCATGCCCGTGCGATCCATTTGAGCATCAGATCGCCCGCCCGACCGCGCACCCAGTAGCATCGACTAGATACTCCTGACGTAGCAGCCAAGTGTTAATCTGCTGTGTTCGATGCGAACACGTCATGAATGCAGAGAGGACTGTAGATTCGAGGTCCACGGCCGGCACCACTGACAAACCGCGGAAGTTCCTCAGTCACCCCTGGGTAACGATAGCCGCCGTCATATCCTTGCTCTTCGTTCTGGAAGTCCAGTTGTTGTACTCCGTCCGGCACGAATCGCTCACTTGGGACGAGGGCGATCACATCTTCGCCGGATACATGTCGCTCAAACATCACGATTTCGGCCTCAATCCGGAGCACCCGCCGCTGGTAAAGATGATTGCCGCCGTCCCGCTTCTCCGAATGAATCTTCATGAGCCGCAGTTGCAGAACCGCAGTTTCAAAACGGAAGCCTACCTGAGCGGACGCGATCTGATCTTTCAGAATGATTTTGAGACCATTATCTTCCGCGCGCGAATGGCAGCCTCAGTCTTCGCTTTGCTGGTTGCGCTGCTAGGGTTCCTGATGGCACGAGAGATGTTTGGCGCCGGCGCAGGATTCCTTGCCCTCGTGCTGATCGTGTTCGAGCCCAACCTTCTTGCTCACGGCGCCTTGGTTACCACCGACGCCGGGGCGGCGGCATGCCTGCTTGCCAGCGTTTATGCATTCTATCGGTATGTAAAATCGCCCTCATGGGGTCGCATTGTAGTGATGGGTCTTGCCGTTGGCCTCTTCTGCATCGTCAAGCATTCCGCGGTGCTGCTGGCGCCGGTGCTTGTGCTGCTTGCTACCACGGAGTCATTGCGCGGCCGCCGTCACGGGGCCGGCGAGACACGCTTCCATCAAGCAGCGCGGTTGGCCGGTGCGATCGCGATTGCCGGAATCATCGCCGTAGGAATGGTGTGGGTGTGCTACGGATTTCGCTACGCGGCCCGGCCGGCAGGAGCGCAGATCAATCCGCCTCTGCAGAGCACGCTCGGAAGGCTGCGTCCGGTTGAAGGTAAAACCATCGCAACGATGGCGCGCTGGAAGGTGCTGCCGGAGTCCTGGCTCTATGGACTGGCCGACGTCCGCTCGGTGGCGAATACGTGGCCCAGCTACATATTCGGTAAGGTCTATGCGCATGGAGTCTGGTTCTATTTCCCGCTGGCATTCGTCATTAAAGCTACTCTGACCATGTTGATCTTCCTGCCGCTCATCGTGTATGCGATCGCTACTCGAAAGCTCCGCGGGTGGCGCGAGATCCTGTTCCTTTCACTGCCGCCCGCGATCTACTTCTATGTTTCTATGACATCGAACCTGAACATCGGCGTTCGGCACATCCTCCTGGTATTTATGTTCGTCCTCGTATTGGCCGGCGGAGCCGCGTGGGGCCTGATCCGTAAAGATCATCGTTGGGCGTGGCCGATTGCTATCCTCCTTCTGTTCCATGTCATTTCTTCCTTGCGAGCGTTTCCAACCTCGTATATTCCCTACGCCAATGAACTCTGGGGCGGATCGGCCAATATCCACAAATATCTGACCGACTCCACGACCGATTGGGGGCAGCAACTGAAAGCCGTCAAGCGTTACGTTGACGAGCGGGGGATCAAACAGTGCTGGTTTGCGTACACGGCCGAGCCCGCGATTCCATTCCGCGCCTACGGCATTCCTTGCAAGACGCTTCCCACGATGGACACGATTTGGTTCGGTCTGAAGACTGAAACGCCTCCAGTCATTCAAGGATCGGTGTTCTTTAGCCACCTCTCCCTGACTTTCTACGAGTCAGGATCCACCGTTCTAAATCCATATCGCGAGTTCATGAAGCTCAGGCCAACCGCTGTCATCGAACACGGCGTCTTTGTCTACGACGGCACCTTCGAGGTTCCATACGCTGCCGCGTTGGACGGCGCGGTCAACTCTGCAAGGCTGCTCGAGCAGCATCAACCCGAGCAGGCTCTCGCTGCCGCCCAGGCCGCGGTAGCCCTCGCGCCGGATTCGATGCAGGCTCTTATGGCATTGGGCGATGCGCACAAGGCGCTGCAGAAGCACGCTGCGGCTCGGACCATGTTTGAGAAGGCACTCGCGCAGGCTCGCCTGATGGAGCCAACGGCACAGCAGGTCTGGATTCCAAGGGTTCAGGAGAAACTGGCAGGTTTATAAGTCGAGACTTCTGCAAGCAATCGCCAATGTAGCGGACCTC
>Ga0070741_10016338_pt1 | contig 12394 bp, 5 predicted proteins | sample Coa_R1_4_FD_66440 | JGI IMG/M metagenome (GOLD analysis project Ga0070741, IMG submission 66440) | Surface soil microbial communities from Centralia Pennsylvania, which are recovering from an underground coalmine fire - Coalmine... | ecosystem: Environmental > Terrestrial > Soil > Unclassified ...
CTGAACGCGCAGACGCTCGCACCCGGCGACTTCCGGTGGCCCTATTACCTCGCCCATCTCTCCAAGGCGAAGGGCGAGACCGTCAGGGCGGAACAGTTCTTCAAGCGCGCGCTCGAGCTCCGTCCAGACGACTTCCCGGCGCTCATCTGGCTCGGTCGGCTGGAAGCCGATGCCGGGCGCCCGGACGAGGCGGAGCCGCTCTTCCAGAGGGCGCTGACGCTCGTGCCGCGATCGGTCCCGGCGCTTGCCGGGCTCGGTGCCGTCGCGCTGGCGAGACGCGACTACGCGTCGGCAGTGAGCCGACTCGAGCAGGCGCTCGCGATCGACCCGCAGGCCGACAGCCTGCATGCGCCGCTCGCCGCCGCGTACCGCGGCCTCGGGCAACCGGACAGAGCTGAGGAGCACCAGCGCAGGTGGAAGAACCGCGAGATCCTCGTGCCCGATCCGCTGCGCCGGCAGCTGGATCTGCTGCTCGAGAGCGGCCTCTCGTACGAGCTGCGCGGCGTGCGCGCGCTCGAGGCGAAGGACTGGGCAGCCGCCGCCGGATTCTTCCGCCGAGGCCTCGAGCTGACGCGCGAGAACACGCCGCTGCGCCGGTCGCTGCAGCACAAGCTCGGCACGGCGCTGTTCATGACGGGACAAGTCGCCGAGGCCGAGCGGCAGTTCGCGGAGGTCGCGCGGGCCTCGCCCCCCGACGGCATCGACGAATCGTCGGCCAAGGCGCACTACAGCCTCGGGGTGCTCGCGGCTTCCCGCGGCGGCCCGGCCGAGGCCATCGCACACTTCAAGGCGGCCGTTCGGTACCAGCCGGCGTACGTCGAGGCGCAGCTCGCCCTGGCCGATGCGCTGCGCCGGAGCGGCCAGCCGGCCGAGTCGCTCGGCCCGTATGCCGAGGCGGTGCGGCTCAACCCGCAGGCGGCGCCGGCGCGGCTTGGCTACGCCATCGCGCTCTCGAGCCTCCGCCGGGACCGCGAGGCGCGCGACTGGCTCGCCGGCTCGATCGCCGCGGCGCCCGATCATCCGGAGTACCGCCACGCCCTCGCGCGGCTGCTGGCCGCGTCGCCCGACCCCGGGGTGCGCGACGGCCGCCGTGCCCGCGCGATCGTGGACGACCTGCTCAGGACCGAGCCGCGGACCACGGATCTCGGCGAGACGCTGGCGATGGCGCTCGCCGAAGTCGGCGACTTCGAGCAGGCGGCCGCCGTGCAGCGCGACATCCTTGCTGCGGCGGCCCGCGCCGGGATGCGCGAGGCCGTTCGCCGGATGACCAGCAACCTTCACCTCTACGAGCGGCGCCAGCCGTGCCGCACGCCTTGGCGTCCCGAGGAAGTCTTCGTGCTCCCGTCTCCCGTCGAGGCGGTTCCGCCCGGGGCAGCCCTGCCCGCCTCGCCGCGGTCCGGTAAGCCGTGAACGGCAATTCAAGGTCTTGGATCGGACGGCGCGCCGCGGCTCGTCGGCCTCGATCCATGCATTGACTCGACCGTCCCAGGCCTTTACCATCGCGCAGCGAAGACGCTGATAAGTGTTGGTCTTCAAACGAGATCCGTCCCGCATCGAAGTCAGATCGAGACGGTATGGATCCATGCAGGCGAGGACGATGTGATGCGAGCAGCGAATCGAATACTTCTTCTGGTGTCGTGGCTGGCGGCCCTGCCGCTGTCGGCCTTCGCGCAGTCGGCGCTGTCGGGTGTCGTCAGGGATTCTTCGGGCGGCGTGCTGCCCGGGGTGACCGTCGAGGCGTCGAGTCCGGCCTTGATCGAGAAGTCGCGGACGGCCGTGACCGATTCGACCGGGGTCTATCGCATTCCGGATCTCACGCCGGGCATCTACAAGGTCGTCTTCTCGCTGACCGGCTTCGCCACAGTCACGCGGGACGGCGTCGAGGTGACCGGCGGCGGCGTGACAACCATCAACGCCGAGATGCGTGTGGGCGCCGTGAGCGAGACGATCACCGTGACCGGCGAGACGCCGGTCGTCGACGTCCAGACCAGCACGAAGCGGGAGGTCGTCGTGCCGAACGCCGTGCTCGAGACCATTCCCATGTCGCGCGGCTACGGCAACCTCCTCGCGACGGTCCCGGGCATCCAGGGCACCGGGCTCGACGTCAGCTCGAACGTCTCGACCAATTTCTTCACTGCGCACGGCGGCCGCGGCAACGAGGGGACGATTCAGATCGACGGCATGAACGTGGGATCGGCGTTCAACGGGGGCGGCGTCGCTGGGTTCGGCTATCCGATTGGCGAAGCGGCAGAGATCCAGATGACGGTCACCGGGGGTCTCGGAGAAACCGACCGCGGCGGCCCGCAATTCAACATCGTCCCGAAGACGGGGGGCAATTCGTTCAGCGGCACGGGATTCCTGAGCGCGGCGGGGAAATGGTCGCAGGGAGCCAACCTCGATGACACGCTGCGGAGCTACGGGATCACCGAGCCGCCGGGCCTCATCAAGAACTGGGATACGAACTTCGCGATCGGCGGCCCGGTCGTGCATGACCGGCTGTGGTTCTTCAACAACGTCCGGACCTACGGCACGCACCAGGACATTCCCGGCCTCTACGGCAACCTGAATGCGGGCAATCCAGCCAGGTGGACCTATGTCAAGGATCCGGGCCTCAAGGCGCGATCGGCGACGAGCAAGAACATCGAGGCCATCCGGCTGACGTCGCAGGTCTCGCCGCGCAACAAGGTTGGCTTCTATTACGACTATCAGAAGAACTGCACCGGCTCGGCGTACGTGCAGGGCGGCGATCAGTGCCGGGATCGGGGCGGCGACTGGGTGGCGCTCGGCTCGATCGGTGGCTTTGGATCGGTGTCGCCCGAATCGGGCAACGTGTGGGACGACCGCGAGAAGATCACGCAGGCCACCTGGTCCTCGCCGCTGACCAGCAAGCTGCTGCTCGAGGCCGGCTATTCGCAGTTCAGCAGCCGCTGGGGCGGGCAGGTCCCCGCCGGGGCGCTCACCGGTATGGTCGCCGTCACCGAGACGCAGCAGACGGCGCTCTCGGGCGTGCCCATCGGGAACTTCACCTACCGCGGGTGGGCGTCGGCGCCGTCGAACGACCAGCAGCACAACGTCTGGCGCGCCTCGGCGACCTACGTGACCGGGTCGCACAGCATGAAGTTCGGCTACCAGGCGGCCTACCAGGTCCAGAAGCAGTTCCAGAACGCCGACAACCCGCTCAGCTACACCTTCACCAACACGGTGCCGAGCTCCTTCACGCTGCGCATCGCGCCGACCGAGTTCAGCAACCGGACCCGGTTCGATGCCCTGTATGCGCAGGACCAGTGGACCTACAAGCGCCTGACCGCACAGGCCGGCATCCGCTACGAGCATGCCTGGAGCTGGTACCCGGCGGGCGAGAACGGCGTGCTGGCCGCCTCCGCGTTCATGCCCGTTCCGTTCACGTTCCCGAGAACCGACGGTGTCACGGGCTACCATGACATCACCCCGCGCGCCGGCCTCGCGTTCGACGTCTTCGGCAACGCGAAGACATCGCTGAAGGTCAATGTCGGCAAGTATCTGCAGCCCGCCAACAACGAGGGTCCGTTCATCCAGGGCAATCCGGGCGTCACCTTCCAGGCCACGACGACCCGGAGCTGGACCGACGCGAACGGCAACTACGTGCCCGATTGCGGCCCGGGTGGCCTCACCGCCAATGCGACCGTCGACCTGCGCGCCTCGGGCGGGGACTTCTGCGGCGCGTTCAGCAACAGCGCATTCGGGAATCCGCTGGTGACGACGCGGGTCAATCCCGACGTGCTGCACGGGTGGGGGATCCGCCCGTACGACTGGCAGCTCGGCGTGTCGATCCAGCAGCAGGTGGCGCCCAGGGTCTCGGTGGAGGTCGGCTACAACCGTCGCAGCTGGAGCAACTTCTTCGTCACCGACAACCTGGCGCTCGATTCCAGCGACTTCAACACGGTGACGATCACCGCGCCGAGCAATCCGAACCTGCCGAACGGCGGCGGGTACCCGGTGTCGTTCCTCGTGCGAAACGCGCGCAAGCCGCTCGGCGCGGTGGACAACTACTACACGTTCGCGAGCACGTACGGGGACTGGACGGCGTACTGGCAAGGCATCGATGTCACCGTCAACGCGCGCCTGCGCAACGGGCTGTACCTGCAAGGCGGCAGCAGCTCGGGCTACGGCGTCCGCGACAACTGCCAGGTCACCGCGAAGCTGCCCGAGCTGCTGTACGGCGCCTTCCCGTTCGGCGTCAGCCAGCAGGTGGGTTCGTGCAGCGTCAAGGAGCCCTGGCTGACGAGCGCCCGCGGGCTCGTCTCCTACACCATCCCTGCGGTCGACGTGCTCGTGAGCGCCTCGATGCGCTCGACGGCAAACGTCCAGCCCGATGCCACGGGCGTTGCCGTTGCCACCAACGGCGCCTCGCTCAACGGCAACGTGACGCTCCCGGGTGCGCTCGTCCCCGGCGGCCTCGCGCCCGGCGTCGTGCTCCAGTCGGTGAACCTGCTTCTGCCCGGCCAGCGCTACGGCGATCGCATCAACGCCATGGACCTGCGGCTGGCCAAGGTGCTCAAGTTCGGCCGGACGCGGACCAACGTCGGCTTCGATCTCTACAATCTGTTCAACGCCAACACCGGCACCGCCTACAACCAGACCTACGACCTTTCGACCAACGGCGCCGCGTGGCTGCGCCCGACGGCGATCCTCAACCCGCGGTTCGTTCGCTTCAACGTGACCCTCGATTTCTGATCCGACCCGGGGCGCGGAGGCCGCACGCCCGACCTCCGCGCCCGCTCCTCCGACCGATCACCGCCGCGCGAGCGGAGCGCGGGCGGTCACTCCCCGCCCTTCGGTGATGGTGAGGATCTGGTTGGCGGCGACGTTCTCGACGGCCTCGGTGGCGCCGGCCGGCCATCGGACCTCGAGGCGATCGATGCGCGTCCGGCGGCCCAGCCCGACGTGCACCCTGAGGTCGTTCTGTCCGAGATAGCTCGACCCCGCCTTCACCTCCCGCACCTCGGTGATCCCGCCGGACACCGCACGGACACGGGCGCCGATCCCGCTCCGATTGCTGCGGCTACCGACCAGCCGCACGAGCACTGCGTTCCCGTGGCTTCCCGTCTCGTTGCGCAGCAGGTCGACGGTGCCGCCGTTGTTCGTCACGAGCAGGTCGATGTCGCCGTCGTTGTCGATGTCGCCGGCAATCAGCGTTCGGCCGACCTGTTCCCCGGCGAAGCCCGGGCCCGCGCGTGCGCTCACTTCGGTGAACCGGCCGCCGCCGTCGTTGCGGAAGAGCAGCTTCCGCTGTGCCTCCTTCGAGCCGGGGCGGAAGTGCCCCGAGTCGTTCATGACGTGCCCGTTGGCCACGGCCAGATCGAGATCGCCGTCGTTGTCGACGTCGACGAAGGCCGCGCCGAAGCCGACGAACGGGAGCGTCGCGGCGCCGACGCCGCTCGGGACGGTCATGTCGGCGAACAGCCCGCCGCCAAGGTTCCGAAACAGGGTGTGCATCTCGAGCTCGTGGTTCGTCACGAACAGATCGAGCCGCCCGTCGCCGTCGTAGTCGCCGAGATCGGTGCCCATGCCGGCCCGCGGGCGGCCGTCGGCGGCGACGGCCACGCCGGAGAGCAGCGCGCGTTCGCTGAATCGGCGGCCGCCCTCGTTGTGGTACAGGAAGTTCGGCGTCGTGTCGTTGGCCACGAACACGTCCGGCCACCCGTCATCGTCGTAGTCGCCGGCGACGACGCCGAGGCCGTTGCCCCGGCGGGCGGCCACGCCCCACTGGGCGCTGACGTCGGTGAAGGTGCCGTCGCCGTTGTTGCGGTACACCACGGAGGCGAGCGGCTTGAAGTTCAGCGGATGGCAGTAGACGCGAAGGTGCGCGGCCGTGTCGCCGCAGAACGGGTTGGCGTCGACGCGCGCGTCGACGTAGTTGACCACGAACAGGTCGATGCGGCCGTCCCGATCGAAGTCGGCGAAGGCGCAGCTCGCGCCCCAGCGCGCGTCGCCGACGCCGGCGCGCCGCGTTACGTCGGTGAACGTCCCGTCGTGGTTGTTCCGGTAGAGGACGTTCGGTCCGTAGTTGGTGACGTAGAGGTCGATCCAGCCGTCGTTGTCGATATCCGCCGCGCACGCGCCCATCCCGTACTGGGTATGGACGATGTGCGAGGCCGCCGTCACGTCGGCGAACGTGCCGTCGCCCCGGTTGCGAAACAGACGGTGGCGCGCCCGCGCGGCGACCGACTCGTCGACGAGCGACCCGCCGTCCACCAGGAACAGGTCGAGCCATCCGTCGTTGTCGAAGTCGAAGAACAGCGCACCGCTCCCCATGATCTCCGGCAGGTGCCGCTCCGGGCTGGCGCCGTTGACGTGCCGCACGCCGAGGCCGGCGCTCGCCGCGGCGTCCGCGAAGCGCACGGCGTCGCCGGCGGGCGCCGGCCGACCGCCTTGACCGCTCGGACCGGCGGCGGACGCCGCCAGCAGGGCGGCGCAGCCGAGGAAGAGAACCAGGACACGCACGGTCGTCTCGCTGCCTCTCGGCCCTCGCGGCTCGATCAAGCGGCTCGCCCGTGCAGGAGGGACGAGACGCTCGATGCGTGCCGCCTACCGGCGCGGCGCGGCGCGCCGCAGCTCGTCGTAGACGGCCAGCTCGCGGCGGCCGTCCTCGTCGCGCCCCAGCGCGGCGTACGCCTGCGCGAGATGCAGATGCGCCTCGAGGGGGCCGCCCAGCGCAATGGCCGACTTCAGGCGCTCGACAGCCTCGGCCGGCTGGCCAGCGTAGAGCAGGGCCAGCCCGAGATTTAGATACGAGACGGCTTCGTCAGGCGCGAGCTCGAGAGCCGTCCTGAGGAGCGCGACGGCCGCCGCGTGCTCCCCCCTCGCCGAGGCCTCGGAAGCCTCCCGCCTGAGGCGTCCCAGCTCGAAGTCCCTGGCGTGCGCGGAGGCCGCCTCGGCCTGCAGGCGCTCGAACTCGCGCAGCTCCTTCTCGCCCTCCCCGGTGCGGCCAAGGCGGATGAGCGCCGTGCCGAGCGCGTACCGTGCCTGCGCGTTCTCGGTGTCCACCGACAGCGCGCGCCGCGCAGCCTCGGCGGCGGCGGCGTGGCGCCCCTGTCGGAGGTAGACCTGGGCGATGCCGACGTTCGACGACGCCTGCCGCGGCGCGAGCGCGAGCGAGACGAAGAACTCGGCGAGCGCCTCTTCGTCGCGTCCGAGCTGCGAATACACGCGGCCGAGGTCGTCGTGCGCGTCGGGATCGGTCGGAGTGAGGAGCGCGCGCTGCAGGTACGCGCCGGCGGCCGCCTCCAGGTTGTGCTGCGCCGCGTGCAGCGCGCCGATTTGCTGATGGATTCGGTTCGCGCCGACGAGCGGTCCCGCTTCAAGCGCCCGGGCGAGCTCGCGAACGGCGTCTTCGTATCGGCCCTGTCGCTGGTACAGTCTCCCGAGCCGATAGTGCGCCGCGCCGCCCCGGGGAAACGCCGCGGCCGCCTCCTGGAGCGCCCGTTCGGCCTCCTCCACGCGGCCCGCCCCGGCCAGCACGTCTCCGAGCGCTAGCCGCACGCGCTCGTCGTCCGGCGCGAGCCGCGCCGCCGTGCGCAGCTCCTCGACGGCCGGTCCGTACTGCTCGTCGCGGGCAAGAGCGGCGCCGAGCACGCGGTGCGCTTCGGCGCGATCGGGTTCGCGCTCGATGGCGAGCCTGAGCTGCGCGATGGCCGCCTCGATCGATCCGTCTCTGAGGGCGGCCGCCGCGCGGCCCATCGGCTCGAGACCGTCGATCGGACGGGCCGTCAAGGGATCGCGCGAGAGGGCAGCGGCGAACGCGGCGAGCGCGCCGCGCAGGTCGCCTGCCTGCAAGCGCTCGTATCCCGCCGCGTAGAGGGCGGGCGGAAAGAACGGCTCCACGTTCGAGCGCTCCTCGACGAGCCCGATGCGAGTGAGGGGCGGCTCGGTCGGCGCGGTGCCGTCGGGCGCGGCGCTCGTCTGCAGAATCGCGACCGACTTCGCCAGCGCCGCCCGCGCCTCGTCGGCGCGGCCCCGGCGCACAAGGTGCTGCCCGAGCTCGTACCAGTGAAACGGGTTGCCGGGATCGAGCTCCGCGGCCCTTTGGAAGTCCAGGGTAGCCGGCTCCAGCTGTGCGAGGGCTTGGGCGTACAGCAGCGCGCGCGCCCGATGGAAGGAGGCGCGCGCCGGGTCGAGCTGGATCGCCGCCGTCAGCTCTCGGACGGCGTCGCCGTACCGGCCGCGATCGAGGTACGCTGCGGCCAGGGCCGCGTGCATGCCCGCTGCGGCGGCCTCAGTGCGCGCCGCTTCTGCGGCCACGCCCCGCTCCGCCCGCTCGATGGTGCCGTCCCACCGATCGAGCGTCGAGGCCATCGCGGCCAGGCTCGCGCGAGCCGCCGAGCCCTCGTCGCCGTACGAACCGTCGAGCGCGAGGCTGAACTGCGCCAGCGCCTGGACGAACTGGACCTTCGGATCGATTGTCTGGGCCGGCAGCGTGGCGCCGACGGCAAGCAGCAGCACGGCGAGGCCCCGCGCGCGAGGAAAGCCACGTCGGGACATCAGGCCTGCTGGAGGCCGGCAAGGCGGCGCCGCAGCCGCCGCTCGAGCCGCATCGCGATCGCGGTGTACGCGCCGGCAAAACCGCCGCCGAGGATCAGGACGCGCCGCGGGCCCATGGCGGATCTTCGAACCCGGCGACAGTATCGTTCAAACGCAAGAGGGAAAGCCAGTCGGGGCGCGCCCGCTGCCGGGCATTGTCAAGGCGAGCCGGCGATGACACACTACGAGACACATGGTGACGGTGGCCCATCGGGCGAGGTTGATCACCGCGGCTCTCGCAATCGCGGTCGCAATGGACGTGTCCGCTGGATTCGCCGAGACGCAGGCGCGCGCGGTCCGAGATGACGCGGCCATCTGGTGCGCGGACCTGCCGCTCGCGGCGATCACGGTCCCCAGCGACATGCGGCTCGACCTGGTCGGCCGCGAGGACGGCGGGTCCGTCGTCGTGACCCCGCCCGAGCAGGACGCGCCTTCGCCACGGCGACCAGCTCCGCTGCGCCTGTCCGCGCAGGCGCCGGTCCGGGCCCCGCGATCCGGACGACGATCGGCCGGCCGTTCGGTGGCGGTCTACGGCTTCGGCGACTTCAGCGAAGGGGTGTGGCTCGCGCGTCGGTCGTTCGCGGCCGTATTCGGCCGTTCCGACGCGCCGATGTTCGGCGGCGGCGTCCGGCTCGATTTCCGGACCTGGTATCTCGAGGGCACGGTCGAGCGATTCGAGAAGACCGGCCAGCGCGTCTTCGTGTCCGACGGGAGCGTGTTTCCGCTCGGTATCAGCGACACGGTTCGCGTGGTGCCCCTGTCGGCGACGATTGGCTACCGGCGTGAAGGCCGGCGCTTTACCCCGTATGTCGGCGGCGGCGTGGGCCGGTATCTCTACCAGGAGACGTCGGAGTTTGCCAATCCGTCCGAGAACCTCGACGAGGGCTTCACGAGCTATCATGCGGTCGGGGGGGTCGTGTTCCCCGGAGGGCCGTGGGTGAAGCCGGCCGTTGAAGTCCAGTTCACCACGGTCCCAAACGCGCTCGGCAGCGTGGGTGCGTCGGCCGCGTTCGACGAACACAATCTCGGCGGCGTGCAGGTGCGCGTGAAGGTCCTGATCGGCCGCTGACCGGCGCCGCCAATGCTTCGCGCTCCGCGATCCGGCTCGGCCGTCGCGCCAGAGATTGTCAGCCGGGCGAGCCTTGCAGGCTCGTCCCTCGGCCGCTAGGCCTCCATGCAGCTGCCCCTCGTCAAGCCCGACGAACACATCGATCCAGTGTGCGGGATGCGAGTGGATCCGTCGCACGCCGCGGGATCGTACGACTATCGCGGCCGCACGTACTACTTTTGCAGCCCCCGCTGCCTGCAGCGCTTCCGCGACGATCCCGAGTCCTACCTCGAGCGCCACCCGTCCGGCGGGACGCACGCGGTGCCGCCTGCAGCGCCGGGCTCTCCGTCTTCAGGAGCATCGGCTCCGACCCAGCCGCGACCGGCCGCCCCGGGGCCGGCTGCCCCTCGGACTGCTGCCGCGCCCTCTGCGTACATCTGTCCGATGGATCCGGAGGTTCGCCGGGCCGAACCCGGGGCCTGCCCGAAGTGCGGCATGGCGCTCGAGGCCGACCTGAGCGCGCTGCCGGCCGTTGCGGTCGAGTACACCTGCCCGATGCACCCAGAAATCGTCCGCGATCGACCCGGCGCGTGCCCCCTCTGCGGGATGGCGCTCGAGCCGCGGATGGCCGGGCTCGAGGAGCCGCCCAACCCCGAGCTCGTCGACATGACGCGGCGCCTCCGTCTGGCGCTGGTGCTGGGCGCGCCCGTCTTCGGGCTCGCCATCCTCGACCTGTTCGCCTCGGCTGGCGCGAGGCGGGTCGTCGGCATGCAGGCGGCGAACTGGATTGGCCTGGCGTTCGGCACGCCGGTCGTCCTCTGGACGGGCTGGCCGTTCTTCGAGCGCGCGTGGGCGTCGATCGTCAACCGCAGCCCGAACATGTTCACGCTCATCGGGATGGGAGTCGGCGTCGCATACGTCTACAGCGCCGTGGGGACCGTGGCGCCGGGTCTCTTTCCGGAGAGCTTCCTCGTGCACGGCGTGGTGCCGACCTACTTCGACACCGCGGTCGTGATCACGGCGCTCGTGCTGCTGGGGCAGGTGCTGGAGCTCCGCGCGCGCCGGCGCACCGGCGCCGCGATCAGGCAGCTGCTCGGACTGGCGCCGCGCACGGCGCGGGTCGTCCGTGGCGGCGTCGAGCAGGACGTGCCGATTGCGGAGGTCGCGGTCGGAGACATCTGCCGCGTCCGGCCGGGGGAGAAGGTCCCTGTCGACGGCGTCGTTATCGAGGGCCGGAGTGCGATCGACGAGTCGATGATCACGGGCGAGCCGATGCCGGTCGAGAAGGAGCCCGGCTCGCGGGTGACGGCCGGCACCGTGAACGCGACCGGCACCCTGCTGTTCAGGGCCGAGCGCGTGGGCGCCGACACGCTGCTTGCGCACATCGTGCGGATGGTGGCCGACGCGCAGCGCAGCCGCGCGCCGATCCAGCGGCTCGCCGATCGCGTCTCTGCGTGGTTCGTGCCGGCCGTGGTCGTCGTGGCCGTGGCCGCCTTTGCGGTGTGGAGCGCGTGGGGGCCCGAGCCGCGCTTTGCCCTGGGCCTGTTGTCAGCCGTCGCCGTGCTCATCATCGCATGCCCGTGCGCGCTGGGCCTCGCCACGCCGATGGCCATCATGGTGGGAACCGGACGTGGGGCCACGGCGGGCGTGCTCATCAGGAACGCCGAGGCGCTCGAGCGGCTCGAGTCGGTCGACACGCTCGTGGTGGACAAGACCGGGACGCTCACCGAGGGGCGGCCAGAAGTGGTGCAGGTGACGGCGGCCAACGGATTCTCCGAACGCGACGTCGCCACGCTCGCCGCCGCCGTGGAAGTCGGGAGCGAGCACCCGCTGGCCGCGGCGATCGCGCGCCACGCCGCCCGGCTGTCGATCGAGGTCCCCCGCGCCGACGAGTTCGCGGCCGTGCCGGGCAAGGGCGTCGTCGCGCGGGTGGGCGGGCGGCGGGTCGCGTTCGGCAACGCCGCCATGATGCAGGACCTTGGCGTCCCGCTCGAGGGGATTGCCGATGCGGCCGAGGCGCTCGCGCGGAGGGGCCAGACGGTGATGTTCCTCGCTGTGGACGGCCGGCTGGCGGGGGTCGTCAGCGTCGCCGACCCGATCAAAAAGTCGACGCCGGAAGCCATTGCAGCGCTCCATGGCGAGGGGCTGCGGATCGTGATGCTGACCGGCGACAGCCGCGTCACGGCGGAGGCGGTCGCGCGCGAGCTCGGGATCGACGAGGTCCGGGCCGAGGTGCTTCCCGGCGAGAAGCGCCAGGTGGTCGCGGAGCTCCAGCGCCAGGGCCGAATCGTCGCGATGGCCGGCGACGGCGTCAACGACGCGCCGGCGCTGGCGGAAGCGGCCGTAGGCATCGCAATGGGAACGGGCGCCGACGTGGCCATCGAGAGCGCAGGCATCACGCTCGTGAAGGGCGACCTGCGGGCCATCGTGCGGGCGCGCCGCCTGAGCCGCGCGACCATGCGGAACATCCGCCAGAATCTCTTCTTGGCGTTCGTCTACAACGCCATCGGTGTGCCCGTTGCGGCCGGGGTGCTCTACCCCGTGCTGGGGACGCTCATCAGCCCGATCTGGGCGGGCGCGGCGATGACGCTCAGCTCCGTGTCGGTCATCGGCAACGCACTGCGCCTCCGGCACGTGGCCTTGTGATCCTCATCGCGGCTGAGGCCTCACTGAAGCCCTTCGCGCGCCGTCGATCAGCGGACGCCGCCGCGCGCCTCGGATCTGCCGGGAGCGGCCGAGCTCCTGGATGAGCGCGGCCAGAGCACGCCCTGGTCGGCCTTGGCGACG
>Ga0070741_10016339_pt1 | contig 12394 bp, 11 predicted proteins | sample Coa_R1_4_FD_66440 | JGI IMG/M metagenome (GOLD analysis project Ga0070741, IMG submission 66440) | Surface soil microbial communities from Centralia Pennsylvania, which are recovering from an underground coalmine fire - Coalmine... | ecosystem: Environmental > Terrestrial > Soil > Unclassified ...
TTGTCACCAGATGGTTTTAGCGACAATGCATTCTGATAGATAGGTAAATCGCTATATAACGGTTAAAGAACAGCCTATCTGACCGATATAGCCGCTAACGTCACCTAATTGTGTCTCACGAAGGAAATCTGGAACAAATTCCTGCGGCAAGCCTGCTGTTGTCAACGTACCGACAGGATCTTTCTGGATTTGTTCCTTAAAGATGGGATCGGTTTTAGCGCGGGCAGCAAGTTGCCGGGCGATCACACGGACCTGCTTGATGTTGTGACTGCTCATGCCTGTCTCCTGAGTAACCATATCATCTCAGAATGGTTACTCGATAGGAAAGTGGGTAGAGTCCACTTTCGGTGCCTTTTATTAAGATATAGCATGTTTTTGTGATATTGTCAATATTTATATAGGTTAGAAATGTATGTACAAAGTTATTGACATTTTTTCTAGTTTCGTGTATCTTATACTAAATGATAGAGAAAGCTGGAAGGCGGGGCCAGGCCTATATACTAAGGAGCCATTACTCATGCCAGATCTGCCAACTGGAACTATTACTTTTCTCTTTACGGATATTGAAGGAAGCACTATTCGCTGGGAACGCCACCCTGAGGTGATGCGTGCAGCGGTTGCGCGCCATGATGAGCTTTTGCGTCAGGTTATGGCATCACATGGGGGAGTAGTCTTCAAGACAGTCGGTGATGCATTCTATGTAGCATTTTCTACAGCGGGTGAAGCTCTGGTGGCAACTATTGTTGCTCAACAGGCTCTGTTCGCTGAGGTGTGGCCTGAACAGGTAAACCCGTTACGTGTGCGTATGGCCCTGCATACAGGAGAAGTTGAGCAGAGAGATAATGACTATTTTGGTCAAACGCTCAACCGTGTAGCGCGTATACTCTCATCTGGACATGGAGGACAGGTGCTTTTATCTCAGGCGACGGCAGGGCTGGTTCGTGATAGCCTGCTTCAAGGGATAACGCTTAAAGATTTGGAAAAACACCGTCTGAAAGACATTCAACACCCTGAACACATCTTTCAACTGGTGATTGCTGGCTTACCGGCAGATTTTCCTCCACTCAAGACATTAGATCGGCATCCCAATAACCTGCCGCAAAATCTGACACCATTAGTAGGGCGAGAGGAAGAACTGGCCGCGGTAACAAGCTTACTTTTGGATGAAGAGATACGCCTTGTCACTCTTACAGGCCCTGGCGGGACGGGGAAGACCAGGCTGAGTTTACAAGTGGCAGCAGATGTTGCGGATAACTTTCCTGGCGGTGTCTATTTTGTTGATTTAGCATCGATTCGTGATGCGGATAGAGTTGCAGCTGTTATTGCTGAGGCTATGCATATACGAGAAACAGGAGATCGCTCGGTATTAGAACAACTAAAAGACTCCCTTAATGGGAAGGTACTACTTATATTAGATAACTTTGAGCAGGTAGTGGATGCGGCCGCTTTTGTGTTTGATCTGCTGGTGACTTCCAGCGAACTCAAAATAGTCGTGACCAGTCGTATCGCATTGCACCTTGAGGGAGAACATGCATATCATGTAGCACCTCTACCAGTCCCTGACCTGAAATCTGCGCGAGACCTGACAGAATTATCCCGGTATGGATCTGTTGCGCTTTTTGTACTACATGCAAAAGCTGTGCAACCAGACTTTCGTTTAACGAAGTCTAATGCCTCAGCGGTGGTTGAGATCTGTGCAAAGCTAGATGGATTGCCATTGGCGATTGAGATGGCGGCTGCACATATCACGATGTTGCCACCCCAGGCGATGCTCAAGCGATTGAAGAGTCGGCTCAAGCTGTTAACAGGAGGAAAACGCAACAGGTCAGCTCGGCAACAGACGCTCCGTGGAGCAATAGAATGGAGCTATGAGCTATTAACAGAAGCTGAGAAAACGTTGTTTGCTAGATTAGCAGTATTTGTGGATGGATGTACATTAGAAGCTATAGAAGCAGTGTGTGGGGAAGCGGATGAAGACGATGACCTGTTAGACGTGTTGCGGTCACTGATAGATAAAAACTTATTGCGTCAGCAAGAGCAAGAGAGCGAAGAGCCGCGTTTTGAAATGCTGAGCACTATTCGTGAGTATGCTCTGGAACTGTTGATAAAGGTGGGAAAGAGAGAAGAACTGCAAAGGCGGCATGCTCAGTATTACTTAGAGCTGGCAGAACTGGCGGTTCCCTCTCTTACCGGTAACGAGCAAAAGCTCTGGATAACCAGATTGAGCAAGGAATATGAGAATATGCAAGCAGTGCTGACCTGGTTTCTGGAGCAGCAAGATATTGAAGCGGGTTTGAGGCTAGTAGGAGCGCTCTGGCGTTTCTGGCTCATGTATGGCCACCTGAGTATAGGGCGTAAATGGCTGGATCAATATTTGACTATGAAAGATGCCAGGGACGTTGCTGGCATTATCAGAGCAAAAGCGCTGCTTGGCGCAAGTGGGCTGGCACGTGCTCAGGGCGACTATCAAGATGCCTCCTTACGTGCGACCGAAGCTCTGGCTATTGGACAGGAGTTGCAAAATAAAGAAATCATCAGCGAGGCCAATATTTCTCTAGCAGATGTCGCAATATATCACGGAAATAGAGAACAGGCGATTACTTTATTAGAAGGAAGTTTGCAGATACGAAGGGCGATTGGTGATACAAGAGGTATTGCGAGCCTGTTAAATAATTTAGGAAATGTGCTACGACAACAAGGCAGGTTGGATCAAGCGGCTGTACTGCAAGAAGAGAGTCTCTCGCTTTTCCGAAAGGTAGGAGATGAATGGGCCATTGCGGCTGTCTTATACAGTCTAGGTGCAGTTGAGTACCAGCGCACAAATTATGAACAGGCAGCTATATTATTTGAGGAGAGCCTCAAACTCTGCCGTGAGCTAGGTAATACATCGGGTGTGGCTCTGGCGCTGGCAAGTTTAGGAGATGTTGCTCAGTTGCGCAATGAGTATGAGAGAGCTCTGGCTCTGTATAAGGAGAGTCTGCTATTGTACTATGACATAGGCGATAAGGTTAATATGGCTCTCAGTCTGGAACGGTTAGCAGAGCTGGCATACATACAGAAGCAACCGGAGCTATCCGCACGATTGTTGGCTCAAGCAGAAGTGACAGGGTATTCTATGGTAGCACCCGTACTCGATTTTGAGCGCACCTATGATAGCACAATTGAGGCCCTGCGCGAGGTGCTCGGCTCTGGCCCTTTTGAAGCACTATGGACGACGGGGCGAGCGTTGACATTGGAGCAAGCGATTGAAGAAGTGCTGCAATCAAGCAAAGAAGAGAATGGCCATTAAAATTATGTAAAAAATGTAATTTGATACTGAATGTTCATACTATTTCATAATGGATGAAAAAGTAGCAAGATATTCTGACATTTTGAGGAATATAATAAAGATATCAAAGATCATTGACATTTGTGATAAACCTGTGTATATATTAAAAGATAAAGAAGGTTGATTTCGATAGAAAGAATTAGCCGTAGCTTCTTGAGTGTCTGTGTAGAGAGGGGATAAGCCCACACAACAGCACCGTGAAAGTACTATCCGAACTTTAGAGAGATTTCTATGGTAGAAATGAATAATCTGATATGGATTGTTGATGCAGAGAGAGAATTTAATCGCTCGCGCGAGTGGTTTCTCAAACAAATTAAGTTAGGGAAATTGCATCGTACAAAGATCGCTGGAGATAGGAAGGTGTATTTATTACGTGATGAGATCACACAACTTCTCCAGCCTCGCATACTTGATCCCTGATCCAGGTGGGCGTTGAAATTTCCTGGAAGCGGCTAGATAACACGTGGCATTTTTCTCAATGTTGCAAATAGTAATAAGGAGGGAATTTATGCGTCTGCGAGCAGCACGCAGCAGGTTACGTGAAATGGTAAAACGTGCATGTGAAGATCCTCTGTATATGAGACAACTGCGAGATAACCCGGTCGATATTCTGGTCAAAGAAGGACTCCCCTATGATGTCATAGAGGACTTCTTGAGGGAAAGTGGATGGGATGCTGAGGTATCGGGCTATGGTATCCCGGATTGTGCGAATAGTTGTGCACTTACTCATGCGACGGCCTATCCCGAGACGTTCTGGCAATTGTAGTGCTTTTTGATATTTCATCGTATGTCTTTGTAGCATCTGATATACCTGAATATAGACAATGTTAGCCCGGCCTTGATATGAAGTTGCTTGCATTCATGCAACATGCTTGTCAAGGGTGGGCTAACTTTTTCTAGCTTGCTCTTCGTTGACCTGCTGACTTCTTTCTGAAACTTCCTGATCTTTATGGTCTGAGTGGTTAGAACTGCCTCGATCCCCCTGCGTTCATCGGCTCAAACGAGGCCGCGCACGACTGACAAAGTCCCCGGAAAACATATCATCCAAGTTATAACATCTTATTAATTGTTGATCATAATAAATAGAGTTTTGTTGACATTGCCAAGATATTCATGTATAATTTTGTAAGAAAATAAAATTTGTAAGAAATTTGTGGATGCTGTCAAAATTAGAAGAAGAAAGTGAAAGAAAAGGCGCGTGAAGTGCGTACTCAGTTAGTCTAGTGTTCGGTCGTTCTTTAGTTTGCAGGAAGAAGTGCCATGATTACAGAAGTATCTCTCATAACGCTCTTAACCTGGCTGGCCTGCCATTTCATAGGGGATTTTGCTTTTCAAAGTACATGGATGAGTAAAGAGAAGGGGAGGAGCTGGGAGGTCAATTTTTATCATTGCGCTACCTATACCGCTGTTTTCGTGCTTTTTGCGCATGCCAGCAGCATTGCCATTGCGGTTATATTTGTCACTCATTTCATAATAGATACATTAAAAGCTCGCTATCATGTTATTGCTTATATATGGTTAGATCAATTGCTTCATATTGGAACGCTATTTTTGATATTGTGGTTCAAACTATAAGGCAGGCATAACGGCTCAGGACCAACACTCACAAGGGGAGACGCTACGCGGACCGCGTAGCGTCTCCCCTTGTGAGTGTTGGTCCTGAGCCGTTACAAGAGATCATGGGAATATAGAGCGAGATCTTGCTGGGCGTGGGCGAATATATGCTTAGTGTCGTAACAAGAAAGGTAGGACCAGGGGTAGTAGGACAAAATTAGCTCCATCCAGGAAGCCGTGGAATAGGATGCCGGCGATGAGATTGCGTGTGCGCTGCAGAATGAAGGCCAGTGCCAGGCCTAATGGTGCCTGGAAAGCAATACAGAAAGCAAGGGACCCTGGTGCAGAGACATGGAAGAAGTTGAAGTTGCCGGAAAAATGGGCGAGGCCAAAGAGCAATGATGCCAGTACCATTCCCCAGGGTGCGCCGAATAGACGTATGAATCTGGTTGTCAGGACACCACGAAATCCAATCTCTTCAGGAATGCCAGCGGAAATGATGTAGGCTACCGGGAGAAGGAGTGTAGTGATTGCATAGTTTTTACTGCTCAGAATGCCGATAATGAAAGGGATCAAAGCAAGAATGAGCAGGACAATAGTAACACGCCAGGCGTGGTAGCCTCGCTCGAACCCCAGTTCACGCCAGCGAGCGCCCAGCAGAAGAGCGATCAAAAGAGGTGGCAGAAGTTCTGCAATGAGAAAAATGCCACTCGCTCCAGAGCCTAACCGTCCCAATAAGATCGATGGGAGGGCGATAAGTAATAGGAAATAGCAGAAAAGGCACCCGCATTGCCACAACAATTTGCTGCGAGAAGAGACCGCCGCATCTTCCCAGGCAGGAGCAGGCCTGCCTCTGGTCAGGGGGATAACCACTAATAAACAAAGTATCAGGAAGAGCAATGCAAATAGGCTTATCAAGACAAAGGACACATGTTCTGCTATAACCAGATAGATCGTTGCGAGCACATAGAGCACGCTGAACAACTTGACGGCTGGACTGGCAAAGGCTGTTAGGAGAAATGCACGATACTGCGACAGGATATTTGCCTGTTGTGTCTCAACACGGATAGTATTTGCCATAGTTACCTCCTGTAAAATGATTGTATTGCCACGCACCTGATAGTGATGTCCATATTCCTATTATACCATAGAATATCCTATTTTATATCACTATTTTTGCCATAAATTTGCCGCAAAGGTAAAGAACTTATCATTTCATATAAAAATCATTGACAAGCTATAAAAAGATATGTTATATAAGGTACCAGGTGGCTGTGGGATTGTTCCACGGGTCTTATTGAAGGGCTGCATTTTTGGGTGTGAGTGTGGTCTTTGTATTTACCAGCGTTTATTGTCAGTAGAAGTAAATCATGCTGCAAGCTTATTGAGAGGGATAATAAGGCGGCAGCACAGATTCATTGAGAAGGAGAAAGCAGTGAGTACACAGGATATGAAAAACGTACGAGACATCGCCCGAAAGCTTAGTGCACGAGTGAAGACAGACCAGGCATTCAGAGAGCAGCTGGAGAAAGATCCGGTGGGTATATTAACCCAGGAAGGTTTGCCTGAGAATGTTGTCGATGATTTTCTGCGAGAAACAGGGCTGGCAGATGTTTCCGGCTATGTGATGACGACGCTTCCTCTAAGTCAAGTTTGTATGATTACCGTCGTGTAAAGGCCAACACCGGTCCACCCCAAATTTTTCGATCATCTATTCGAGCGCACTGAATCTCCGCCTGAGGTGAGAGGTCACGAGAAAAGAACTTCCTTCAAAAACCGCCCGAAGGCGGTTTTTGAAGGAAGTTCTTTTCTCGTGACCTCTCGTTGCAACAATCGGGATGACTCATTCAGGGCTGATTTGTGCAACCTGGAAAGCTATCACACAGGCTCTACTATACGTTGTTTATATAGCTCTTGAAAAACGGCGAGCATTTTTTCTTCTTTGTCCGTACCATTTTTTGACCCATTTGCACCATTGTGTTCATCGTGAGAGAGAGCGTTTGCCTCCTCTATGATAGTACGAACTGAGCGCTTGCCATCAATTTTTTCAAGCAGTGGTTGAGAGTAAGAGGGAAGGATAAGTCGTGTTAGCTGGAGGCTTTCAGCATTTTGAGCTACCCGAATGGCTGGAACTAATTGATCCCACAGCGGTACCAGCGTTTGATCGTAGGTCATATTTTCCGTAAAACGTGGCCGAGTTTCCGTGAGAGTTTCCGCATGATTTTTAAGGTACGCCTGAGATGTTGGAGTACCTGATTGCGATGCTGACGGGACAGAGCCATTCGTGGGTCGCCCTGTGTCTAAATTGGCGTAGATCGTTCTGAGTTGAGAGAGGCTAAAACCTCCAAAGGGTTGTAAAACCGATGGATCATCATCAGTAATACCCGTTGTAAAACCACCAGTAAGGAGAATGAACGCCTGTCGAATGGAGAAGTTGGAATTGGGATCTACCAGGTGGTGTGCCTTTCTGAACCAATCATCCTGGCTGCGATGTCCGTGATACCAGTGTTCAGCCATCTGGAGGAATTGGCCTGCATCTGCCTTGTAATTCTCTTCGTACCACCGCATGGCCTCTTCGGTCAACTGTGGCGTAGTCAGAACAGTATTGATAGCAAAAGCAGCTTTTACACCACCTTCCATTGCCAGCGTCACACCAGTAGAAAGAATAGGATCGATGAAACACGCCGCATCCCCTACTAACAAGTAGCCAGGACCTTTGAAGCTCTCACAAATATAAGACCAGTCACTCTGGCTATACAAAGAGGTAGTCTCCATAACTGCCTCTTCGAGCAGGTAGCGGATTTGAGGAGCGGAGCGCAAACTGTCCCAGTAGAATTTGAGGCGATTCTCTTTCTTGAGTTCTCGCGCAAAGCTTCCATGTGTTATGACGCCGACACTATGCCTGCCATTACTCAGGGGAATATACCAGATCCATCCCTTATCTATAGCTACAACAAAAATGTTCCCCTTCCCTTTGTTCCCAAGGTCAGGTAGCAATTCTGTTACCGATTTGGCTTGCTTGAAGTAAGTGTACAATGCAAAATTACGCAATGTTTGATTAAATCTGCGCAGTTTCATTGCATTCCCCAGAAGGGAACTTTGACCAGAGGCGTCTACACAGAATCGGCAACTTACAGTATGAGGTGTTTGTGTCTTGTCAAGATACTTGACTCCGACGATGCGCTCTCCGTCGCGAATAAAATCGGTTACACGGCATTCTTCCATCACGACAGCACCTGTTGTTCTGCTATGTTCAAGAAGAATTTTATCAAATCGGTCCCGTTCTACTTGAAAGGCAAAACGATCCTCGGAGCTAACTTCAGTGAAGTAAATCGACCAGGGCTCCTGCGATTTGCCCCAGATATAAGTTGCTCCATATTTGTGTACAAATCCTGCCTCTGCCACTTTGTCGTATGCACCGAGATACTTGATGATTGGAATCGTTCCTCCTAAGAGCGACTCCCCAATATGGTGGCGAGGGAAGCGCTCTTTCTCCAACACCAGGACGCTCCGTCCCCAGCGAGCCAGCAATGTGGCAACGGTAGAGCCAGCAGGACCACCGCCTATTACAACCACATCATAGTCAACTGAAGACCGATTGTCTGTCTGACAGCCACTGTTATGATTTTGATCGTTCTGGGATTGCATTTTCTTGTTCTCCTTGTTCTGGCAATTGGGAGTAATACAGAAACGTCCTGAAGCGCACACTAGCACGTCAGGCTTTGAGCAAAAAGATCTTCAGGGAATGTGCCTCTTAAGTAGGGATCTATTCCCATATAAACTTATCTTGTTCACCTCATGGCACCATTCCCTCTTTATTCTTTGACATCACCTGCTAATACTATACCGAAAGTTATTAAAAATGTCAATAAGTTATAATTTACTAAAGAAAAGTTGAAAATATTAGGGAATCATGCCGTGGTGTTCGCTATTCTGGCCCATGATAAATTGTGATTTTACTAAATGGTGCTACGTTTTTTTAGTTTTTTATAAAGAACCGATAAAATTGCGAAGATATTGACAATTATCATACTTTTGTGTATAGTAATACCATTAGATAGAGGAATGGGAGGCACTGTTGCTGTAAGCATCTGATTGGAGTAAAGAAGGTGAAACAAAATGACGACATCATTAAAAGCAACATTAGATCAAGCCCTACGAGCATATGCTGTAGTTGACCAGAAGAGCATTTCACCTCCTACGCGCAATCCTCTTACAGGGGTAGGTGAATATTTACCAGAGAAAGATCGCCTATTTGTACACCAGTATACTGAGCTGATCGAGCAAGGACTCTGGGCAGCACGTAAGGGAGACCTGACGAATGCCGATAAGTGGCTGTGCTCAGCTCGTTCTCTGCTCTATAATACAGACCTTTCGCACGAAGGATTTTTACTTTTTAAAGTTGCCTATGAAACTTCTACGGCATATCTTGATTATTGCCATAGTGATTTCGATACTGCTGTGTCTCGCCTCAACGAGGCTTTGCTTATTGATGAACAGCTAGAGAAGAAAAAAAACGAATACGCGCTCCTGCATTTACATCGTATACAAATTTTGTTGAACGATGTGCAGTTAAATGCACGCCGCAATCACATCAAGGAAGCTATGGATATGAGCTTTCATATCCTCAATTACCTTGAGAGAAAGACAAAGACCATTCCTACTGTCACATCCTGGGACTCTACTCAACTGGTATTCCTACCTCAGCAAATTGTTGCTGACTTGTTTGTTGGAACGACGTACAAAATTGCATCAATGGTTGCCGGGCGTAAAACGATTCTGGTAGAAGGTCAGGATCTTGACGTTCGCGATCTGTTTGCTGGTGCGCAGACTCATATACAAGTGGGCGATACTGGTAGTTGTCATCTGAGCCCACCAGCTCATGCCTGGCTCAGGGCGAAGCAGGCTTTTGTAGATAATGATGGTGCTGATTTTCTCTCTAAAGCAGCTGATATCCTGGCTGAAGGTCAAGGCGATGCACCTTTCTTCTGGTATGCTACTCTGGTTGATCTTTTTGCTTTCTGCCGTCAATGGGATCTACCAGAAGCAAGTACTGTGAAGAGAATGATTGAAAATGCCCCCTGGCAGATATGGAGGTTCCTTCCTAAGACCTGGAAACAGATCCTGGGGAGTGGCAGTTCCAGACTTTTTCCGTAAGCATCTGGATATAGGGGTCAAGGATGCTGCATGGTTCGGGTCTGAGAAGGAGAAGTGCTTGTGATGTTGACGTTTCATGATGGCAATGCGAAAACATATTAACATATAAGGAGGAACCCTGTGAGTCAGGCGACAAATGATCTTTCTGTACAATCTGAGGAAATTTTGTTGAATATCGAAGGTATTCCTCCAACTTCTTCCTTTTGGGGGTGCAAGGGAGTCATACTTACATTTGGCACCTTCGATGGTGTTCATAGAGGACATCAGGCCATACTGCAAAAAGTTATTGAGCGAGCAAGAGAACTTCAGCTTCCTTCAGCTGCATTGGTCTTTCGACCCAGGCCAATAGAGGCCGTAAGATCCACTTCATATCCGTATTTGACTGCACAGGATGAAACTGTACGTTTAATCAAAGAGCTAGGCGTCGAGCATGTTGGTGTTCTTAAATTTACTAAAGAGCTTGCGGAAATGCGCGCAGGACTTTTCCTGCCACAACTCATGCTTCGTCTGCCAATTTGCGAATTATGGCTTGGACGAGACGCGATAGTTGGAAGAGGTCCAGAAGGTCAACTGCGGTCAGTTTGCCAAATCGGTGAGCAGCTTGGTTTCGGAGTAGAAATCTTTGATCCTCCAAATGTTACCAACAAAGTAGATATACATCAGCATCTCTTTGGTGTGGAAGATTTTAACAGTATCACTCAAAATCTTGGGCGACAATTTAAGGTTCCAGCCTATCTGACTGGTGCATCTGACGTTGAAGAACTAGAAGATGTGAGGCGTTTCAAAGTTCTCACTCCTGATTTACTCCTTATTCCTCCTGATGGTGACTATGTGGTGCGAGTTTGCCCGGCAAGCTTCGGAGGCGTTTATCCTCGTCCAAGTGCAATCAGTGGTTTCGGGGTTATCTCTGTTATGAGAGGTATGATGCCAGATGTTAAACCACGCCTCTCCCTTCTTGCAGGTCCCGAGCCAGGATGGGGTGAGTCCTTTGTGAATATAGAATTCGTAAAAGCTATCAAGCTTTGCCCAAAACAACTCTGGCAAGCAGCTTCTGAATATCGTGAAGAAAAGAACATGCCGATCAGTAACCACATACACGCTGCTCTCTCATCTGTAGGGCAACAAGTGTTGCCTGAAAGAGAAGAGCTTCTCAGGATGTTTATCAGAAACGGACATCTGACAACGCCGCAACAATTCTGATGTGTAACAAGGAACAACGAAGTTGTTTCAGTAAGATTGGAGGTGTTCCCCTCAAAAACCTGCTATATTTTCGATCACTCAAGCACCTCATTGGCGATGTATTGGCTTAGGATTTGCACATTTTAAGACCGGAGGAATTATGACTTATGACGCAAATTGATAACATTTCTGCAACACGGCCAAAGACTGGCAACTTTTTTGTGGCTTATCAGCAGACATTACCAGCTGTCTTTCGTCATCCCGCAACGTGGCTGCTCGCGCTTCTCTGGGTCCTGGCAACAGGGTATCTTCTCACGGTAGGAAAGGCTACACCTCTAGGGTTTCTTGTTTCGGGCATGGCAATATTACTCGCGCTCGTAGCGATTCCACTGACGCAAGGAGCGCCAGCGGCTCCCTGGGAAGGTCCTGTGTCGTCCTCAATGCGATGGCGGCTCTGGCTCCAGTGTTGTCTCACTATTCTATGCGTAGTAGCGTTAGTGCTCTTGTCACTTCTCGCTACGTTGCAAATCCCTATTCCTTTGCTCATTCCTTTTTATGCCGTCTTGCGTAGTAGCGGCATCGTCAGGCTCTTACTGGCCTTTGTCTCACAAGCTGTCTTACCATTAGTTCTCGTGTTCTTGCTAGGGGCACGGTGGCGCGAACTAGGTTTTCAAAAAGGCCATCATAGTGGGCGCACCACTGGCGTCTTGAGCATCCCTTTCATTGTCTACATTGTCTTTGCTATAATCGTGAGAAAAATCACGCTGCCATTATTGCTTTTAAGATTCGTGTTGCTTTTTGTACAAGCGGGACTTTCTGAAGAGATTGCCTGGCGCGGTGTGATCATGAGCCGTCTGACGCGATTATTAGGGATTGGCTGGGGCATAGCGCTCTCATCTCTGATCTTTGGGATCTTTCATGTGGCGACCAATATCTTCTTGTCAGGGTCAACGCCACTCGTTGGGCTTGCTCAGGGCGTTTTTGGGCAAATGCCTGCGGGGATTTTCCTTGCCGTTGTTTTTTATCGCACACGTAGCCTCATACCAGTGATTATTCCTCATACATTGACAGATACTGCTGTCAGTATATTGTTGGCTCCCTAATGTACATCTGACATACTCAATCCCCACCAGCGGCGGGGGCACATAGGAAAACCACTTCTTTCAACACCTGCCT
>Ga0070741_10016340_pt1 | contig 12394 bp, 7 predicted proteins | sample Coa_R1_4_FD_66440 | JGI IMG/M metagenome (GOLD analysis project Ga0070741, IMG submission 66440) | Surface soil microbial communities from Centralia Pennsylvania, which are recovering from an underground coalmine fire - Coalmine... | ecosystem: Environmental > Terrestrial > Soil > Unclassified ...
TGAACGCCTGTTGATCAAACGTAGGTGAGCCAGTCGCGGTGCTGGTCGTTGCGACCGTTCACGGTGTCGAAGAAGAGCGCCTGCAGGCGCGCGGTGACGGGACCGCGATGTCCGGCACCGATCTGGCGGTTGTCGAGCTCGCGGATCGGCGTGACTTCCGCTGCGGTGCCGGTGAAGAACGCCTCGTCCGCACAGTACACCTCGTCGCGCGTGATGCGGCGCTCGATCACCGGAATGCCCAGCTCGCGTGCCAGCGTGATGACCGTTTCGCGCGTGATGCCGCGCAGCGCGCCCGACGAGAGATCCGGCGTGTGCAGCTCCCCGTTCTGCACGATGAACACGTTCTCGCCCGAGCCTTCCGAGACGTAGCCCTGCGGATCGAGCAGCAGCGCCTCGTCGTAGCCGTCGGTGGTCGCTTCCTGGTTGGCGAGGATGGAATTGAGATAGTTGGCGCAGGCCTTCGCGCCCGTCATGTGGATGTTGACGTGATGACGCGTGAACGAGGACGTCTTCACGCGGATGCCGCGCTCGAGACCTTCTGCGCCGAGATAGGCACCCCACGGCCAGGCCGCGATCGCGACGCGCACGGGGTTCGACTTGGCGGCGACACCCATCGCGACGGAGCCATAGAACGCGATCGGCCGGATGTAGCAGGACTTGAGATGGTTGTCGCGCACGCACGCGAGCTGCGCCGCATTGAGCTCGTCGGGCGTGAACGGGATCTTCATGCCGAAGATGTGCGCCGAGCGGAACAGGCGCGCGGTGTGCTCGGTGAGGCGGAAGATCGCAGCGCCCTGCGCGGTCTCGTAGGCGCGTACGCCCTCGAACACGCCCATCCCGTAGTGCAGCGTGTGGGTGAGCACGTGAGTGGTCGCCTCCCGCCACGGCACCATCCTGCCGTCGTACCAGATGAACCCGTCCCGGTCTGCCATCGATGACATGGCGCGCTCCTTGCTCCCAATGGGTGAATTTTAGCCGATCCAGGCGGCGCTGCCCGGCGCGCCTGCCCGGCCGAAGCTTCCGCGGCGCGCCCCGCCGGTGGAAAATAGGTCATGCAGGATGACCTATTGCGACTGTACGAACGCCGCGGGAGAATGTCAACATGATTGACCCAAATCGAGCCGAGGCGCTCGGCACCGCGATCGAGCTCGTGCACTTCGCGTACCGCGCCATGATCGCCAGGCCCGACGAGGTGCTGGCCGCGCGCGGCCTCACGCGCGTGCATCACCGCATTCTCTACTTCGTGGCGCGCTCGCCCGGGATGAGCGTGAACGCGCTGCTTCGAACGCTGGGCGTGACGAAGCAGGCCCTCAACCGGCCGTTGCGCGATCTGTGCAAGGCGCGGCTCATCGCCATGGACAGGAGCACCGACGACGCCCGCGTGAAACGACTGCGCCTGACCCCCGCGGGTCGCCGTCTCGAGGCGCGTCTTTCGGCCTTGCAGCAGCAGCATTTCGCGGCGGCGTTCGCGAGCGCCGGCGCAGCCGCGGAGGCCGGATGGCGCCGCGCGATGGCCGCGCTCGCGGCGCCCGAGCTGCGCAAGTCCGGACGCGAGCTGCCGGGCGTCGAGCTGCCGCTGTCATAATCAAAACGTGATCGTAAGGATCAAAACGTTTCACTATCCATGATGGATCGCGCCACGTAGCCTTTCCTCGGTCCGGAACGCACGAGGAGGTGAAGGTGAAGATCGCAATCATCGGTGCCGGTGCCATCGGCGGTTATGTCGGCGCCAAGCTCGCGCTCGCGGGCGAGGAAGTCACGTTCCTGGTGCGCGGCGCACACGTCGAGGCGATCCGCCGCCGCGGCATCACGCTCATCGCTGCCGACGGCAAGCCGCAGGTCGCGCGCAACGTTCGGGCGTTCGACGATTACGCCGCCGCGGGCGTGCACGACGTCGTGATCCTCGCGCTCAAGGCGCACCAGGTGGCCAGCGTCGCCGGGCAGGTCAGGCTGCTTCTTGGCGAGAGCACCACGGTCGTGACGATGCAAAACGGCATCCCGTACTGGTACTTCCATCGTCATGGCGGTAGCCTCGCCGGCACGCGCCTCGCAAGCGTGGACCCGGAAGGTCTCATCGCCGAATGCATTGCCCCCGGGCGGGTCATCGGCTGCGTGGTGTATCCCGCCGCGGAGCTCGTGCAGCCGGCAGTCATCCGTCACATCGAAGGCGATCGGTTTCCCCTGGGCGAGCTCGACGGCACGAGCACGCCGCGCGTTTTGCGCATTGCGCAGGCCTTCGAGCGATCGGGACTCAAGGCGCCGGTTCTCGAGGACATACGCGGCGAGATCTGGCTCAAGCTCTGGGGCAATCTCACGTTCAACCCGATCAGCGCACTCACGCGCTCGACGCTGCTCGACATCTGCCGCCATGCGGCGACACGCGAGCTTGCGGCCGGCATGATGCGCGAGGCGCAAAACGTGGCGGAAAAGCTCGGCATCACGTTTCGTGTCTCGCTCGAGAAGCGCATCGCCGGTGCCGAGAAGGTCGGTCATCACAAGACGTCGATGCTGCAGGACATCGAGGCCGGCCGGGCACCCGAGATCGAGGCCCTGGTCGGGTCGGTGGTCGAGCTGGCGCGCCTCACCGGCACGCCGACGCCGCACATCGACGCGGTGTACGCGCTCGCGCAATTGCTCGCGCAACGCGTCACGCCCGATGCGCGCGATGCCGCGGCGGCGATCGCCCGGCGCGCGGTGGTGCAACCCGCCGCGGTCTCGCTGAGCGTCTAAGGAGAGGGATCATGCCAAGAATGAAGGCCATCGAGGCCGCCGTGCAGGTGTTGTTGCGCGAAGGCGTCAGCACGGCATTCGGAGTACCGGGCGCGGCCATCAATCCGCTCTATGCCGCGCTGCGCGAGTGCGGCGGCATCCGCCACGTGCTCGCGCGCCATGTCGAAGCGGCATCGCACATGGCGGAGGGCTACACGCGGGCCCGTGCCGGCAACATCGGCGTTTGCATCGGCACCTCGGGCCCCGCGGGCACCGACATGATCACGGGACTCTATTCCGCGAGCGCCGATTCGATCCCGATCCTGTGCATCACCGGCCAGGCGCCGCGCGCCCGCCTGCACAAGGAGGATTTCCAGGCCGTGGACATCGAGGCGATCGCGAAGCCCGTCACGAAATGGGCCGTGACGGTGCGCGAACCGGCGCTCGTCCCGCGCGCATTCCAGCAGGCCTTTCACCTGATGCGCTCGGGTCGCCCTGGCCCGGTGCTGATCGATCTGCCGGTCGACGTGCAGATGGCCGAGATCGAGTTCGACATCGATACCTACGCGCCGCTGCCGCCGTACAAGCCCGCAGCCACGCGCGCCCAGATCGCGCGCGCGCTCGACATGCTGAGCCAGTCGCAGCGCCCGCTGATCGTCGCCGGCGGCGGCATCATCAACGCCGATGCTTCCGACCTGCTGGTCGAATTCGCGGAGATCGCCGGCGTGCCCGTGATTCCCACGCTGATGGGCTGGGGCGCCATTCCGGATGCGCATCCGCTCATGGCCGGCATGGCAGGCCTGCAGACGCAGCATCGGTACGGCAACGCCAATTTCCTGGCGTCGGATTTCGTGCTCGGCATCGGCAATCGGTGGGCGAATCGCCACACCGGCTCGACCGACGTTTACACGCGCGGACGCGCGTTCGTGCACATCGACATCGAGCCGACGCAGATCGGGCGCGTGTTCTGTCCCGATCTCGGCATCGTGTCCGATGCCCGCGCCGCGCTCGAGTTGCTGGTCGAGATGGCCCGCGAGCGCCGGCGCAACGGCGTCCTGCCGCGATGGAATCAATGGGCGACGAGCTGTCGCGAGCGCAGGCATCGCCTGCAACGCCGCACCGCCTACGACGACGTGCCGATCAAGCCCCAACGCGTGTATGCCGAGATGAATCGCGTGTTCGGCGACGACGTTTCGTACGTGAGCACGATCGGCCTGTCCCAGATTGCGGCAGCGCAGTTCCTGCGCGTGCAGAAGCCGCGTCACTGGATCAACTGCGGACAGGCGGGTCCCCTCGGCTGGACGCTGCCGGCGGCGCTCGGCGTCTGCGTGGCGGATCCGCCGCGCGAGGTCGTGGCGGTGTCGGGCGATTACGACTTCCAGTTCATGATCGAGGAGCTCGCGGTCGGAGCGCAATTCCGCATTCCCTACGTGCACGTCGTGCTCAACAACGCCTATCTCGGCCTCATCCGCCAGGCGCAGAAGAGCTTCGACATGGACTACTGCGTGCAGCTTTCGTACGAGAACATCAACGCGCCCGGTGTGGGCGAGTACGGCGTCGACCATGTCGCCGTGGCGGAAGGACTCGGCTGCAAGGCCATTCGCGTGTTCGAGCCCGACGCCATCGCGCCCGCACTGGACCGGGCACGCGAGTGGCTCGCACGCTACCAGGTACCCGTGGTTGTCGAAATCATGGTCGAGCGCGCGACCGACATCGCCATGGGCCCCGAGATCGACCGCATCGTCGAATTCGAGGACGTGCTCGACGTCGCGTGCGCGCAGCAAACGGACGTCGAGCCGCAGCCGGCGTGAATCTCACGCGCTGTCCCACGGCGCACCGAACACGGCGCTCCAGAGTGCCGACACCGCGTCGCGATGCCCGCTCTCGTCCCGCGGGTCGACACGCGCGTGCGGCGCACCGGTGAGGCGCAGCTGATGCTGGCGGCGTCGATAGTGGCGATACGCGCCGGCCGCGCCTCGGGCGATGTCATCGGAAATGAGGCCAAGCCGCGCGGCGATGCCGAGCAGCGCGATATTGCCTAGATTGCGCGTGAGATCGGCGTGCGCGCAGGCATGCGCCAGCACGAGATACTGCACCGCGAACTCGACATCGACCATGCCACCGGTGTCGTGCTTCAGATCGAACAGGGCGCTCGTGTTCGGATGACCCGCGTGCATGCGGCGGCGCATGTGCACGACATCGTGCGCCAGCGCGGCGCGCTCGCGCGGCAGGCGCAGGAGGGATTCGCGCTCCTGCTCGAACCGCTCGCCCAGCACCGCATCGCCGGTGACGAACCGGGCGCGGGTGAGCGCCTGGTGCTCCCACGTCCAGGCGCTTTCGCGCTGGTAGCGACAGAAGCCGCCGAAGGTCGATACGACGAGACCGGTCTCGCCATCGGGCCGCAGGCGCAGATCGGTGTCGTAGAGCTGCCCCGCCGGCGTGGTCGCGGTGAGCCACATGATGAGCCGTCGCGCGAGGCGGGTGTAGCGCTCGAGCGCGTTCTCGCTCGCCTCGTCGTAAACGAACACGAGGTCGAGATCGGAGGCATAACCGAGCTCCTTGCCGCCGAGCTTGCCATAGCCGATCACGGCGAAATGCGGCGGCGCTGCGCTTGCGCCTTCGAGTTGCTTCCACACTTCGCGCAGCGCGGCGCCGATGATGAGGTCCGCGAGCGCCGACAGATGATCGGCGAGACGCTCGACCGTCAGGCGTCCGGCGAGGTCCTGCGCCAGCAAACGGAACGTCTGCGCATGCTGGAAGTGGCGCAGCACGTCCATCTGGCGCTCGGCGTCGCCCGCGTGATCGGCGAGCAGGCGCTCGAGCTCGCGATGCCACGCGCTCCAGTCCGGCTCCGCGAGCAGCACCCGCGCGTCCAGCAATTCATCGAGCAGGAGAGGGTGACGCGTCAGGTAATCCGCGGCCCAGGCCGACGCGCTCATCAATTGCGACAGTCGCGGCAGCAGCGGCGGATGCTCCACCAGCAGAGCGAGGTATGCGCTGCGGCGGCTCACGGCCTCGAGCAGGGTGAGCAATCGCACGAACACCGTTTGCGGATCGGCGCCGTGGTCGCGTTCCGCCGCGGCCGCGGCAAGCAGGCGCGGCATCAGCGCATCGAAGCGCTCCTGCGACAGCGCGGGAAGCTGCGCATAGCGCGCACTGTTGCGTACGCGCACGAGCGTGGCGAGAAGACCGCCGGGATCGCTGAAGCCGGCGTTCGCGAGCAAGCCTTGACCCGCCTCGGGCGTGAGCTCGTCGCGCCACAAGGCTTCGAACGTCGCGCCATCGCGCTCCTGGCTCGATGCGGCGACGGCGGTGTCGCCGCCATCCCCGAAAACGCTCGCGAAGTGCGTCGCCACCGCATCGCGATGCCATGCGAGCGCGCGGTCGAACTGCGCCACATCGTCGAAGCCCATGGCCAGCGCGAGCGCCTCGCGCTCGGCGCCATCGGTGGGCAATGACTGCGTCTGCTGGTCGTCGCGATACTGCAGGCGGTGCTCGAGGTTGCGCAGGAACACGTACGCCTCCCGCAGCGCGTCGACGGCCGCCTGCGGCAGGAGCGAGCGGGCCGCGATGGCTTCGAGTGCGCCGAGGGTCGCGCGCTCGCGCAATCCGGGCTCGCGTCCGCCGCGCACGAGCTGCAGCGCCTGCACCGTGAACTCGACCTCGCGAATGCCGCCTGGGCCGAGCTTGATGTTGCTCGCGTAATCGCGCCGCTTGCCCTGCTCGCGGATCTGGCGATGAATGTCGCGCAGGCCCGCGTACGCGTCGTAGTCGAGGTATTTGCGATACACGAACGGCGTCACGAGCGCGGCGAGATCGCGCTCGGCATCGCCGGTGAGCGCGCGCGCCTTGAGCCAGGCATAGCGTTCCCAGGCGCGGCCCTGGGTGATCAGGTATTGCTCGAGCGCGGAGAAGGGCACCGCGAGCGGTCCGCTCTGGCCGTAGGGGCGCAGGCGCATGTCCACCCGGAACACGTAACCGTCGGCGGTGACGTCGTGCAGCGATGCGATCACGCGCCGCCCGACGCGCTCGAAGAATTCGCGATTGGACGTGGTGCGCGCGCCGTCGGTGTCGCCGTCCTCCCCGAACAGGAACACGAGATCGATGTCGGAAGACACGTTGAGCTCGCCACCGCCCAGCTTGCCCATGCCGACGACGATCAGCGCCTGGGCCTCGCCATCGCCGTTGCGTGGAATGCCGTGCCGCGCGGCGGCTTCGCCCTGATGCAGATCGACGGCGGCTGCGATGGCCTCTTCGGCCAGTCGCGTGACGGCGCCGCACACCTGCGCGAGGTCGGCGAGCCCGGCAAGGTCGCGCGCCATGGTGTGCAGGTACACGCGCCGGCGCAGCACGCGCAGCGCCGGCGCCAGCGCTGCTGCATCCGCGGCCGCAAGCGCCTGCGCGACACGCGCCTGTTCCGACGACCAATCGAGCGGTGCGCCGAGCGTCGCGGCGAGCCAGATGGCATCCTCGGGATGCGCCGCGAGCATGCGCGTTGCATAGCGGCTGAACTGGAGCGCTGCGGGCAAGTCCATCGAGGGTGTGTGCAGGGTGCCTTCGGCCACGGCACGTGACGCGCAAGCGATCAAGCCCTCGACCGCCTCCGCTACAATGCAGCAGGACCTGCCTATTATGCCTTTCATGCGCGCGATGCTTCGCGCTCCCGGTGCCATCGTGCGCGGGCTCGGCCGCCTTGCGGGCGCGCTCGCATGGCTGCTGGTGATCGGCGTGGGCGTTTTTGCCGCGCTCCTGCTCCTGGTGCGGATGGTCGTGTTTCCGCACATCGAGCATTACCGCGATACGATCACGGCCGCGATCGCGGCGCAGATCCATCAGCCGGTTTCGATCGATACCCTCACCACCGCGTGGGACGGCTGGAACCCCAAGCTCGTGATCACCGGGTTTCGCATCGGTCCGCCCGGCGCCGACGCCGCATCGGGCCTGCTCGAGCTGCCGCGTGTGGAGCTCACGCTCGCCTGGACGTCGGTGCCGCTCATGGAGCCGCGCCTGCGCGAGCTCGTGATCGATCGGCCGCGGCTCGCCGTGCGGCGCGATGCCCAGGGACGCGTGCACGTGGCCGGCATCGAGATCGATCCCGCGACCGCGCAGGACGACACGTCAGTCACCGATTGGCTGCTGCGCCAGCCCGAGATCGTGGTGCGCGATGCCCTCATCACCTGGCTCGACGAGCGCCGCGATGCGCCGCAGCTCGTGCTCGACAAGGTCACGTTCCGGCTGGAGAGCACTTTCGGCGGCGGCCACCGCTTCGGTCTGGTCGGACGCCCACCGGCACAAATCGCCGGCCCCATCGACGTCCGCGGCGACTTCGTCGGACGCTCTTTTAGCGAGTGGCAGCGCGCGGACGGCCAGATCTATGCCCGCCTCGATTATGCGGACATCGCCGCCTGGCGCGAATGGCTGCCGTTGCCGCTCGAGATCGATCGCGGCGAGGGCGCGCTGCGCGCCTGGTTCACCTTCGCCGAAGGCCAGGTGCGCGAGATCGTGGCCGACGTGGAGCTCGCGGACGTGCAGACGCGTCTCGCGCGCAATCTTCCGCCGCTCTCGCTGGCGCATGTGTCCGGCCGCGCCGGCTGGCGTGCGCAACGCACGGCGCGCGAAGTGTATTGCCGGCAGCTCGCGTTCACGACCACTGCGGGACAGGCCTTCGCGCCGACCGACCTGTCGCTGGTCATGCGCACGAGCGATGCCGGCGAGCTCGAGCACGGCCGGCTCGAGTTCGAGCGCGTGGATCTTGCGCCGCTGCGCGAGATCGCGGAGCACTTGCCGCTGACCGCCCGCTGGCGTGCCGATCTCGTCGCGTTCGCGCCCCAAGGCAGGGTGACGCGCGGCATGATGCAATGGGACGGCCCGGTCGACGCGCCCACTGCGTTCGAAGCGCGCGCCGATTTCGCGAACGTGGGCTGGATCGCGCGCGCGAGCTGGCCGGGGGCGAGCAACGTGAGCGGATCGCTCAAGGCGACCTCGCGCGGGGGCGAAGTGAAAATCGCTGCGCGCGATGCGAGTCTCGCGATGCCACGGGTGCTGCCGGCGCCTGTTCCGCTCGACATGGTGAACGGGACGGCGACGTGGACGCTTTCGCGCGAGCAGCTCGCGTTGCGCATCGACGATCTCACCTTCGCCAATGCCGATGCTGCCGGGCGCGTGGCCGCAACGTATCGCCACGTGGGCCCCGGGCCGGGCGCGATCGATCTCGATGCGTCCCTCACGCGCGCCCTGCCGCAGGCGATTCCTCGCTACACGCCGGTGTTTCTGTCGGAACCCGTGCGCACGTGGGCCGCTCGTGCGATCAGGAGCGGTCACGTTGACGAGGTGAAGCTCAAGCTCAAGGGCGACCTCGCAGCGTTTCCGTTCCCGGACGACGGCAACGGCGTGTTCGCGATCGACTTCAAGGGACGTGACTTCACGCTCGACTATGCGGACGGCTGGCCGGCGATCACGAACCTCGATGGCGAGGTGCATTTCCACGGCGCCGGGCTGCGCGTCGATGGCAGCAAGGCGCGCGTATACGGCGTCGACATCGGCCGCACGACGGCCGAGATCGCGGACATGCGCGCTCCGGTGCTCGCGATCGACGGCAATGCCGCCGGGCCCACGCGCGAATTCCTGCGCTTCGTCGACGACAGTCCGGTGCACGACTGGATCGACGATTTCACGCGCAACGCCGAAGCGAGCGGTGACGCCAGCCTGGCGCTCAAGCTGAGCCTGCCGTTGCACGAGCACGGCGCGCCGGCGGTAAGTGGCGAGCTCACCCTCGCCAACGATCAGGTGAAGCTGCCGGGCGTGCCTGCGCTCGCGCAGGTGAACGGCAAGGTCGCATTCAACAATCGCGAAGTGCACGCGCGCGATGTCACCGCGGAAGCGCTCGGCGGTCCGGTGCGCATCGCCGTGGCGGTGAGCGACGGTCGCACGCGCATCGCTGCGTCGGGCAACGCCAATTTGCAGGCCGTGCGGCGCGAGTTTCCCTTCCCGCTCGCGCAGCACGCTGCCGGCAATGCGGACTGGTCCTTCAGCATGGACACGCGCAACGAGGTGACCACGTGGAGCGTCGAGAGTCCGCTCAAGGGGGTCGCGATCGATCTGCCCGCACCGTTGGGCAAGACTGCCGCTGAAGCACGACCCCTGCGCATCGAGCGCCGTCCGATTGCGAACGCGAAGGACGAGGACACGCTCACCGGTCGTCTCGGCGACGCGGCCCAGATGGCGGCACATCGCCAAATCGACAACGCCACGCCGCACGTGGATCGCCTGGTCGTCGCGCTCGGTGCCGGCGCGCGAGCGCCCGATCCGCGCAGCGTGCCGCCGGGATTGTGGATCCGTGCCGACGTGCCGGAGCTCGACATCGATCAGTGGCTCGCGGTGCGGCGCGAGGACACCAGCGGCTCGAATCCGGAAGCCGGAGATCTTGCCCTCGCCGGGATCGACATCAATGCTGCCGTGCTGACGGCGTTCGGACGCAACTTCAACACGATGAAGGTGACGGCGCGTCACGTGCAGGACGACTGGAAGCTCGATCTCGCGGCGCACGAGGTTGCCGGCACCGCCACGTGGTCCGCCCCGAACGAGCGCTCGCCGAACGGACGCATCATCGCGCGTCTCGCGCGCTTCTCGCCGCCACCGGCGAAGCCAGCCAGCGCGACGGGGCCGGGCGCGACCGATGGCGCGAGCACCTGGCCCGAGCTCGACGTCACCTCCGATGCCTTCGTTTCCAAAGGCCGCGAGCTCGGGCGTATGGAGCTCGTGGCGAAGCCGAGCCGCGGCGAGTGGCGCATCGAACGTCTCGTGCTTGCGAACGACGCCGGCCGCTTGCAGGCCAGCGGTGCCTGGCGCGCAGGCGCGCGCCCGGAGCAGACCACGCTCGACGTCGCATTGGACGTGAAGGACGGCGGGGCGTATCTCGCCCGGTTCGGCCATCCCGGACTCGTGCAAGGCGCGCCGACCAGGATCAATGGCCAGCTCGCATGGGCCGGCGATCCGAGCGAGTTCGACTACCCGACGCTGTCCGGCAATTTCCACATGGAGGTCGGGAGCGGACGGTTCATGAAAGTCGAGCCCGGCATCGGCAAGCTGCTCGGCGTGCTGTCGTTGCAGGCGCTGCCCCGCCGCATCAGCCTGGATTTCCGGGACATCTTCAGCGAAGGCTTCAGCTTCGATCGCGTGACGGGCAATGTGCGCATCGCGCACGGCGTGATGAGCAGCGACGATCTGCGCCTGGTCGGCTCTTCCGCCCAGATCGCGATTTCCGGCGATGCCGACCTCGATCGCGAGACGCAGCGGTTGCGGGTGCGGGTGCAGCCCACGTTGAGCGCGGGCGTATCGGCCGGCGCTGCGCTCATGTTCCTTGCCAACCCGATCGTGGGTGCGGCGGTTGGCGCAGGCTCGCTGCTCGCGCAGAAGGTGCTGCGTGACCCGATCGAGAAGATCTTCAGCTACGAATACCTGGTGACCGGAAGCTGGTCGGATCCGCACGTCGCGCGCGGCGCGACGGCGACCGCAGCGGTCCCGGCGGAGCCCACCACAAAATGAACGCAGACGCACAACCGTTTCGGGTCGCAGCCGTGCAGATGATCTCGGGCGGCGACGTGGCCGCGAATCTCGCGCAGGCGAAGCCGCTGATCGACGCGGCCGTGGCACGCGGCGCGAAGCTCGTGGTCCTGCCCGAGTATTTCGGCATCCTCGGCAAGCACGCCGGCGACAAGGTGCGCGTGCGGGAAGCGGACGGTCATGGTCCGCAGCAGCAGTTCCTGTCGGACGAAGCGCGCCGGCACGGCATCTGGCTCGTGGGCGGCACCGTCCCGCTCGAATGCGGCGAGGAGGGCCGCGTGCGCAGCGCCTGCCTCGTGTACGGGCCGGACGGCGCGCGCGTCGCGCGCTACGACAAGGTGCATCTCTTCGCGTTCGCGCGTGGCGAGGAGCGCTACGATGAGGGGCGTACGATCCAGCGCGGCACGCAGCGCGGGACCTTCGACCTGCCGTTCGGGCGCGTCGCGCTGTCGGTGTGCTACGACCTCCGCTTCCCCGAGCTGTACCGCGGATGCGGCGACATCGCGCTGCTGCTCGCACCTTCGGCGTTCACCCATACGACCGGCGCCGCGCATTGGCATCTGCTGCTGCGCGCGCGTGCGGTGGAGAACCTCTGCTACGTGCTCGCCGCCGCGCAGGGCGGATTGCATCCGAACGGTCGCCGCACCTACGGTCACTCGATGCTGATCGATCCGTGGGGCGAGATCATCGACGAGCTCGCCGAAGGTCCGGGTGTCGTGGTCGGCGATGTCGATCCGGCGCGCATCGCGCAAGTGCGCGAGCAATTGCCGGCGCTGCGTCATCGCGTGTTCACGTAACGATCCGTTCCGCTGTTCACTGGCCGTGCGGTGCTGACCGACACCACCGCTAAACGGCACGGCCGCGCGCGCCGCTCGGCCTTGCACTCACGCCACCCGTGACGGACTGCGCGCTCAATTCGTTCGCGACCGGCGCGCACGACCATGCCGCGGCACGCCCGCGCGCGCCGCTCGCTCGCTCAGATTCGCGCGACCGTGCAGTCCTACGGGTGCCCGGCGTGACTGCGGGCCTCAGGACGGCTCGGCCTACGGGCCGCTGCGCGTCCCGTATCCCTTCGGCCTTGCACTCACGCCACCCGTGACGGACTGCGCGCTCAATTCGTTCG
>Ga0070741_10016341_pt1 | contig 12392 bp, 15 predicted proteins | sample Coa_R1_4_FD_66440 | JGI IMG/M metagenome (GOLD analysis project Ga0070741, IMG submission 66440) | Surface soil microbial communities from Centralia Pennsylvania, which are recovering from an underground coalmine fire - Coalmine... | ecosystem: Environmental > Terrestrial > Soil > Unclassified ...
GTCGGAGGCGGCGATGCGTCGTGCGGCGGTGATGATGGTCCTCGCGTTGGCGGCGCCGGCCGCGGCCGAGGAGTCGCGCATTCAGCGATCGGGGCCCGAGGTTTTTCCGTCGCGGCACGAGGTGTCGGCGCAGCTCGGCTACCAGGCGGGATTCGGCGGCTCGCTCGGCAGCCCGTCGGGCATCAAGCTCAGCGCCGACTACAACTTTCGTTTTCATCCGATGGCCTGGTTCGATCTTCAGGTCGGCAACGTATTCGGCTTCGGCGGCGGCAACGGGCCGTGCGTCGGCAACCCGGCCGAGAGCTGCTATCGCGGCGGCTTCGATTTTCAGATCTCGGCGGGCGTGCGCTTCAAGTTCCACATGAAGACGATCCCGCTGGTGGTCGAGGTGCCGCTGCTGATGGGGCTCGACGCGCTCTACGGCCGCGACTGCGGCGACACCGCGGTGACGATCCCGGTCTCGCGCGGCGGCGCGTCGGTGAAGTACTTCATCACGCGGCGCATCGGCATCGGCGCGGGCGCGAACCTCGCGTTCGGGCCGAGCTTCCACCAGCGCGGCGCCGCGCTGTGCACCAGCACCGCGTACTCCGACTTCTACGGCGCGTTCGATTTCAACGTCGGCGCCGAGTTCGTCCTCTAGGCCGCGCGTGCGACGCCTCGTCCTCGCGCTCGCGCTCGGCCTCGCCGCCGCGGCCGCGCCGCCCGCGCGCGCCGACTCGTTCCAGCGCTGGGGCGCCGAGGTGTGGCCGGGCAAGAACCAGGTCGGCTTCCACCCGTTCGGCATCCAGGCGCGCTTCGACGGTTTGTCGACGGGCGGCTACCACATGACGCTCGACTTCGCGCGGCGCATCCGCGATCTCGAGCGCATCTCGGTGTGGATCGGCGGCGGGCTCAACTGGGCGCACCCGAGCTACTCGTGCAAGCTCAACCTCACCGGCTGCGCCAACGACGTCGAGCTGTGGGGCTTCGTGCGGCTCACGTTCGAGAAGATGCTGAGCATCCCGCTGGTGCCGTTCGTCGACGGCGGGCTCGCGATCGACATCCTGCCGTTCGGCACCAACGCCGGCACGATCACCGGCGCGGCGCTGGCGGTGCGCTTCGGCGGCGGCATCCACTATTGGATCATCCAGCACCTCGGGCTCGGCCTGGAGAGCCACTTCACGCTCGGGCCGGGGTTCTATCCGGCGGCGGTGATCGGCGGCCCGAGCGGCACCAACGTCAGCACCTATGGAAATTGGGATCTGGTGTTCGGCATGCGCGCGTCGTTCTGAGCGCGCGCGGCGCGATCACGGCTGCGGTTGCGCCGGCTCCTCGTCGGTGCGCGCGCGCTCCAGCGCCGCCGCCACCTCGTCGTCGCTGAGCTGGCGGAAATCGCGGTACCACGATCCGATCGAGCGCAGCTCGGGCGGCAGCGCCAGCGCGATCACCTCGTCGACCCGCGGCGCCAGCGCCTCGGCCGTCGACGGAGCGGCCACCGGCACCGCGATCACGAGGCGCCGAGGCGCGCGATCGCGCAGCGCGCGCACCGCCGCTTGCGCCGTCACGCCCGTCGCCAGCCCGTCGTCGACGAGGATCACCGTTCGCCCGCGCACGTCGAGCGGCGGGCGGCCGCCGCGCAGCCGGCGCAGCCGCTGCTCGAGATCGACCAGCTCGCGCACCGCCGCCCGCTCGAGCAGCGGTAGCGGGATCGACAGCAGCGACGCCAGCCGCGTGTCGAACAGGATCGTCCCATCCTCCGCCACCGCGCCTACGCCGAGCTCCGGATCGTGCGGCGCGCCCAGCTTGCGCACGCCGAAGATCTCGAGCGGCGCGCCGAGCGCCCGCGCGATCGGCTCGCCGACCGCCACGCCGCCGCGCGGCAGCGCCACCACGATCGGCCGCTCACCCGCGTAGCCGCGCAAGCGCTCGGCCAACAACTTCCCCGCCTCGTCTCGATCGCGAAACGCCACGACCGACGGCGCTGCAATCCGGAGACCGCTAACGCTGGCGGAGCGCCACGTCGACGAGGAAGAACAGCGCGAATAGCGCGTCGGCCGAGGAGGCGCCGCCCGAGCCGGCGCGCGTGGTGGTCTCGCGAAAGCGCAGGTAGCGCTCGCCGGGAATTCCCAGCATGAGCGCGTGCAGCGCCGGGCCTTCGTGGCCGCCGCTCGACGCGGCGATGGTCGCGCTCGCGCCCGCCGCTTCGTTGAACACGCGCGCCGCCTGCGCCACCGCGCCCGCGTAGTCGCCGCGATGCACCAGGTACTCGACGGCCACCACCGCGTCGCGGCCCGCGCCCGGCGGCAAGATCTCCGAGAGCGCCGCGCCGCGGCCGAGCACGCCGCCGTCGACCACGCCCGGCTCCTCGGGCTTGAGCGGCTTGAGCCCGCCGTCGCTCGGCGCCGCGAGCTCGTCGGGATCCTTGTCGGCGAGCGCCTGGAGGCTCTGCGCGATCGAGCCGTCGGTCGTCGGGCTGCGCGCCGACATCGAGTCCGATCCTTCGTGCACCGGATCGACGAAGCTCGGCGCCGCGCTCTGGATCGTCGCGTCGGCGCCCGCCGCGCCGCCGGCGTTGGCCGCGTTCGCCGGCGCGTTCGGCTCGGCGCGCCACACGCCGCGCCGCCGCAGATCGGACAGCACCAGCGTGGTGATCGACTTGAGCGCCTCGAACACGCCGCGCCCCGAGGTGGCGCACGTCTCGAACGCCGGCGCGTGATAGAGGTTGAGCGCCGAACTCAGCTCCTCGACGGTGAGCAGCTCCGGCACGTCGCGCTTGTTGAACTGGAACAGGTGCGGGATGCGATCGAGCGCCAGCCCCTGCTCGCGCAGGTTCTCCTGCAGGTTGACCATGCTCTCGACGTTGGCCTCGGCGCGCGCGCGCTGCGAGTCGGCGACGAACACCAGGCCGTCGGCGCCGGTGAGCACCAGCTTGCGCGTCGAGTTGTAGTGCACCTGTCCCGGCACCGTGTAGAGCTGCACGCGGATGGTGTAGCCGCGCAGCTTCGGCAGCTTCACCGGCAGGAAGTCGAAGTAGAGCGTGCGATCGACGCCGGTCGACAGCGAGACGAGCTGCCCGCGCGAGTCGGGTTTGATCGCGCGGTGGATGTGCTGCAGCGACGAAGTCTTCCCGCCGAGCCCCGGCCCGTAATAGACGATCTTGAGCGAGATCTCCCGCGCGTACAGGTTTACGGAGCTCACGAGGCCAACATCGTACCACGCCGCGCGGCGGCCAAAACGGAGCGTGTTTGCGCCACGGAGCGAATTTGCTCCGCCGAAACGCGCGCGCCCGAGCGAAGCCCGCGTCGCGCGGGCGGGCGCGCGTGGCACGGCCCCTGCTCTACCGAGCGCTCCGAGGAGGAATCATGCGCACCCGAATGCTGGCCGCCGCGCTGCTCGTGATGCTGCTCTCCGCCGCGCGCGCCGAAGCACGGCACGTACACTTTCTCGGCGCGCACCCGATCGCCGCGAAGTACGGCGGCGGCTACTGCTACATCGAGAGCCCGCACCTGCACGTCTACGCGCCCGATCACGCGGCGCTCTACCAGCAGGTAAATGATCAATACGTCTTCACCGGCGATCCGACTCCATTCGGCTACGACGGCGAGAAACACCCGTTCTACGGGCATCACCCGGTGGTCACCGTCGGCGCCGAGCCGGTGTACTGCTACATCAATGGTCCGCACTTCCACGCGTTCGCCGCGCCCGACATGCCCGACTATCAAGTTCGCGACGGCGTGGCGTTCTACGTCGGCGCGTATCCGCCGGCGTACGTGAAGGCGCGGCCGGCGCGCGTGCGCGTGGTGAACGCCGAGTACCGCCCGTACGTCGCGTTTCGCCCGACGGTGACGGTGGCGCCGCCGCCGGAGTGGCAGGGCGAGGTGTGGGTCGCGCCGCCGGCGGTGGCGGTGCACGCGCAGGCGCCGGGCGCGACGTTCGCGGTCACGGCGCCGGGCGTGGTGATCGCCGCGCCGCCGCCGCCGCACGTCGAGGTCGAGGTGAGCGCGCCCGGCGTCTACGTCGCGCCGCCGCGCGCCGAGGTGGTCGTCGGCGCGCCCGGCGTGGTGGTCGGCGCGCCCGGCCCGGTCTACGTCGAGGGCGGCCCGCGCGGTCACTGGGAGCACGAAGACGAGAAGCACTGGCGCAAAGAGGAAAAGCACGAGCGCCACGAAGAGGAGCACTGGCACCACGACAACGGCCGGCACAACGGCTGGGGGAAACACTGATGCGCCACGTGACGTTCGAGTTCGCGCTCACGCTCGCGCTGGCGCTTCTGCTCGCGCTGCTGACCGCGGCCGGTTGCGGCAAAACGCCGCAGCCGGAAGCCGCCGGCGTGCGCCTGCCGCAAGTCAACGACGCGTTCCTCGCCGCCGGCTTCAAGCTCGACGCCTTCAAGCCGATCGACGCGCGCCGCTTTCAAGCGCAGACGTGCGCCGAGGGCCCGCTCGACGGCGTCGACACGCTGGTGTGCGAGTACGCGTCGCCCGACGCCGCCGCGCTCGCCAAGAAATCGAGCGAGGGCTGGATCGCCGAGTCGGTGACGGGCGCGGTGCTGGCCAACGGCCGCACGCTGCTCGCGGTCGCCGATCGCGCGCGCGTCGATCCCAACGGCAAGGTCATCCATCGCATCACGCAGGCGTATCAACGCACGCACTGATCGCCGGTAAGGCTCGTTCCTTGCTTCACCCGACTCCATGTTGGGCTGGATCTTCTTCGTCTCGGGAATCCTGCTCGCCGTGATGGTCGCCGTGGCGCTTCCGACGATGTCGAATCGCATTCACCGGCAGCCTTAGTCAGGTGCCCACGGCATCCTCGTTGCAGCTTTTGCGCGACGGGAGACACGCGAATGGCGAAAAAAATCCTGGTCCCGGTTTTTCCCAGCGATCGATTTTACGAATCGGTAGTGCGTGCCGGCGACATCGTCGCCGACGAGGGTGGGCTCATCACGTTCGCGTTCACCAAGATACGGCCGTCGCCCGACGACTACGCCGCCGACGGTGATGGGCGCCCGACCACGCTCGACATCGCGGTCGACGGCGGCGAGTGCGACGAGCGCGACCTCGATCGCTGGCGCGGGCTGCAGGTGGCGGCGCTCGAGGAGGCGCGCGGGCTGCTCTACGAACGAGGCGTCGCCGACGGGCAGATCAACTACCTGTTCGCCGACGAAGCGGACGACGAAGGCGCGGCGCAGGCGATCGCCGACGAGGCGGCCGCGGGCGCGTACGATCTGGTGGTGCTGTCGCGCGGCTACTTCGAGAACGAAGTGACGGACGGCGACAGCACGCCCGAGGAGGTGGCGGCCGCCGTGCACGAGCTCGACGGTCCGCGGTTGATCGTCGCCTGACCTCGCCCTAACATGCGCGCCACCTGGAGGCGTGCATGCGCTCGACCCTGCTCCTCACGCTGATCGCGGCCGGCTGCGGCAACTCGTACACCTATCCCGGCCAGGACGCCGCGGCGCCCGACCTGGCGGCGAGCGCGCCCGATCTCGCCGCCATGAATCCCGCCGACTGCGACGTGATCAAGCAGGACTGCCCGGTGGCGCCCGACACGCGCTGCACCATCATTCAGGACCCGATGATGATGGGCAACGACGTGCACAACTGCGTCGCGCCCAAGGGCTCGCTCACCGTCGGCATGCCGTGCACGCGCACGGTCTTCGGCGACGACGACTGCGCCGCCGGCCTGGTCTGCACGCTGCGCGGCGTCGCCACCGGCGCGCTCATCTGCCGCAAGTGGTGCCGCGCCGACACCGACTGCGCCGCCGGCGAGCAGTGCTCGGGGCAGGTGTCGCAGGCGTACCCGCTCGACGGAATGTGCATTCCCACGTGCGCGCCGTTCTCGTCCACGTGCGGCGTCGGCCTCACCTGCGGCGAGGAGTCGATCGGCGTGGGCTCGACGATGGCGAAAGTTCGCCGCGCGTTTTTGTGCCGCTCGGCGGGCACCGGCGTGCCGGGCGATCCGTGCATGACCGGCGACGAGTGCGGCCCCGATCAGATCTGCACCGGGAGCTGCGTCGCGCTCTGCGACGACACGCACGCGTGCGCGATCACCGACGCCGACGCCGGCGCGCCGATGTGCAACCCGCTGAGCGGCTCGACGACCGGCACCTGCGGCTAGCGCTCGTGCTACCGTGCGCGGATGCCGGTGCCGCCGCGCGAGCTGCTCGAGTTCATCCAGAACGTCATCCCCTTCAACCGATTCCTCGGCATCCAGATCGCCGACGCGCGCGACGGGTTCGTGCGGCTGGAGCTGCCGTTCCGCCCCGAGTACATCGGCGACCAGGCGCGGCCGGCGCTGCACGGCGGCGTGATCTCGACGCTCATCGACACCGCCGGCGGGTTCGCGGTGTGGACCAAGATCGAGCTGGAGGATCGCGTGTCGACGATCGATCTGCGCGTCGACTATCTCGCGCCCGCGTCGGCGCAGGACGCGCTGGTGGCGGAAGCGACGGTGGTGCGCGTCGGCAACCGCGTGGGCGTCACCGACGTGCGCTGCTTTCAGGCGGCGTCGCCCGAGCGCGTGGTGGCGACGGGGAAGGCGGTCTACAACATCAAGCGCAAGGAAGACGCTTGAGATCGGCCAGCACCGCGTCGGCGGCCTCCATCGCGGAGGCGCACGCCAGCTCGGTGCCGATGCCGCGTCCGCCGGCGCCGTCGCCGCACGCGTAGAGCCCGGCGAGCGGCGTGCGCACCGGCGGGCGGCGCTTGCCCGACTGCGACGGCGTCTGGCCCGTCGACACCGCGGGTCCGCCCGACTTGCCGATCCACGCCGCCAGCGCCTCGGTGCCCATGGTGTCGACGAACAGCGCCTCGTCGAGACAGCCCGGCACCAGCGCGCCGAGCGCGCCCAGCAGGCCGTCGATGAACGAACGATCGTTACGCGCGTGCGGCATTTTGTCGTCGGGGCGCGGCACGTCGGTGGTGGGCGCGACCGCGCACGCGGTGAGGAGCTGCGTGCCGGGTGGCGCCAGCGACGGATCGAAGTTGGTCGGGATCGGGCAGTAGACCGGCACCACGGCGGGCACGCGCCCCGCGTCGAGATCGCGGAAGCTCTGGCGGTAGTCCTCGCGCGTGACGTTCCACGGATCGAACGCCGGGTCGCGCGCCCAGCCGCCGACGACGCAGCCGGCGCGCTCGAGCGGACGGCGCAGCGCGATCTTCGCCTGCACCGCCACGTACGACTTGCGGATGCCGCGCGCGCGCGCCGCGTACTCGACGGGAAATCGCTCGGCGCCCACCAGCCGCTCGACCAGATCGCCGAGCGACGTCGTCGACACCACCGCGCGCGCGCGCACCTCGACGCCGTCTTTGAGCGTCACGCGAAATCCGCCCGGCGCGCCCGGCTCGACGGCGTGCACGCCCGCGCGCGTGCGCACCTCGCCGCCGTAGCGCTCGATCGCGCCGGCGAACGCGCGCGGGATCGCGCCCGACCCGCCGCGCGGATACGAGAGACGGTTGTCGCGCACCATCGCCTGAAAACACAAAATGGCCTCGCCCGCCGAGACCTCCCACGGCGGCAGAATGAAATAGAGGCCGAGCAGAAAACCGAACAGCCCGAACAGCCGCGGGTGCTCGGTGTAACGATCGACGAACTCCTCGATGGTGCGCTCGTCCCAGCGCTCGATCTCGTCGCGGCGCATGGTGACGAGATCGTGGAACAGCCGCACGATGCGCGGCAGCTCGCGCGCCGGGATGCGCAGTTGGCGCACCGCCTCGACGCAGAACTTCGGCAGCCGCCACGCCTGCGCCGGCAGCACCAGGCGCAGGCCGGGGCCGCGCACCTCGGCGAGATCGTCGGTGCGCAGGAACTCGACGTCGGCGCCGACGCGGCGGAGCGCGACGCCGAGCGGCCCGCGATCGCCGCGCGTGAACAGGTGCGTGCCGTAGTCGATGCGAAAGCCGCGCTTGTCGTACCAGCCGCACGAGCCGCCGATGCGCGGGTTCTTCTCGACGAGCAGCGTGCGCAGGCCGGCCTTGGCGAGCAGCGCCGCGCACGCGCTGCCGCCGATCCCCGAGCCGATCACCACCACGTCGCGGATCATGCGCGCGAGGCGCGCACGGGCGAGACCATCATGTGCAGGAAGGTATCACGCGGTCCGCGGCGGCGGCCGCGCGGCGCAGGAGGCGCCGGATGAGCGTCGCCAGCCGCTTCGGATGAAACGGCTTGGGCAAGAACCCGTCGAAGTATTCGCGCACCGCCATCGGCGCGTAGCTCGACATGCCGACGAGCGGCACACCGGCGAGCGCCGGGATCGCGCGCAGCCGGCCGACGAGCTCGAGCCCCGAGCCGTCGGGCAGCTCGACGTCGAGCACCACCGCGTCGAAGCGCTCCGTGGCCGCGCGCGTCAGCGCCTCGCCCGCGGTCGCCGCTCCGGTCACCTCGAAACCGCGCGCTCCGAGCGCCACTTCGTACAGCTCGATCAGCCCAGGATAGTCGTCGACGATCAAAACACGCATGCGCCGGGAAGCAGTGCAAGCACAAGGCCAGCCGGCACGTCGATTGCGAGCGCTACTCGATGCGGCTCGCGACACGCGGGCAACGGAAAGGAAGTGGCTCGTTTGCTCTACGCGCTGTGGATCGTCGCGGGAACCCTTTTGCTCGTCTGGCTGGCCGGCGTCGCGGGGGCGTTTCCCGTCGGGAGCGAGATTCATCTCTTGCTGCTGATCGCGGTGCTGGCCGTGCTGTCGAGCCTGTTCGCGCGGCCACGCCCCGTCTGACTAGCCCTCTTCGACGAGCGGCTCGCCGTCGCCGACGAGATCGCGGCGCGGACGAGGGTCCTCTGCGCCGGCTTCGATCTGCGTCTTGTACAGCTTGGGATCGAGCATCGGCCCGCGGCAGAGCGGCGGATCCTCGGGCGCCGCCGCCAGCTCGCGCCGCAGCCGCGCCATCAAGCGCGCCATCAGGTGCAGCGGCACCGCGCGCCGCTCCGCCGGGAACACGTAGACGAAATGGATCAGCTGCCAGAGCAGCACCTGCCAGTGATCGCGCATCAGCCGCTCGACGCGCGCCCAGTCGAGGTGCTCGCCGAGCGCGCGCAGGAGCCACGACACGTCGCCGCCGTCGAAGCGATCGCGCGCCGCCACGAAGCACTTCGACACGATGATCTCCTCCGGCCCGACGACGCGCACCGGAACCTCGAGCACCTGCGCGCGGCGCGCGTTGGCGAACCACTCGTCGTCGACGGGGAACAGCCCGTTGTAGGAGCAGAAGATGACGTCGATGAGCGCGCCGTCGAGCTTGGCCTTGGCGAGCCACGCGCGATCGGTCACCTCGACCTGGAAGCCGGCGCACGCCAGCGCGGCGAGCACGCGGTCGAGCGCATCGACGCAGATGAAGATGTCGATGTCCTTGGTCGAGCGCCAGCGGCCGAGATATTCGAACAGCGCGTAGCCGCCGCCGACGAGAAACGGCACGTCGGCGTCGACCAGCGCTCGCAGGCCCCTCGCGTAGATCGCTTGCTTGTCGTCCTCATCCGTGCGGTCGCGCGTCATCGCTCACCTCGCGGTTTCGGGCTCGAGACGGATTTGCATCGCGGCTTCCGCGAACAAAGTGCACGGGCTGTGCCGACCGTGCTATCGAACGCGCATGCCTCCGACGGTGATCGTCTCGGCGCGTGGAGCGCAGCGGGTGCGCGCGGGCAATCCGTGGGTGTTCGCGCCCGACGTCGTGCGCGCGGATTCGTCGGCGTCGCGCGCGGGCGATCGCGACGACGTGGTGCGCGTCGTCGACGGGCGCGGCGCGCTGCTCGGCACGGCCCTCTACGCGCCGGGCGCTCGCCTGCCCCTTCGCATGCTCGGGCGCGGCGAGCTGGCGCTCGACGGCGCGCTGCTCGAGCGGCGGATCGCGGACGCGCTCGCCCGGCGGCGCGCGCTGTTCCCGTCGGCGGACGCGTTTCGCGTGGTGCACGGCGAGGCCGATCTCCTGCCGGGGCTGATCGTCGATCGCTACGGCGACGTGGCGGTGATCCAGACGGCGGCGCGCGGCATGGACGCGCGCGAGCCCGAGCTGGCGCTGATCGTCGAGCGGGCGCTCGGCGCGCGCATCGTGGTGGCGCGCGACGACGGCGGCGCGCGCGACTTCGAGGGGCTCGAGCGCCGCAAAGGGATCCTGCGCGGCAAGGGCTCGACGCTCGCGCGCTGGCACGACGCCGGCAACGAGTTCGAAGCCGACGTGCTCACCGACGGCAAGACCGGCGGCTTTCTCGATCAGGTGGAGAATCACGCGCGCGCGGCCGAGTACGTGCGGCCGGGTGACGACGCGCTCGACGCGTTCACCTATCACGGCGGCTTCGCGCTCGCGCTCGCCCGCGCCGGCGCGCGCTCGGTGCTGGCGCTCGACGAGTCGGCCCCCGCCGTCGAGCGCACGCGCGCGAACGCCGCGCGCAATGGTTTGACCAATGTCGCCACGCAGCAGTCGAACGCCTTCGATTCGCTGCGCGCGCTCGAGGGCGAGGGGCGCCGCTTCGACGTGGTGGTGATCGATCCGCCGGCGCTCGCCAAGCGCAAGAGCGCGCTCACCGGCGCCGAGCGCGCGTACAAGGAGCTGAACCTGCGCGCGCTGCGGCTGTGCAAGCCGGGCGGCGTGGTGGTGACGTGCAGCTGCTCGGGCAAGCTCACGCCCGAGCGCTTCGGCGCGATCGTCGAAGCCGCCGCCGCCGACGCCGGCCGCCCCGCGCAATTGCTCGAACGCGCCGCCGCCGGGCGCGATCACCCGCCGCTCGTCGGCGTGCCCGAGACCGACTACCTCAAGTGTTGGTTCTTGCGCGTCCTCGAGTAGCCGGACTAAAAACTATCGTGCGCTCGCGCTTCGACGCCTGGTTCGAGTCGCTGCCCGTCGAGCGGCGGCGCGCGCTCGGCCGCGCGTACGCCGACGCGTGCGAGCGCGCGGGCGTGTACGTGGTCAAGCCCGACGGCAGCCGCGTGCCGATTCCGCCGATCCTGACGCCGGTGGCGATCGCGCCCGAGCGGATGGCGGAGGTGAGCGCGGACGCGGCGCGCATCCTGTCGGCGCTGGCGCGGCTCACCGCGGCGCTGATGGAGCAGCCGGATCGCGCGCCGCTGCGCCGGCGGCTGTTCGGCGCGTTCGCGCCGCTGGAGGCCGAGGGGCTCGAGCGCACCTGGCGCACGGCGGCGCAGCTCGCCACCGCGCGCGTCGATTTTCTCGTCGACGATCGCGGCCGCCACCGCGCGCTCGAGGTCAACGCCACCATCCCGGCGATGCAGGGCTACTCCGATTGCGTCGCCGAATCTTTTTTGCGCGCGGTGGCGAAGGAGCGCGGGCTCGCGGGCGCGCGCGCCGACGCGCTGGTCGACGCCAACGGGCGCAACACCGACGAGCTGCTCGACTCGCTGATCGCGCACCACCAGCGGCTCGGCGGCGCGGGCGGCGCGCTCACCATCGCCATCGTCGCGCGCGAAGGCGACGCGCAGCGCGGCGAGCTCGAGCACTACGCGCTGCGCTGGAGCGCGCGCGGCCATCGCGTGCTGCTCGCTACGCCGGCGCAGATCACCATCGACGGCGAGCGCGGCGGCGCGCGCGTGAGCGGCGAGACGCCTGACCTCATCTACCGCCACATCTTCGCGCGGCGGCTCGACGCGGCGTCGACGTTCGCGCGCATGTGCCTCGACCCCGAGCGCTTCCACATCCTCAATCCGATCGCCAGCCACCTCGAGGTCAAGGGCATGCTCGGGCTGCTCTCGGCGGCGGCCGCGCCCGACGGCGGCGAAGAGGCGGCGCGCATCGGCCTCACCGTCGACGAGCGGGCGGCGATCGCGCGCGCGGTGCCGTGGACGCGCGTGCTCGCGACCGGCGCGACCCGCGGCCCCGACGGTGAGGCGATCGCCGAGCTGGCCGCGTGGGTGCGCGCGTCGCCCGAACGCCTCGTGCTCAAGCGCAGCTGGGATTACGGCGGGCGCAGCGTGTTCCTCGGCGCCGACTTCGACGCCGGCGCCGAGTCGCGCTTCCGCGCGCTGTTCCCCGGCGGGCCGGCGACGTGGCCCGCGCTGGTCGATCGCGCGCTCGCCGACGGCGACGCGTGGGTGGTGCAGGAGCTCGTGACGTCGCCGCGCGCGACGTTCCTGCGCGTCGATCGCGACGACCCGGGCGGCGAGCCGCGCGCGCACGAGCTCTACGCCGATCTCTCGGCCTACACCAACCTCGGCGTCGCGCCGTCGCCGTCGGGCGGCGCGGTGCGCGGCTCCGAGAATCGCATCGTCAACATTCTCGGTGGTGGCGGATTGGCGCCGCTGCTGCGCGCGCCGGTGCTGGAGGCGCTGCTCAGCGACGCGACTTCCTAGCGACGGCGACCTTCGGGCCGAACAGGAGGCGCGCGAGAAATCCGAGCAGCCAGCCGCCGAGCCCGCCGACCAGCAGCGCCAGCACCAGCGAGCCGACCGCGGGCCGAACCAGCGACG
>Ga0070741_10016342_pt1 | contig 12390 bp, 8 predicted proteins | sample Coa_R1_4_FD_66440 | JGI IMG/M metagenome (GOLD analysis project Ga0070741, IMG submission 66440) | Surface soil microbial communities from Centralia Pennsylvania, which are recovering from an underground coalmine fire - Coalmine... | ecosystem: Environmental > Terrestrial > Soil > Unclassified ...
TCTGCTCTTCCGAGAAGCCGGTTTCCTTCAACAGCGCACGCGTGTGTTCGCCCAAAGTCGATACCCGCTTGCCTGCGGCGACCTTCGCGCCCGACATCCGGAACGGCAGGTTCATCACGCGGAATTTCCCGCCATTATCTTCGACCTCGGCGAGTGCGCGGCGATGCGCGAGCTGGGGATCGGCGAGCGCCTCGGCAACGGTGCGATAGGCCGACGACGGAACGCCGGCGCCGTTCAGCGCCTCCAGGCATTTCGACGTGGTCAGCGTGCCCGACCAGGCTTCGACACCATCCATCAGCGCCGCCCAGTTGGTGCGGCGATCGGCGTAGGACGCAAACCGCGGATCGCTGACCCACTCGGGATGACCGATCACCTTCACCAGGCCCTGGAAGGTCTTCTCGCTGGCGATTGCGAGCATGACATAGCCATCGCAGGTTCCGATCGGCCCGAACATCGGCCGCGACAGCGGCGGCACCGTGAATTGCGACCATTGCACCTCGTTCAGGGTCAGCATCAACATCGACTCCAGCATGGATACGTCGATGTGCTGGCCGGCCTCGGTCGAGGTGCGCTGGTAAAGCGCGGCGGAAATCGCGCCGAAAGCATAGGTCCCGGCGAAGACGTCGGCGTGATAGATGCCGCAATAATCGGGGCGTTGGCGGCCGGGCTGATAAGCGAGATGCGCCATGTCGTAGCCTGACGCCGCATGAATGACCGGCGCGTAGGCCGGCAGTTCGGCGGACGGGCCGGTCTGGCCGTAGCCCGAAATGGAGCAATAAATCAGCCTGGGATTAAGCGCCGACAGCGTCGCGTAATCGAGCCTCAGGCGACGCATCACGCCGGGGCGGAAGTTTTCCACCAGAACGTCCGCGGTCATCGCCAGCCGCCGTACCGCCTCGACGCCATCGCGGCTTTTCAGGTCCAGCACGAGGCTCTTCTTGCCGACATTGAGCTGGCCGAACACCGTTGAGCAGCCGCTGCGCATCGGCGGGCGGGTCCGCATCGTCTCGCCCTCGGACGTCTCGACCTTGATCACCTCGGCGCCCAGGTCGGCCAGCATGCGCGCACAATGGGGGCCGGCGATCGTGGTCGAGAAATCGATGACGCGAAGGCCGGAAAAGCATCCCGTCAAGCGGCCCTCATCGGCGTCGGCTATGGTCATTCCGCTTTTCCTCCCGCGTGCAGCTTGTTGTCCGGTGGCTTGAGAGGACTCTAAAGGGCAGCGTCAGGACAAGGAAGAATATTTAGGAACCCAGGAGATGGCCTTGAACTTGTAACCGGGCTGACTGGACCCATTCTTGCATAGCAACAAAAGAGGGCCCTGACGGGGGAGTACCTTGAGAGTTCTCTTTGTTACGACGGAGATGGACGACTTCGTCCGCGTAGGCGGACTGGCCGCCGTTTCCGCCGCCCTGCCCCGGGCACTGCGGCCCTGGGCGGACATCCGGGTCCTGCTTCCCGGCTACACCGACATCGTCGAACAACTCACGCATATTCAGATCGTTGGCGAGTGCGCCGCCAAGGCGGAGATGCCGGCGGCAAGGCTCGGCCGGGCGTCGACCCGGGATGGCCTGCCGGTCTACGTCCTGCTCTGTCCGCAACTTTATGACCGGCCCGGCAACCCCTATGGCGACGAAGAGGGTCGGGACTGGCCCGACAACGACATCCGCTTCGCGCGATTCGCCTCGGCGGCCGCCGAGCTCGCGGCGGGCACTCTGGACAAGAATTGGGCAGCGGACCTCGTCCATGCCAACGATTGGCAGGCCGCGCTCGTACCGGCCTACCTCGCCTGGAGCGGCGCCCAAATCCCTTCCATCCTGACCATCCACAATCTCGCCTATCAGGGCCTGTTTCCCAAGGACACGCTGCGACGGATCGGCGTGCCCGAAAGCTCCTTCCACATCGACGGCGTCGAATTCTACGACAAGCTGTCCTTCCTCAAGGGCGGACTGGTTTATGCCTCGCATCTGACGACCGTAAGCTCCACCTATGCGCGCGAGATCACCACGACCGAGCTCGGCTGCGGAATGGAAGGTCTCTTGCGCCAGCGCTCCGACGCCCGCGAGCTCACCGGCATCCTCAACGGTATCGACGAAAGCTGGGACCCGCGCTCCTGCGCACATCTCGCCCAACCCTTCGCCGCCGGCGACTGGAAGGGCAAGCAGGCAAACGCAGACTACGTCCGCAAACAGTTCGGGCTCGCGCTCTCGCGCGGGCCGATTTTCGGCCTGGTCGCGCGCCTCGTGCATCAGAAAGGCATTGATCTGGTGCTGTCGGCCGCCGATGAGATCATCGAAGCCGGCGGGCAAATCGTCGTCACCGGCTCCGGCGAGCCTGCGATCGAGCAGGCGCTGGTCGATGCGCATCGCCGACGGCCGGAGGCGATCGCGGTCAACATCGGCTTCAACGACGCGCAGGCGCGGCGGATCTTCGCGGCCAGCGATTTCACGCTGATGCCGTCGCGCTTCGAGCCGTGCGGGCTGAGCCAGATGTACGCGCAGCGCTTCGGCTCGCTGCCGATCGGTCACCAGACCGGCGGTCTTGCGGAGACCATCACCGACGGCGAAACCGGCTTCCTGTTCTCGCAGCCCTCGATCGAGTCGTTCCTCGGCGGCGTCAGGCGCGCGTTTTCGGCCTTCGTGACCGCGGAGCGGCTGGATGCCATGCGCCGCAGCGCGATGGCGCGCACCTTCAGCTGGGATCTGTCGGCCGCGCTCTACAGTGCGCTCTATCGCAGGACGGTGTCGGCCTGAGCCATTTTCGGCGCAACGCGCCGCGTCTCCGGCATCAGGAATGCGATCACCGCGAAACCGAGCCACGCGATCGTGGCCAGCCCGAGAAAAGCCACGCCGCTGCCGAAGAGATCGGTGACATAGCCTGCGAGCACGGTCGACAGCGACGCACCGATGCCGGTCGCCGTGCCGACGATGCCCTGCGCCAGGTTGAAATGGCCGGTGCCGAAGGCGATATCCGCGACGATCAGCGGCACCATCACGGCAAAGACCGACGCGGTGATGCCGTCGAAGATCTGCACCGCCACCAGCACGTAGGGATCGTGCACGTTCGCAAACAACAGGCCGCGGATCGCGAGCGCGCCGAAGCCGATCATCAGCAGCGGCCGCCTGCCCCATGCTTGCGCCTTCGCGCCCACGGTCGGCGACAGCAGCGCCACGATCGCCTGCGGCACGACGATGCAGAACGCGATCAGCACCGGCGCCCACTGGCTGGAACGCGCCGTCACCGAGCCCGCCATGATCGGCAGCATGGCGGCATTGGCGAGCTGCAGCAACAGCACGCTGCCCGCGAAGATCAACAGCGGCTTCTGCCGCACGAGATCGACGACGCGCGTCGTCTTCGCCTCCGGCGCTTCGCGCGGCACCGAACCATGGGCGCGCGCAACGTCGACCTCGGATTCCCGGATGCGCGCCAGCGACAGCAGCGTCGGTATCGCAAGACAGAAGGTGACGAGGAACACCGAACGGCTGGAGAGAAGATAACCGCAAGTCCCCATCACGGCGGCGGCGGCGCCGTTGCCGAGGGATGCAAAGCGGGCATTGCGCCCGAGCCGCTCGCCGATCGCATAGGGGCCGACCAGACCGAGACTGATGGCGGCAATCGCCGGACCCAGCACGCAGCTCGCAGCGGCATGCATCGTCGCGGCGGAAACCACCACCGGAAAGATCGGCAAGGCAGCGTAGGCGAGCGCCGCGCATCCGATGGTCGCGATCGCAAGTCCCGCGACAAGACGTTCCGAGCGCGCCGCATCGATGATGGCGCCGCCCGGCATCTGCCCGATCAGCCCGACGACGCTGCCGATCGACAGCACCAGGCCGATCTGCGTCTGCGTCCACTTCTCCGTGGTCAGATACACCGCGATGAACGGGCCAAAACCGGTCTGCACGTCGGCGAGGAAGAAAATGAACCAGTCGAGCCCGCGCAGGCTCTCTTTGGAAGGGTGCGGCTTGCCGGAGGGACCGGCTGGGACCGGCGCAATCTTGCCGTTGCCGACCGCCGCGCTCTGACGATCACCATCGCTCCGCTCACGCGAGTGAAATGGCCGCGCTGTCAGAACGCCCCTCCTTTAGTGCTCTTCGAACGGTGTAAGATTGCCGGCCTGACCCAGCACCACGATCGGCTTGTCTTCCTTGTATTCGGGCGCGGCGGCGACCTGGGCCTTGGTCAATTCCAGCGTGATGCTGTCCGTCTTGTCGGCGACGTGGCCGAAATGCAGGGCGTTCCAGTCGACCACGATCTTGCGGCTGCCGACGCCGAGAAAGCCGCCGAAGTCGATCACCGCGGCGCGCACCGTGCCGGTGCGATCGACGATGACATCGACAATGTGCCCCATGTCCTCATCGGTGGGACTGCGCACGTCGCGGCCGAGCACGCCATGGGCTTCGCGCGGCGCAATGACAGTGACGGAGGGCGGCGGTACCGGCTCTTTTGCAGCGGCGGGAGGAGTCGTCTGCGTTGCCGCGGCCGGCGGCGCAGGTTGCGTATCGTTCTCCGCGCGCGAGGCCGCGGCGGCCAGGACAACGAGCAGAGATGCGAGAATGAACCACCGGCTTGCGCGCATGCGTCCTCCTGTTTTCTGGCGCTTTAGCGCGCGAGCACGATCGTGACCTGGATCTGGCCGCGCCGGCGCAGCACTTCCATCGACACACCATCGCCGTGACGGCGGATCAGGAGGTCGACGCTGGAATCGCCCAGCTGCAGGTCGCGCAGCACGACTTCATTCAGGAAGGCAGGCAACCGCGGATTGCGCAGGCGGATTTCGGATCGCTCGGCATCGAATTCGAGCCCGAGGACTGCTTCCAGCAGCGTGAACGGCGTGGCGCTGGCCCAGGCCTGCGGCGCGCAGGCGACGGGATAGAGCGTCGGCCCGCGATGCCGCTCGCGGCGGAAGCCGCAGAACAGCTCGGGCAGCCGTCGCAGATCCATGTAGGTCGCGGCTTCGAACAGGCCCTTGAAGACATTCTCGACCGAATGCATCAGGCCATAGCGCGCAAGCCCCAACGCGATCAGCGCGTTGTCGTGCGGCCAGATCGAGCCGTTGTGATAGGACATCGGATTATAGCGGGGCTCGCCCAGCGCGATGGTGCGGATACCCCAGCCGGTGAAGAAGCGTGGCCGCAGCAGATCGGCCGCGACCAGCCGCGCGCGATCGTCCCGCACCATGCCGCTGAACAGCAAATGGCCGGCATTCGAGGAACGCACCGCGCAGGCCCGCTTCTCGCCGTCGAGCGCCAGCGCGTAGGTGCCGAGGTCCTCGCACCAGAATGCCTCTTCGAAACGTTGCGCCAGCTGCCAGGCCTCGATCTCCAGCCGATGCGCGATCTCGCGCCGGCCGAGCCGCTGCGCGCAACGCGCGGCCAGCCGCTTGGCGGCGAAGACATATCCCTGTACCTCGGCCAGCGCGATGTTGCCTTCTGCAAGCGAACCGTCAGCGTGGAAGATCGCGTCGAAGGAGTCCTTCCAGCCCTGATTGCGCAGCCCCTCGTCGGTCGCGCGCTGATATTCGACGAAGCCGTCGCCGTCGGGGTCGCCTGGACCGTCGATCCAGCGCAACGCGGCTTCGATCGCCGGCCATAAATCCTCGATCGTCCGATCATCGCCGGTACGCTCGCTGTAGAGGCCTGCGAGCATCACGAACAACGGCGTCGAGTCGACGCTGCCGTAATATTGCGCGAACGGCACCTCACGCAACGCCGCCATCTCCCCGCCGCGCATCTCGTGCAGGATCTTGCCCGGCTCGGCGTCGTTGAGCGGATCGGATGCGGTCGCCTGATAGTGCGCCAGCCGCTTCAGGACGCCGCACGCGACCCGTGGATCGATCCAAAGCATCTGCATCGCGGTGATGATGCCGTCGCGGCCGAACGTGGTCGAGTACCAGGGAATGCCGGCATAGGGGTAGCGTCCCTGCGGCGTTTCCGTCATCAGCATGTTGAGGTCGGCCATCGACTGGCACAGCACCTCGTTGAAGATGTTGTTGGTGGTTTCGATGCTGGTGATGCCCGAGGTTGCGCGCTGCATCTCGCGGCGATGCGCAAGCAGGCCGGGAAAGAACCTGCCGTGCTTGGGGTCGGCAGACTTGTTGCAGGACACCGACACGAACAGGGAGGAGACCCGCTGCGGTTCCAGCTCAAGATGCCAGGTCGCCGAGTTGGTCGCGAGCCGGGTCGGCCGCGGGTCGAAATGCAGCGCGGTCGTGCGCGGCTGACCGTCAAGACCCTTGTAGTCCAGCACCACGTCGGCCGGACCGAGGAGCTTCGCGGTGCCGACGCCGCGGCGCGCTCGCGTCTCGCCGCGCACCTCGAACAGATCGGCGAAGTCGTTGTCGAACGACAGCGTGAGATCGAAGGCGGCGCGGCGGTCGCCATGGTTCTGCAGGCCGATGCGCTGATAGGCGGTGCCGCGCCACAGGAAGACGGTGCGCACGACGTGCACCATGTCCTTTTGCAACACCAACCGTCCCTGGCGATAGATGTCGGGATTGGTGAGATCGATGGTCAGCGACGAGTTATCATCGCGCAGGTTGGAACCGAGCAGGAGGAGATGCCCCTCCTCGAACGTCAGCGCAAGCCGCGCCAGATAGCGCGTGTCGGCATTGAACAGGCCGTCCGGCCCGCCCGCGGAGGCGCCGATATCGCCGTGGCTGTCGAGCACGATGAAGGTGTCGTCATGCTTGAGCGAACGGCGCGGACGCGCCGCCGGTCCCGTCATCGGAATATAGAACGGCTGCTCCAGCGCAAGCTCGACGGTGCGCGACGTCGCAACGAACTGCGTGACGGCTTCTGCCATGATGACCTCGCGTGGTTCCCCTCTGCGAAAAACGCAACCGGATTGAATCGCCGCTCTTCTCAGGCGGCGAATTTCGCGAGCTTGTTGATTTCCTGCGTGACCAGATCCCGGTACGGCCCTTTGCCCTGCATCAGCCGGTCCGGCGGCCCGTCCTCGATGATCCTGCCTGCCTTGAGCACCACGACGCGGTCGAAATTGCGCAGCGTCGCCAGCCGATGTGCGATCGCAATCACCGTGCGGCCGCGCATCAGCCGCGACAACGCTTCGCGAATGGCCTCCTCCGATTCGCTATCGAGCGCGGCGGTCGCCTCATCGAGCAGCAGGATCGGCGCATCCTTCAGGAAGGCGCGCGCAATGGCGATACGCTGGCGCTGGCCGCCCGAGAGCTTGATGCCGCGGTCGCCGACCATGGTGTTCAGCCCTTCGGGCAGCTCATCGATGAAATCGCAGCGCGCCGCAATCGCCGCCCGCAGCACCTCGTCATCCATGGCGTTGGGCCGGCCGTAACGAATGTTCTCCAGGATGGTCCGGTGAAAGAGCGAGATATCCTGCGGCACCACGGAGATGGCGTGGCGCAGGCTCTCCTGTGTCACCCGCCTGATGTCCTGGCCATCGATGGTGATGTTGCCGTGCTGGACGTCATAGAAGCGCTGCAGCAGCACGAACAGGGAGGATTTGCCGCCGCCGGACTGCCCGACCAGGCCGACGCGCTGGCCCGGCTGCAGCTTCAGGCTGAAGCGTTCGAACACCTTTTGCCCGCCCGGATAGCTGAAAGAGATGTTGTTGAACGCGATCGCTGCACCCTTGCGCTCCAGCGGTTCGGCCTCGGGATGATCGGGCATGTCATGCGGTAACAGGAGAGTGGCGATCGCCTCCGTCAGCCGGGCGACATGCTGGGTGACGTCGACCAGCGCCACCGCGAGATCGCGCGTGGCGTTGAGGATCGACAGACCGAGCGTGCAGACCAGCACCACGTCGCCGGTGGTGGCGCCGCCCGCTTGCCACAGCCGAAGCGCCCAGGCGAGCAGCGCGATGATCAGCACGACGGTCACCGCGGCATGCGTCAGACGCAGCTTTTCCAGATAGCGCAGGCTGCGGCCGCGCGCGACCAGCTCGCGATTGACGGTCGCATCGAAGCGGTCGTGCTCATGGCCGAAGCCGCAGAAGGCCCGCACCAGCGGCAAATTGTTGATGACGTCGATCATCTCGCCGTCGACGGCCGCGGCCTTGTTGGCGAAGTCGTCATGCAGCGGCTTGCCGGCCGCGGCGAGACGAAACATCGCAATGACCATGCCGCCGGCGATGACGATCAACCCGGCCGCCATCGGCACACTGACGGTTCCGATCAGGCTGATTGCCGCAATTGTGGCAATGACCGGCGGCAGCACGTTCCAGACGAACATGTTCTCGACAGTGAAGATCGCATTCGAAGTCGCCGTGATCCGGCTGGTCAGCATGCCCGGCAGGCGATCGGAGAAATAGCTCGGCGCGTGCCCCGTAAGGTGGCGAAACATTTCACGGCGGAGATCGCCGGTGACGCCGACGAAGGTGAAGCTCGCGACCCAGCTTGCGACCCGCCACAGGAAATTGTCGGCGGCGATCAGCGACATGAGGAAAACGAATGCCAGCCATACATGGCTTGCGTGAGCAGGTCCGCTGGACAGGCTGTCGACCAGATATTTCACGCCATATTGCGTGCCTACCGAGCAGGCAACCGCGCCAATAACGGCAGTCAGTATGACCAAATGCGCAGCCGATCGCTGGCGCAGATAGCGCAACACAAACGAAAACGGGCGGTGCGCGTATCCTGAGAGCTGGTCCATGGATTCCAAACCTGTCGATTTTGATGCGAGTTGTCGGCCTTGCGGTTCCCCTTGCATGAACGGCTGACGCGCGCGCGCGGTTCCCGCGGCCCGGCAATCCGCACCCAACAAATCTCTCGTGAGACGTTATCGAGAAGCTTGACACCGGCTCGCGGCGGTATCGCGGCCATCGAAGCTTTGTTTCGAAGATGTAACCCCTGACGAACGGAACTTCGCCCGTGCGGCGACGTTCCCTTGGTCGGCATGCCGGTGCCGTCAAATGGGGGCTCGTTCTTTCCATGACCGCAGACAGGAGAAAGTGAGATGCGCATCGCGCAGGTTGCTCCGTTGACGGAGGCTGTTCCACCCAGGCTTTACGGCGGCACCGAGCGGGTGGTGCACTGGCTGACGGAGGAGCTGGTGGCGCTCGGCCACGACGTTACATTGTTCGCCAGCGGCGATTCGCACACCTCGGCAAAGCTCGACGCGACGTGGCCGAAAGCCTTGCGGCTGGACGGCGCCGTGCGCGATCCCAACGCGCTGCATATGGTGATGCTGGAGCGCGTGCGACGAAAATGCGACGACGAGGAATTCGACTTCCTGCACTTCCATCTCGACTACTACCCGTTCTCGCTGTTTTACCGGCAGCCGACGCCGTTCGTGACAACGTTGCACGGCAGGCTCGACCTGCCGGAGCACCAGCCGGTCTTTCACACTTTCTCCCAGGTGCCTGTCATCTCGATCTCGAACGCACAGCGGCGGCCGGTGCCACAGGCGAACTGGATCCGGACGATTCATCACGGCCTGCCGCAGAATTTGCTGACGCCGCGTCCGGCCAAACAGGAGTATCTGGCCGTGCTCGGCCGCATCGCCCCGGAGAAGGGCGTCGATCGCGCCATCAAGGTGGCGATGCGTTGCGGGATTCCGCTCAAGATCGCGGCCAAGGTCGATCGTGCCGACGAGGAATATTATGAGCAGCTGATTTCGCCGCTGATCACGGGCAATCCGCTGGTCGATTATATCGGCGAGATCAGCGACCACGAGAAGTCGGAATTCCTGTCGGGCGCGCTCGGCCTGCTGGTGCCGATCGACTGGCCGGAGCCGTTCGGCCTCGTGATGATCGAAGCAATGGCGTGCGGCACGCCTGTCATCGCCTATAACCGCGGCTCGGTGCCGGAGATCATCGACGATGGATTGACCGGCTTCATCGTCGAGGACGAGATCAGCGCCGTCGCCGCCGTCGATCGACTCGCCGGGCTGGACCGCGCCGCGATCCGCAAGCAATTCGAAGCGCGATTCACCGCGCGGCGCATGGCGCTCGATTATCTCGAGGCCTATCGTAGCTTGACCGAGGAGGCCGAGCCCAGGATCAGGCTGGTCAGCAGCGCGGAATGATTAGTGGAGCGGATTTGACGTTCGCTATCCAAGAGGCTGCAAACTCGTAAAGCGAACGTCAAATCCAAAGCTCCACTAGAATTCGATAATTTGCCAGTGGTTCTTCGATTCCAACATTCGCAAAAGTGCCCGCTGCAATGAGATGCGAATGTTGGAATCGGACCACTAGGTCGCGTTCGCCGGATCGGCTTTGCCGAAGCGCCGCTCATAGGCCTTGATATAGGCCTCCGGCGACGGCTTGAGGTGACGCCGCGTCAGCGCGATCAACTCGTTGCGCCGCGCGCCTCGAAGCGCCTTGATCATGTCGAGGTGATCGCGGCGGGCGCTGTCGAGGGATTCCGGAAAGGCATTGGCGTAGGAGCGGATGCCGTGGACCTTCTGTGCCAGAAGATCGATGGTCTCGATCAGGCAGGCATTGCCGCAAAGGCCGTACAGAGCCTGGTGAAAGCGCAGATTGCTGTAGAACACCGTGAGCATTTCGCCGTCGGCGATGGCTTTGGCGTGCTGTCGCTGCAAATCCTCCAGCCGGGCGATGTCGGCGGGCGCGACCGGAAACGGAATGATGCGCACCGCCATCACCTCGAGGTCCTCGCGCACCGCGTAGATTTCCCTGACCTCAAGCGGCGTCAAGCCACGGACCATCGCGCCGCGATTGGGAATGCGCTCGACCAGCCCTTTCTTCTCAAGCTCGAACAGCGCCAGCCGCACGTCGCCGCGGTGGGTATGGAAGCGCTCGCACAAATCCAGCTCTATCAGCCGCTCCCTCGGTTGCCGTCGGCCGAGCACGATGTCTTCCTCGATGCTGCGCGCGATCACGACGGCGGCCGTGGGCTCGCGCGCGTGGGGTGGCCCCTCGCGCGATTTCAGGGGTTTCGGCTTGACCTGTTTGAGCGCCTTTCCGGCCATCGATGCCCCGTCCGACGCCGCCCGGCACAAAGCCCGTCCGGCGGCGAAACCTTGGATCGCGATCATAGAATTGAAAACTATATTGTAAACAATTTTCAGACGGGCTACGATGCCTCGACCAACAAACAAGGCGGACGGAGGAATCCGGACCGCACCAGGGGGAGGACGGCATGACAGCCAACGTTCAGCAATCCGTCGTTTTGTCGAAGCGGCAGAGCCGCCGCAAATTCCTGAAGAACGCGGGCGCTGCGGTCGCGGCCGCCTCGTTCGGCGCGGTGCCGCTGCGTGGTTGGGCCGCCGACCCCGTCAATATCGGCGGGCTCTATCCGACCACCGGCAGCATGGCGCAGATCGGCGTCGGCTGCGTCGCCGCCGCCAAGCTGGCGGTCGAGATGATCAACGACGCCGGCGGTATCAAGTCGCTCGGCGGCGCCAAGCTCAACCTCATCACCTCCGACGTGCAGAGCGACACCACGGTGACGCGCACCGAGACCGACCGTTTGATCACCTCGAACAAGCTCTCGGCAATCCATGGCTGCTTCGCCAGCGCGCTGACCTTGATCGCAAGCGAAGTCTGCGAGCGCGCCAAGGTGCCGATCATCACCGGCTCGAGCTCCGACCAGCTCAACAAGGGCCGCACCTATACTTTCACGCCGTTCGCGCGCGCCTCGCAATTCGCCAAGGCGCAGCTGCAGATGTCGAAGCTCGTCAGCGACAAGCCGAAGGTCGCGGTGATCTTCGAGAACACCGCCTTCGGCACCTCGACCTCGAACGGACTGAAGGAGCTCGCGCCCGGCGAAGGCGTCGAGATCGTGATGTTCGAGCCGTACTCTGCCGGCTTCACCGATGCGAGCCCGCTGATCAACAAGGTCAAGGCGTCCGGGGCCAACGCGCTGTTCTCGGTGTCGTACCTGAACGACCTGATCCTGATCGTGCGCACGGTCAAGCAGGTCGGCCTCAACATCGCGATCAATGGCGGCTCCGGCGGCTTCGTCATTCCGGATTTCTACAAGAACGTCGGCAAGCTCGCCGAGGGCCTGCAGGGCGTGGCGCACTGGAACCACGACATGGACGACAATGCGCAGAAGGTGAACGCCGAATACAAGAAGCGTACCGGCGACTTCCTGTTCGAATATGCCGGCGGACTGGTGGCGCAGACCTATATGATCGCCGACGCGCTCGAGCGCGCCGCCTCCACCGACCCGCAGAAGGTGCGCGAGGCGCTGTCGACGCTCGACGTCTCCTCCGGTTATGCCGCGATGGCGCCGGGCGGCAAGGTCAAGTTCGGGCCCGACGGCAAGAACGTCTACGGCCGCCCCGTCGGCGTGCAGTGGCAGAACGGCGACCTCGCCAGCATCTTCCCGAAGGAAGATGCCCGCGCGCCCATGATGAAAACCTAGCGGCACGTTCCGATGCTGGAGACAGTGGTCCAGGCCGTGATCAACGGCCTGCTCATCGGCGGCATCTACGCGCTCGTCTCCATCGG
>Ga0070741_10016343_pt1 | contig 12390 bp, 13 predicted proteins | sample Coa_R1_4_FD_66440 | JGI IMG/M metagenome (GOLD analysis project Ga0070741, IMG submission 66440) | Surface soil microbial communities from Centralia Pennsylvania, which are recovering from an underground coalmine fire - Coalmine... | ecosystem: Environmental > Terrestrial > Soil > Unclassified ...
AGTTTCCGCGTCCGTACTGCGGGGCCTATCCCCGGCGTCGGCGTGGCGCAGGATGTTCAGTCCCTCGGCATACGCCGCCATCAGACCGTATTCGATTCCGTTGTGAACCATCTTCACGAAGTGGCCCGCTCCGTGCGGACCGCAGTAGAGGTAGCCCGCCTCCGCGGTGCTTTCATTCCTCGTGCGCCCCGGCGTGCGTGGCGCGGCTTCCACGCCCGGGGCGAGGGCGGCGAAAATCGGCGCCAGGTGCTCGGCAATCGCTTTCTCGCCGCCGATCATCAGGCAATAACCGCGTTCCAGCCCAGCGACGCCGCCGCTCGTGCCGACATCCAGATAATGGATCTTTCGCTTCTTCAGCTCGCCCGCACGCCGGATGTCGTCGCGGTAGTAGGAATTGCCGCCGTCGATGACGATGTCGTCTTCGTCGAGGAGCGGGACCAGCGCCGAGAGCTCCTGATCGACCGCCGCCGCCGGGACCATCAACCAGATGGCGCGCGGCTTGGGCAGCCGGGCTACGAAGTCTTCGCGCGAAGATGCCGCAATGCCGCCCTCGGCGGCCAACTGCTCAATGGCTTGCGGATGGACATCATGGACGACGCAGCCGTGCCCGCGTTTCATCAGGCGCCGCGCCATGGCGGCCCCCATGCGGCCCAGACCGATTATTCCAAGAAGGATCTCGATCTCCTTTCAAAGCCTCACGCCATCGCTTCCACTGGCTGGAACAGACGACGGTGGTCCTCGACCCCGTGCACACCGGCTATATTCTCGGCCGCGACGCGGGCGGCATGGCGCTCGTCCTCCGAATCGATCGTGCCCCAGTAGTGCACCACGCCGTTGCTGACGAGCACGTTCGAGCTCATCGGCCGCCACCAGGACTGACGCCCCAGCTCCATGAGCAGCCGCTCGCGGATGGCATCATCGGTACCCGGATGCTTACGTTTTTCGCGGTGCGCTACGGCAAGCGCCTGCACGAGATTGGCCCGGCTCACGATGCCGACCAGCGTGCCGTCGCGCACCACCGGCACACGCTTGATGCCTCGGCTCTCGAGCAGGTCGGCGATCTCGGCGATCGGCGTTTCGGGCGCGACCGAAACCACATCGCGCGTCATCACGTCGCGCGCCCGCCGCGCGTGTGACTTGACGTATTGCGAGGCAGACCGGTCCTCGCTGAACAAGCGCAGCCACCACGAGCCTACGCGCGCACGGCGATCGGTGCCGATCTCGTGCCGGTGCAGGAGATCGCCTTCGCTGACGATGCCGACGAGGCGGCCATCCTCCACGATCGGGACCGCGCTGATGTGCTTGCCGAGGAGCAGCGCCGCGATTTTGGCTATCGGCGTGTCGGGACCCGCAGTAATAACGGGCGAAGTCATGATGTCACTGGCGTTCATCGTATGTCCCGCTGGCTGTCATGTATTGCGCATGGTCCGCCACGGACGAGATGAAGTAAAACGAAACTTATTGGTCCCTCAGTCCAACAATGCTCATCGAAGAAAACCGATGCTTAAGGGAACGCTGGCGCGTGCCGTGGCATCCCATTGGTGGCGCACTAGGAGAATCGCCATGGCACGCATCGCAAAACGCAGCCTTACGGCAGCCTCGGCCTACGTGATTGGCGGCGGTCTATGGGAAAACAACTTCTTCGCCAACTCGCAGCGCCAGCGTGTGTCGGGCGAGTTTCCCGAGATCCGCGCGCGATCATGAATGCGCCAGAGCGAATTGCCCTCGAGGATGTTCAATCCCGGCCCGACCGTCGCAACGTGCAGATCGACGCCGTCGGAATCAAGGGCCTGCGTTATCCCATCGCCATTCAAGCGGAGGAGGGTTCCGTGCCCGTGATCGCGACATTCTCTATGACCGTCGGTCTCGCGGCGAGCGAGAAGGGCACCCATATGTCGCGCTTCGTCGAGCTGCTCGATTCACAACGCCAGCCGCTGAACATGCCGCGCTTCATGGCCCTGGTAGCCGACATGCTCGAACGGCTGCGGGCACCGGCCGGCACGATCGAGATGCGGTTTGCGTACTTTGTACGCAAGGCCGCGCCCGTCTCGGGCGTTCAGAGCCAGCTGGACTACGAGGTCTGCTGGCGCGGCACCCTGGACGACGAAGGAGAGTCCGCGTTCTCGATGCGCGTGGCAGTGCCGGCGACCAGCCTGTGCCCCTGTTCGAAGGCGATCTCCGAGTACGGCGCCCATAACCAGCGCTCCTGTATTGCCATCGAAGCTGAGCTGACGGACGAGATGCGAATCGAAGAACTGATCGGCATCGCCGAGCGCAGCGCCTCCTGCGAGGTGTATGGGCTGCTCAAGCGTCCCGATGAAAAATACGTCACGGAACGCGCGTACGAGAATCCCAAGTTCGTCGAAGACGTGGTGCGCGATGTGGCACTGGCACTCAACCGCGATCCGCGCGTCGGCGCGTACACGGTCGAGGCGGAAAACTTCGAGTCGATTCACAACCATTCGGCATTTGCGCGGATCACCCGTGCCTAAGTGCGAACAGGAGACGGATATGTATCAAGATCACTTCAATTCTTGCATTAGCGCCTGCAATGAGTGTGCAGCCGCATGCCATCGCTGCGCGGCCGCCTGCCTGAAGGAGGAGGACCCAGCAAAGATGGTCCGGTGTATCCAGCTCGATATGGATTGCGCGCACATAAGCAGGCTGGCAGCCGGCTACATGTCGCGAGGCAGCGAGCTCGCTGCCGTGCTCTGCCGGTTGTCCGCTGCCGTTTGCGATATCTGCGGCGAGGAATGCGCGCGGCATGCGATGAGGTATTGCCAGGATTGCGCCAAAGCGTGCTGGCGTTGCGCGCAGGAGTGCCGTCGCATGGCGTCCGCCGAGGCGAAGGCGCATCCTGCGCAAAGATCTGCCGCTTCCGTGCACTGAGGGCGGTGTAATGGGTTCGATGATGAATTCAATGATGGGTTGGATGATGGGGTTTGGAGCGCTTGGCTGGGCTCTGGCCGTTGCGTTGCTGGCGATCATTGTCATCTTGCTGGTGCGGCTGCTCAGCCGGTGAGCCGGTCCGTTTCGCCGCCGCCGTGGCTGGCGGAGCGAGCACGGGTGGGAGTGCGGCGGCACATACGGCGCTCGAGCGTCGTCTTGGCTCGTGCTTTTGGACGCCTGCTACTTAAGCCGGACTCCGTGTATTGATCGGGCAGTCATGATGAATCACGTTGTTCACGCGCAGGCGGTGGCTGCCATCAGGGAAATCCCATTCGATCGCTTGCCCGGCCGACAGCCCGAATAGGGCCGTACCTATGGGATCCAGGACGGACACGCAGCATACGCACCCGCCGGCTTCTTGCGGATAGACGAGGTTGAGGTGCCGTTGGTCGCCCCTTGTCTCATCCGTATAAAAGACCTGAGTATTCATGGTTACGGCATGCGCGACGGTCGCCGCTTGGGGCGAAATCAGCACTGCGCGGTCGATTTCGCGCAGGAGGGCAGCATTCGGCTTTAGCAGCATTAGACGCTTGCGGTCCCGGTCGGTGATGACGATCGGGCATTCGAGGCTCGCCGGTTTGTTGGATTCCCGCGTCAGACCCTCTCGCAGCAGGCTGCGCGCCCTGAAATAGCGGCTGCGAACTGTCGCCTCCGAAATTCCAAGGGTGGCGGCCGTTTCCGCAACCGTGAGCCCATCGATCGCTCTCGCCCTGAATACCGCCTGATAGTAATCGGGCAATGCGTCGATCTGATCCTGGAGCAGCTGTCGAATGTCTGCGCGCGCCGCGAGGCCCTCAGGGCCGGGCGCCCTGGAAATCCCCTCGCGCTCCGCGGCGCCGCCAGTGCCGTCCAGAGGCATTGCCAATGGTTCCCGGACATGGCGTCGACGGCGCATCAGCGCCGCGTTCACTGCGATGCTCACCAGCCAGGTCGAAAGCTTCGCCTCGCCGCGAAAGGAGCCAAGACCTCGATACGCCTGGAGAAACGCCTCCTGAACGGCATCTTCCGCCTCGGCGTCGTCTCGCAATATGGCGCGCGCGGTTCGAAAAAGCCTGTTCTTGTGCAGGCTCATCAGCCGCTCAAAGGCGCGCATGTCGCCCGCCACGATCACTGCAACGAGTTGGCTATCCGTCAAGGCTTCGAGCGCCGCAATGCGTGAGGGATTCGGATTCACGGTGCACTCCGTGGTGCGACGAATGTACGCCTACGTACGTCGATGGCAATCGTACTATTTTCGTAGTCGAACGCGTTACAGCTGCAACTCCTGCGATGCTACGAATTGGTGAGATACGAGTTCGCGCATCTGCTAGACGTCAATTGACGGTGGACCGCTTTGCGTCGAGCCGGCTCGCTCCTTCCGGTAGAAGTCTTCGGTTGCCATGGCTGAGGCTGCAACAAAAATTGCGCTCGGTCAGCGCTGTTCGATTTTCCGTCTTGGGCCATGGATCGATGCCCTTCTGAAAAGCTCGCTCGCGCGAAGCCAGACGCGATCAGACCAGAGGCTTGGAAGCGAATCTATTGGACGATGGTGTCGGCCGACATCTGTTAATAGATCTGCGTGCCGCCATTGGTCGTGGTCGGGTCCATCGTGCAATTTCCATCCTGGGTTGCGAGCGATGCGAGCGCAGCATAGGCAGCCGCCTTCTCACACGTACCGCGATGCGTGCTGCGTTACGTGTCGGCGGTCAGAAAGGTGACAGAGCGACTTAAGTAGACACCGATACCATCGTCTTATTGAGTGGCCTTCACGCCCGTGATGCAATCCGTGCAAAACCGGCTCCCACTTCTTGACGGTCAGCGAAGAGGCTCAACTTGGGTGCAGCGCGCTGCTTGTCGGCACGCCATGTTGAACGTGTGTGTGGCGACGCCGGAAGTTGCAGTTCACAGTCGGAGGCTCAAAGCGCGGACAAGCACTCGTCGCATTTAAAGACGCAGAAACCCAATAACCCTGCAGCACAAGGAGTTCCCATGAGATTTAAATTGATTGGACCTGTCATCGGTGCCTCGGTCATCGGGCTCGTCATGCTTGTCGGGTTCGGAGCCGGCATCGGCAAGCAGGGAAGTGCTCAAGCGCAGGAATCCAACGACAGGGGCGAATCGAGGGATGGGGACCGCCGGAAGCGGCTCTCCGAGAACGACCGCCAAATCAACGCGCACGCCGAAGACATGCTCGAAAGAGGCAGGCAGATCTTCCGCTTCGACACCTACGGCTCCGAGGCCTTCTTCGGCGATGCCCTGCAGCTGCACCGAGCCATCGCGGGCGCGCAAAACGGCGGCGTGGGACCCGGAATCAGCCCGAAGACCGCGCTCGCGGTCGGCCTCAAAGTCGACGTGGATGCTTTGCCTGACCAATTGAAAGCGCAGCTCAAGGCGGGCAAGGTCAACCTCGACGATCCCGCCACGACGCTGGCACTGCTCAAGCTCAACGCCGTGGTCGGACTGACCGGTCGATTCGACAACGTGGGCAGGATCACGTCGCTCGGAACCCAATGCGCCTTTTGCCATTCGAAGGTGCACGACTCCTTCGCACCGGGCATCGGCAAGCGCCTGGACGGCTGGGCCAATCGCGATCTCAACGTCGGCCTCATCGTCTCGCTCGCTCCAAACCTCAAGCCCTTCACCGATCTTCTCCAGGTCGACGAGGCCACGGTGAAGAAAGTGCTCACCAGCTGGGGTCCTGGCTGCTACGACGCGTGGCTCGACAAGGACGGCAAGGGCTTGCGGCCGGATGGAGGACGGGCGTGCACGCTGATTCCGCCTGCCTTCGGCCTCGCCGGGGTGAACCTGCACACTTGGACCGGGTCTGGCTCGGTCCCGTACTGGAACGCTTACGTCGCCGTGACCCAGCAGCACGGCTCGGGCGTCTTCTTCGACCTTCGCCTGGGGGGCACCAAGGACACCGAGGCTCAGTACCCGGTCGCGGCGAGAAGCGGCTCCTTCAATGTACGCGGCGCCCCCGACTTGGTCACGTCGAAGTTGGGCGCGTTGCACTTCTATCAGCTCGCCATCCCGGCGCCAACGCCGCCCAAGGGCAGTTTCGACAGGGCAGCGGCCGAGCGCGGGAAAGAGGTGTTCAACGGAAGAGCGCAGTGCTCGACCTGCCACGTTCCGCCGCTCTTCACCGAGCCGGGGCACAACTTGCACAAGCCGGAGGAGATATTCGTCGACTCGACCCAGCCCGAGATTGATTCGTTCCAGGCCCGCCGCTCGCCGACCCTGATGTACCGGACCGCGCCGCTCGCGGGACTGTGGACACACCAGAAGGGCGGCTTTTACCACGATGGGCGCTTCCCGAACTTGGCGGCGGTGATCGACCACTACGATCGCAACTTCAGGCTCGGGCTGACCAGCCAGGAAAAAGCGGAGCTGGTCGAGTACTTGAAGTCGCTATAGACGACGAAATGGCGCCGCATCAGGAGGCCGACAACCTGTGTGTAAGGTTGTTGGCCTCTTTTCGCTGGCGGTTGCAATTAATGCGGGCCCTAGACGAGCGACCTGACAACGATGCTTCCTGCTGATGGTTCCTGCGTCGTCGGCTCCCCCGGTCCGCCATCGGTCAGCGGTCTCGAAAAGGTGCTGAGGTTGCTGAACCGCGCTCACGCCTGCAAAGCGGCGTTGGGGAAGAACAGGGGCCGCGGGCGCGGGTCGCTCACCACGCGGGGCAGCACCTACGCGGCGGGTCGTACGCTGCCGCAGCCGCCTTCCCCGATTCCAGGCTCACCGCCTTGCGGCGCCTCGCACGGCTGCCGTTGTATCGATCATCAGTACAGGGCCTCGACCGCCGCATTGAAGACGTAGCCCGTGCCGCGCTCTGTTTTGATGTATCGCGGCTCGGCCTCATCGCGCTCGATGAGGCGTCGGAGGCGCATGATCTGTACATCGACCGAGCGATTAAATACCTCGTCGTTGTGCAGGCGCGATCGATCCAGGAGCTGATTGCGCGACAGGACACGATTCGGTGCGCCGAGCAGCGCGACCAACAGATTGAACTCTCCATTAGTGAGCGCCACCGGCTCGCGATCCTGCGCGGTTAGGCGACGGCTATTGAGGTTCAGCTGCCAACCCCCGAAGCGGTAGGCGCGCACGCCCTTGGGGCGACCCTGGCGCACGTCGACGCGCCGCCGACGCAGGATAGTGCGGATACGCGCGAGCAGCTCTCGCAGGCTGAACGGCTTGGTCAGATAGTCATCAGCGCCGAGCTCCAGCGCCATCACGCGGTCGGCCTCCTCGGTGAGCTTGCTGACCATGATGATGGGCATCTCAGATTTGTCGCGCAGGCGCTGCGTAAGCGTCGTGCCGTCCTCGTCCCCGAGCTTCGGGTCTAGGACGATTAGATCGATCACTTCCTGCACCAGCGCCGCCATCATTTCCGGGCCGCCGGCCATCGTGGTAACGCGCAATTCGTTCTGCCTCAAGTAATCCGCAATCAACTCACGGCTCGAAGCGTCAGCGTCGACCACGAGAATGTGCCTTGTTGCCGGCTGCGCGGCTTGAATTTCGGCATGTTCGGCCTGCGCATCGTCGTGCAGCATCGAGCACGTCGTGCGGAACAGCCCGCGATTGTGTTGCCCCGTGAGATCGCTGAAAGCTCCAGTGTCGCCGCTGGGAATGCGGCGCCTTAGCTCTGCATGAGGTAGGTTCGCGATGGAGGTGGGTCGTAGTCCTGCAGCCATGTCGGGTCTCCAATGGACGGACATCTGATGCAGCACCCACGGCTGGCGTTCCCGTCGCACGAACCAGGCTAGGCGGCGACGCGGTCCGCGGCGAGAATGCGGTCTTCGAAAGCAGAAGGATCGAGCTCGTCATCGATCCGTCCAGCCCTAACGGCGGCCACAATGCCGGCGCAGCGCTTGCCGGCGAAGGGGAAGGCGTCATTGGAAGTGAGACTGGGCTGCTGGGAGAGCGCTTCGCGCAGTTGGCGTCGCGCACGGAAAAAGCGGCTCCTGACCGTGGCTGGGAGAATGCCGAGGGCTTCGGCGGTCTCCTCGACCGAGAACTCCTCCAGCGCACGCAGCACGAATACGGCGCGGTACGCATCCGGTAGCGCGTCGATTTTCGCCTCCAGCAGTCGCCGGATTTCGTTGCGCTCGGCTCGGGACTGTGGACCATCGGCCGAAGAAGCCACGGCTTCGGGAACGAGGTCGCGACCATCATTAGCGCGTATCGGCACGATGTTGCCGCGGCGCCGTGACTGTCGCAGGCGCGCGAGCGCTTCGTTAGCGACGATGCGGACGAGCCAAGTCGAGAGTTTTGCCTCGCCGCGGAAGCCGCCAAGCGACCAGTAGGCGCGCAAATACGCCTCCTGCACCGCGTCTTCCGCCTCCGCGTCGTCGCGCAATATGGCGCGTGCTGTTCGTAAAAGCATTTGCTTGTTGCGATACATCAGCACCTCGAACGCGCGGATGTTGCCCGCCAGGATCCTTGCAATAAGCTCCGTATCGGTCGTTCGCTCGACAGGGTCAAGTACGGCGTGGGTTTGCATCCTTCCTCCGAGACTCCGGTCGATGCCTTTCTGAAGAAGTTCTATTGCGAGAAGCCAGACGCGATCAGAGCAGAGGCTTGCAAGCGAATCTATTGGACGATGGTCTCGCCAACATCTGACCGATACCATCGTCTTATTGAGTTGCCTTTACGCCCGTGATGCAATCGGTGCAAAACGGGCCCCACGTAAACCTGCGTACTGAGCGCAGTGACGAGCACACCGTAGGGTGAAGGCCCGCTGTATGCCGCCGGCTGCCGCTCGTCCAGTGAGTTGAGCGTCCCGCTGGCGCGCGAGCGCACAGACGACCGCACGCATTGCTTCTAAGCTTGACGCGGTCAGCGAAGAGGTAAAAAATTAGGTGCGGCTTATGGGTGACGGTCTCTCATACGCAATGTTCCTGACTCATCAGGGACAGGCGCGTGATGTCAGCCAGCAGCACAAGCTCCAGCAAGTCTTGCTCACCTTCGTCGGCAACGAATTGGCTGCGGAGCAGTACGAGCGCGGCCTGCTGTTCGCGGCGAGCCAAGAGCATGCGCCTGACCTGCGGCGTTTCGGTCCTACGCTGACGTCAACGCACCACCGGTGTGTCACAAAGTAATGAAAAAAATGAAGGCTGATCCAACGGGAGTCGCACATGAGTCGCACTTCTGATTTGCATCAGGATGTCGCCGACCAGAATGTTGCCGGTCAGGATGTTCGTGATCTGGAGTCCGTCATTTCGACACCTGAGCTGAGTCTGCGACCAACCCGCGCTCCCGACCATGCATCCGAGAACCGCGCCTTGGTCGCGTTGGTGGAGGCAATGACGGCGTCGCCCGACGACATTCTGCAGAAGCTGGCGGAGACCGCTCTGGACCTGTGCCGCGCGCACTCGGCGGGCCTCAGCCTGCTGGACGGAAACCAAAAGCGCTTCCGCTGGGCTGCAGTGGCCGGGCGGTGGGCGCCTCACCTAGGAGGCGGTACGCCGCGAGGCTTTGGCCCGTGTGGCACGGTCTTGGACCGCAACGTCCCGCTATTGTTTTCACGCCCGGAACGCCATTTCAAGTACTTGGCCTCGGTGGCGCCGTACATCGAAGAGGGGCTGTTGCTCCCGTTCTACGTGGGTGGACGATCTATCGGAACGATCTGGGTAATTGCCCACGACCAGAGTCGCCGTTTCGACGCAGAAGACTTGCGCGTGATGACCAATTTGAGCCATTTTGCGGCGGCGGTTTATGCGGCGCGCACCCGCCAAGTCGCGGTTCAAGCGGATGTGCACTCAGCGCTCGCAACCGAGAATTCCTTGCGCGGAATACTTCAAGCTTGTACCGAAGCCGTCGCCAGACATCTGGACGCCGCGCTAGCTCGTATTTGGGTCATCACGAAAGATAAGCGCGTCCTCGAACTCCAAGCCAGCGCGGGAATGTACACGCATCTCGATGGCGCGCACAGTCGCGTACCCGTCGGATATTTGCGAATCGGTCTCATCGTTCAAGAACGGACGCCGTACGTCACGAATGATGTCGTGAACGATCCTCTCCTGAGCGATTCAGACTGGGCTCGGGACGAGGGAATGGTGGCCTTTGCCGGCTATCCATTGGTGGTGGGCGGTCAGGCGATTGGCGTGCTGACGATGTTCTCGCGAAAGCCAATCAGTCGAGCCACCGCAGAAACGCTCAGCACAATCGCGGGCACGATAGCACAAGGCATTCGACGCGCTCAGGGCGAAGCGGCCCTTCGACGAAGCGAGGCATTTCTCGCGGAAGGCCAGCGTCTCAGCTTGACGGGAAGCTTTTCCTGGCGCGTCGCGACGGACGAAATCATGTGGTCAGAGCAGGTCTATCGCATTTTCGAGTTTGACCAGAGTGTGCCGGTGACGCTCGAGCTGATCGGTACTCGAGTGCACCCCGAAGACCTCCCGTTGATGCACGAAATCATCGAGCGGGCGCGAGGCGACGGCAGTGACTTTGAATACGAGCACCGGCTGCAGATGCCCGACCACTCTGTAAAGCACCTGCATATAGTCGCTCACGGGACCCGAGACCAGGATGGTCGACTGGAGTACATCGGCGCGGTTCAAGACGTTACGCAGGCCCGACGCTCGGAAGAGGCGCTCGGCAAGGCCCGTTCGGAGCTCGCACACGTCGCCAGGGTCACGAGTCTCGGAGTATTGACGGCATCGATCGCGCACGAAGTCAACCAGCCGCTGTCGGGCATCGTCATCAACGCCAGCACCTGTCTGCGGATGCTGGCCGCCGACCCTCCAAACGTCGACGGTGCGCGCGAAACCGCGCGACGCATGATTCGCGATGCCAATCGTGCGTCTGATGTGATCACACGACTGCGTGGGCTGTTTGGCAAGAAGGACGCCAAGACCGATTCGGTGGACCTCAATGAGGTCGCACGAGGCGTGATTGCGATGTCGATGATCGAACTCCAGAGAAGCCGGGTGATCCTGCGGCTGGAGCTTGCCGACGACCTTCCGCTTGTCACGGGCGATCGTGTCCAGCTTCAGCAGGTGATCCTGAATCTGCTTTTGAACGCCGCGGACGCGATGAGCGGAGTCGACGATCGTCCGCGGCAGTTGGTGATCAGAACCGAACGGGACGAAGGCGACGGTGTGCGTCTTAGGGTGCAGGATGTGGGGGTGGGTCTCGAACCTCAGTATATGGACAAGCTCTTCGAAGAGTTCTACACAACCAAGCCGGCCGGTATGGGAATCGGTCTATTTGTCAGTCGCTCCATCATCGAGAGTCATCATGGCCGTCTGTGGGCAGCAGCAAATGATGGTCCGGGAGCCACCTTTTCATTTGTTATCCCTCGCGCACCGCACAATGTGACAGCCGACGTCATGGGTAATCCATGATGGTCGACCGCTCCCTCGTCTCGGTCGTCGACGACGACGAGTCCGTGCGCGAGTCGCTGCCCGACTTGCTGAGGGAGTTCGGCTTTGCAGCCCAGGCGTTCTCGTCGGCGGAAGAGTTCCTCGCGTCCGATTGCGTCGGCCAGACCAGATGTCTGATCCTCGACATCGCCATGCCGGGCATGTCCGGGCTCGATCTCCAGCAGGAATTGTCGCTTCGCCGGCAAGAGATTCCAATCGTCTTCATCACCGGTGTGGAAGACGAGACTGTGCGTCCGCGGGTGCTGGAACGGGGTGCAGTGGAGTGCCTGTTCAAGCCATTCAGCGAGGCGGCCTTGCTTCGGGCGCTGAAGGTTGCTTTTCGAGTGAGCTGAGCTATCGGCTACGCTCTCGCACCCTCTGGGGTCACATGAATCCAGCCAGTGGACCGGACCATAAATCGAGCTCATCGCCCATGGCGCACGTCAAACCGATCGTGTTCGTCGTTGACGACGACGTCTCGGTGCGCGAATCGCTGGAATTGCTAATCCGCTGCGCCGGCTGGCAGCCGGAGACATTTGCGTCGGCGCAGGCTTTCCTCGCCCGCCCAAGACTCCTTGCCCCGAGCTGCCTGATCCTTGACGTCAGTCTTCCGGACCTCAATGGCCTGGATCTGCAGAAGCGCATCGCCGCTGATCGAATTGACATGCCGATCATCTTCATCACCGGCCACGGCGACGTGCCGATGACGGTCAAAGCGATGAAGGCGGGGGCTGTCGAGTTCTTGACGAAGCCATTTGCCGACGAGGTGCTGTTGAGCGCCATCCGGCACGCCCTGGAGTGCAGCTCCATCGCACTTGGTCACGAGGCGGAGATGCGGGCACTGCGGGACTGCCACGCATCCCTAAGCCGTCGCGAGCGGGAGGTCATGGCCTTGGTCGTCTCCGGCCTGCTGAATAAGCAGGTCGGTGACGAGCTCGGGATCAGCGAGATCACGGTGAAGGCACACCGAGGCCAGGTGATGCGAAAGATGAAGGCCGACTCCCTCGCCGACTTGGTGAATATGGCCGCGAAACTCCGCTCTGCACCCGCCCCGAAGGCCTGACACTCCAATTAACGGACCGTCTCGACTCCCGCA
>Ga0070741_10016344_pt1 | contig 12389 bp, 10 predicted proteins | sample Coa_R1_4_FD_66440 | JGI IMG/M metagenome (GOLD analysis project Ga0070741, IMG submission 66440) | Surface soil microbial communities from Centralia Pennsylvania, which are recovering from an underground coalmine fire - Coalmine... | ecosystem: Environmental > Terrestrial > Soil > Unclassified ...
CCCGACGGCTGGCGCGACGTTCGTCTCAAGACGCCCGCCGGCACGCTGTCGCTCAAGCGCCGCCCCGACGGCGTGGCGGTGGTGACATTCGGCAACGCCGATGCGGCGCTGCAAAAGATGCAGACCGCCGTCGCGGACGCGCTGCGCCCCTAGAGTTGCCGGCCGCTCCGCCCGGCTTAATCCGTCTGAGATGCACAACCTGCCCGAGCTCGACGGAATTCTCGACTTGTGGGGCGCGACCTGGGAGCCGGCCGACCGGCGCGTGCTCGAGGACTCGCTCATCCGCGCCATCGCGGACGAGGCGCAGCCGCTGGCCATCCGCCGCGCGGCGCTCTCCGCCTGCCACGTGCTCGCCACCGAGCGGCTGGTGCAGGCGATCGGCGACGCCTATCGCGATCGTCACTTCTCCGCCGAGGAGCTGCTCGACATCGAGCGCGACGCGGTGCCGCTGCGCCACCTGCTGCACGAAGCGCAGCTCCTGCGCGGCAACCTCGGCGCGGTCGAGGCGCTGTGCCGGCCGGAGGCCGCGTGCGTGCCGTCGCTCGACGCGCTGCTCGATCTGGTCGACGTGCGCGATCTGATCGCGCTCGCGCGCAGCTCGATCCGCGATGCGGCCACGCGCCGCGAGCTGACCCGCCGCCTGCTCAAGCGCGGCAAGCACCAGCGCGCCCGCGCGCGCGAGGCGTTCCAGCAAGCCGCCGACAGCGACGAGCCGTACGCCGAATACGCGCTCGAGCTGCGCTGATCTCAACGCGTCGCGTAAAAACGCTTGACGGAATTTTCCAGGTGGCTACACTGAATGAGGGTTCATTCAGTCCCGTTTTCGACCAGGAGGAGCACCGTGTCGAAGCCGATCCAAGCCATCAACCGCTACAAGGCCGACCTGCGGGAGATGAACTTTCTCCTGTTCGAGCAGTTCCGCCTCGACGAGATCCTGTCGAAGCCGCCGTTCGACGGCTGGGGCGCGGACGAGGTCAAGACGGCGCTCGCCGAGGCGTACCGCTGGTGCAAGGAGGTGCCCGGCCCGCTCAACGCCGTCGCCGACGCGCAAGGCTGCCGACTGGTCGACGGCAAGGTGATCACGCCCGACGGTTTCAAGGAGGCGTGGAAGAGCCTGTACGAAGCCGGCTGGAAATCGATCGCGGTCGATCCCGAGTTCGGCGGCACCGGCGCGCCGCGCTCGCTGCAGGTGCTGGTCGAGGAGCTGATCTCCGGCGCCAACACCGCCTTCTCGATGTACTCGGCGCTCGCGTACGGCGCGTCGGAGGTGATCGAGATCTTCGGCACGCCCGAGCAGAAGAAGCTCTACTGCGAGCGCATGTTCGGCGGTAAGTGGGGCGGCACGATGTGCCTCACCGAGCCGCAGGCCGGCTCGGACGTCGGCGCGGCGCGCACCAAGGCGGCGCGCAACCCCGACGGCAGCTACGCGATCAAGGGCACCAAGATCTTCATCTCCGGCGGCGATCACGACTGCGCCGAGAACGTCGTGCACCTCGTGCTCGCGCGCGTCGACGGCGCGCCGGCGGGCACCAAGGGGCTCACGCTGTTCATCGTGCCCAAGATCCGCACCGACGAGAACGGCAAGCTCGACGGCTCGAACGACGTCTCGGTCGGCAACCTCGAGCACAAGATGGGCATCAACGGCTCGGCGACGTGCGTGCTCAACTTCGGCGAGAACGACGGCTGCATCGGCTGGCCCGTCGGCGGCGAGAGCAAGCTCAACCACGGCATGTCGCAGATGTTCAAGATGATGAACGGCGCGCGCATCGCCGTCGGCATGCAGGGCTACAGCGTGGCGTCGAGCGCCTTCTTGAACGCGCTCGAGTACGCCAAGGAGCGCAAGCAGGGATCGTCGGTGAAAAACTTCAAGGACGCGACCGCGCCGCGCGTGGCGATCATCGAGCACGCCGACGTGCGGCGCATGCTGCTCGACATGAAGGCGCGCGTCGAGGGCATCCGCGCGCTGGCGATCAAGCTCACCACGCACCAGGATCGCGTGCACGCGCTCGCCGGCAAAGACGACGCGGCCGTCGCGTACCACCAGGGCCAGGTCGATCTGCTCGTACCGCTGGTGAAAGCGTACGGCTCCGATCAGGGCTTCCGCGTGTGCGAGACCGCGATCCAGACGTTCGGCGGCGCGGGCTACACGCGCGACTATCCCGTCGAGCAGTACTGCCGCGACTCGAAGATCTTCTCGATCTACGAGGGCACCAACCACATCCAGGCGATGGACCTCGTCGGCCGCAAGCTGAGCCAGGCGGGCGGCGCCAACATGCAGGCGTTCGTCGGCGACATCGCCAAGTTTGTTGCAGCGCACAATAATCACCCGGTGCTGGGCGCCGCGGTCAAGCGGCTCGGCCTGGCGCAAGAGGCGCTGGTCGGCTCGGCGATGCGGCTGCTCGGCTGGTTCCAGGGCGGGCAGCTCGAGCGTGTGCCGCTGGCGGCCAACCGCTTCCTCGAGATGATGAGCGAGACGGCGGTGGCGTGGATGCTGCTCGACGGCGCGGTGATCGCGCACGAGAAGCAGGCGTCGGTGGCGGCGGACCATCCCGACCGCGCGTTCTACAGCGGCAAGGTGTACGCGGCGCTGTACTTCGCGCGCAACGTGCTGCCCGGCGTCGAGGAGAAGGCCAAGCTGCTGGCCGAGGAAGACCTGTCGCCGCTCGAGATCTCCGACGCGGCGTTCGCTACCGTCTGATCCAGCTTCGCTCGAAATAGTTTTTCTCGTCGAGGATCGGCGCGTCGCCGAAGAGGTCGGCGAGCTGCGATCGGTACGCGGCGATCGCGGCGCGCGCGCGCTCGGCGGTGGCCGCGTCGAAGCGCCGCGTGATCGCGTGGAGCGAGAGCCGCGCGGGCGCGGGCGGACGCTCGAAGCGCGCGGTCAGCTCGTCGAGACACGCCGCGCGCTCGGCGCCTTCCGGAAGATACGCGCGCATGAACGGCGCGGCTTCGAGCGCGGCGCGGTACGTCGCGGCGTCGCAGCGTTCCAGCTCGCCGCCGGAGACGCGCGCGCCGATCTCGCGCAGCCGCGCGGCGACCGCGCCGGGGACGAGCGCATACGGGCGATCTTCGTAGAATCGAATTTCGCCGCCGACGGAGAACGAGGCTTCGAACGCGAGGCGGTGATCGACGTGGCGGCCGGCGCCGAGCGGCAGGTAGACGCGCGCCGCGCCGGCGGCGGCCCGGGCGATCGCGGCGGCGAACGCGCGCGCGTCGTCCACGTCGCGCTCGTGCTCGTCGAGGATCAGCGGGCGAAACGCCGGCGCGTGACCGCGGCGCGCCGGCGCGTCGAGCAGGTCGAGGTGCGCGCCCTCGACGCCGAGCAGCGCCAGCGCGGCGCGATCCTCGGCGCGCCGCCCGGCGTACTGCGCGTCGTCGCCGCCGCGCGAGCACAGCGTGGCCACCACCACCTCGGCGCCGCGCGCGCGCTCGTCGAGGATCTGCCCGGCGCACGACAGCACCGCGTCGTCGAGGTGCGGCGAGACGAACAGCGCGCGCTCACGCACCGGGCACCACCAGCGCGCCGCCCACGCCCCAGCCGATCGTGAGCACCAGCGTCACCGCGTCCGCCGGCGCGAGCCCGGCCGCGCGCGCCGAGAGCGCCGCCAGCTCGGCGTCGTTGAGCACGTCGGCCGGCGCGTGCGCCAGCCCCGCGCGCGCGAGCACATCGCCCACCAGCGCGCGGTCGCCCTCCATCGACGGATAGCTGCACGCGCCCGGCTGAAGCGCGTCGTCGAGCTCCGAGGGCAGCGCGAGCACCACGCGCGCCGGCGCGAACCCGGCCGCGTCCACCGCGCGCGCGATCGCGCCGCCCAAAAACTCGCGCAGCCGCTCGCGGTGCTCGTCGCGCGGCGCGACGTTGGCCGGCAGCGACGAGAAATCGCGCTCGATGCGCAATCGGCCGCGCGCCGCCGCCTCGCCGCCGCCGCCGACGCGGCCGCCTTGCCACGAGAGCTTGAGTGCGAATTGCCCGGCGTCGATCACCAACCCGCCCGCGCCGCAGAGCAGCGCGAAGCCGCCCGCTTCGCCGCAAAACGCCCCCGCCGGATCGATCCTCGACGGCAACTGCGCGCGCGCCAGCTCCCGCGCCAGCGCGCGCGCGAGGTCGGGTTGCGCCGCGCCGCCGCCGCCGATCACCAGCGCGCCGATCCGCGAGCAGCGCGCATCGAGCGGCGCGCCCGCGCGGCGTCGCGCTTCACCCGCTCGCAGCCGCCGCGCCGCCTCGACGAGCCGCGCCGCGAAGTCCGGCTCGCCGCGCGCATCGAACAACGTCGCGCCGCCGATCTCGAGATCCCAGACCTCGAGCGGGATCACGCCCGCCGGACGATACCGGCGTCGATCGGCCGCTTGGTCTCCTCGATCGGTCTCCAATCGTCACCCGGCGCGCGCGCGAGGCGGCGATGATACGCCCGCTCGGCGACGTAGGCCACGCGGCACGCCGCGAGCGCCGCGCGGAACAGCGTCCACAGCCGCCGCTCGCGCGCGTCGAGCCGCGCGATCAGTTGCGCGTCGACGCGGCGCACGCCGTAGCGCCGATGCAGCGCGCGCCACTCGGGGAACAGGAGCTCGAGCCGCTCCAACTCCAGGCGCATGCGGCGGTAGTAGCGGTACATGCCGCGCCACGTCTCGGGCGCGCGAAACCAGACGCAGCCGGCGCCGGTCTCGCGGATCGCGGCGACGCCGTGCGCGGCGATGGTGGCGCGCGAGAGGTAGATGTCGTCGACGCGCAGCGCGCCATCGCGAAGGAACGGCGCGAGCGCGGCCAGGCGCGGCGCGAGCTCGGCGCGCGTCGGCATCGACCACGCGCGGATGGCGAACAGCTTGCCGGAGAACCACGTGCGCTCGGCGCTGAAGCCGCGGTGCAGGTTGTACGAGTGGATCGCGTCGGCGAGCGCGGTGCGTCGCGCGGGCGGGACCGGACGTTTCGGCGGATGGGCGATCGCGACCGAGGGATCGTCGAGCATCAGCCGCGCGAGCGCGTGCAGCGTGTCGCGCTCGACGGCGATGTCGGCGTCCGAGAAGATGACGAACGGCGCGCCGGCGTCGGCGCCGCGGCGCTGCGCCTCGACCTTGCCGCCGCTCGAGCGCTCGACGCGCACGCCGCGCGCGCGCGCCACCTGCTCGCTGCCGTCGGTGGTGTCGTCGAGCACCACGCGCACGTCGAAGCGCACGTCGAGCCGCGCCTCGGCCCACGCGCGCGCGGCGTCGAGCGAGTCGAGGCACGCGCCGAGCGCCGCCTCCTCGTTGCGCGCGCACACCACCAGCGGCACGCGCACCACGCCGCTCGCGCTCATCACGCGGCTCGCGCTCATCGGCCGAGCCGCACGATCTCGGCGGCCGCGCGCGCCGCGCCGTCGTTTGCGCGATACGACGCCGCCACCCGTGCGGCATTTTGCCGCAACGGCCCGTCGCCCAGCAGCGCGTCGAGCGCGCGCCCGCACTCCGCCGCCGTCGCCGCGTCGAGATCGAGCGCCAACCCCGCGCCGCTGCGCTCGACGAAGCGCGCGTTGTGAAACTGGTCGTTGCAGATCGGCGTCACCAGCAGCGGCACGCCGAACGCCAGCGCCTCCATCACCGAGTTGGCGCCGCCGTGCGTGATCATCACCGCCGTCTTCGCCAGCAGCTGAAGTTGCGGCGCATAGCGCACCGCCACCACGTCGTCGGGCAGCGGGCCGAGCGCGCCCGACGACGCCAGCTCGCCCACCGACATGACCAACTGCGCGTCGCGCTCGCGCACGGCCGCCAGCACCGTCGCGAAGATGCGCGGCTGCCAGTAGATCTGGCTGCCGAGCGAGAGGTAGACGATCGGCCGCCCGTCGAGGCGCTCCCAGGGAAACGGGGGCTCGTCGCCGCGCTCGCCGCGTGGCAGCGACGGGCCGGCCAGGATCACGCCGGGCGGCGGCGCGCCGGTGAGCGCGTCGGTGGTGAACGCGAGCGTGGCGTGCGGCGACAGGCAGTCGCACACGCGAAAGCGCGCCGCGCAGCCGAAGCGCGCGAACAGCGCGTCGCGATCGCGCGCCAGCCACGCGTTGGTGTCGATCAGCTCGCTCGAGAAGTCGTCGGGCACCACCGGGTTGAGCGACGTGGAGAGCGCGGCCCACGGCAGCCCGGCGCGCGCGGCGGCGATCGGCGCCTGGTAGGCCATCGGATCGGCGGCGATCACGCGCGGGCGAAACTCGCGCACCACCGCCTCGAGGCGCGGCACCTCCTCGTCGACGGCGTCGACCAGCAGCCGCTTGATCCAGCCGCGCAGCGCCTCGCGATCGCGCACCAGCCGCGCCAGCTCGGGGCCGCGATCCTCGTCGCGCGGCGGCGCGGGCGCACCGGCGAACGCGCGCTCGAACCCGGCGCGCGCGAGCTCGGCCGACACGTCGCGCGGCGCGTAGAACGCGACCTCGTGGCCCGCGCGCTCGAGCTCCCGCGCCGGGCCGAAGAGCGGGTGCAGGTGGCCCTTCTCGGGCAGCGTCACGAACAGCACCTTCATGCGACGACTTCGTAGTGCGCGGCCCAATGCCCGAGCGCAGCGACGCGGAACAGCGCCGCGCGTTCGGCCTCGTCGAGCGCGCGCGCCGGATCGCACAGCGCGCGGACCGCCGCGGCGTCAACGAACGCGCGCACCAGCGGCGACTCGTCGAGCGCGGCGCGCGCCGCCTGCTGCCAGCACGCCTGCGCGCGCTGATCTTTCGGCAGCGCCGACTTCTTGCGCGCGCGGATCGGCTCCGGCACGAGGCCGCGCGCCGCCTCGCGCAGCGCCCACTTCTCCACGCCGTCGCGCAGGCCGATCTCGGGCGGCACGCGCTCGGCGGCGGCCAGCAGCTCGACGTCGGCGAACGGCACGCGCGCCTCGAGCGAGCGCGCCATCGCGTGGATGTCGCCGTTGTGCAGGAGGCGCGGCAGCCAGCGCTTGACGATCAAGTACGTGGTCGCGCGGCGGCGTTCAGGCGGCGTGTCCCAGCGCGCGCCGCCGGCCGCCATCAGCGCGCGATATTTCGCCGCGAAGTGCGCGCGCGGATCGGCCAGCACCTCGCGCCGGATCGGCACGCCGCCGAAGCGGCGCAGGATGCCCGCCGGATCGCGCGTCGCCTGATCATCGAGGAGGAAGTGGTAGCCCCAGTGCGTCTCGTCGGCGGCGTCGCCGACCAACACCGCCTTGACGTGCCGCGCGGCGGCGGCGGCGAGGTGATGCTGCGCCAGCTCCTGCTCCCACGCGGGCAGCGCATCATTAATATGGGCGAGCGCCGCGAGATCGCGGGCGAGGCCGGCGCGCGGCACCAGGCACAGCTCGCGCTCGACGGCCAGCGACTCGGCGGCCAGCGCGGCGAACGGGCGATCGTCGGAGACGACGATGGTCGAGCGCGCGTAGTCGAACGCGCCCTGGTCCTCGAACTCGACGGTGAAGGCGCGCGGGCGCGACTCGCGCGCGGCGACCGCGGCGATCAGCGTGGAGTCGAGGCCGCCCGACAGGTAGAGCCCGACCGGCACGTCGGCGCGCAGCGAGCGCGCGACCGCCGACTCGACGCGCGCGCGCAGCTCCGCCGCGTGATCGCCGCCGCCGTCGCGCGCGTCGAGCGGCCAATCCCACCAGCGCTCGAGCTCGAGCCCGTCGCGCGAGACGCGCAGGAGCGAGCCCGGTTGCAGGTAGTCGATCCCGTCGAACATCGAGTGCTCGACGCCGCTGAAGCACGGCGCGCTCAAGTACTCGAGGATCGACTCGGCGTGCGCGCGCGGCCGCGGCCCGACGAGCGCCTTGGCCTCGGACGCGAACGCCAATTCCCCGTCGGAGAACGTGTACGCGAATGGCTTCACGCCCAGGCGATCGCGCGCCGCGAAGCCGCGCTCGCGCTCGGCGTCCCACACGAAGAACGCGAACATGCCGTTGAGCCGCGCGAGCGCGGCCTCGCCCCACGTGACGTACGCGGCCAGCACCACCTCGGTGTCGCACGCGCTCGCGAAGTCGAAGCGCTCGCGCAGCTCGGCGCGCAGCTCGCCGTGGTTGTAGACCTCGCCGTTGTACGTGATGGTGTAGCGGCCGTCGCGCGTGCGCATCGGCTGGCGGCCGCCGGCGAGATCGACCAACGCGAGGCGCGTGTGCGCCAGGCAGGCGGCGCCGAGCCGTTCGAGGCCGCTGCCGTCGGGGCCGCGGTGCGCGAGCGCGCGCTGCATGCGGGCGACCCGCGCGTCGTCGGGAGGCGCGCCGTAGCGCACGATGCCGGCGATGCCGCACATCAGTCGAGCCCGATCGCGAACTGCTCGCACAGGAGCAGCAGCGTCGTCCAGCGCACGCGCGCGCGATCGCCGTCGAGCGCGAGCGGCGCGCCGAGCTGCGCGGCCAGCCGCTCGGCGCGCGCGCGATCCCAGTGGCGCGAGAGGTCGAGCGGCGGCGTGAGGCGGGCGAGCTTGGGCGCGCGCGCGATCGACTCGGGCAGCCAGCGGCGGGCGATGGCGCGCAGACGCGACTTGTCGGCGTCGGGTGGCGCGGCGCGGGCGCAGGCGATCACCGCTTCGTCGAGGAACGGCGATTGCGGCAAAACGCCGCAGGCGGCGGAGAGCGCGCCCACCAGCGGCAAATAGTCGGCGCCCGATACGCCGGCGAAGATCTGATCGGCGCCGTCGCCGGTGACCAGCACCTCGACGCCGTCGGCCGCCGCGCGTCGCGCCAGCAGGTAGCGGGCGACCGGGTGCGGGTTGTAGAGCGCGGTCTCGACGGCGCGCACGCACGTCGGCAGCGCGGCCACGAAGTCGTCCTCGCGCGCCTCGATCACGATCGGCTCGACGCCGAAGCGGCGCGCGAGGGCGCACGCGGCGGCGCGCTCGTCGTAGTCGGGCGCGCCGAGGTCGGCCGCCAGTACGTAGACCGGCGGGGCGAGGCCGAGCTCGCGCGCCCAGGCCAGGATCAGCGCCGAGTCGAGCCCGCCCGAGAGCGCCAGCGCCGCGCCGCCGCCGCCGCTGGAACGGAAGGCGCGCGCGGTGGCGGCGAGCAGCGCCTCGTCGAGCGGCGCGGCCGACGGTGCGGGATCGGCGGCGCACGGCACGCGCTCGATGCCGCGAAAGCACGTGCGCGGCGACTCCTCGCCGTGCCACGCCGCGCGCACGCCGAGCGGATCGAGCCGTTGCGCCGCGCTCTCGCCGGCGCGATTGTCTTCGCGATCAGTTTCGCCGACACGATTGCCTTCGCGATCGCCTTCGCCGAAGCGATCGCCTGCGCCCGGCGCGTCGAGCAGCTCGCGGATCGTCGCGGCGGCGCGTCCATCCGCGCGGCGAAATCGCCGGGCAAACGTCGCGCTCACAGCCGCCCGCGCCGCACGTCGAGGCGCGTGAGCTGCGTGTGCGGCTCGAGCGGCCCCGACGAGCCGTGACAGTAGCGGCACGCGCCGAGCGGACGCGCGTCGTTGAGATAGGCCACCAGCCGCTCCGCGAAGTCGGGCGCGTCGAGCGGCACCCCGTCACCGTCGCGCGTGCGCGCCGCGTCGCGATCCGGCTCGGGCAGATCGAGCCGCTCTTGAAACTCTTTGAAGTACGCCGCGCGCGTGCACTTGAAGAACGCGCCGCCGCGCACGATCAAGCAGCGGTGCCGCAGCCAGCACTCGTCGTAGGTCGCCTGGATCGCCGCGCCGTCGGCGGCGCGCTCGCGCGACATCACGCGGTTGAAGCGATCGACCGGCTTGACGTTGAGGATCACGTCGAACGCGCGCGCCTTCTCGCGGATGAGCGCGAGGTGATCGGCGCGCACCGGCGCGCTCGAATAGTCGGAGACGGTCAGGTGATCGAGCGCGCGCCAGAAGTCGTCGGGCATGCGCGCCAACAGCAGCCCGTTGGTGAACAGGCGGATCACGTCGCTGATGCCGGTGGCGCGCAGCGCGATCAGGATCTCGGTGATCTGCGGATGCAGCAGCGGCTCGCCGCCCATGATCTTGAAGACGTCGGCCTTGACGTGCGCGGCCATGCGGCTGCACTGCGCGTCGACCTCCTCGACCGACATGAAGTGCCGATCGAGATAGGGCGACATGTTGCAGCAGTGCGCGCAGCGCAGGTTGCAGTGCTCGACCACGTGCAGCTCGAACGCCTCGACTCGCACGCGGCCGTTTTCTCGACGGTAGATTGGCCGGCGCGACTCGCCGCTGCGCTTTTGCAGCACGCCCTCGAACGCGAACGACGCGCCGCCGCCGGGCGCCGCGCGCGTGAAGTCGAGGCGGCAGTCGGGCGCGACGTGGCGGCGCAGCTGGCGCTCGAGCTCGGCGCGATCGACGGCGCCGTGGTGCACGCGCAGCTCGAGCAGATCTTCGAGGCGAAAGCCGAAGTCGAGGCCGTGCGGCTCGAGGTTTTGCAGGCCGGTCAGCTCGCGCAGCCGCTGGATCGCGGCGCGCACCTCTTCGCCGAGCGCGGCGCCGGCGCCGGTGATCGCGCCGGTGATCAGGAAGCGGCGGCCGGCGTGATCGTAGACGCTCGCGCCGGGCAGGTGCAGCGGGCGCGCGGCGCCGGCGAAGAACTCGACGCGCAGCTCGGCGCCGCCGCCGAAGGTGACTACGTCGGCGGGGCCGCGACCGTCGAGCGGCGCGCCGCAGGAGCGCGCGCGGTATGCGTCGGCGCGGCCGCGTTCGAATGGCTCGCGCTCGGCGCCGTCTGGAAGTTGGGTCCACGCGCGCACGAGATGTTGACCGCGCTCGTCGAGGAATCGATACAGCTCGTCGTGCAGCCGCCGCGACGCCTCGGCCAGCGCCGCGCCGCGATCGCGCGCGCCGTCGAGCGCGACCGCGATCGTCCCGAGCGTTCCGCCGTCACCCGCGCGAAACTCGATCGCGCCGCGCCGCCCCTGCTCCGGTGCGTCCCCGAGCCAGCCGTCGAGCATCCCGCCAGTATAGCGATCGCGTCACAGTTTGAGCAGCGCCACCGCCGCGCGCAGCTGCGGATCGGCCGCCAGCCGCGCCTGCGGATCGCGCAGCCGCTGCGTCTTCTCGACGGACGCGGGATCCATCTCGACCTCCAGATCGGGCTCGAGCCCCTTGCCGTCGAGCAGCTCGCCGCGCGGCGACTTGAACACACCGACGGTGTACTTGAGCGCCCAGCCGTTCGGGAGCTGCACCACTTTCTGCACGTTCCACTTGCCGTGCGTCCGCTTGCCGACCACGCGCGCGCCGCCGCTCTGCTGCAGCGCGCCGGCGAACAGCTCGGCGCTCGACGCGGTCGTACCGTCGGTGAGCACCAGCACCGGCACGCCGCCGGCGAGCGGCTCGCCCTGCGCGCGGAACGCCTCCTCCTCGCCGCCGCGGCCGAGCTTGGTCACCACCAACTTCCCTTTTGGAAGCAGCAGCCCGGCGCAATCGACCAGCGTATCGAACAACCCGCCCTCGTTGCCGCGCAGATCGATCACCAGACCGCGCGGCTTGTGCGCCTGCACGCGCTCGAGCGCCGCGCGCAGCAGGCTCGCCGTCTTGCCGTTGAACGTCTTCACGCCGATCACCGCGATCGGCCCCGGCAGCGACAGCTCGGTCACCGGCGACCACGCCAGCGCCGCGCGCTTGACGCTCTTCGAGATGATCTGATCGTCGCGCAGCAGCGTGAGCGCCACCGACTCGCTCACGGGACCGCGGATCTTGTGCACGACGTCGCGCAGCGTGAGCCCCTTGAGCGAGCGGCCGTCGACCTTGAGGATCCGATCGCCCGCCTGCACGCCCGCTTTCTCCGACGGCGAGCCGGGGATCACACCGAGCACCGACACCAGCCCGCCGTCCGGCTCGAAGCGCACCTCGATGCCGATGCCGACCACCTGGCCCGAGAGCGTCTCCTGCATCTCGCCCCACTCGTCGGGCGAGAGCAGCACGTCCCACTGCCGCTTGCCAGCGCCCGCGAGCATGCCGGCGACCGCGGCGCGATACAGATCGTCCTCGGTCAAATGTTGATCCACGTACTCTTTGAGGAGCATGGCCTTGGTTTGTTGAAACGCTTTTTCTCCGTCGGAGAATTTGGCGTCGGCGCGCGCGAGCGGCGACGCGGCCACGAGCGCGAGCAGGATCATCGAGGTGCGCATGCGATCTCCTTCACCACACGTTGAGGCTGCCGGGCGACGGCGCGGCGGTGTCGACGGCCGGCGACGAGCGCGTGTCGGCCGCGCGTGGCCGCGGCGTCGTGTCGCGCGGCGCGCGTTCGCCGCCGTGGAAGAGCGCCGCCGCCAGCCACGCCGCCGCCGCGACGCCGCCGACCAACAGCAATTTGCGCCGCGGCCCGAACTCGCGCGCCACCGCCGAACGCAACCGCGCGCGCGCAATCTCCGACGGGCGATCGTCGTCGCGCGATCGGTCGTCGCGCGATCGGTCGTCGCGCGATCGGTCGTCGCGCGATCGGTCGTCGCGCGATCGGTCGTCGCGCGATCGGTCGTCGCGCGATCGGTCGTC
>Ga0070741_10016345_pt1 | contig 12389 bp, 10 predicted proteins | sample Coa_R1_4_FD_66440 | JGI IMG/M metagenome (GOLD analysis project Ga0070741, IMG submission 66440) | Surface soil microbial communities from Centralia Pennsylvania, which are recovering from an underground coalmine fire - Coalmine... | ecosystem: Environmental > Terrestrial > Soil > Unclassified ...
AACTGAAGAAGGCGTAAATGCCCGACGGTCTCCAATTGGAAGTCGCGACACCCGAGCGTGAACTCGTGAAGGAGCGCGTGAGCGAAATTGAATTGCGCGGCAAGGATGGCTACATGGGCATCCTGCCCGGCCACGCGCCGCTGCTCGGTGAACTCGGCATCGGCCACCTGACCTACGTAGCGGGCCGTCATCGGCGGGCGCTTGCGGTCCACAGCGGATTCCTGGAAGTGTTGGATGATCACGTGCGTGTGCTCGCCGATGCCGCCGAACGCGCGGAAGACATCGACGTCGAGCGTGCCCGCACAGCTCTGCGCCGCGCGCGCGAGGAAGTGCTCAATCCTCCCGCTGGGATGGATACCAACGACGCCTTGGCCGCGCTCGAACGCGCCCAAACGCGCGTCGACGTTTCCGAGCAAAAGCAATCCGCCTAGTGGGGCAGCCAATCTGATTGCAGCCGGTTTTTAGCCGGCCTGACAGCTGAAAATCGTCCGGCGCGCTGAAAGCCTTCCACCTCGGTTGAAACCTGCCGCTCGCTTCACGTAAAATCGCCCCATATCGGTCCATCCAGGATTCAGATTTGGAGGGTGAATCATGGCAACGCAAGGCAACGCTCTGGCATTTGACCAATCGAAGCTCGACGCCTTCATGGGAAAGGCGGTCGCGGATATGGGGGCCGCGATGCATTCGGCTCTGATTGTGATTGGGGACAAACTGGGGCTGTACAAAGCGATGGCCGGCGCCGGCGGCCTCACGTCCGCGGAATTGGCCGCGAAGACGAATACGGCCGAGCGCTACGTGCGCGAGTGGCTCAATGCGAACGCGGCCAGTGGTTATGTGACCTATGACGCCGTCGCGCGACGCTATGAGTTGCCTGCCGAACAGGCGTTCGCGCTGACCGTCATGGACCTGCCGGGCGCATTCCATATCATCTCCTCGTGCTTCAAAGATGAGCCAAAGATCACGCAGGCATTCCGGACCGGGGAGGGAGTCGGCTGGCATGAACACGACGCCAACCTGTTTTTCGGAACCGAGCGGTTCTTCCGGCCGAACTACGAGGCGAACCTGGTGAGTTCGTGGCTTCCGGCTCTCGAGGGTGTTCTGGATAAATTGAAGGCGGGCGCGACTGTCGCGGATGTCGGCTGCGGTCACGGCGCATCTACGATGCTCCTCGCGAAGGCGTTTCCAAAGTCGCGCTTTTATGGGTTCGATTATCACAGCGGCTCGATCGAGTATGCACGCCACGTGGCGGGCCGCGACGGCCTTCAGGATCAAGTCGCGTTTGAGGTGGCAAGCTCGAAAAGCTATCCGGTGAACGGGCGCTACGATCTGGTCGCATTCTTCGACTGCCTGCATGATATGGGCGATCCGACGGGCGCCGCCGGCCACGTCCTCTCCACGCTGAAACCTGACGGAACGTGGATGATCGTCGAGCCCTTTGCAAACGACCGGCCGGAGGACAATCACAATCCCGTCGGCCGTATCTATTACTCGGCTTCGACGATGATCTGCACGCCCGCGTCGCTCGCTCAGGAAGTGGGCGCCGCGCTGGGCGCGCAAGCCGGCGAGCCGCGGATCCGGGAAGTGGTCACTTCCGCCGGATTCACGCGCTTCCGCCGCGCCGCCGAGACTCCATTCAACCTGGTATTCGAAGCACGACCGTAAACGCCGGCGGCGACGCCCGTTCCGGTCTCGCGGCCGGTGAGTTTTGGGCTTACTTCCCCACCAGGTGCGGCGCGCTCCGGTTGTTTTCCGCGCACACGAATTCGATCAGCTCTGTATCGGGCATGAGATGCTGCTCGAGCCTCACTGTCCAGGGCTTTGTGAACGTCTTCGGATCGTTGACCGTGATCTCGATCTCCAGCGTTCCATAGTTCAAGCGGCGGAAGCGCTCCATTACTTTGCCGGCGCTCGTAATCGGAGTGCCCTCTTCATCCAGCCAGCCCATATCGCGGAACCCGGTCGTCTGCGCTACCAGCGTGTCCCCTTCCCACTTGCCGGTTGAGTAGCCGTACCACCAGGGTTCGGGGTCATTGCTGGGAAGCGGCCGTCCGTCCGTGAAGATCTGCCGCAATCCGTTGTTCGCCTCGTACATGATAAGAACCACGTCCGGAGTCTGGATGATCTTACGCGGCTGCGGGTGACTGTGAAGCTGTACGGGATGCAGTGGCAGGCAGTACGCGTCGGGATGATCTTTGCTGTTCTCTGCCAGACGTTTTTTGCGAAGCTCGGCGGCCCACGGCTGAAATGGCACGCCACCCGGTAGCATCGATGGCAGATTTTGGAAAGGCCTCGGCCCCGGCGCGGGTGGATTCCCAAACCCGCCCGTTCCGGCATCAGCCCGCGCCCCCGGCGGCATTCCCCGATCCCAGACACCTGACAGATCGGGCCGTCCGTCGGGCGTTTTCGGCGCAGGCGCCTCGAGATTCACCTGCCCATCCGGCGTCCTCGGCGCGCGCGCGATCGGGTGCGAGGGCCACTGCGCCAACATAACCGTAGGCAAAACCGCCACACCGATCGCGATCTTGCGTAAGAACTGAATCATTCTCTTGGATAGTATCAAAGCCTGGAAAGACCATATAGCGTTGAGCTTGCCGATAATTGTGTATTTATTTACTCGCTCGCGGCCGCAGGCTATCTGGTGGCAGGGGGCGTGCTGCATGTTCGCTCCGACAATGTCAAGAATACTTCCTGGCAAAGCATTTCCCCAGGGCGCCACGTGGGACGGCACAGGAGTCAATTTTGCGCTTTTTTCCGAAAAGGCGACGAGCGTCGAGTTGTGTCTATTCGAGGATGGAGAATCGGAGGCATCCGAAGTCGTTCCGATTCGCGAGACCACCGGGTATGTGTGGCATTGCTACATACCCGGTCTGAAGCCTGGCCAACTCTATGGGTACCGCGTTCACGGACCGTACGATCCGGAACACGGCGACCGCTTCAATCCCAAAAAGCTGCTGATCGATCCTTACGCGCAGGCAATTCACGGCGCCGTCGATTGGAAGGCGCCCGTATTTGGATACAAGCTGGGCGATCCTGCCGCCGACCTTTCGTGCGACGATGCCGACGACGCCTGGGGCGTTCCCAAAAGCGCGGTAGTTCTGTCGCACTTCGATTGGGAGAATGACCGCCCGCCCCTCACACCGGTCCACGATTCAGTCATCTATGAATTACACGTGAAAGGCTTCACTGCGCTGAATCCGGACATCCCCGAGGAGATGCGCGGCACCTACGCAGGCGTGGCGCACCCGGTGGCTGTTGATTACTTGAAGAAGTTGGGCATTACTGCCGTGGAATTGATGCCCGTTCACGAGTTCCTGGACGACAAGCACCTGGTCGATCGCGGCCTCCGCAACTACTGGGGCTACAATACGATCAATTTCTTCGCGCCCGCCGCACGCTACTGTTCATCGGGCGATCGCGGCGAGCAAATCGGCGAGTTCAAAGCTATGGTGAAAGCGCTTCACCGCGCCGGCATCGAGGTAATCCTCGACGTCGTCTACAACCACACTGCGGAAGGAAACCAGATGGGGCCGACCCTCAGCTTCCGCGGCATCGATAACGCAACATACTATCGCCTGATTCCCGACAAGCCGCGCTTCTACATGGATTACACCGGCACCGGTAACACGCTCAACGTGCGCCATCCGCAAGTTCTCAAGCTGATCATGGATAGCCTCCGCTACTGGGTTCAAGAGATGCACGTCGACGGATTCCGCTTCGATCTCGCGGCCACACTCGCCCGGGAACTGCACGCGGTCGACCGGCTCTCCGCGTTCTTTGACATCATCAACCAAGATCCGGTGATTTCCCAGGTCAAGCTGATCGCGGAACCCTGGGACGTCGGCGAAGGCGGGTACCAGGTCGGCCGGTTCCCATCGATCTGGGCCGAGTGGAACGGCCGCTATCGGGACGTCGCCCGGCGGTATTGGAAGGGCGATGATGGACAACTCGCCGAACTCGGGTACCGCCTGACGGGATCGAGCGACTTATACCAGGGTGATGGACGCCATCCTACGGCCAGCATCAATTTCATCACGGCCCACGACGGGTTCACCCTCAATGACCTGGTGAGTTACAACAGCAAGCACAATGAAGCGAACGGCGAGGAAAACCGCGACGGCACCAATGACAATTATTCCTGGAATTGCGGCGTCGAAGGTGAAACCGACGACCCGGAGATTATCGAACTGCGCGAGCGCCAGAAGCGCAATCTTCTGCTGACACTGATGTGCTCGCAGGGCGTGCCGATGATCTGCGGAGGCGACGAAATCGGCCGCACACAGCGCGGCAACAACAACGCCTATGCGCAGGACAACGAGATCAGCTGGTTTCACTGGGATCCGACGGATCGCGATAAATCCCTGTTCGAGTTCACCCGCAAATTGGTGGACCTGCGCCGGCAGCATCCCAACCTGCACCGCCGCAAGTTCTTTCAGGATCGGAGCATTAATCCCGGCGCGGGCGACCGCGAGGTCGATGGGCAACGTCTCCACGATATCCGGTGGATGCGGCCGGATGGCGGCGAAATGACTCCCGAGGAGTGGAACGCAGGCTGGGTACGGTGCATTGGGCTCGAATTGAACGGCCGCACACTCGATGACATGAACGCCGTTGGTGAACCCATTCTCGATCGAACATATTTGATCCTGTTGAATCCGCACCACGAAGCCATCAAGTTCTATATGCCCCGTAACGGAGGTGTGGCCTGGCAGGTGCTGTTGGATTCGGCCGCTCCCGAGAAGTCCGAAAAACCGGTTATTGCGCCTGGGGCTCCCTACGAACTGATCCCAAGAAGCGCCGCCGTCCTCCAGGAACTCACGGACTGAGGCGGAGGGATGCGGTCAGGCGACGCCTCGGGTGTTAGCTGAACGGCTCTTATGGCGTTGGCGCGACAGGCGCTGCGCTGTTTCCTGTCTGCCATCCGTTTTCATATCCGTAGAAGGTAGTCCCCAATTGTTCGCTTCAGTTCGCCCCAATATCTGGTCTCGCAACTCTCGCTGAAAAACGAGTGCGACCAGAAACGGAGTCACCACCGGACCTACACTAGCCTCAAGATACAGGCTGAAATCAAAGAACCACTTTGTCATAGCGTCCGGCGTTGGGACTGATTGCGCTTGAACCGCCGAGACGTAGGTTCTTAGAAACGCGAGAAGCAGGACAAGTTCCAACAGCGCCGTCACGCCACTACCCAGGACGAGACGCCGCAACCAAGTGCGGTTCTGCCGCGCAGCCAACAAGAGCGCCCAACAGACTGGCAGGCCAAACGTGAAGACAAGCGGGCCGGAGCGCGCAATTTCGAACTCGATGGAGTTGATCCGGGAACTTCCAGGCCGGCCCTGATTCGCGCGCACGCCGTCCACCGGAATGCAAATATTCCAGTCTCCCGAAGGAGTTTCGGAGATGAAGTCACAAGATGCGCGGCCGAACGCCACGCTGCCGGCGAAGTCGCCGATTTGCCTGAAGCTAAACAGCAGTGGCTTGAGAAGAACCGCCCACCAGACCGCCGAGAGCAACACGAGGGCGGCCGACGCCCTTAGCAGGAAACGCGCGGGAACTCTACCGGCTGGCATTGGCCGCATTTCCGGCACGGCAAACCCTGTTCGCCCATACCCAAAAGACGACCATGGTGTCCAAGAGAAGCAGGCTCTCCCAGAAATACCCGTGCGCAAAATCGAACCAGAACAGGCTGTACTGCCCGATGTAGAACAAGCTGATGAAGCGCACGATATTGAGGCTTTGGATGATGAGACTGCCCCCGAGGAACCCCAGGGCCCTCAGTTTCCAGGAGGCTGGAAAAGCCAGCATCGCCGAAATGAGCAGAATGGTCACGTTTGCGCCATTGCAGCCGTCCTTCATCTCGACCCCGAAACTTCCGGTCGGAGCGCGCAGCACGGGCCCTTCGACCAACGCATGCCCGCCGCATCGCACGATGAGTGCATGCGAAATCTTCACCAGAGCCTGCGAAAACCCGGCGTCTGCCGATTGCACCGGCGGCGTAAAAAGCAGTCCAAATCCGGCCAGGATACAGCCGGCGAAGAGGATCACAAACCGCGTGGGCCGCCAGGATCGCGATGGCCCACTAGTCGGTCCACCCGTTCTCGGTTGATGTGGCATCGGCGGGGAAGGGCGCGTCACCTAGGCCATCCGGCGCCGCAACAGATAGAACCCGGAGCACCCCAACATCAATCCAACCATTGCCAGGCCCCATTCGGACAAAGTCGGCACGGCTGTCGGCGCCGCGTTCACAAGGAATTGAACATTGTCGATGCCGATGTTCTCGTGGCCTGAATTATTTGCTGCGTTGATGATCGCAAATCGCACCGTCGTCCCGGCCCTCGACGAGATATTGAAACTGGCCGATGCCTGGCTGTGCAGCGTCACGTCTGTAGCTTGGGTGTAATTGACTTTGCCACTGACGCCGCCAACAACGGCCGAATCACCAAATGCTGGGACTGTTGCGGTTGAGTAGATCCCGACGACGGCCGCGTTGTTGGTGTTGTTATTGTTGAGTGCATTCTTGACACCGATATCGAAGCTGAAACTTGCAGTGGTGGCATTCGCCGGAATCGCGACATCCTGATAAAGCACACAGCTCACGATCAGGCCGGCACCCGCTGTCTGGGAAACGCTACCGAGAGCGAGCTGAGTGCCATCGGTGGCCGGAAACCCCGCCACGCTCGTCAGCGTCTCCGTCCCCGGTGCCACCGCTCCGTTGTAGCCACAGGTACCGGTGGCACCCCCGCCGAGATTGGTAGCCGTCGTCCAGCCGGTCAGTCCGGATTCAAACGATCCATTAGTCAGAACTTCCGTTTGCGCGGAGGCCGGCGCCACGCAAAAGCAAAGGAAGAATAACACCCCACCGGCGACCCATGAAGGTCTCATCCAGCGAAAGCCTCCAACGGCCCAAATTGTAACAATCATCTTATCGAGTGTCAATTGTATTCGATAATAAAACCAGCCCAAACCGATTGAATACATTCTGGCTCCATCGCTAACCGAGCTGCAATCCGGCCCGTGGCCTTATGTCCCCAGAACTGGCGTTCCCTCGGAGGCTAATTGATTTCTAGTTGGAATGCGCCGATCAATTCTTAAAGAGAAGAACCTTGCCGGCGCAGTGGGATTTAACAGGCACCTGGCCACACGAAGTGCCGCCAGAGCCGTCATAATATCGGATACAGCGGAAATCTCCAGTGACACAGCCGAGGCACACCCCTGTCCAGCACTCGGCGATCCGGCGGCAACTCGAAAAGATCACCGGCCACGGTCTCTTCGCCCGCTCGGAGCGCATGGCTCGATTTCTGCGCCTTGCGGTCGACCGCACGCTCGCCGGCAAAGCCGATGAATTGAAGGAATACCTCGTCGGCGTCGAGGTTTTTGACCGGCCCCACACCTACGATCCGCGCGTGGATCCGATCGTCCGCGTCGAGGCGCGGCGCCTTCGCTCCAAGCTGAAAACCTACTACGAAACCGACGGACGCAACGACGGGGTCCTGATCGAGTTTGCCACCGGCACCTATGTTCCGCGGATCCGCTTTCGTGACGATCCAACGCCAGAGCCCCAACCGTCCGCCAGCACTGTCGCGGTGTTGCCATTTGCGAACCTCAGTCAAAACTCGGAGAACGACTATTTCAGCGACGGATTGACCGAGGAGCTGATTCACGCTCTCACTAAGTTCAGCGGAATGCGGGTAGTGGCTTGGAACTCGGCAGCGCGCATGCGCGGCATCGGTGAGGACGTCGGTGAAGTACGGCGCCAACTGCATGTCGCTAATGTGCTTACCGGAAGCGTGCGCATCGCCGGACAGAGCCTGCGCGTTCGCGCCCAATTGATCGACACGGCGAGCGGTGTGTACTTGTGGTCGGAAACGTTCGACCGGCAGATGCAGGACGTCTTCGCCATCCAGGAAGAGATTGCGCGCGCCATCGTCCGCACCTTGCGGGTGCAGATGGGAACCGGCCCCGGCACGGAGGGCGCGACCGGTCCCCGCGGCCGGGCGAATGTCCGCTCTTTCGACCTCTATCTAAAGGGCCGTTATTATCTGCACCGGCGCACGCCTGCCGAGCTGCGCCAGTCCCTGCAATATTTTGAAGCGGCGGTCGCCGCCGATCCCTCGTCTGCCTTGGCGTACGCGGGCCTTGCCGACGGCTACTGCCTGAACGTGGATTACGGCCTGCTGCATCCGGCTCAGGGTGTCCCTAAGGTGAAAGCCGCGGCCACCCGGGCGATTGAAATCGATCCGGGGCTCGCGGAACCGTATCCCGCTCTGGCCGTGATTCGCGCCCATTGGGATCGCGAGTGGGCAGATGCCGAACGCCTCTACCGGAAAGCCATTGCCTTGAACCCCGGATACGCGACGTGCCATCACTGGCTGGCGACAGACTATCTGGCGGCCGTCGGACGTTTGGAGGAGGCGCGTGAGGAGATCGACATCGCCCTTGAACTCGACCCACTCTCCAGCATTATTTACGAGGGCCGCGCGTCTTTCAGTACACTCGAGCGCCAGTATGACGAGGCCGTCGGCGCCTTCCGCGAGCTTATGGAACTGGATCCCTCGTTCTATAAGGCGTACACCGGCATGGGACGAGCTTACTCGCAGCAGCGCAAGTACGCGGACGCGCGGGCGATGCTCGAAAAAGGCCGTTCGCTTGCGGGTGACGTCCCCAACATTCTGGCGGCGCTGGGCCAGGTCTGCGCGCTTGCCGGAGACACCAAAACCGCGCGCGGCTTCCTGGCTCAGCTCACGGCGATGGCTCTTGAAGTCTACGTGCCCTCCACGAGTTTTGCCATTATTCATCTCGGACTGGGCGAAATCGCCCGCGCGCTCGATTGGATCGAGAAAGGCTGTGCTCAGCGTGAATTGGCAATGGCTATGCTGAAGGTTCACCCGGTATACGATCCGCTGCGGGGCGAGCCGCGATTCCAGGCGGTCCTGCAGCAGATGAAATTCCCCAATTCCTGACAACTTGGGGCGGCCGCCGTCGATACCATGCTGCCGTTATAGCCCCGGCGGGTGAATCAGAGGGATGGCTTCGCGGCGCCTCCGGCCTCGACCTCATCGCCCGGCTTGCGCAAAACACCAGCGTGCTTACTTCTGCTTCGGCAGCAATTTCAAATTCGCCGGCAGCGTGAAGAGATTGTCCGTCAGGTTCTTGTTGATCTCGACCGAGTCTGAAAAGATCTCGTAATTCTTCTCTCCGTTACGGTCGCGGCGCATGTCGAACGGCCACTTCACGCCTCCCCCGACATCCCGGTACTTCGAAAAGACCATCACCTCTTCATCCAGATCCTTGAATTCCGCGTTGCGCCGCTTGAAAACCTGGCGGATCGGCAGCTTGGTCATCTGGTTGAAATAGACCGTCACCGCGCGGTTATCCGCATCCGCGATATCGACGATCTCTACCGGCTCGTTCATATAGACATCGGCGCCTTGCGAGTAAAACGTCATCCCGGGTTCGTTGAGGCGCTGGCGGAGGATATAGAAGATATTGCGGAGCGTGCTGTCCTGGTAATTCGCATACCGCTCATCGGTCAGCGGGCGCGCGCCGCGAAACGTGAGTTCCCACGCGCCATTCTCGTTAAACAGCACGGCGCTATATTCATCCTTGCCGAACGCCTGGCGCTCCCGCACAGAAAGCTTTCCCGGAACCGGAGCCAGATATCGCGTATAAATCTTGGCGATCGAAAGCCCAGACAGTTCTTGCCGGTAAAACGAGTACGCGCGCCCGGCTTCCACCCGATCCTCCATCCGCAGATACGCGTCGCCGCCCATCGCCTCCAAAGCCTCGTGGACCACGCGTTTTCCGCGCTCGGCGGGCGTTTCCGCGCCGCGCGCAAAGACCGCGGCGCACAATAGCGCCATCAAGCCACCCTTGAAATTCATGGCTGCTTGCCTCCCGGCTCCGGAATCGTCAGGTCGAGAGTCTTCACCGGTCCTAATGCCGTCAGAGGCTGCCCGAACTCCTTCGGATTCCCAGCCGCCACCACCGCGAAATCGTCGGGGTGCAGGTGTTGCTTGGCCACCCGAAGCACGTCGGCTTTGGTGACGGCGGCCAGCGCCTTCTGGTACTGCTGGATGAAATCCTTCGGATAACCGAAGTATTCGTAGGTCAGCAGGCGGCCGAGAGTCTTGGCCCGGGTGTCGAATGCAAACACCAGGCTGTTGAGTGCCGTCTGCTTCGCGGTGGCCAACTCGTCATTACTCACTTCCGCCGTCCGCATTCTCTCCACTTCTTCGCGCACCGCTTTCAGAGTCTCCACCGTCGACATCGATTTGGTGCTGCCCGAGATCTCGAAAAGCCCGGGATGATCGTAGTTGGCTCCCCAATTCGCGCCAATCTCGTAGGCATCGCCCATGCGGCTGCGCACGCGCCGGAACAGCCGGCTCTCGAACCCCCCGCCCAAAATATCCGACATCACCTCCAACGCCGGGTAGTCTTTGTCGCGCAGTTCACCTCCCAGGTGCCCCATGGCAAAGAAGGTTTGCGCCACATCGGTTTTCACCGCCAGATAGATACCCGGAGTGGCTTTTTCGCGGACCTTGGGGAACGGCGGAACCGGCTGCTGCTGCACCGTCCAGCCGGCAAACGCCTTCTCGATCTTGGCCTGCATTTCCGCTGTATTGAAATCACCCCACACGGCCAGCAAAACGTTGGAAGGGAAAAAGTAGCGCCGGTAGAAATCGATCAGGTCCTGACGGTTGACGCGGTCGACCGTCGCATATTCCACGTCCCAGCCGTACGGAGTGTCTTTCCCATATACGAGGTTGGTGAATTCGCGTTGCGAAACGCCGTGCGCGTCGTCGTTGCGCCGGGCGATCCCGCTACGGAGCTGCGTCTTCGCCAGATCGAGCCGCGCCTGCCGGAACTCCGGCGCAGTCAGCACGTCGTGAAAAATTCCCAGCACCTCATCCGTGTTTTCTTTTAGCGCGCTGAACGAGACCGTGCCGCTCGTCTCGCCGATCTGCGCTTCCACGCTCGCTGCGACATTCTCGAGCTCCTGATCCAACTGGTCGCCGGTTTTTGTTTGCGTGCCCCCGGTGCGCATCACCGTCCCGGTCAATGTCGCGAGTCCGATTTTATCGGGTGGATCGAACAGGTTGCCCGTGCGAATGCGCGCGGCGGCATTCACGATCGGCAGTTCATGATCCTCGAGCAGAAAGAGTTTCATTCCGTTCGGCAGTGTGACTGTCGTGACATCCGGAATCCGGATCGGCCCCAGCGGGGGGAATTTGAGATCTTTCACCAACGGAATATGCGGCGCCGGCGCTCCAGCCGCACGGGTCTGCGGCACGGCGGGCGAGCTCTGCGCAAACAGGAGCGGTGCCGCCGATATCGCGGCCAAGGCCATCAGCTTCGGTGCCACGCTCATCGGGGGCCTCCTCGGGAATCGCCGCCCCCGGGGGGCCCGCCGCTATTCACCGTGTATGCCACGGTTCGCGAGGGCGTCACAAAATATTGCCTCGCGACCCGCTGCACGTCCTCGGCTGTCACTTTATCCAGATCATCCAGCGAGGTGAACAGCTTGCGCCAATCGCCGTACGCCGCATAATAGGCGGTCAGCAGCGAAGCCAGTCCGGGATTGCTATCCAGCCGCCGAATCACGCCCGCCCGCGCTTTCGTCTTCACGCGGGCCAGCGTCTCGGCATCCACCTTCTGCGCTTCAAAGCGAGTCAGCAGCTCGTCCAGCGCCTTCTGATTCTCCTCGATCGTATGGCCAAGCGCGGGCGCAATGAAAAAAAGGAAGAGATTGGGATACCGGCTATCGGGATAACTGTCGCCGGTTTCCGCTTCGAGAGCGACCCGTTTGTCGCGCACCAGGTCCTGATACAGCAGGCCCGTGCGGCCGCTGGATAGAATCTCCGAGATGATGTCGAACACCGGATCGTCTTTGTCATACTGGTCCGGCCGCTTGTATCCAATCACCATCAGCGGTTGGGTGGGAGACTCGACGACTGCGGTTTTCGGCCCGGGTTGCGGCGGCTCCTCGGTGTGGACGCGCGGTGGCAGCGGATGCGCCGCCAGCGGACCGAAGTACCGCTCGGCCAGCCGCCGCGCTTCAGCCGGTTGCACGTCGCCGACAATGCCGATCGTGATGTTCGCCGGCACATAATATTTCTCAAAGAATTTGCGCGCGTCACTCAGCCGCAGGTTCACGATGTCACTCGGCCACCCGCTGGGCGGATTGCGATACGGATGCGCTTCAAATGCCGTCGCGCCGAAATCTTCCAGCAGCTTCCCTTGCGGGCTCGATTCCACTCTCATCCGGTTCTCTTCCCGAACCACGTCGCGTTCTTTGTAGAACTCCCGGAAGACCGGTTGCAAGAAGCGTTGCGACTCGAGCAGAAACCATAACTCGATCCGATTCGACGGCAGGCTGTAGAAATATTCGGTGG
>Ga0070741_10016346_pt1 | contig 12389 bp, 12 predicted proteins | sample Coa_R1_4_FD_66440 | JGI IMG/M metagenome (GOLD analysis project Ga0070741, IMG submission 66440) | Surface soil microbial communities from Centralia Pennsylvania, which are recovering from an underground coalmine fire - Coalmine... | ecosystem: Environmental > Terrestrial > Soil > Unclassified ...
GTCGGAGACCAGCTCGGGCGGCGTCTGCTCCAGCACCGCCCGCACGTTGGCCACGACCGCCATCAACGCTTCGCGCAGCGCCTCGGTGATCTCCCACGAGCTGACGGCGACGCCGCGGGGCAGCCCGCTGACCTGATCGATACCCTTGACCTCGATGGTCGTGTTCTCGGCCAGGGGCACAGCGCTACCGACCTGGAGCTTGATCTCTTCGGCCGTGTGCCGGCCGACCAGCAGGTTGTGGCGCCGCTTCAGGTGCGTGACGATCATCTCGTCCATGCGATTGCCGCCCCGGCGAATGGTGCTGCTCACGACGATGTCGTTGAGCGAGAGCACGGCCGCCTCGCAGGTGCCGCCGCCGAGGTCCACGACCATGTTGCCGCTGGGGCTGGAGATCGGTATGTTGGCGCCGATGGCAGCGGCGAGCGGCGCGGGAATGAGGTGGACCTCCCGCGCGCCGGCCTGGAGGGTCGCGTCGAGGACGGCGCGGCTCTCGACGTTGGTGACGCCGGCGGGGATGCAGACCATCACCGTGGGCCGCGAGAGGCTCCAGCGGCCGCAGACGCCGCGGAGCACGTGGCGCAGCAGCGCCGTCGTCACGCCGTAGTCGGCGATCACCCCGTCTCGGATCGGACGCGTGATCAGGATGCGCGCCGGGGCGCGCTCCTCCATCTCGCGGGCCTCGCGCCCGATGGCCACCACGCGGTCATCGGTAGCGGAATGGGCGACGACGGTGGGCTCGGTGAGGACCACGCCGCGACCGCGCAGGTAGACGCGCAGGTTGGACGTCCCGAGATCGATCCCGACCTGTTTGGAGAACACGACGTCGTCTCAGCCAGCCATCAAGACGACTCAGATCGTCAGGCAGCGGCTGGCGGGACGTCCCCGGCCGGCGTGACGGGCGCAGCGGGCCATGCTGCCGCTCCTACTGTCCACGGACAGGCCCGCGCGACCAGGCCGAGCCGCCGACCAGCTCGTCGGCAGCCTCGACCGAGTTGAGGCGGCGGACCCGCGCGCCGAGACGCGCCAGCATGCCGACCAGGTCCTCGTAGCCGCGGTCGAGGTGGTAGGCGTGGATGATCACCGTCTTCCCCTCGGCCGCCAGGGCCGCGAGCAGGATCGCGGCGCCGGAGCGGATGTCGCGCGCGTAGACCAGGGGCACGCCCTGGAGGCGAGCGGGGCCCAACACCCGCGCCCGCTGGCCGCTAGCGTCCACCTCGATCATGGCGCCCATTCGCCGCAGCTCGGCCGCGTACTCCAGGCGGTTCTCGAAGACGCGCTCGTGTACGATGCTGGTCCCGTGGGCCTGGGTGAGCAGCGCGGCGAACGCCGCCTGGAGGTCAGTGGGGAAGCCCGGGTGGTGGATGGCCTGGATGTCGACCGGCTCCAAGCGCGGCCCGGCGGTGGCCCGCACCCAGTCAGGCCCCTCCTCGATAGCCACGCCGGCCTCGGACAGCTTGTAGGTGACCGGCTCGAGGTCCTCGGGTCGCACGTCGTCCACGCGCACCGTGCCGCCCGAGATAGCCCCGGCGATGAGGAACGTTCCGGCAGCGAGGCGGTCGGGAAGCACGCGGTAGTGGGCGCCGTGCAGCTCGGGGACGCCTTCGACGACGAGCGTGCTGCTCCCGATACCGCTGATCTGCGCCCCCATCGCGATCAGGAAGCGGGCCAGATCGGCGACCTCGGGCTCCATCGAGGCGTGGCGGATGATCGTGGTGCCCTCGGCGCAGCACGCCGCCATGAGCAGGTTCTCGGTCCCGGTGTGGCTGGGGTAGTCCAGGTAGAGGCGCGCGCCGTGGAGGCGCGCTGCCTCGGCGACGTAGAACTCGTCCTGCAGGGTGACCCGGGCGCCCATGGCCTGGAAGCCGCGGACGTCGACGTTCACGGGTCGCATGCCGATGGCGCAGCCGCCGGGGTGCGGCGCGCGCGCCCTACCCAGCCGGGCCAGCAGCGGCCCGACGACGAGGAACGACGCGCGCATGAGGGTCCCGAGCGCTGCCGGCACCTCGGCGGCGACGAGGTCCTCCGCACACATGGTCACGCTGTGGCGATCGCGCCGCTCCACCCGCGCGCCCAGCGAGCGCAGCACGGCGAACATCGAGTGGAGGTCCTCGATATCGGGCAGGTTGCTGATGGTACAGGGCTCTCGGGTCAGCAAGCAGGCGGCCAGGATCGGCAGCGCGGCGTTCTTGGCCCCGCCGATCGGCACCACGCCGCGCAGCGGGTGGCCGCCTTCGACGACGATGGTGCCTCCCTCGAGCAGATGGCCGGACGGGCGCGGAGGGACCGTGCCGAGGGTCGCGTTCACGGCATCCCCCGGCGCTGGCGCCGGCGCACGACCTGTAGTCGCGCGAGCGAGCGCCGCAGCGCCAGGCGCGCCGCCTCGACCTGGGCCGCGTCACCGCGCGCCGCCTCCTTCAGAGCGGCCTCAGCACGGGCGCGCGCCTCCTCGGCGCGCTGCTCCTCGATCTCGTCGGCGCGCTCGGCCGCGTCGGCGAGCACCAGCACGCGGTCGCGGAAGACCTGGATGAACCCGCCAGTGACCGCCATGAGCGTCTCCTGGCCGTCCTTGCGCAGACGGAGCGTGCCGGGCTGCAGCGTCGAAAGCAGGGGAGCGTGGCGGGGCAAGATACCCAGCTCGCCCTCGCCGCCCGGGGCCACGACCATGTCCACGTCGTCGGCGAACACCTCCCGCTCGGCGGTGACTATTTCCAGCCTCAGCTTGGCCATACTTGCTCCATCTCCGTCCTACCGAGGGCGCTTGGCGGGCAGCGCCGGGGTCGCGGGGGGCGCCACACAGCGCCGCGCAGTTGTCGTCACTCTGTGGCGACAGCAAGACGTGAGCCTGCTGCCGGACCACCCCAGTATAAGCGTTCGTCCGGCCGATCGGGTAGGCGATCCGGCGAGCCGCGGCCCACCGGGGAGCGGTGGATCGCTACCACGGTGGCTCGACGACCCACTCGCCGCGCCTGCGCTTCCAGACCCGGTTGCAGCAGGTCCCTTCCTGCCACGACTGGCAGCGCGACGTGGCCCCACCCTCGGCAAGCTCGCAGTAGCGCTCCTCGAAACGCACCAGTACGTCCGCCTTCAGCTCGATCCCGGCTAGCTTGTCGCGGGCGTCGAGCGGCAGCACGATGATGTCGGCGCCCGGCTTGCGCACCTGCCACACGCGCAGCCCATCGGCCGTTTCCGCCGGCGCCGCGCTGTAGATGCTGCCCGCGCGGTATTCGAGGGGCCCGGTAGGCAGGTTCCGTTCCGAGCGTGCCGTAACGAACGCCGCCACTGCCGATTCCTGGAGATCCGCCAGCGTTCGCTCGGTGCCTGGGCCGCCCCCCGGACCGCAGGCGAGCGCAAGTGCCATCCAGAGCGGCCAGAGCCGGCGCACCGCTACGCTCCCGGGCCAGCGCATCAAGTGTTGCAGGGCATGTCGGCTCCCGCCCCCCGCGGGTCACCGCCCACGAACTGCCCGTCGTACGGCGAGAGCCCGTCGTGGATTATACTGAAGCTACTCCAAGCGGCCGTCCTTGCGAAGCGAGGCGGCGGGTCGGCCTGGCACGCATCGTGTACTGGGATGCTGGCCGCGGAGCGCGGCGCCCATGGGGGAGGTTGCACCGTCGTGGCCACCGACTACGATGAGCTGAGCATCCCGGAGCTGGCGCGGCGCCTGGCAGAGACGACGCGTCTGCTCGTCCAGAAGCAGGTCGAGCTAGCCAAGCAAGAAGCCCGAGCAGATCTCCAGATCACCGTCCGCGGCATCATCTTCCTCGTCGTGGGCGCCGCGCTACTGCTCTTCGCCGTCGTCTGCCTGCTGATCGCGCTGACGGCAGCCACCGCGCTGCTCCTGGCGAGCCTCTTCGGGGGCAACCCGCTCTGGCTAGCGGGCATCATCTGGCTGGTCCTGTTCGCCGCGGCCGGCGGCATCTGTCTGTGGCTCGGCAAGCAACGGATTCGTACCCGGCCACTGAGTCTCACGCGGGCCGCGTTGCAGGAGAATGTGGAGTGGGCGAAACACCGGCTGACACCGCCCGAGAGATAGCCGCGCTCCGTGCCGAGGCCGATCGGCTGCTAGGCGTGCTCGACGTGCGGGTCCAGCGCAGCCTGGAGGCGCCGAAGCGGCTGGCCGCCCACCCGGCCCTCGCGCCTATCCTCGGTGCCGTCGCGGTGTTGACCGTTCTCCTGCTCTGGTACCGGTCCTGGCGTCGGGCGGTGCGGAAGCGGCGACTGGCGGCCGAGCGGCGCCAGGCCGAACTCGTGGCCGAGCGGCTGGGCCTGCCGCGCGAAGCGCTCGTCCCGCGCGAAGCCCGTCCACCGGTCGAGCCGGCGGCCGAGGAGCCTGGCCTGGTGCAGCGGACGCTGGCGGCGGTTGTTGCCAGCGCCGTGCTGGCGGGAGTGGACTTGCTCGCCCGTCGTCTGAGCGAGCTGCAGTCGAGCAGGATTCACCGCGCCCCGCCGGAGGCGCCGCGTCCCGCGCTCGCGCCGCCGCCTCAGCCGGAACCGCCGCCCGCGATCGCCAAGCCGGAGGGCGCGAAAGTCTAGCCACCCCGCCCCTCGCGGCCGTCTCGAGCCAGGCATCCACCTGGTGGGCACCTGGCGTCGGTGGACCGGGTGGGTCGCGCGATCGCGCCGCGAGCAGGAGACGACAGGCAAGGGGGCATGGGCGACGCCATCGAACAGCCCGCGCCGGCCTCCGTCTGGGTGCGGCTAGCGGAGGTGCTGGGGCCCGAGGGCCAGCGGCCCCAGTTGCGCCCTGGCCTGGAACGGCGGGACTTCGTCACGCGGCGGGGCGAGCCCTACGCCGTCTTGAAGAACCCTTCCGCGGGCACCTACCTGCGCGTCGGTCCGAGCGAGCGCTTCCTGCTCGACATGATGGACGGCCAGCACACCCTCCGCGATCTCGTGCTGGCCTATCTCGCCCGCTACGACGCCCTCGCCTTCGGCCGCGTGATCGACCTCGTCGACACGCTCCACGCGCGGTTCTTGCTCGCGGACGATCCGCGGCCAGTCTACCCTTCGCTCGCCGCGCGCCTCGCGCCCGCGCGCCGGAGCTCGGGTCTGCTCGCGACGGCGAAGCGGCTCCTGGGGCTCACCATCGAGCTGAAAGGAATCGACCGCTGGCTGGGCCAGCAGTACCGCTCGTGGGCCTGGGCGCTCTACACGCCGGCCGGCCTGGCGCTCTGCGCCACGGTCGCGGTGCTGGGGTTCGCGCTCTGGCTGGTCGCCGGCCTCCGCGGCGAGCCGTCCCCACTGGCGCTGTTGACCACCCCCTGGATCGTGGCCGCGATGCTCTCGCTGGGCGCGCTGCCGGTCGCGCTGTTCCACGAGCTGGCCCACGCCCTGACCGTGACCCACTACGGCCGCGAAGTGCGCCGCGCCGGCTTGCGGCTCGTCTGGGGTATGCCGACGGTGTACGTGGAAACCCGCGACATCTGGCTGGCGCCGCGCGGTCCGCGGATGGCCGTGGCGGTCGCGGGCTCGGTCTCCAGCTTCGTGATCGGCGGCGCCGCGGCGATCGCGCTCGCCCTGGCGCCCCCGTCGCCGCTCGACCCGTTCCTGGCAGCGGTCGTGTTCGTCGGCTACGTGGTGGGACTGGTCCACCTGATTCCAGCGCTCGAGCTGGACGGCTACCACCTGCTCATGGAATGGCTGGAGATCCCGCTGCTCGGGCCGCGCGCGCTGGCCTTCGTGCGCGGGGACCTCTGGCGCAAGCTGCGCCGGCGGGAGCCGTGGACGCGCGAGGAGCGCGTCCTGCTGCTGTACGGGCTGTTCGCCGCGACGTCTACCGCCGTCGTCGCGCTGTTCGGCGTGCTGCTCTGGTGGCTGCGCGCCTTCCACCTCCTCGACGTCGCCGGGACCACCGAGGGGCCGCTCCAGCTCTGGTTCCTGGCCACGGCGGTGGGCGTTGTCGCGATACTGGTCGTCGTGCTGGCGCGCTTGCTCTGGCTCAGCGGGCGGGCGAGCCGCAGCGGGATCGTCTACCTCGCCCACCTGGCGCGCGAGGGGCGCGTGCAGGCCGCGCTCGCCGTGCTCCAGGAGGTAGACGCGCTGCGCGAGCTGCCGCCTGAGACCTTGCGGGAAGTGGCCACCGCGCTGCAGCCGCGGACCGTGCCCGCCGGCGCGGCTGTCGTGCGGCAGGGGGAGCGCGGCGACGCCTTCTACATCCTCGTCGAGGGCGAGGCCGTGGTTAGCCGCCAGCAGTCGGGTCAGGAGGAGCTGTTGGCTTTCCTGCGGCCGGGCGACTACTTCGGCGAGGCCGCCCTCATTCGGCAGTCGCCGCGCGTCGCCACCGTGCGCGCGCTCACCGACCTCCGCCTCCTGCGGCTGGGCGCGGCCGACTTCTACCGCCTGCTGGCCGGCCACGTGCCCGAGCAGACTCAGGCCGCCATCGCCGAGCGCGACGACCTGGCGGGCTGTAGCCTGCTCAGCCACCTCGGGCCGCGCGAGCTCGAGCTGCTGCGCAGCCACCTCACGGAGGAGCGCTATCCGGCCGGCGCGACCATTCTCCGGCAAGGCGACCGCGGCGACCGCTTCTACATCGTCCGCCGCGGCCGGTGCTCGGTGTTCGTCCGTGACGAGCAGGGTACGGAGCACCTGGTCGACCGGATCGGCCCCGGCAGCTATTTCGGCGAGATCTCGCTGCTCGCCCGCTCCCCACGCACCGCCACGGTGCGAGCGGACGACGACGTGACGGTCTGGACGCTCACCCGGCAGGACTTCGACGACGTCCTGCAGCGCTACCTGGATCTCGGTGGCGCGCTCTCGCTGGCGGCCCGCCAGCGGGCCAGAGTGATCCGGGCCTCCCGCGAGCCGGCGGCTGGCCCACCAGTCGAGGGGCTAGCGGCCGCCAGCACCGAGCGCAGCCGCGATGAGGTCGTGCCCCGCCAGGACGGAGGCCGCCGCGACGGCGAGCAGCGCTAACGAGACGGCGAACAGCGCCCAGCTTCCGGCGGCCAGCGGCTCGAACTCGGGCCGAAAGCGGCGGCGGGCGAAGCCGCGGATCTCCAGCACCTTGCCCACCGTATCGGCCCGGTCGATCGCGTTCAGCGTCAGCGGCACGAAGATCGGCACCAGCCCGCGCAGCTTGCCCAGCAGCCCTTGCTCGACCAGCGCGTGCGCTCGGGCGCGCTGGGCGTCGCCGATGCGGCCGAACTCGGCCAGATAGAGGGGCACGAAGTTCAGCGCCAGCACGATCATCAGGGCGTACTCCAGCGGCAGCCGGGCCACCATCAGCGCCTGGATCAAGTCGGAGTTGTTCGTGGTCATCACGACCACCAGCAGCGGCGTGGCGAAGACGAACATGCGCAGGATGGAGACGATCCCGAGCAGCAGACCCTGCTGACTGAAGGCCAGGCCGAAGCCGCCCAGCCGCAGCATCAGGAGCGGATCGCCGGGGATGGTGAACCCGAAGATCAGGCCGATCGTGATGATCAGCACGCCCAGGCCGCGCAGCCGGCGCAGCGTGTCGCCGAGCACGCCGCCCACGGCCGCCACCAGAGCGATGCTGGCCAGCACTACCAGCAGCGAGCCGATCTCGACGAACACCAGCCCAACCACCAGCGTCGCCAGCACCCAGAACAGCTTCACCCGCGCGTCGACGCGCCCCAGCCGACCGCGGTCTTCGAGGATCACGTCGCCGCCCCGCGCCGCGCGAGCCAGCCGCGCGTCTGCGCGACCATCTGGTCGACGCTGAGGGCCAACGGCAAGCCGAGGTCCGCCACCCGCGCGGCCAGCCGCACGATCTGCGGCGGCGCCAGGCTGCAGGCCGCCAGCAGGTCCGCGTCCGACATCACCGCCGCGGTCGTGCCGTCGCGGACCACCAGGCCATCCCGCAGCACGATCGTCCGCCGCGAGTAGGCCGCGACGTTGATCAGGTCGTGGGTCACGAGGAGGATCGTGATGCCCTCGGCGTTGAGGCGGGCCGCCAGCTCCAGGATGGCCTGGGAGTCGCGGTGATCCTGGCCTGTCGTCGGCTCGTCGAGCAGCAGGATGCGCGGCCGCATCGCCACGATGCTCGCGATGCAGACCTTCTGCTTATCGCCCCGCGCCAGGAAGCGCGGAAAGACGTCGCGCAGGTCCTGGAGCTGGAACTGCGCCAGCGTCGCCTCGAGACGGGCGGCGACCTCGTCCGCTGCCAGGCCCAGGTTGCGCAGGCCGAAGGCGATCTCCTCGGCGACGGTGTTGGCGAACAACTGGTCGTTGGGGTTCTGGAAGATGAAGCCGACCCGCCGCGCCAGCGCCGAGACGCGCGCGCCGCGCGTGTCCACGCCGTCGACCAGCACGCGGCCCTGCGTGGGCTTCAGCAGGCCAACCAGCAGCTTCATCAGGGTGGACTTGCCCGAGCCGTTGTTGCCGATGATCGCGGTCAGCTCGCCCGGCGCGAAGGTCAGGTCCACGTCACGGAGCGCCCAGGCGTCGCGGCGATAGCGGAACGAGACGCCCTCAACCCGCAGCGCCCCGGCCCCTGCCGCCGCGGGAGGCTCGGTGGACGCTACCAGGGCGGGCGCCTCGGTCGCGCGGTCGCCCGTCGTCATGCGCCGCTCGTCGACCCGCTCCCTGCCGCCTCGCGGAGCACCGCCTCGGCCTCCGCCTCGTCCAGCGGCGGCTCGCGCCAAGGCAGCAGGTCCCGGGTGCGGTCGGCGAATTCCGCGACCTGGGGCAGGCGCACGCCCGCCCGGCGAAAGGCGTCCAGCTCGCCGAGCACCGCCCGCGGTGGGCCGTCGAGTACGATGCGCCCTTCGCTGAGCAGGAGCAGGCGCCGCGCGTGGCGCGCCAGCAGCTCCATCTCGTGCGAGACGAGCAGGATCGTCGTACCGCGCTCGGCGTTCAGGCGGTCGCAGAGCGCGAACAGGCGCTGCACGCTGAGCGCGTCGAGCTCGGAAGTGGCCTCGTCCAGTACCAGCATCGCCGGCTCGGCGGTCAGCACCGCGGTGATCGCCACCCGCTGCTTCTGGCCGCCCGACAGGGTCTGCGGCGCGCGCTCGCAAAGGTGCAGCGCGTCCAGCTCGGCCAGCACGGTGTGAGCGCGCGCCCGGGCCTCGCGGCGGCTCGCGCCCTGGCTGAGCGGCGCCAGCAGACACTCCTCCTCGACCGTCGACATCGTGAGCTGGGCGTCGGCGTCCTGGAACACCAGCCCCACGGTGGCCGACAGATCGGCGACGCTCAGCCCGCGCGTGTCCTGCCCGTCGACCCGCACCTCGCCTTCCATCACGCCGCCAGTGTAGTGAGGGATGAGCCCGTTCAGCGTGAGGCAGAGGGTCGACTTCCCGGCGCCGGTGGTGCCCACCAGCCCGACGTACTCGCCGCGCTCGACGACCAGGTCGATCCCGCGGAGCACCCAGTCGCGGCTCGTAGGATAGCGATACCGCACGCCGGCGAGGGCCACCAGCGGAGCGGCAGCCACGCCGCTACCGCCCCGGCGCCGCGCTCTCGGGCAGCGGCAGCATGCCCTGTCGCACGAGGGCCGGCTGCACGGCGCGGTAGAGCAGCGGCAGCAGGATCGCGCTGATGACGTAGGTGGGGATGGCGACCGTGAGGAAGCCGACGATCCACCAGGCCACGTAGCCCTGCCCGACGGCGTAGCCGAAGGCGCTGCGGCTCGCGCCGGCGAAGCCGGCGTTGGGCGTGCCGAATAGGCTGGTCGTCAGCCCGAGCCAGGTGAAGGCCGAGAACAGCGTCCAGGACACCACGACCGTGACGGCGAGGATCCCCAGCATCGCCGGCAGGCTGTACTCGCGGCCGCGGCGATAAGTGGCCTTGGCCAGGGCGGCGGCCAGGAGAAAGCCACCCCCGTGCGCCGGAATGTTCGCCGGCGGGAAGGGGCTGCTCGTGGCCATCATCGTCAGGAGCCCGACCACGAGGCCGACCCCGGCCAGCGCGCCCCAGCCAGTGTACGGGGCGATCAGCAGCGCCATGAGCGTATAGATGCCGATGCTCGGCGCGAACTGAGCGCCACCCATCTGCGTGACCCGCCCTGCCGCGTGAGCCAGGAACACGATCGCCAGCAGGGCCGCGGTCAACGCGATCTGCCGCATGGTCATGTGTCACCCCCGTCGTGTCGCTCGTGGCGGGACTCGCAGCGCCCATTCTAGCACCACGCCCGTCCCGTGCGGCGGGGGACACCCAGCCCGGGAGGTCAGGCGCCGGCGGGCGGACTCTCGCCTTCCACCTCGCGCCCCTCGGCCACCTCACCGTCCTGGACGCGCCCGCGCAGCATCAGCAGCCGCGCGTACTGCCAGGGCGTGAACGGGAAGGGACGCTCGGCCGTGGGCGGCGCCGCGGACTCCTCGGCGTGCGCCGGACTCGAAGCGCTCACCGGCGGAGCGTCGCGGCGCGCTCGCGAGCGGGCCCGGCCGCGGCGTCGACGCCGGCTCGGCGCCCAGCGCTCGGGGGGAAGCTGAAGCCGCAGGCGCGTGCCGCAGCGGCACGCCAGATCATAAGTCTCCTGCCGTGTGCCCTCGCGAGCCGAGGTAGTGACCACCAACTGGTCCTCGGCCAGCAACTCGCCACAGTACGGGCAGTGCAGGTGCAACGACATGTCAGCCTCTCTCCCTAGCCCAACCGCGGTCGGCCGCCGCGGTTCGCCCGAGGCCGCCGGCGCGCAGTTTCTACATTCAAATTATAGAAGGTGGAGCGAGGCGACTGACTAGACCCGATCTCTACTGATTCTTGATTGTAGGGCTGGGCAGCAGCACCGCCGTCGGCGTGATAGTAGCGGTCACGACGGCCGCGCCCGTGGTGATGCTGACGGTGTTGGATTGCGCGACCTCGTTGCCGGTCGGGTCCAGCGCGCGCACGAAGAAGCGATACGAGCGCGACGGCGTGAGGCCGGCGACGATGACGCTGGTCTCGGCAAGCCCGGACTGAGCCGGGAAGAAGGCGGCCACGCCTTGCGAGGCGTACACCGAGTAGGACGTCGCTCCGGCCACCGGCGTCCAGCTCAGCGCGACGGAGTTCGGCGTGGTTGCGCCGACGGCCAGCCCGAACGACAGACCCGAGCGCGGCGGCGCCACGCCCGGAATGCCAGCGGTGGGCGTGCGGAGCGCGCCGCCCACCCCGCTCACTTCGACGACCAGGGAGCGCGCCAGGGCGCCGTCGGGGCCGCTCGCGTACACGGTCAGATAGTGCGTGCCGGGTTGTAGGCCGGCCGGATTCCAGTTGTAGGAGAAGCCGCTGCGGCTAAACCGACCGCGGGCCGCCTCGTCGTTGCCCCCGAGCGCGGCGCCGACGTCCTGGCGCAGCTCGCCGTACGGGACCTCGCCAACCGGCACGCCGCGCGTGGTGATCTCGCCATCCAGGTACAGGTCGATCTTCTCCACGCCCGTCCCGGTGGTGGCGCGGGGGTCGGCGGCCCAGCCCTCCAGTCGAACGGGCCCCATCACGGTGGAGCCTTGCGGCGGCGACTCGATCGTCAGGACCGTCGTCGGCCCGTCGGTCTCCACGCTCCGCGTCAGGCTGGCCCAGCCACAGCGGGTACGGTAGAGCACGACCAGCGTGTGGGTGCCGGCGCCGGCGGTGCTCGCGTCCCAGGACAGGCTGAAGGCCGACCGCGCGAAGCGGACGTCGTTGAACCGCTGCGCCACGTCGACCCGCGAGGCCCCGTACTCGGCGTGACCGATGAACGTGAAGCCGGGCTCCGAGCCGTAGCCGTCGAGGTAGACGTTCACCTCGAATACGCCGGTGCCGGCGGGGCTGGCCAGGTCGACCGCCCAGCCACCCACGGTGACCACGCCGCGCAGGAGCTGGTCCGCTTGTGGGGCCTCCAGCAGCGCCTCCGGCTGGCAGCCCTCTTCGACCGCGGGGGTGGGGGTGCGCGTCGTTGGCTCCTGGGCTGTCACGGCCGCGCGTCCACCGGCCGCCATCAGCAGCGCGGCGCCCACCGCCGCGAGGGTCGCCGCCAGCCGCTCCAACCGCAGCACGCGCCTCGACTGCATCAGTCCCTTTCGCCCCCCCCCCCGCGATTCGCGCCACGGCTCCACTCGCGGTGCGGGCGCCGCACGAGCGGCGCCCGGGCCAGTATAGCAAGTGGCAGATGCCGCCGCAGGGATTCCCGGTGAGCGCCCGGCCGCGTTGACAGCGCGCCCGGGTTGGCCTACATTCCCGAACAGATGCGGGGCCGGACAGGCGCGGGCGCGCGACCGCGGCCAGACGACGGAGGGCGACGATGGCTTACGACCTACTGATCCGAGACGGCCTGATCGTAGACGGCACCGGGCGACCGCCGGTCGCGGGCAACGTGGCGGTGCAGGATGGGCGCATCGTCGCCGTGGGCGAGACGGACGGCTCGGCCCGGCGGGTGATCGACGCCGACGGCCTCGCCGTCTCCCCGGGGTTCATCGACCACCACACCCACATGGATGCGCAGATCTGGTGGGACCCGCTGGCCACTTCCTGCCCGA
>Ga0070741_10016347_pt1 | contig 12389 bp, 10 predicted proteins | sample Coa_R1_4_FD_66440 | JGI IMG/M metagenome (GOLD analysis project Ga0070741, IMG submission 66440) | Surface soil microbial communities from Centralia Pennsylvania, which are recovering from an underground coalmine fire - Coalmine... | ecosystem: Environmental > Terrestrial > Soil > Unclassified ...
TGGTACGCCGACGAGCACGCCGCCTACGGCATCCCGTTCCCACCGCTGCCCGAACGGTTCGACCGCTATGCCGAGCAGGTCGAGATCGTCACCGGGTTGTGGCGCACGCCATCAGGGCAGCGCTACTCCTTCACCGGGCGCCACTACCAGCTCACCGGCTCACCAGCGCTGCCCAAACCGGTGCAGCGGCCGCACCCGCCGCTGATCATCGGTGGCACGGGGGCTCGCCGCACGCCGATGCTGGCCGCGCGGTTCGCCAACGAGTACAACGTCGCGTTCAGCTCGATCGAGACGACGAAAACCCAGTTCGACCGGGTCAGCGCGGCGTGCGCCGAGATCGGTCGCGACCCGGCGGAAGTCCGCCGCTCGGTTGCCCTTGTCGTCGCAGTGGCGCGCAACGAGGGCGAGCTGGCCCGCCGTGCCGAGGTGATTGGCCGGACGGTGGAGGATTTGCGCGCCCACGGTATCGCTGGACTACCGGCCGAGGCTGTCGATCGGGTGGGCACCTGGCGCGAGCGCACCGGGATCGACCGGATCTACCTGCAGCTGCTTGACCTGTCGGATCTGGATCACCTCGAGCTGGTTGCCGCGGAGGTCATGCCCGCGTTGCGCTGACCAGCCAAGCGATCGGTTCGTCCGCTTGATCTGGGCTGGGCCAGCAGGTCAGCTGGCGGCCGTAGCGGCCGGCGACGTCGAAAGGATTGTCGACACGCGCCTGCCAGCCAAGCTCGGCCAGCCATCCAGCCGGGTCGTCGACCCCGGATCGCCATGGTGCCCCGAATCCGGCCATCCGATCGGCGAGGTCGCTCAACGGTCCATGGGACAGGGCCGACGCCCGGGTCACTTCCAGCGCCAGCGTGCTGCCCAACCCGGAAAGCCGCCCCGCCGTGCGTATCAGCGCGTCGTTGTCCTCGGGGCTGAGGTAGGCCAGCAGGCCCTCAGCGAGCCAGGCAGTCTGCTGGCCGGCCGCGAATCCAGCCGCCAGCAAGGCACCGGCCCAGCCAGCCGTCACGTCGGCGGTGACGGTATGGCGCTGGCAGCGTGCCCGGAGTCCTTCGCTCGCGATGACGTCCTCCTTGAGGGCTAGCACGTCAGATCGGTCAAGTTCGTACAGCTGGGTCCCAGTTGGCCAGAGCAGCCGGAATGCGCGGGCGTCCATGCCCGCGGCCAGGATCACCACCTGGCGGCACCCGGCGGCGCACGCCTCCAGCAGGCAATCGTCGAAGTAGCGCGTGCGGACGGCGGCGTAATGGAGGAAGGCACGCGCGGTTTCCTCGTCAACAGGCCCGGAATGGGTAACACCGTGCGCGCCGCCGCGCAACGTTTGCGCCAGCTCGCGCCGAGCCCGCTGGGCAAGCTTTGCCGCGAGTGGGTCGTCGAACAGTCGGTCCGGCCGGTGACTTTCCACTGCCCGTGCCCAGGCCACTCCCAGCGCGGTGAGCCCGGCAGCGCTGAGCCCGTCGCTAGCTGCCATCCAGCACCGCCTTGACGGCGACCGTTGCGCGGTGCACGTCAGCGGTGTCGACGTCGTGGTGGGTCACGGCGCGGACCTGATCGGGCCCCAGCGCGCCCATCCGTACCCCATGCTCGTCCTCCAGCCGCTGGCAGAACGTCGGCGCATCGGCTACCTCGAACACCACGATGTTGGTGTCGACGGTATCGGGGTCGAGGCTGACAGCCGGCAGCCCGGCCAGCCCCTCGGCAAGGATCCGGGCATTGGTGTGATCGTCGGCCAGGCGGTCCACGTGGTGGTCGAGGGCCCACAGGCAGCCGGCCGCGACGATACCGGCCTGGCGCAGCGCCCCGCCCATCATCTGCTTGTATCGCCAAGCTTCCTCGATGAGCTCAGTGGAACCGGCCAGCACGGCGCCCACCGGCGCGCCCAGACCCTTGCTGAAGTCGATCCACGCGGTGTCGAACCCGCGCGCCCACTCCGCAGCCGGCACGCCGGAGGCGACGACCGCGTTGAGCAGCCGTGCCCCGTCCAGGTGGGTGCGCAACCCGTGCCGCGCGGCGACCTCCAGCAGCGCCCGCATGCGATCTAGCGGCCAGATCCGGCCACCGGCCAGGTTGGTGGTCTGCTCCACCGACACCAGGCGCGAGCGCGGTTGGTAGCGATCTGCGGCCGGGAACAGCGCTGCTTCCAGCGCGGTGGCCGTGAACATGCCACCTTCGCCGGCCACCGGGGCGAGCACCGCGCCGGACAGCGCCGACGGCCCCCCACCCTCGGCGACCATCGGGTGCGACGTCGGGTGCAGGTGCACCGCGTCGCCGCCTGGCCGGATGTGCAGCCGGAAACCGATCGCATTGCACATCGTGCCCGACGGCAGGAACACCGCCGCGGGTTTGCCCAGCAGCGCGGCGACGCGCTCGCACAGCGTGTTGACGGTGGGGTCCTCACCCCGCTGCTCATCACCGACCTCGGCGCGCGCCATCGCCTGGCGCATCTTCTCGACCGGCCGGGTCTGCGTATCCGAATACAGATTGATCACGTGTCTCCCGCTCCCCTCCCCCGCAGTCTGGATGCAGACTGCTGTTTTTCGGGCCTCGAAAACAGCAGTCTGCATCCAGACTGCGTTGGGTGGGTCACATGTGACAGTGGCACTGTCATGACAGGGGTACTGTCACGTACGTGCTCACGATTGCCGAGCTGGCTGAGCGGACGGGGATCAGTGTGCGCACCATCCGGTTCTACGCGGGGATGGGACTGATCCCGCCGCCGACGGTGCGCGGCCGGCTGGGCCTGTATGGCGAGCGCCACATCGCTCGCCTCGAGCTGGTCCGCGATCTGCAGGGATTGGGTTTCACGCTGGCCGCGATCGAGGGCTACCTCGCGCGGATCCCGCTGGACCGCTCGCCGGAGGACCTTGCGGTGCACCGGGCCCTGCTTGCCCCGTGGCTGCCCGAGGAGCCCGAGACAGTAGACCGCGTCGAGCTCGAAAAGCGCTCCGGGCGCACTTTGGACGGCGAGGCCCTCGATCAGCTCGCTGCGCTGGGTGTGATCGAGCGCGATGGCCGCGACGAGACCGGCCGGTGGATCCTCACCAGCCCGGACAAGCTGGGTTACGGGCTGAGCCTGCTCGACACCGGGATGGATTTCGACGTCCAGCTGGCCGCCAAGAACCTCATCGAGCGCCACACCAGCGCGCTGGCCACCGAGCTGGTGGCGCTGTTCCACGACACCGTGCTGCGGGAATACCGCGAACGCGGCCGCCCGCCAGAGCTGCGCACGGCGCTGATCGCGCTGCTGGAGCGGCTCAAGCCGATCACCGTCGACGGGGTCGTCACCCACTTCCAACTCGCCGTCAACCGCGCGATCCGGGAATCCGCGGTGCACTCCGAGATCAAGGCAGGAAGCTCGCCATGACTGTGTCCGACCACGAAGCATTCATCTACGAGGCATTGCGCACCCCGCGGGGCAAGGGCAAGCCGACCGGCGCGCTGCACAGCGTCAAGCCGATCTCTCTGGTCACCGGGCTGATCGACGAGCTGCGCAACCGTCACCCCAACCTGGATCCCAAGCGGATCGACGACATCGTCCTCGGGGTGGTAGCCGCCATCGGCGACCAGGGCGGGGACCTGCCACGGGCCGCCGCGCTCACCGCCGGACTGCCGGACACCGTGGCCGGCCTGCAGATCAACCGGTTCTGCGCCTCGGGCCTGGAGGCGGTGAACCTCGGTGCGATGAAGGTCCGCTCCGGCTGGGAGGACCTGGTGCTGACCGGCGGCGTCGAGTCGATGTCCCGGGTACCGATGGGCTCCGACGGCGGCCCGTGGGCCATGGACCCCGAAACGGCTTACGCGACCCGTTTCGTCCCCCAGGGCATCAGCGCCGACCTGATCGCCACCATCGAGGGCTTCACCCGCCACGACGTCGATTCCTATGCCGTGGAATCGCAGCAGCGTGCGGCCAAGGCGTGGAGTAACGGGTACTTCCAGCGCTCGGTGGTGCCGGTGCGCGACCTGTCCGGCACGGTGATCCTGGACCGGGACGAGCACCTGCGGCCGGACACCACCCTGGAGGGCCTCAGCGCACTGAACCCGTCGTTCGAAGACATCGGCGACCAGGCGGGATTCGACGCTGTCGCCTTGCAGCGCTACCACTGGCTGGAGCGCATCGAACATGTGCACCATGCCGGCAACTCCTCGGGCATCGTGGACGGTGCGGCGCTGGTGGTCGTCGGATCCGAGCAGGCCGGGCGGGAGCTCGGGCTGACCCCGCGGGCCCGGATCGTGGCCGGCGCGGTCACCGGTGAGGAGCCGACGATCATGCTGACCGGTCCGGCGCCGGCGACCCGCAAGGCGCTGGCCAAGGCCGGCATGACGATCGACCAGATCGACCTGATCGAGGTCAACGAGGCGTTCGCCGCGGTGGTGCTGCGCTTCATGCGCGAGATGGGCGTGCCGCACGACAAGGTCAATGTCAACGGTGGCGCCATCGCCATGGGCCACCCGCTGGGCGCCACCGGGGCGATGATCCTCGGCACGCTGATCGACGAGCTGGAGCGCCGCGACCTGCGCTACGGGCTGGCCACGCTGTGCGTCGGCGGCGGCATGGGCATCGCGACCATCATCGAGCGGATGTGATCAGTATGACGGACAGTATTCGATGGGATCTCGATGACCAGGGGATCGTCACGCTGACCCTGGACGACCCTGGCAAGTCGGCGAACACGATCAACGATCGCTACGTGACGTCGATGAATCAGACGCTCGACCGGCTGGAAGCCGAGCGAGGCTCGATCACCGGCGTCATCTTCACCTCGGCGAAAAAGACGTTCTTCGCCGGCGCTGACCTCAACATGCTGCGCAACGTCACGCCGGACAATGCCCGCGAGCTGGCCGCCTACATCACGGTGGTGAAAAGCCAGCTGCGGCGGCTGGAGAAGCTGGGCTGCCCGGTCGTCGCCGCGATCAACGGCACCGCGCTGGGTGGTGGCCTGGAACTCGCGCTGGCCTGCCACCACCGCATCGCCTTGGATGCTCCAGGCATCAAGATCGGATTTCCCGAGGTGACCCTGGGAATCCTGCCGGGGCTGGGCGGGGTGACCCGCACGGTGCGGATGCTGGGCTTGATGGTCGCGTTGACGGAGCTGCTCACCAAGGGCCAGCAGCTGCGTCCCGCGCAGGCCGCCCAGCTGGGCATCGTCGAGGTCGCCGCCACCCCGGACGAGATGTTCACCAAGGCCCGCGAGTGGATCGCCGCCCACCCGCGCGCGCAGCAGCCCTGGGATACCCGGGGTTACAAGATCCCCGGCGGCACGCCGTCCACCCCGCAGCTGGCTCAGATGCTGCCCGCGTTCCCCGCCACGCTGCGCAAGCAGCTCAAGGGCGCGCCGATGCCGGCCCCGCACCACATCCTGTGCGCCGCGGTGGAAGGCACCCAGGTGGACTTCGACACCGCGCTGCAGATCGAGACCCGCTACTTCATGGATCTGGTCACCGGCCAGGTCGCCAAGAACATGATCAAGGCGTTCTTCTTCGACCTGCAGCACATCAACAAGGGCGGCAGCCGGCCTGATGGCTATCCCCAGCGCACCTTCCGCAAGGTCGGCGTGCTGGGCGCCGGGATGATGGGCGCGGGCATCGCTTACAGCTGCGCCCGGGCCGGTATGGACGTGGTACTCAAAGACGTGGACATCGCCGCTGCCGAGAAGGGCAAGGCCTACTCGGCCAAGCTGCTGGACAAGGCCGTATCCCGGGGTCGGTCGACGCCAGACCAGCGCGACGAGCTGCTGGGCCGGATCGCCCCGACCGCCGATGTGGGCGACCTCAAGGGCTGTGACCTGGTCATCGAGGCGGTGTTCGAGGACCCGGCGCTGAAGAAGAAGGTCTTCGGCGAGATCCTCGACGTGGTGGAGCCTGACGCGCTGCTGTGCTCCAACACCTCCACGCTGCCGATCACTGACCTCGCCACGGGCGTTGACCGCCCGCAGGACTTCCTCGGCCTGCACTTCTTCTCCCCGGTGGACAAGATGCCGCTGGTGGAGATCGTCCGCGGCGCGCAGACCTCGGAAGCCGCCCTGGCCGCCGCGATCGACGTCGTGCAGCAGATCCGCAAGACCCCGATCGTGGTCAACGACAGCCGTGGCTTTTTCACCAGCCGGGTGATCGGCACCTTCATCAACGAGGCAGTGGCGATGCTCGCCGAGGGCGCGGCCCCTGCGTCGATCGAGCAGGCCAGCTCGCAGGTCGGTTACCCGGCGCCGGTGTTGCAGCTGGTGGACGAGCTGACCCTGACACTGATGCGCAAGATCCGCGAGGAGACCCGGCGCGGTGTCGAGGCGGCTGGCGGCACCTGGACCGCGCATCCCGCCGACGCCATCGTCGATGCCATGGTGCAGGACTATCGCCGTCCCGGACGTGCTGGAGGTGCCGGGTTCTACGACTACGAGGCCGGCCGGCGCACCCGGCTGTGGCCCGGCCTGGTCGAGCACTTCGGCCCGTTCCGCCCTGATGCGATCCCCTTCGACGACATGAAGGAGCGGATGCTGTTCGCCGAAGCTCTGGAGACAGTGAAATGCGTCGATGAGGGCGTGATCACCTCGGTGGCCGACGCCAACATCGGCTCCATCATGGGCATCGGGTTCCCACCGTGGACCGGCGGCGTGCTGCAGTACATCAACGGCTACCCCGGCGGCCTGCCCGGTTTTGTCGCCCGGGCCCGGCAGCTCGCCGGCCGCTACGGCGACCGGTTCACCCCGCCGCCGTCACTCGTCGCCAAAGCCGACGCCGGGGAGACCTTCGAGTAGCTAACTCGGAAGGTCTCCCGCTGGAGCAGGATGTGCTCAGGCGGTGACGTCTCAGCCCAGTGGGTCTGTTTGGGCGGTGATGTCTCAGCCCAGTGGGGTGTGCTCAGGCGGGACCGTCTCATCTGGCGGCGGTGGTCCGGGCGGGGTGCCGTCGCCGAAGGGCCGCCCGCCCAGCGCGTCCCGGCCGTGCGGGTACAGCCAACCGGACAGGTCCGGGCCGGCAGGCACGATGCCGCTGGGGTTGATGTCCCGGTGCACCTGGTAGTAGTGCCGCTTGATGTGGTCGAAGTCGATGGTGTCGCCAAAGCCCGGGGTGGTGAACAGATCCCGGGCGTAGGCCCACAGCACCGGCATCTCGGCCAGCTTGTGCCGGTTGCACTTGAAGTGACCGTGGTAGACGGCGTCGAAGCGCACCAGGGTGGTGAACAGCCGCACGTCTGCTTCGGTGATGGTGTCGCCGACGAGGTAGGGCCGGTGCTCCAGGCGTTCTGACAGCCAGTCCAGCCGATCGAAAAGGCGGTGGTAGGCCTTCTCGTAGGCCTGCTGGGTGCCGGCGAAGCCGCAGCGGTACACCCCGTTGTTGACATCGCGGAACACGATCTCGTTGACCTCGTCGATCTCAGCGCGGCGAGCTTCCGGATACAGGTCGGGAGCCCCGGGGCGGTGATAGGGCCGCCACTGGGTGGACAGGTCCAGGGTGAGCTGCGCGAAATCATTGGTGACGACCTGACCGGTGGGGATGTCCACGATGGCGGGCACCGTGATGCCCCGGTCGTAGCCGGGGACCCGGGCGAAGTAGGCATCCTGGAGGCGTTCGATACCCAGGACAGGGTCGCGCCCGCCCGGATCGAGATCGAACGACCAGCTGCGCTCGTCATGGGTCGGCCCCGCCACCCCCATCGACAGCGCCTTCTCCAGCCCGAGCAGCCGGCGAACGATGATCGCTCGGTTCGCCCACGGGCACGCCCGGCTGACGACCAGGCGGTACCGGCCGGGTTCCACGGGGAAGCCGTCGCGCCCGTCAGCGGTGATGCGGGTGGTGAGGTAACGCTGGTCGCGGGTGTACTCGCCGGTGCGGCTGAGATAGCTGCCGGTAGTTGCGGTGTCAGGCATCGCGACCTCCCATCTACATCCGCTGATGTTGCCCACCATGGGTAATGTCCCAGACGCCGCCGGGGATGGCGAATCGTCGGTGTTGACGCTGGCGACGTGAACCGGCGCGCTGAGCGCGCCTGCGGCCTGGTGGATAGCGTGTCCTGGTGCGCTCCCGTCCGGCCCCCAACACGGCCAGCCGTGATGCAGAGGCGGCCGTGCCTTACCCGATACGGGTGGCGGCGGCGCTGTCGTGGCGCTTGCTGGCGATTTCCGGCATGCTCGTCGTCCTCGGCTACATTGTGATCACCCTTCGGGTGGTGGTGATTCCGGTCGCGGTGGCATTGCTGCTCACCGCGCTGCTGGGCCCGGTGGTGGATTGGTTGACCGAGCATCGGGTGCCTCGCGGGCTGGCCACGCTGGTAGTCCTCGTCGGCGGCCTGGCGCTGATCGGTGGGTTGCTCGTCTTCGTGATCCGCGCGTTCGTCAGCGGGTTGCCCGACCTGCAAGCACAGGTGGTGAACAGCCTCAACACCGTCCGGGTGTGGTTGCAACGTCCTCCTTTCGGCCTGCCGTCGATCAACCTCCAGAATCCGGCCAATTCGCTGAGCCAGTGGTTGCAGGCCAACCGCAATGCGATCACCTCAGGGGCGCTGTCCACGGCGTTCACCGTGGGGCAGTACCTCACCGGTGCTGCCCTGACGCTGTTTACGTTGATCTATTTTCTCTACGGTGGCCGCTCTATCTGGCTTTTTCTGGTTCGTGGGGTGCCCCAGTCGGTGCGCAGCCGGGTGGACCTGGCAGGCTGCCGGGCGTTCGCGTCGTTGGGCGGGTTCATCCGGGCCACCGTGCTGGTCGCGGTGGTGGACGCGATCGGCATCGGGATCGGATTGGTCGTGGTCGGTGCCCCGCTGGTGGTGCCGCTGGCTGCGCTGACGTTCCTGGCCGCATTCATCCCGGTGATCGGCGCGGTGGTCTCCGGTGTGCTCGCGGTGCTGATCGTGCTGGTGGCCAAGGGCCTGGTGCCGGCATTGATCGTGCTCGGCGTGGTGGTCGTCGTGCAGCAGCTCGAGGGTAACGTGTTGCAGCCGCTGCTGATGGGCCGCGCTGTGGAGCTCAGCGGGATAGCGGTCGTGCTGGCCGTCGCGATCGGTTCTGTGCTTGCCGGTATCGCCGGGGCATTGCTGTCCGTGCCGTTGCTCGCCGTGCTCAATGCCGGCATCCGCGCACTGCTCAGCGGCAGGGACGAACCGGATGACGGCAAGACCAGCGGTTCAGCGGTGCCCCTGGCCGATGTCCCCGTCGACCCGGAAACCCGCTGAATCGCAGTCTGGATGCAGACTGCTGTTTTTGGGCCCTCTGCAACAGCAGTCTGCATCCAGACTGCTGTTGCAGAGGAGGTTGGGCGGAGGTGATGGTGGCGCGGGACGCGACGATCCCCGACGTGCTGCCCGGGCCGGGGGACCCGCCACTGCGGGTGCTGTTCTGCGGGATCAACCCGGGGTTGGTCTCGGCCGCTACCGGTCACCACTTCGCCAGGCCCGGCAACCGGTTCTGGCCGGCACTGCACGGCGCTGGTTTCACCCCGCGCCGGTTGCGGCCCGATGAGCAGCATCTGCTGCCCGCACTCGGGTTGGGCATCACCAACATCGTGGCCCGGGCCACCGCACGTGCTGACGAACTGAGCGGCGCCGAGCTGGTGGCCGGTGGCGCGCGGCTGCAGGAACTGGTGTGTACCTGGCGGCCAACGGCGGTGGGCATCGTGGGCATCACTGCTTACCGGGTGGCGTTCGCGTCGCCACGGGCGGTCATCGGTCGGCAGCCTGATTGGGGTCCGGTGCTGGTGTGGGCACTGCCCAATCCAAGTGGGCTCAACGCGCACTGGTCGTTGCCGGCGATGGTGGACGAGTTCGCCCGCTTCAAGCTAGCCGCGGCGGCGGTGCCGGAGGATGCTTGACGGGTGACCGTAACCGAGGTGCAGCGCGCTGAACTGGCCGAGCAGCGCGATGCAATCCGGGCCGAGCTGATGCCGGCCAAGGCCGACCGGCCAGCCACTACCGCGCGCGGTATCCACCACACCGCGCTGATCTCCTCGGACGTGCGCCGGACCGTGGAGTTCTACCAGGGCCTGCTGGGCTTCCCACTGATCGACATGTTCGAGAACCGCGACCTGCCCGGCTCCACGCACTTCTTTTTCGATGTGGGCAACGGCAACACTCTCGCGTTCTTCGATTTGCCCGGGGTGGACGTCGGGCCGTACGCCGAGGTGTTTGGCGGCTTGCATCACCTGGCCATATCGGTGGAACCGCGGCGCTGGCAGGAAATCCGCACCAGAATGGACGCCCAGGGCATCGACTACCTCTTGGAGAGCGGCACTTCTCTCTATTTCCGTGATCCCGACGGAGCGCGAGTCGAATTGATCGCCGACCCCCTCGGCGAGATGTACGGCCGCAGCATCTTCTGACCCATCTGGCGTGTCGCGCCCTCGTGCTTGCTGTGTCGCGCCCTTGTGCTTGCCGTGTCGTGCCCTTGTGCTTGCCGTGTCGCGCCCTAGTGACCGCATACCCGCCCTAGTGACCGCATACCAGGGATGAATGAGCTAGCAGTTGGCGGCGCGCGCTTGGCGCGCTGAGAGCAGCGGATATCAGGTCCCAGGGCCGCGCGGACACGCCGTGGCCTGGAGCTGCGCGGACACGCCGTGGCCTGGAGCCGCACGGATTGCCCGGTGCCTGGAATGATCCGCAGCCATGCCGGCCGCCACGGACATCATGACCCCGTTGTGGCGCGGCGTGGTGGTCTTGAGGATCATCACCGCAGTCTTCGCGGTCGGAGCCATTATCGTGCACCACGGTGGCTTCGACCGCCCCGATCTGGGCTGGGCCGCCCTTGCCGCGATCGTCATATGGACCGTACTGACCTGTCTGGCATACAGCGACGACCGTACCCGCTGCAGCCACGTCATCGTGGCGGACTTGCTGGTGACCTTGGCGTTGACGGCTTGCTCCGCATTCGTACTGTCACCCCAACAACTCACCGAGGTTGCGCAGCGCGCCCCGCTGCTACCTACCATCTGGGCCTGCGGGCCGGTGGTCGCCGCCGGGGTGCACGCTGGACGGCTTGCCGGCGCGCTGTTCGGCGCCATCACGGCCGCCCTGGAAATCTGGCTGCGAGGTGCCTTCACCACCGACCTCGCCTGCGACGCCCTGCTGCTGATCGGGACGGGCTTTGTGCTGGGTATGGCGGCGACCGCGGCCCGCCAGGCTACCGAGCAGCTGCGCCGCGCGGCCCGCGTCGAAGCCGCCACCGCCGAACGGGAACGGTTGGCCCGATCGATCCACGACAGCGTGGTGCAGGTGCTGGCTCGCGTGCGCAGTCGGGGCGGCCAGCTCGATGGGGAGGCCGCCGAGCTGGCGCGGCTGGCTGGGGAGCAGGAATTTGCCCTCCGGTCGCTGTTTTCCGCCCAGCCGCCAGGCGCGGCCGGTGAGCAGGACCTCGCAGACGCGATCCAGCTGCTGGCCAGCCCACGGGTCGAGGTGTCGATCCCGGCCACCCCGGTGCTGCTTCCCGCCAGCGACGTCGACGAGCTGATCGCCGTCGTGCGCGAGGCGCTGTCCAACACAGCCCGGCACGGCGGTCCAGGAGCGAAATCGTGGGTGCTGGTCGAGGATCTTGACACAGAAGTGATGGTCACCGTTCGGGACAACGGCCCAGGGATCAACACCGAGCAGCTTGTCGACGCGGCAAGTGGCGGCCGGATGGGAGTATCGCGGTCGATCCGCGGCCGGGTGGCCGACTTGGGCGGCACCGTCACTTTGGATACCGGTCCGGGACGTGGCACTCAATGGGAGGTGCGGCTCGGCCGAGTCAGGCAGGGCGCGCTGCGGTGATGATCCGGGTGATGGTGGTCGACGACCACCCGATCTGGCGTGCTGGTGTGGCCCGCGACCTCGGCGAGCGGGGTTTTGACGTGGTGGCTACGGCGGTCGATGGCGCAGCAGCATTGCGGATCATCCCGGCCGCCCGTCCGGATGTGGTGCTCATGGACCTGCACTTCGGCTCCGGGGAGCCGGCCGGCCTGTCCAGCCCGTCTGGCGCCGAAACCACCGGGCGGATCATCGATGGCTGGCCGGATACCCGGGTACTGGTGCTGTCCGCTTCCGGCGCGCATGCCGACGTGCTCGCGGCGGTGCAGGCCGGCGCCTCCGGTTACCTGGTCAAATCGGCCTCGGTGGAGGAACTGGTCGACGCCGTGCGCCGCACTGCCGAGGGCGATGCGGTATTCACCCCCGGTCTGGCCGGTCTCGTGCTCGGCGAGTACCGCCGGATGGCCCGGCAACCACGATCCGATGTGCCAACGCTCACTGAGCGGGAGACCGAGGTACTACGCCAGGTGGCCACGGGGCGCACTGCCCGGCAGATCGCCGATGCGCTGGTCATCAGCCACCGGACCGTGGAAAACCACGTGCAGTCCGCGTTGCGCAAACTCCAGCTGCACAATCGCGTGGAACTTGCCCGCTACGCCATCGAGCACGGCCTCGCCGAGTA
>Ga0070741_10016348_pt1 | contig 12388 bp, 8 predicted proteins | sample Coa_R1_4_FD_66440 | JGI IMG/M metagenome (GOLD analysis project Ga0070741, IMG submission 66440) | Surface soil microbial communities from Centralia Pennsylvania, which are recovering from an underground coalmine fire - Coalmine... | ecosystem: Environmental > Terrestrial > Soil > Unclassified ...
GAACTTGGCCAGCACGCTGCCGGAGCTGATGTCGAAGTGCACAATATCCGAACTGCAGTAATCTACGGCCCAGAATGATGTGCCATCCGGATCGAGGCTGACCGAAACCCAGCAGCTTTCACCGCTGACGCTGTATTTGGTGATCACGCTTCCGGAGGCGTCAAAGTGAATGATGTCTTGTTTGTCGGCAACGATAACGCTCGAGTCAGGCAAGATTCGCAGACCCAAGCCGGTAGTCAAGCTCGTCGTGAAAGTGCTCAGTTGCTGCTGGGTGCAGGCGTTGAAGCGAAACACGGAAGTGCCCTGCGATGTGTAGTAGATCGTGCACTGGTCCGGAGCCAGGTCAAGCCAGTCGCTGCCCTCAACCTCGTTCTTGACGGCGTAGCCGGCCTGCAGATTGCCATAGGCGTCGAATTTAAGAATCGCGCGGCTGCATCCGGTCTGTCCTACGTAGGCGTTACCGGATGAATCGAATGTGATGGACTCAGGCTGGCAGTTGTATCCGGCTCCGAAGCTGCCGGCAAGATTTCCGTTGCCGTTGAATTTACTCACCGTGCCTGCGGTGAAGTCCGTAACGTAGAGGGCCGCGAAGCGGTCGAATGCCATGCCCGTCGTCGACCCACCCTGGTTGGTGTTAAGGGTTTTAAGAAAGTTGCCTGTGCGGTCAAACTGCTTCACTTGCCCGTTGCTCACAGCTACGAAAACCGTGGGTACATCGGTCACCCCGATCCCTGCAGATGAAACGTTGGAAGTATTTCCCGCACTGTCGGTCGCATAGGCAGAAGCATTGAAGTTCCCGGCGCGTACGTAGGTGTGCGAAGCGGTCGAGCCGCTTGCGTAGAAGCCATCTCCGAAATCAATGATCGTGCTGTTGATGTCGTTTTCCGGATCGGAGCAGTTCGCGTTCGCCGTTGCTGACAATGGAACGGAGCCGCTGGTTGTGGAAAGGCTAATGGCGCAATGCGGCGGAGCGTTGGTCGCATTCCCCGCGGTGACGGTCTGAGTTGCCGAGCCGGTGCCTCCGGCGGAGTCCGTCGCTGTCAGAACGACCTGAAAATTTCCAGCGGTGGAATAGGTGTGTGTGCCGCCGGTGCCCGAAGTGCTGGTTCCGTCGCCCCAATTTAATACCGTACTCACGATGTCGTTTTCAGGATCGGTACAGTTCCCGTTGGCCGTAACCGTCAGCGGCACGGATCCGCTGGTCGGAGCAACACTGAGCACACAGGTGGGAGGCACATTCTTCGCGGTGGTGACAGTAACGATCTGCGTTGCCGAGCCTTGGTTTCCCACCGAATCCACTGCCGTCACGGTGACGGTGAATGTGCCCGGGCTGCCATAAGTGTGTGTTCCGCTTGTCCCTTGACTGGTACTTCCATCTCCCCAATTGAGCATTGTGCTAACGATGTCGTTATCTGGGTCGGTACAGTTACCAGTCGCGGTCACAGTCAAGGGCGCCGTACCCGAACTCGGGGAGACGCTTAGGGTGCAAGTAGGAGGCGCATTGGCGGAAACGGTGACCTGCGCCGACGCACTGCCTATCATCCCGTTCGCGTCAACAGCCGTTACCGTGACCGTGAAGGTCCCAGTTGTGGTGTATGTGTACTGCACTGTAAAAGCGCTGTAAAACTGTGGAGCAATGGCGGTTGGGAGCGATCCGTCTCCCCAGTCCACGGCTTCGGAAACGATGGCGCTAGTCGCGTCAGTACAGCCGCCTGTGGCTTGAACCGGCAGCGGTGCGGTACCGCTACTTGGCAGCACGGTGAGCTGGCACACAGGCCCGCTCGACTGCGCAACCGAAAAAGCTGCGCTGGCTAAATAAAAAAGCGCAAGTACTAGGAAAAGCCCCAGCTTCGGTCGGCAGCGTTGAATCGCCATGGGTTCGTGGAGGTCAGACATTCAGGACGAAGCTGCTGGATGTGTTCAGATGGAAGGTACGCCGGATAGGTTTTCTGAGGGGCGGAAAGTACAAGAACGACGGCAGGCCGAGTCCAGCGTAGCGTTGGCCCTGGAACCCCGGCCAGGCACCTTTTTTGAGCTCCCGGCCCAGCCTCCATTAGAATCATCACAGTGGTATGTGACGTCCCATGTCGCTGAGCAAACAACAAGCGCTTGAGCTGTTCCAATCCGACGACCTGATCGGCACTGGCATGGAAGCTGACGCCGTCCGCCGCAAGCTGCATCCCGAAGGCGTGGTCAGCTACATCATTGACCGCAACATCAACTACACCAACTATTGCACCGAGTACTGCACCTTCTGCGCCTTCTACCGTCCGCTGAAAGGACCCAAGGCGAAGGAAGGCTACATCCTCGAGTTCGATACGATCTACGACAAAATCCGTGAGACAGTCGAACTCGGCGGAACCGGCGTGTTGATGCAGGGCGGCCTTCATCCTGACCTGAAGATTGATTGGCACGAGCAGATGCTGCGCGGCATCAAGCAGCGCTTTCCCAAGGTTCACCTGCACTGCTACTCCGCGTCAGAGATCATTGCGATTGCCGAGTACAGCGGCCTAACCATCCGCGACACGATCGCCCGCCTGCGCGATGCCGGGCTCGATTCCATTCCCGGCGGCGGGGCGGAGATCCTCGATGACGAAGTCCGCTATCGAATTGCGCGGCTGAAGTGCCTGACCGATGACTGGCTGAACGTACACCGCACTGCACATCAGCTGGGTATGCGAACGACGGCGACGATGATGTTTGGCGTCGGGGAAAGCTACGAGCATCGGGTGAATCACTTGCAGCGGCTTTATGAGTTGCAGGAGGAGACGGGGGGATTCACCGCGTTCATCCCCTGGAGCTTCCAGCCGGCAAATACCGCGCTCGGCGGGCGTCACTGGGACGAAGCCACTGCAGTCGAATACCTGAAAGTTCTGGCGATCTCGCGGTTGTATCTTTCGAATTTTCTTAACGTGCAATCCAGTTGGGTTACGCAGGGATTGAAGGTTTGTCAGCTAGGGCTGCGCTTCGGCGGCAATGATGTTGGATCGGTCATGCTGGAAGAAAACGTGGTGCGAGCTGCGGGCGTGACCAACTGCACGACAGAAGAAGAGCTGCGGCGCATCATCCGCGATGCGGGATTCAAACCGGTGCAGCGGGACACGCTGTATAGGACGTACTTCCTTAATTAGCTTGCCGACGAGACGCCGTCGCTAGGGCACAGTGCATCCAAGTGGGCTGTCTCGGCCTTCGGGTACAATGTAAGTTTCGGCAGTACCCAGTCCCCTTATCTGGAGAGTACTCCCCTGAGCAGCGGCTTCATTTCGACGTGGGCGTTTGCCATGCTGGCGCGGCACAGCATGGGGCAGTACATCAAGCAGCATTTTTTTGACACGACTTTTCGAGGCCTGTATCAGGCCAATGCTTTTGATCTCGCGTTGCTGATCCCATACTTCATTGTTCTTATTCTGCTGGCTTCCTACGGCTTGCATCGCCATACCCTGGTTTATCTGTATTACAAGAACAGGAAGAACCACACCACGAATCCGCCTGCGTACTTTGAGGAACTGCCGCGCCTGACGGTTCAGCTGCCGATTTTCAATGAACAATTCGTGGTGGAGCGGCTGCTGGATGCAATCTGCCGCCTGGATTACCCGCTGGACAAACTCGATATTCAGGTGCTCGACGACTCGACAGACGAAACGGTGGCAGTCGCTCGCGGGCTGGTTCAGCATTACGCCGCACAGGGATTTCCGATCACTTATCACCACCGCGAGAGCCGCCACGGATTCAAAGCGGGCGCTCTGGCCGAAGGCTTGAAGACTGCGAAAGGCGAGTTCGTCGCCATCTTTGACGCCGACTTCGTTCCTGGCGAAGACTTTCTGCTGAAAGTCGTGCACCACTTTACTGATCCGAAAATCGGCATGGTGCAGACCCGCTGGACGCACATCAATCGCCACTATTCGTTTCTCACGGAAGTCGAAGCGATGCTGCTGGACGGCCATTTCGTACTGGAACACTCCGGCCGCGCCCGCAGCAATGTGTTCTTCAATTTCAACGGTACGGCGGGAATGTGGCGGCGGCGCGCCATCGAAGAAGCCGGCGGCTGGCAGCACGATACGCTTACCGAAGACACTGACCTCTCTTATCGGGCGCAACTCCAGGGCTGGAAATTTGTCTACTTGCAGGATGTGGAGTGTCCGGCCGAACTTCCCGTAGAGATGACCGCGTTCAAAACGCAGCAGGCGCGCTGGGCCAAGGGGCTGATCCAGACGGGAAAGAAAATTCTTCCGCAGGTGCTCAGGAGCCAGCAGCCATTTCGCGTGAAGCTGGAAGCCTGGTACCACCTGACCGCGAATCTCAGCTATCCGTTGATGATCATGCTGTCGGTGCTGCTGCTGCCGGCCATGATCATTCGCTTTTACCAGGGCTGGTTTCAGATGGTGTACATCGATCTGCCCCTGTTTATGGCATCGACGCTTTCGATTTCCAGTTTCTACCTGGTTTCACAACGCGAGCTGTTCCCGAAGACCTGGCCGCGTGCCTTGTTGTACCTGCCTTTCTTGATGGCTTTGGGGATTGGGCTGACCATTACGAACACCAGAGCGGTGTTGGAAGCGCTGGCGGGCAAGCAGACCGCCTTCGCCCGTACTCCGAAATACCGCGTGGAATCACGCAAAGATAAGGTGCGGGCAAACAAGTACCGGCGCCGTCTCGGTTGGATTCCGTGGGTGGAGTTGCTGATCGGTAGCTATTTTGCCCTGACGGTCTACTATGCGGTCGACAACGAAAATTATATTACGGTGCCATTTCTTGTCCTGTTTGTAGTCGGATACTGGTACACAGGATTGATGTCGCTGTTGCAAGGCCGCTTCTCGGGGATTTCACTGGGTGCAACCAGCCAGAGTAAACCATTCCCCGTCGGCGTATGAGGTCACGCCAAGAGCGCCAAGTGCGCTGAGTGAATTAACTCCAAGCTCTCCTTTACGATATTCTTCCATTGTGAAGAAACTCCTGTATTGCATCACCGCATGTGTCTTTTTCATTGCACCTGCAGTTCATTCGCTTGATCGGCAGCCCGATGCGGACTACCGCGCGCGCCGGCAGGCGTTGGCAGCCAAGACCAACGGCGGTGTGGTACTTCTGTTTGCGCCGATGGAGGCCGAAGGCCCTAACGATCTCTATGGATTTCGCCAGGACAACAATTTCTTTTATCTGTCCGGCTGGGCGGAACCAGGGGCAGCGCTTTTGATTGCTCCCGCGGTTCAGGGTAAAGATCAGCGCCCGTACACTGAAATTTTATTCTTGCCCGCACACAATCTCGTACAGGAGAAGTGGACGGGCCCAAAACTCGGCCCGGAAAATCCCGAGGCATCGCAAATCACCGGCTTTGACCGCGTCGATGTTATAGATAATGTCCGCCAAGAGTTAAGTCGCCTTCTCCCTGCCGAGCGCGCTAGCGTCTACACCGATATCGAAAAAGAGGGCGAGACATCGAATTCAACCAGCGCGCTTGATTGGCTGAAACGGGCCAATGCCTTTCCGCTCGGCACTGGATTTCAGGATGTCCGCCCTTTGCTGGCGAACCTGCGCACCTTTAAGGACGCGGGAGAGATCGAGCGTATTCGCAAAGCGGTAGATGCTTCGGTCGCAGCGCACATGGCAGCCATGCACAACGTCAAGCCGGGCGTGAGCGAGCGCGAAATCTCGGCCCTAATGCAATATGAGTGGGGAAAGCGCGGCTGCGAGCGGCCGGCATACGCCCCCATCGTGGGATCAGGGTTCAACTCGACTGTGCTGCACTATTCGGACGACTCCGGCGTGATCCGGGATGGCGACGTAACGGTAATCGACGCTGCCGGTGAATATTCCATGTACGCGTCCGATATTACGCGCACGTTGCCGGCATCGGGGAAGTTCAGTCCACGCCAGCGCGAGATCTATGACATCGTGCTCGGTGCGCAGCAGGCGGCCATTGCCGCATTCCAATCTGGGAAGTCGACGCTCAAGCGCGACGATCCTAATTCGCTGTACAAAGTGGCATTCGATTACATCAACTCCCATGGCAAAGACCTGCACGGCGGCCCGCTTGGTAAGTATTTCATTCATGGCCTCGGCCACTACCTCGGGCTCAACGTGCACGACGATGGCGATTACGATGTGCCTCTCGGTCCCGGCGCAGTGTTTACCATTGAGCCCGGCATCTACATCCCTGAAGAGAAACTTGGAGTCAGGATTGAAGACGATTTTTACGTAGATACAAGCGGAAAGCTGATCAACATGAGCGCTGCGCTGCCACACACCGCCGATGACGTAGAAAGGGCGATTTCGAATCGATAATGGCGAGGTTACCGTTCGGAATAAATAGGTCTTCGCTTCGCAAACGATCGCAGGCTTTGGTTGTTTTTGGGAATTTGCGACTGGCGTGAAGTTTTCAACCGGCGTTATATGCGCGCGGTTTGATATCCTAAGCCGTCGTGCGAATGATCTGGTGGTTCATCATTCTGGCGGGGAGCTCTGGCGCGGTTTTGTGGGCGATCATCGCCATCTACTTGCGGGTCAGGCAGGCAATGAGGGCAGAGCGCAGCGCCAAGAAAACGGCTGTGGAACGCGAACATGAACCGGGCAATGTTTGAGACTGTGGAGGCGGCAATGACAACGAAATCTGCGACCGTGTTTGTCGGCGTACAGGGCCGCGCTGTGGAATGGGCGCGACAGTCCCTTATCATTGTTGGAGCAAGTTTGTTTGTCGCTCTGTGCGCGCGGATTACGGTGCCGCTGCCGTTCACTCCCGTACCGCTGACATTACAGAACTTCGGTGTGCTGCTGGTCGGTCTGACCTTGGGAAGCCGCCGCGGGTTCGCCGCTTTGATGCTGTACCTATTCGAGGGCGCGTCAGGATTACCGGTGTTTAATCCGACCGGAATCGGCGGTGTCGCCCAGTTATTCGGGCCGACGGGCGGATTTTTGCTGGCGTATCCATTTGTGGCGGGCACGGCCGGATGGGTGATGGAGCATGGACGCAAGACGTTCGCGCGTGCGGCGTTTGCGAGCTTGCTCGCCGAAGTTGTGTTGTTTGCCGGCGGTCTCTCCTGGCTGGCAGTTCTCACTCATTCTTTTGCCCAGGCTGTGCGATTTGGCCTCTACTGGTTCGTATTTGCAGAAGTCATCAAGATGATGGCGGCGGCTGCAATCGCTACCGGCTGGGGTCGTGCCTACGGATCTCGATCATGACTCCTCTGGATACCGCCCCCGGAACTCTTCAGGACACCGGCAACCGCGACGCAAGTCGCGAGATCACCATTGCGCACAGTCCCGACTCCGATGATGCGTTCATGTTTTACGCGCTGGCCACTAATAAGGTCCGTGTGCCGGGACTGCGGTTTACGCACACGCTATGCGACATCGAAACCCTCAACCGTAAGGCGCGCGAAGGTGACGGCGAATACGACGTCACGGCGATCTCGTTTCATGCATATCCATACATTCAGGACCACTACGCGCTGATGTCGTGCGGCGGCAGCGTGGGCGAAGGCTACGGGCCGATGATCATCGCCACGCGCTCCTACTCGCAGAGTGAAATCAAATCCAAGCGCATCGCGGTACCTGGCACACTCACCACGGCGTATTTGGCTCTGCAGTTGTTTGCCCCGGGGATTGAAATCGAAGTCGTGCCGTTCGACGAAATCATTCCGCAGGTTTTGCAAGGCAAGCACGAAGCCGGACTCATCATCCATGAAGGCCAGTTGACCTACGACCGCTCTGGCCTTTACCGCATTGTGGACTTGGGCAAGTGGTGGCAGGCGGTCACGGGACTTCCTCTGCCGCTAGGAGGCAACGCCATTCGTCGAAGTCTTGGGCCGGCGCTGATGTCAACGGTAGCCACGGCGCTACGGGACAGCATTCAGTACGGATTAGATCATCGCGACGAAGCGCTTGCCTATGCCATGCAATTCGCACGCGACCTGGATTCCCAACTTGCTGACCGATTCGTGGGGATGTACGTCAACCAGCGAACACTTGATTACGGCCAGGACGGCCGCGAGGCCATTCGCCGCCTGCTGGACATGGGCTACAAAGCGGGAGTTATTTCAGTTGAGCCGCGAGTCGAGTTCGTCTAACCAAGCCCAGAAATGATGTCGTGCAGGCGAGAAACTGCAGATTCTTCGCACCCCCCCGCCGCGCCAGCGCGGCTGCCGGGGGCTCGGAATGACAATGGTGTGAATACGGCCTATGCTCGGCTCGACCCGTCATTATCGCCCCGATCCTGTTGTTTCACGCCCAATGCTGTTGTCATCCCGAGCGGAGCGAGGGATCCCCAGTTCAATTCCTTGAAATCATCCTCACTGCAGCTTTCTCTTGAATGAGAACACCGGATCGATATCGACGGGAACATCCGACACGGATTTCAATGCAACCCGCAACTCTGGCGTGACCTCTCCGTACTTCTTGAACCAGTTTTCTGCGCGCTGGCGATCGCCAGTCGCCTCAATCGTGAGCAATTCTTTGGTGAGATTCTCGATCGCACCCGGGATGCGATCGTAATTAACAGCATAGCGTCCAGCTTTACGAGTGATCGCGTTGCTTTCGAGCAGATAGTTAAACTCCATGACTTCAGCCTGGCCATGTGCCTCGCCGGTACCGAAGCGGGCCGCGCGGAACAGATCGGCGGCGAAGGAGGCGTAACATTCGCCAAGCTGTTTCTGCGAAATTACCCCGCGCCCGGCGAGCCACCTGAGCCCGAACATACCTACTGCGTCAGCCTTGGCCTCTTCTACCGCATTGAAGATCGGTCCTATTGCCTCACGCATATCAATCGTGCCGCGCGACGTGCGGGCAAACGCGGGCCCGAGGCCATGAGCCATCTCGTGAAGCAGAGTGGTCAGGAAATATCCTTCATCGGAAACCTGCGCGGCTTCTTGCAACGGCATGAGGCCCTTGGCGAGCGGCAGGACAACATAATGCACCCGGGCATCCATAAAATTCTTGAAGAAGATTTTCTTGCTGCCCTTCTGCGCGTGAACCCGGGGATCATTTGGCAGGTTGTCCGCGACTGCCTGATAGCCATGGGTGAGGTCGCCCGCCCGGAACGGAGAGTCCACCACTTCCATCGGCGTTTCCAAACCGTCTTTGGACGGGCGATCCTCGGGATCGAGCGGCAGCGCGTTCTGCAGATCTGGAACGTACTTCTGAAACAGGGCCAGTTTACGGCTCTCGCCATCGTTACGGATCAGCACGGCTGCGCCGTATGAGGCCTTAACTCCTAACAAACCGTCAAGGTATGTTTCGTATGGTCCGAAGATCACGTCAAACTTGGGATTTTTCAGATCGAGCCAGGCGAGATCGCTCTGAAAATAGTCGTCGGTAAGCAGCGCGTCGGCGCGCAGGCGCAGAAATTTGGCAAACGCAGCATCCGAACTCAGTTCTGCTGCTTCACGCAGCTTCCTGGCGGCTGGTTCGAGGAATGAACGATAGGCGATGTGATATGGAAGGGCATCCAGATCGTTGTCATGCCACCTGAGAATGGAGTAGGGGCTGTAAATCGCGTCGCGCTTTTCCGGATGGTCCTTTAGATACCGCTCAATCTGCTCGCGTGTGAGTCCCTGCGGATAAAATCCGCGGCCCGGCGGCATTGGCGTCTGCCCCACAAACGGCTGATTGTCGTTCAGCAGGTCAAAGCGCGAACCATTAATCCACAAAAAGCGGCGGAGTTGTTGGTCGCGTTTATCGCTGGAGGCGGATAAAGACTGGTACAGAGTCAACCCGTCGGGATCGCTTTGCCGCCAGAAGATGGCTTCCAAGTACTGGGACGCGTCCACCAGGTTTTGGACCATCTTGACTTCACGCGCACTCAGGCCAGCCGAAACAAACGGCATGCGGACTTGCTGCCACTTCGCAAGCCGCCGCGGCAGGTCAGGAACGACCTGCAGGTGGGCAGAGGCGGCGCCTTTTGCCGCTGATCCAGTCATCACTCTGTGCTTCTTCTGCGCGGAACTGACTTCGGCCGTCAGAAAAATCACCGCCAAGAGCAGCGCGGTGGAAATTTTCATCGTGAGCCGATTCTAGCAAACGGGCTGAGGTGGATCATTCACGGCGCTTGCACGACGGTATAAGAACCTTCGATCCTTCGATCGTTCTATTATGTTCGGGGATGCCCTCACCACCTACAAACGGAGCTCAGACGCTGCTCATCGACGCCGATGACACGCTCTGGGAGAACAACATCTATTTCGAGCGGGCAATCGGCCGGTTCATCTCCTTTCTCAATCATCACGAATACGGTCCCGAGCAGGTTCGCGAAGTCCTCAATGATGTCGAACGGGAGTGCATCGTTACTCACGGCTACGGCCTTCACAGTTTCGCTCATGCGTTGGCACGAACCTTCGAGCGGCTGGCGGTCATTCCGCTCACGGCGGACCTGCACGAGAAAATCAATAGCTTCGCTCATACCATTGCCGATCATCCGATCGAGGTCCTGCCCGGCGTGCCAGAAACTTTGCAGTATCTTGCTGAGCGGCATCATCTGCTAATGCTGACCAAAGGGGCCATTGCGGAACAGACCAGCAAAATCGAGCGCTCCAGCTTGAAGGACTACTTTTCCGCAGTGGAGATCGTCGCCGAGAAAGATATCGCTACCTACCGCTCAATCATTGACAAGTACGCACTGTCTGGTGATGCCACCTGGATGATCGGCAACAGTCCGAAGTCCGACATCAATCCCGCGCTGGCCGCCGGACTTAACGCGGTTTACGTTCCACACGGCGACACCTGGATTCTCGAGCATGAAGAACTTGCATCGGCTCCGCCCAGCAACCAACTGCTGGTGGTAGAGAAATTTGCCAACCTCCGGGAACACTTTTAGCCACTAGGGGAGCATGGCTTCCGACACGAAAACGCGTGTTACTCTTCTTGTGCTCTGAATTTTTTGATTCGACCACCAGTGGCGGTGCAGAAAAACAACTTTCGGCGGCTGCTGCGCACAGTCGAAGCGCTCTCTGATCTCGGGCCTGAACTGACGGCCGAGCGCGACTTTCCGCAAACAGCCCGCGCCATGGTCGCAGCGTTGCTGCAGGCGAGCGGCGCTCGCGAAGCCGTACTTTTCACCTACAGTGACAAGCCGTCGTTACTGACATCGCTGGCTTCGGAAGGGTTCGCGCTTATGCCGGAACCGGCGGTGATCCCACTCCTTCCGAAACACGTGCACGCCCTCAGCCATGCGCCAGGCGCCGTAGTCCTGCACGCCGGCGCCTACGAGGTATTTCTTACTGCCAATGGCAACGTCGCGCCCGAACTTTTCAAATGCATCGCTCCACTCAAGGTTGGCGGCAAGCTGGTCGGCGTGGTGGCGCTCGGCAGGCGTGACGGCGATGCAGTCTACGAAGACGATGAGCTCGGCGCTCTCGAGTTGCTCGGCAACTATGTGGCGCTCACCATTCACAACCACACCCTGAGCCAGACCTTGGCGCAACGGGTTTCGGAAAACTTACGCCTGCTCGGTTCGCTGCACGGTTTCTACGACAACGCGCTCGAGGCGTTCGCCACCGCCATCGACGTGAAGCACGTTAACATTCACGGACATTCGCTTCGGGTGGGGCGCTATGCGGCCGGCATCGGCGAAGCTTTGGGACTGGATCCAAGCGAAGTCGGCGCCCTCCGTTCCGCAGGGTACCTGCACGACATCGGAAAAGTCGCGGTGGACAAGCGTTTGTTCGGCAAGCCCGCTGCGCTTGATGCTGACGAATTTCGCGAGATGGCGGACCACACCGTCGTGGGACATCAGATCGTCAGCGGCGTTGAGTTTCCCTGGCCACGCGTTCCCGAGATCGTGCGCTGGCACCACGAGCGCGGCGATGGGACTGGTTATCCGGACCGTCTCATGATGGACGAGCTTCCTACGCCGGTGCGAATCGTTGCCTTGGCGGACACGTTCGACGCTATGACGAGCGAACGTCCCTATCGCGAGCCGTTCTCATTGGGGGCAACGCTGAGTGAGATTGTGAGGCTCTCTCCCCAGAAATTTGATGCCACCGCCGTGCAGGGGCTGTTGGTTCAAATTCGACGCGACGCCGTGGGAAGCAATCGCGTGCCGTTCCTGGCTAACCGTATGGCCGTGAACCTCGCGCCACCGGACATCGATCAGCTAGCCGCAAACCTGCAGCACAGGCTCAACCATGGGCGGCTGTATCTCACGTAAGACATTCTGGATGTTCGTCAAGCAGCAACCAGCAACTTTTCCCGCCCGTGGGGTTGGTATCTAAAGACCTCCTCCGCTCAACTGGGCCAATCATGCGGATCTTTCGCCGAATTTCACTTTTGCTGCCAATCACCACGGTCATTACGTTGTGTCTCGTGGGGCAGGTTGCTGCGCGAAAAAAGGACCAGGATGGCGTCGCAGGTCGGATGGACGAAAGAGAGCGTGCGGTGCATGCGCTGAATCGGTTGACGTTCG
>Ga0070741_10016349_pt1 | contig 12387 bp, 13 predicted proteins | sample Coa_R1_4_FD_66440 | JGI IMG/M metagenome (GOLD analysis project Ga0070741, IMG submission 66440) | Surface soil microbial communities from Centralia Pennsylvania, which are recovering from an underground coalmine fire - Coalmine... | ecosystem: Environmental > Terrestrial > Soil > Unclassified ...
AATGTGAACTCGCTCTCTGCGCCATAGGAGGTGTAATCGTAGATTGCCCGCGGCTCCTTTGCAAAGAAAACCGGCTCGAAGTCGAAAGAGGTCAGCAGTTCGTTGAGCGCGCGAACCCGGCTGTGGTCCCGAAACGGGTCTTGCTGGGAATCGAGCAGTGGAGAGCTGGCGAGAAACGCGGCCAGCCCCTGAAGGGCGCGGCGCCTCGTCAGGGATTGACGCCACCGGCTTTCTATCGTTCCCATCACAGCCTCCCGGAGATCTAAAGCAGTTTACCCGATTTTCACGTACACGGAAAAGGCGCGGAAAAACGGCGCTCGCCGGTTGCGAGGCCCAAAAAAATTGGAACCGCACAGCCGGCGAAATGAACCAGAGCACGAAATAGCCGGAGGCCGGGAGCGTCTTTCCCGGCTGTCTCCCAGATTGTTCGTAGCATCGATCTACGCCCTCAGGCGGCGGGGCCGCGTATCATGATCGCTTTTCCGCATTGTGAGAAAGTTGTGACGTAGGCGAACAGCCGCCGGCCTTGAGCGATCCTGCTTTCCCTGTGCCGAAGCGGCCCGGCAACGCCGCCGGGATCGAAGCTGGCGGACTGCGTGGCGATGAAAACTCTCATGCCGCAGCGGGCGCTGGCGTGGCGTTTCACAACTAAGGTGCGCTGCTTTTGCGTGGCGCCGAGACATCGGGGCGAATGTGATGTCTCTCGGTTCGGGCCACGCCCTGCGGGCGGGGCGCCTGGGACCCGGCGCAACCACGAGTCGCACAGCAGGCTTGCATTTTCCCCTTTTCTTCGCCTAGAATAGGATCGCCTACAATAAGAGGCGCTTCCAGGAGGCGACTTTGGCTCTGACTCGACGGCAGCGGCAAGTTCTGGATTACATCGCCGGTTTCATCCAAGCGCACGGATACAGTCCCAGCTTTGAGGAGATCGCGCAGGCTATGCAACTGGCGTCACTAGCCACGGTTCACAAACATCTGACGACGTTGTGTACAAAGGGCTATTTGAAACGGGGAATCAACCAGAGCCGCTCGATTGATCTGGGTCCGCAATACTACAGCGACCAGCGCCGGCAGCGCCAGGAGCGCGCCCTGCGGCCGGCGTTTGCCGCCGAATTGCCTTTGCAGGGGCGAATCGCGGCGGGCAAGCCGATTGAGGCCGCCGAAAATCCCGAGACCCTCTCATTCGGCGATTTTTTGGGCGCTCCCAACGTATACGCGCTCCAGGTTCACGGCGAGTCCATGATTGACGACCATATCATGGACGGCGACTACGTGCTGGTTCAGCGCACGGAGGAAGTTCGCGACGGCGATATTGTCGTCGCCCTGGTGGAGGGCACAGAGACAACCCTCAAGCGCTTTTATCGCGAGCCGAACGGCATGGCGCGCCTTCAGCCGGCGAATTCCGCCATGCAGCCGATCATCGTGCCGCTCGAGGGCGTGCGCATTCAGGGCCGTGTGTTGGCGGTCCATCGCAGATACCGCTAGGTCCCGAGGAAAGCAGGCAAGCTCTTTGTTCGCTCTTTTCCCGCTCTCCGCCGGTTTCGCTCGGCTTTTCGGCCGTTGGATTACTCAGCGTGCGGCGGCCCGGGCGCACGAGGCAAATCCAAAATGTTGATCCACCGCTTGCGCGATCCTTTCCGCAAAAAGCACCTTCCAGTAAGCGCTGGTGATCAGTTCCATGTCCTGGCACGAGGTAAGAACGCCGGGCCGGATCTCCAGGCTGGGACATCCCAGGTACACCGCTCGCACGCAATCTCGGCTGCTGCTGACTGCGGAGACATCCCGGCAAGGCAGCCACATTTCGAGGGCCTGCCGGACCGCCTGGCTCAGGGCTTCCAGCTCCGGCGGCGCCGCCAGTTCGAAGCCGCGATCTTTGGGGTTCAGACTCTTGCTGAAATGCAGCGAGAGCGCCAGGCTCGCGCCGCTGCATAGCTCCTTCCGGCGCTGTGGAGGGGAGTTGGTTCGTGAATCAGTTCGAGTCAGGACTGTGTTCACGCCCCGTTTGTGTAACTCCTCGTCCAGGGCGATGGCGTAGCGCAGCGCGAGCTCCTGTTCGGCGTATCGTGCCCCCTTGTGATAAGCGACCGCGCCCTCATCCAGGACGTTCGGCTTTACCCAGCCAGCGCCGTGGCCTGGATCGATTGCAATCAGCGGAAACCTCTGGGCGCTCGTTGTTTCCCTGAGCATATGGGCAGGCTCCTTACTCGAAGATTCCCTCCGGCGGTCTACGGCCTTTACCCGCCGCCTCAGCAAGTCTCGATCCAACCCGCGAGACGCCCAACCACTCGCTCGATTTCGGCGGGAGTGAGACGGCTTGACATCTCGATCACGAGCTCCGTGAACCAGATGATCTCCATTTCCCGTTCCAAACGGGCAAGTTCCGTGTTCACGACCTTTCGTTCTGCATTCGAAAAAATATACGGGTTCCCCCGCTGTGTGCGAACACGTTCGATCACCTGGAGCAGCCGGTATTCCTGATCAAGACGGTCTTTGATTGTCATACTCTGATCTCCTCGCGTTGTTTTTCCGCTGCCGGGAGGCGGCGCCTGCCGTCCTGGGGCCTTTCCTGCCCTAAACTGGGCCCAGAGCCACGGCCCCGCCGTGCGCCGGAGACCTCGGAGGTGCGATAACATGCCATTTGCCACGCTGCCGCCAGGCATATGCGTAGGCTTACGCGTAAGTAGATCGGCTTTTCTGTGGAAACTATAGAGAGCCCGCTAAAAAAATTGCGCACGGCCCTGGGCTGGAGCCAGTCCGCGCTTGCCCAAGCGCTCGGCTGCTCCTACTCTTCGATCCAGAATTACGAAGGCGGAAAACGCGTGCCTCGCGAGATCATCGAAAGGCTGAAGTCGATTGCCGCCGAGCACGATTTGGCCGACATTGCATTGGAGTTGTCGAGCGAGGCGTGGCAGGTGCGGAGAGTTTTTCAGCCGAGGGAAGTCCGGATCTCCGGGGCCGCGGCGGCAGTTTCCGCGGCCTCTCAGAAGCCCCTCGACGGGTCCCGCAGCAAGGACAGCGGCTCGGATGACAGGGAGGCGTGTCACCAAATCCTGGATCGTATTCTCGATTCCGGCGACCGGGTCGCCATCGCAGCGGTCCTTCAGAATCTGCATGCTCTCGATTTGTTGATTCACTCGAACCAAACGAAGCGGCGTTCAGGAAATCAGAAAACAAGGCCCGCCACGCGTGAGAAATAGCGTTGTTCTATGCTCCGGAGGGGAAACGTCCGGGGAGCAGCCCGCCAACGCTGTTGCGGGGATTTTTGGTGATCCAAGAGACGGCCCCGATGCCGGTTGCGCCTCAGGATTGGCCCCGCTAGAATCAGTAGTTTCGAAATTCGCCTGGAGGATGCATGTCCGTTGAGGAGAAGGTAAAGCAGATCATTGTGGAGCAACTCGGCGTTGACGAGGCGCAGGTTGATGGGGCCGCCTCCTTTGTTGACGACCTGGGCGCCGACTCCCTTGATATTGTGGAACTGGTGATGGCCTTCGAAGAGGCTTTTGAGATCGATATCCCGGACGAAGACGCAGAAAAGATTACCACCGTCAAGGGCGCCATCGACTACATTCAGAGCCACGCCAAAGTGAAGTAGAGTCGCGCCGCGGCGTTCGGCCGCCGGCCGGATTCCGGCGCGTAGTTGCGTTTGATTTTATCCGCGCTCACCGGCGCGCCCGATCCGCTACTATGGCTGAAGGGACTTACCCCCGGCCAGAGAGGAGACCTGTTTGCGAAGGGTTGTTGTCACCGGGGTCGGCCTGATCTCCGCGGTCGGCGTGGGGACGGAGCAGACTTGGAAGGCGATCACGGAAGGCCAGAGCGGCATCGGCCGCATCACCTCGTTCGACGCTTCCGATTTCTCCACCCAGATCGCCGGCGAGGTCAAAGGCTTCGATCCCTTCCAATATATTGAAAAAAAAGAAGTGAAAAAAATGGGGCGCTTCATTCACTTTGCGATCGCCGCCAGCGAATTCGCTCTGAAGGCGTCCGGTCTCAACGTAACCCCGGAGATCGAAGAGAGGGTCGGCGTATACATCGGCAGCGGGATTGGAGGCTTCGACGTGATCGAACGCGAACATGCCAATCTGCTGTCGGGCGGGCCCAAAAAGATTTCCCCTTTCTTTATTCCCGCAACCATTATCAATCTGGCGTCCGGGCAGGTGTCTATCCGCACCGGAGCGAAGGGGCCGAACTCGGCAACCGCCACGGCCTGCACGACCAGCGCCCATGCGGTCGGCGATTCCTTTCGCCTGATTCAATACGGCGAGGCAGACGTCATGATCTGCGGCGGGTCGGAGGCGACCATCACTCCGATGGGGATCGGCGGCTTCGCGGCCATGCGGGCGCTCTCGACGCGCAACGACGATCCGCGAGCCGCTTCCCGGCCCTTCGACGCCGATCGCGACGGCTTTGTTGTGGGCGAGGGCGCTGGCATTCTGATTCTGGAGGAACTGGATTTCGCCAAACGGCGCTCTGCGCCGATCTTGGCCGAACTGGTGGGCTACGGGATGAGCGCCGACGCGCACCACATCACCTCCCCTTCCGAAGACGGGGACGGCGCGTACCGCGTGATGCGCAACGCGATTCGAGACGCTAAAATCCGCTTCGATCAGATCGATTACATCAACGCCCACGGCACCTCCACGCCGGTCGGCGACCGCATCGAAACCATAGCGATCAAGCGCACTTTCGGCGATCACGCCCGCAAGGTGGCGGTCAGTTCCACAAAATCCATGACCGGCCACCTGCTCGGCGGGGCCGGCGGCCTCGAGGCCGGCATCGTGGTGCTGGCGCTGCGGGATCAGGTAATGCCGCCGACCATCAATTTGTGCAACCCCGATCCGGAGTGCGATCTCGACTACGTCCCGAATTTCGCCCGTCAGGCTCGCATCGAATATGCGCTGACCAACTCATTCGGCTTCGGCGGCACCAACGGCGCGCTGGTGTTCAAAAAATTCGAGTAAGCTCCGGACCTGTGGCTGCTGAGCCGCTTGCTCGGCGCCGCAGGCCGCCGGCCCTAAAATGAAAATTATCGTCTGCCTCAAGCAGGTCCCGGCGAAAGACTCGCTGCTGCGCATCGACGACCGGCAGCGCTGGATTCAAGAGGCCGGCCTGAGCTTCGAAATCAACGAGCCGGATGCTTTTGCCCTCGAGGAGGGATTGCGCCTGAAGGAGAAACACGGCGGGGAGGTGATTGTCGTTTCCGCCGGCCCCGCAAGGGCTGCTTCCGCCATTCGCGAAGCCCTGGCCAAGGGCGCCGATCGCGGCATCCACATCGAGGACGAGGCTATCAGCCGCCTGGACAGCTTCGCTGTAGCCGGCGCTGTGGCTGCCGCGCTGCAATCCGAGCCTTTCGATTTGATTCTCACCGGCCTGCAATCGGACGATCTCGGCTATGCGCAGATGGGCGTGGTCCTCGCCGAAATGCTCGGGCTGCCTCACGCTACGATCATCATGGAGGTCGAAAAACAGGATTCCGGCATCAAGGTAAAACGGGAGCTCGAGTCCGGCTGGTTCCAACATGTGGAAATGCCCCTGCCGGCGCTGCTGACGATTCAGTCCGGCATCAACAAGGTGCGATATGCCACGCTGATGGGGATCAAAAAGGCCAAGACAAAGCCGCTCCGCTGCGTCACTCCTGCCGAGTTGGGCGTTCAGCTCGAGCCGCGGCAGGAAATCCAGGCCGTTTACCAGCCAAAAAAGACGAAGCAGACCCAGTTGATCGAAGGCGGCCCGAAGGAAGCGGCGGCCAAGCTGGTGGAGAAGCTCAAATTCGAAGCGCGCGTGTTATGAGCGCATCGAATGTAGTTCATGCAAGAACGTATCCAGGAAAGCTGCGCCGTCCGCTTTCATGGCTGCCGGAAGAATCGGACGCGCGGCCGCCGGGGCTTGCGGCCGATTTGCGCTCCCGGAAAACCTATGGTTGAAACGATGCATTGGATCCTAATCGGCGGGGACTTTGCGTCGACGGCCGAGGCATTTTCATGGCTATTCTGGTAGTCACTGAGCAGTATCGAGGAACCTGGCACAAGATGTCCTGGGAGGCTCTGGCTGCAGGAATCGAGATCGGCCAGGCCCTGGAGAGGCCTGTATGGGCTTTGATCATCGGCGGCAATACCGGCGCGCTGGTCTCCGATCTCGCGGCACAAAAAGTGGAGCGGGTGATTCAGGTGGAGCATCCCCTTCTGGCGGAATACACTCCCGACGGCTATGTGCTGGCGCTGCGGCAGGTGATCAAGCAACTCAACCCATATCTTGCGGTAATGCCGCATACTTACCAGGTCCGGGATTTCGCGCCCAAGCTTGCCGCATCTCTCGGCCGCGGATTCATCTCCGACGCCGTCGGCTTTCGCGCCGAGCAAGGGGCGCCGCTATTTGTGCGCCAGCTCTTTCAAGGCAAGCTCAACGCGGACGTGGCATTCCGCGGCGATCCGCCGTATTTCGCCTCGGTGCAGGCGGGCGCTTTCCGGGCCGATCGCCTCGAACGGGCCGGGTCCCCTGCTCCCGTCGAAAAGCCAGCGGTTGCGCTGGAAGCCGCCCAGATCCGAACTAGGCCGCAGGAGCGCTTCCAGGAGGCCCGGGGAACAGTCGATCTTGCTTCGGCCGAGATCGTTGTTTCAGTGGGACGCGGCATCCAGGGTCCTGAAAATCTACCCTTGGCGGAGGCTCTCGCCAACGCGCTGGGCGCCCAGCTCGGCGCCTCGCGCCCGGTTTGTGACAGTGGATGGCTGCCGCTGGAACGCCAAGTCGGCAGCTCGGGCCAGACAGTAGCCCCCAAGCTGTACATCGCCCTCGGCATCTCAGGCGCCATCCAGCACCTTGTGGGGATGAAAGGTTCGCGGACGATCGTCGCTATCAATAAAGATCCCAGCGCCCCCATTTTCGAAGTGGCCGATTACGGTATTGTCGGCGATCTCTTCCAAATCGTACCGGCTCTGACCGAAGCGCTTCAGGCTGCCAAATGAGCGAAATGGCCGCGCGGCTCGTCTTCGTGCTGGCCTTTGCCGCGAGCCTTTGGGAATTTTTGAGGACCGTCTATCGGCGGTTCCATTACAAAATTCAGCCTACGCCCCGGTTGCCTTTCGACCGCGTTCCGGCCCGGCTCTGGCGGGTTTTCTGCGAAGTTTTTTTGCAATCGCGGGTGATTCGCGACCGGCCCATTCCCGGCTTGCTGCACGCGCTCGTCATGTGGGGCTTTTTTGTTTTTGCCTGGGTGAGCGTCCGCCATCTTTCCCTCGGCTTCCTCGGCCTCGATGCCGCTTCGTCCGAGCGCACCTGGTATGGGGCCTTCGCCGCCGTCTGGGCTTTCGCAGTGCTGGCGGGAATTATCGGGCTTTCGATCCGGCGATTTGTTCTGCGGCCGAAGCTGCTCGGACCGCTTTCACCGAGCTCGGGCCTGATCGCGTTTCTCATCGCCGCTCTGATGGTCACCTATCTGCTCGGCTGGGGCGTGTTCCCGCTGGGCAGCCTGGCTTGGCGGGCCAACTGGTGGGCCCACACGCTCTCCTTCTTTGCGATTCTCGCTGAGATTCCCCACTCGAAGCACCTTCATCTGCTGCTCGGCCCCATCGGGATATTTTTTCGCTCCGAGACAACTAGCAGCATCCGCCCTCTCCGGCCGGACGATGAGGAGGACATTGGGATGGTCCGCTTCACCGATTTGGGCCCGAAAGATTTGCTGGACCTGCACGCCTGCGTCGAGTGCGGCCGCTGCACCCAGTTTTGTCCTGCCAACGTTGCGGGCCAGACCTTGAATCCTAAGGAAGTGATATTAGGAATGCAGCGGGGGCTGCTGGCGGGCGGGTCGGTCATTGCCGGCACGGTGGAAGAAACGCAAGCCGGCAAAGCGTGGGTCACCGAAGAAGATCTGTTCCAGTGTCTTTCGTGCGGCGCTTGCGAGCAGGCCTGCCCGGTGGGCATCGAGCACGTGGGCCTGAAAATTCTCGACCTGCGGCGCGGCCTGGTCAGCGAGGGCCGCACGACGAAGCCGAAAGTCAACGACCTGTTCACCACGATGGAGCGCGCCCCGCACAATCCCTGGGGAGTTTCCCACGAGACCCGCCGGAAATTCATCGAGTCCGAGAGATTTCCAGTTTTCGATGGCAGCCAGGAATGGCTTTTCTGGATGGGGTGCGGCCTGAACTATGACCCGCACGGCCAGCAGGTCGCCCGGGCTATGCGCAAGATCCTCGAAGCGGCTCGCGTTTCCTGGGGCGTGCTAGCCCAGGAAACTTGCTGCGGCGAGCCGGGACGCAGGGCAGGCAACGAATATCTTTACCTTGAGCTTTCCTCCAAGCTCATCGAAGCGTTTGGGCGCCATCAGGTGAAAAATATCGTCACTTGTGATCCCCATTGCGCGCGCATGTTCGACGTCGATTATCGCCAGATCCCCGAATACGAGAGCCTTGCCATCAACATCGCACACCACACGGAGATGCTCGCCCGGCTGCTTCCTTCCTTGCCGCTCAAACCCGCGCGAGAGTCGGTCACATTCCATGACCCCTGCTATCTGGCGCGCGGCCGGGGCATCACGCGGGAACCGCGCTCGATTCTCCGCTCGTGCGGCGTTTCCGTCGCCGAAATGGCCCACCACGGGGAGCGCACGTTCTGCTGCGGAGCCGGCGGCGCCCAGCTTTACATCGCCGAAGACATTCGCGGCCGCGAGGAGCAGCGTGTGAACCACCGGCGGTTCGCTGAAGTGCTCGCCACCGGCGCGCCCGCCGTCGCCGTGGCCTGTCCCTATTGCCCGATTATGTTGAAGGATGCCGCCGCGCATGCCGGCCGGGAGGAGATTGCCGTTCTGGACATCGCGGAAATCGTCGCCGGGCGGCTCAGGGCGTGAGCCGAGGCCAGCGTTCCCTGGGAAGACGGGTACGCTTTCGTTTGCCGTATACAGCCTCGGACCGGATCTCTATAAAGCCGGCGTGTGGTCCGGGAGGGGCGGTCCATACGGCTCCTGCGCCGCCGAGCCGACGCGTGTACCGCTTTGAGAATTGCGAAATCCGGCTTGAGCGGGGTCAGTTGCGTTTTTGGGCTGCCGGGAGCCACTGGGCCAGTTTTGCAGAAGCGATTCGCATCAGCACGGCGTTTGACAGAATTGTCAGTAGAGAAGCGGCCAGAACGGCGTTGTAGATATCGGCTCCCACGAGCCCGGAATCTCGTCCTACGCGCACCAGCACGTATGAAAATTCGCCGATCTGCGTCAAACCTACTCCGACCAGCAGCGCCGTGCGCAGAGGATAGCCGAAAAGCCGGACCACGGCGGTCCAGATGGCGAGCTTTCCGATCACGATCAAGCCGAACATCACGGCGACGAGCCCCGGCGCCGCTACCAGTCTCCGGGGATTGATAAGCGCGCCTATGGTGACGAAGAAAAGCGCGACAAAGGCGTCCCGCACCGGCACCAGCCGGCGCAGCGTCTCATGCGAGTGCTCGGATTCGCTGATCACCAGACCCGCGAGGAAAGCCCCCAAAGCGAGCGAAAGGCCGAGCGCCTGAGTCGCTGCGGCGGTGGCGAAGCCCAGTGAGAGTGATACCAGCACATAAAGCTCGTCATTTTGCATCCGGGCCACTCTGGCCATCAACGGCGGCGCCAGCCTGAAGGCGGCAGCGACGATGGGAACGAGCAGCAGCAGAGACTTGCCGATTTCGAGCGCAAGGATCGCCAGCCGGCCGCCGTGGAAGGAGCGCAGGCTGGGCAGAAGAATCGTGAGCGCCACGACCGCCAAATCCTCGATCAACGTAATGCCGATCATCAGCCGCCCGGGCTGCGCTTGCAGTTCACCGCGATCGGAGAGGAGCCGCGAAAGGACCATGGTGCTGGCTACGGAAATCACTGCCCCGACGGTCACGCCTTGCAGCGCACTCCAGCCGAGGAGCCATCCCGCGCCGGCGCCGAGCGCGATGGAAAGCACGATGCCGGCCGGGCCTCCGAGAATTGCCACCCACTTCACTTGGAGAAGTTCGCGCAGGGAAAACTCCATACCGATGGAGTACATCAGAAGGATCACTCCGATTTCGGCGAGCAGCTCGAGAGCGCGAATATCGGAAACGGCCGGCCCCGGCGTGAACGGCCCGATCAAAACGCCCGCAAGGACGTAACCCAGGATGAGGGGCTGGCGCAGTCGCGAGGCCACAAGACCTCCGAGGACGGCCGCGACAAAGACATACGCCAGATCGCGATAAAAATAGACAGCCTCCCCCATTCCGTCATTCTCGCATCGGGTCGATCGGGCCCGAGGCCGCTGTTACAATCGAATCGTGGCGGCTTCGCATCTGGTCACGTTAATACCGGGGGACGGCATCGGGCCGGAGGTGGCCGAAGCCACAGTCCGCGCGGTGGCAGCGGCGGGCGCCCGGATAGAGTGGGAACGCGTCGAAGCGGGAGCCGGAGCGATGGCGCGGACCGGACGATTTTTGCCCGACGAGGTGCTGCAATCCATCGAGCGGAACCGCGTCGCTCTGAAAGGTCCGTTGAGCACGCCGGTGGGCGGCGGTTTTCCTAGCGCGAACGTAGCGCTCCGAAAAGCCTTCGATCTTTATGTGAACTTCCGTCCCGTCCGGCGGCTTCCGGGCGTTCCTACCCGCTTCTCCGATCTTCCGCTCGATATGATCATTTTTCGCGAAAACACAGAAGATCTGTATGCTGGCCTCGAGCACGAAGTCGTGCCTGGCGTTGTCGAAAGCCTGAAGATCATCACCGAGCGGGCTTCCTTACGGATTTCCAGGTTCGCCTTCGACTTTGCCCGGCGGCATGGGCGCAGGAAGATATCGGTCGTCCACAAGGCCAACATCATGAAGATGAGCGACGGCCTTTTCCTGCGCTGCGCCCGCGCAGCGGCCGCTGAGTTTCCTGAAATCCAGCATGAAGAGATCATTGTTGACAACGCTTGCATGCAGCTTGTAATGCGGCCGGAAACCTTCGACGTGCTGCTGCTCGAGAATCTTTACGGCGACATCATCTCCGATCTGTGTGCGGGCCTGGTCGGCGGGCTGGGTCTCGTTCCCGCCGCGAACCTCGGCGATACCCATGCTATTTTTGAAGCCGTCCATGGCAGCGCTCCGGATATAGCCGGGCGCAATATCGCCAATCCCACCGCATTGATGCAGTCGGCCGTTCTCATGCTGGCTCACCTGGGAGAATTAGAGGCCGCCGCTCGGCTGCAGCAAGCCATTTTGCAAGTCTATTCCGAAGGCCGTTCGCTGACCCGCGACGTTGGCGGCGCCGCTGGCGCGAAAGAATTCACTGGCGCCGTCATCGCCGCCCTGGCGAAGCAGGACGCGTCACAAGTGGCATTGCCCGCGCAGCCCGTGATAGTTTAGCTGCATGGCATACTGGCTGTTCGCATCGGACCCGGAAGACTATCACCTGGGAAAGCTCTTTACGGAGAAACGGACCGTCTGGGACGGCGTGCACGGCGCCGTCGCGCGTAAGAATCTTTCCCGCGTCAAAAAAGGTGACCGCATCCTGGGCTACCATAGCGCGCCGCTGAAGTCCGTTTATGCGGAACTGAAATCGCTGACTGACGGCTACGAAAAGCAAACCAAGGAAGGGCCGGCCTGGGTCGTGGACGTCGCCCCGGTCCGCCGCTTCAAGGCGCCGGTTCCGCTTTCCGATCTCAAAGCGAATCCCAAGCTAGCGGGCATGACTTTCCTGAAGATTCAGCGCGTATCGGTTTCACCGGTCACGGAGCTTGAATACAACGAAATCCTGCGCATGGGCGGCGTCAAGCCCGAGTGAAACCGGCTTTCGGGACTGGTGTTTTCCGGCGCGCGTTGAGCTGCGATTCCGTTCCCCTGCGCAAGATTTGACGCCTCGAACCAGCCGGCCAGGCCTGCGGCCGGCGCCAAAATAACAGGTTTGAAGAGTGCGTTGTTGCGCTCATAACACTGAGCGCGCGGCGCAACAGCAACCAGGGAACGCGCTCTGCCGTCAAATCCATCAGAAAAAAACTGCGGCGCTCTTTTGGGGACCGAATTTCGAGCGCGAACGGTGTTGCTGGATCACCCCTAGAGGTGGAGGTGTTCAATGTACGGGTTGGAAAGTCTTAGCCCAGCATTCATTGAGCACTGGGCCATCGAATTGCTGCGGCAGAAGGGCCGGCAGATCGACAACCAGCTCTCGACTGACGGCGGATTACAGTTCAAAATCGACGGCGAGTGGCGCACGCGCGACGAGCTCGTGGCTATGGCTCGGCAATACCCGGAGTGGCGGCATCTGGCTCGCAAACACGAGGAATACCTCAGAGAGGCGTTGGTCTAAACCTACTGCTTTGCAGCCAAGCGACGCACGGCGGGGTATGCGTTCGACGGGATTCGAATGATCTTCCGCTGACGGCCCCTGCGGTTTTCTTGGATCAGGCGCTCTTTTCCCCTCCCGAAGGGAGGTTG
>Ga0070741_10016350_pt1 | contig 12386 bp, 9 predicted proteins | sample Coa_R1_4_FD_66440 | JGI IMG/M metagenome (GOLD analysis project Ga0070741, IMG submission 66440) | Surface soil microbial communities from Centralia Pennsylvania, which are recovering from an underground coalmine fire - Coalmine... | ecosystem: Environmental > Terrestrial > Soil > Unclassified ...
ACGCGGGCGAGCTCTTCGACCGAGGTCAGCCCGGCGGCGACCTTGGCGAGGCCGTCGTCCCAGATCGTCCGCATGCCGGTCGCGAGCGCCGCGCGCTCGATGTCCTCGCGGGACGCCTTCGCGGCGGCGAGGGAGGCGAGGTCCTCCGTCATCTCGAGCAGCTGGTAGATGCCGGTCCGGCCGCGGTAGCCCGTCTGGTTGCAGCGCGGGCACCCGCGCTTGCGGTAGAAGGCCATCCCGTCGACGGAAGCGGCGACGTCCGGGGAGACGCGGGCGGCGAGCAGCTCGTCCACCGACGGGTTGTACATCTCGCAGCAGTGCGTGCAGAGCTTGCGGGCGAGCCGCTGGGCGAGGACGCCGCTCACGGCCGCACCGGTGAGGAACGGCTCCACGCCCATTTCGTTCAGGCGCGTGAGCGCGCCCGGGGCGTCGTTCGTGTGCAGCGAGGAGAGCACGAGGTGGCCGGTGAGCGCCGCCTCGATCGAGATCTTGGCGGTCTCGCCGTCGCGAATCTCGCCGACCATCACCACGTCGGGGTCGGAGCGGAGGATCGACCGGAGGGCGGCCGCGAAGGTCATGCCGGCGCGGTTGTTGATCTGCACCTGGTTGACGCCGCTCATGCGGTACTCGACCGGGTCCTCGACCGTGATGATGTTGATCTCCGGCCGGTTGATCTGGTTCAGGCAGGCGAAGAGGGTCGTCGACTTACCGGAGCCGGTCGGGCCGGTGACGAGCAGCGCGCCGGTCGGGCGGGTGATCAGCCTGGAGAGCTTGTCGCGCATGTCCTCCGAGAGCCCGAGCTCGGTCAGCGTCGGAGGACGCCGCGACTTGTCGAGGAGGCGCATGACCATCTTCTCGCCCTCGACCGTCGGCAGCGTCGCGACGCGGATGTCGAGCATGCGTCCGGCCGCGGCCGCGTTGAGCGAGATGCGTCCGTCCTGCGGCTTTCGCCGCTCGGCGATGTCCATCTTCGCGAGCACCTTGAGGCGGGTGGTCACGCCAGGCACCAGCCTCTTCGCGATGCGCTGCATCTCGTGCAGCACGCCGTCGATGCGGAACCGGACGACGAGCGCATCCTCCTGCGGCTCGAAGTGAACGTCCGACGCGCCGTCCTCCGCCGCCTGGAAGAGCACTGAGTTGACGAGCCGGACGAGGGGGACGTCGGAGACGCCGTCGTCGGCCTCGAGGTCGGTCTGCTCTTCCTCGCGGACCGCCTCCGCCTCCTCCTCTTCCAAGGCGACGCGGACGCCGAACGCCTCGGACGTGCGGACGAGCCGGCGCACGGCCTGGGTGATGTCCTCGAGCGAGGCGACGCTGAGCTCGACGGGGTGCCTGGTCGCGAGGCGAAGCTCGTCGAGGCCGTGCAGGTTCGCGGGATCGGCGACTGCGATGAGGAGCGTGTCCCCGCGCAGCGCGTATGGGATGGCTCCTACCCGCTCGAGGACGTGCGTGGGCACGAGCCGGGCGGCGTCCTCGTCGACGCCGGCGAGCGAGAGGTCGATCAGCGGGAGCTGGTGCCGCGCGGCGAGGATCCGCGCGATGCCGTCGGAGGAGGCGATGCCCTCCTCGACGAGCGCCTGAGCGAACGACCCGGTCTGGCGAGCGCGGCCGCGCGCGATGGCAAGCTTGTCCTCGGGGACGAGCTCGGTCGTCGCGAGGAGGTCTGCGACGAGCTCGGCGAGCTCGTTGATGCCGTACTCGGCCCCAAGCGGCGCGCGGAGCCCGCCGGCGACCGGCGAGACGGTATCCACCTGCCTGGGCTCGTGGTCGTTGTCGCTCATGTCGATCCCTCGAACGAGGTATCGGCACGCCGGCCGGAGGGCATTAGCCTTGCCCCGGAACTGCTAGTGGTGGAGGTACAGGTGTACGAGCGGGTGGCCTGCGAAAAGGGCCACTACGGCTCCCACAGCGAGGAACGGGCCGAAGGGCACTCCCATCTTCCGGGCCTTGGAGCCGTGCCGGGTGAGGAGGACGACGGCGGGGACCAGGGCCGAGAGGACGCCCACCATGAGCGCCACTGGAACCGTGCGGCCGAGCATGGCGCCGAGAAGAAAGGCGAGCTTCACATCCCCCATTCCCATCCCGCCCGGATAGATCAGCGCGAGGACAAGCATGAACGCGAATGCTCCTGCGGCGGCGATCGCCCACTCGGGGCTCGGCTTCACGGCCGTCTGCGCGAGGAGGACGGCTGCCGCCGAGGGCAGGACGATCCGGTTCGGGATGATCCGGTGCTCGAGGTCCGTCGCCGAGACGGCGACGAGCGCGAGGCAGAAGAGCGCCGCGACGAGCGCCTCGGCGTGGAGCCCGAACTTCCACACGCAGCCTGCGACGAGGAGCGCGGCCGACGCCTCGACGGCCGGGTAGCGCAGCGGGATGCGGGCGCCGCAGCCCTTGCAACGGCCGCGCAGCAGCGCATAGGAAAGGAGCGGGACGTTCTCGTGCCAGGCGAGGTCGTGGCCGCACGCCATGCACGCCGAGCCCGGGCCGACGATCGAGCGCCGCAGCGGGACGCGTGCGGCGACCACGTTCAGGAACGAGCCGAGCGCGAGGCCGGGCGCCAGTGCGAGCATCGCGAAAGCCATCGTTGGAGTGATCGGCGGCGAACGGCCGGGGCTTGAATCCGCCGCCTACTTGACGATCGTCATCTGGTCGATCGACACGCCGGCGTTCGGCGGCACCGGCGCCCCGACGGGCATGTTCTTGATCGTCGGGAGCGGCAGGAGACTCGGGTTGTTGGACAAGATGTTGATGGTGCCGATGCTCATCGGCCCCTGGACCGTGGTGTTGTTGCCGGAGAAGCTGATTCCTGCGTTCGGCTGCGTGTACATCGACCCCTGGAACTTGTTGTTGTTCGAGCTGAACGAGAATGCGGCCGAGCTCGAGGAGGTGGAGCCCAAGAGGAGCATCGAGTTGTTCCCGCTGTTGCCCTGCCAGTTCGCTGTCGAGCAGTTCGACGTCGCGCACAGCGTCGCGTTGTTGCTCGCGAACGTGTACGTCCCGGCGGCCATGATGACGGCGGTGCCGGTATAGGTCGTGTTCTGCGTGATCGAGATGTTCGAGTCGAAGAACATGGTTCCGTTGACCGCAAGCGTCTTCGCGGGAACGGTGACGCCGCTGACGGTGATCGAGCCGCTGCTGTTGTTGTTCCAGATGAGATAGCCCGTGCTCGCCCCGTTCTTCGAGATGCACGCGTAGCTCGATCCGGGCGTCAGATTGAACGTGCCGCCGACAGACCCGCTGCCGGTGTTGTCGGGAAGCGTCGAGACGCCCTCGGTTCCGCCGATGCTGAAGTCAAACTGGTTGTCGGCGAGCGGCGACGGGTTCGTCCCGGCGAGGCAAGTGTGCCGGGGGCCGGGGTCGTCGTTCGCGAAGTGCGCCTCGATCTGGGCGTTCGTCAGTGTCGGCGCATCCTGGCTGACGTAGGACTCCGAGTTCCTCACCCAGTAGTTGAACGTGCCGTTGCCGCATGGGCTGGTCGAGTTGGCGACACCGGTCTTGTTGCAGCCTCCGACGACGACGCCGCTCGTGATCGGATGCAACGAGTCGGCGCCGACCGCGGAGTTGCTCCCCGAGAGGATGAGCTTGCCGCCGACCATGAGGTCGACCGGCTGCCCGTTCTCCTCGATGTAGTCGTTGTTGCCGGTGATGCAGATGTTCCCGATCGAGTACACCGGCGCGTCGATGATGAGGTTGTTGGCGCCAAAGGTGGTCTGGCAGACGTTCGGCACGAGCGGCGCCGTGAGGAAGACGTGGTTCCACAGCGACGCCACCGCAGCGTTGTTGAGCGCCTCGATCTTCACCGTCGACATCATCTGCCGGTTGACGGTGTAGCCCGCGCTCGCTCCCGGCGCGTATCCGGTCGAGACGAACATCCAGGTCGACGCCGCGACGGACCTCCCGTTGCACGTGGTTCCGCTCGTCCCGCCGTAGCAGCCGTACACGCTGGCCGTTCCCGCCTTCCCGCTCGCACACGTGCCGCCGGTGACGAAGCAGAAGACCTTCGGGCTCGCCTGCGTGCCCGCGAGCCCGGCCGCCGTCGGATCGGACCCGGCCTGGTTCGTGCTCCAGATGATCGAGAACGCGCCGTCGAGGCCGCCTTCCGCGTATTGCAGGGCCTGGAGGTTCCCTCGGCTCGAGTTGGAGTTCCACCCGCTCGAGAGCGAGTACGACGCGACACCGGCGGCGAGGATACCCAGCACCATGATGATCCCAAGCGCCATCGGGAGCGCGAAACCTTCCTGTCGGCGAAGGCGCGTCATCATGGCACGGAGGGGACGGCGCAGCCGCCCACGGTCGCGCAACGCACGTAGTTGCGCGTGACCAGGGAGTCCGTCAGCTCGTAGATGTTCCGGCCCGCGCTCGGCGCGTTGACGCTGACCTTGAAGTCGACGCCGACCGTCTCCAGCCCCTGATACGCGATGGTCGGCGTGGCGAGGATGTTGTTCGCGCTCGCCGGGCTACCGACGGGCATGAGGTAGTCGGCGACGCGAACCATGCTCGTGTCGCTCGCGGTGCAGGTCGACGAGTTGTAGACGGTCGACCGCCAGAGAGCGAATCGCCCGGTCTGCTGAATGCTCGGTAGGACACACCAGGTGATCGTCGGCGTGGACGTGTAGCAGTTCGTATCGTCGAGCTTCACGCCGGGGAACCCGTTGATCGAGGTCGATGCCTGTGCCTTCAGCGCGCAGTGCACGTCGGCGCGGATCCGGTCGAGCGCGATGCGGCTCTCCTGCTGTGCCTGGAAGTACTGGTTCAGCTCCGACTGGGCCCGCGAGCCGCTGACAAAGACCGTCGTCAGCGAGCCCATGACGATGCCCATGAGCACCATCACCATGAGCATCTCCACGAGCGTGAATCCGCCCTGGGCGTGCATGGTTTGCCGCAGGCCGCGCGTCATGCGGAACCCGCGAGCTTGTTCGCCGTCGGCTGGTACGGCGACGTGTCCTGCGGCTCGCCCTGCGGCGCGTACTGCTTGTTCTGCTCGAGGACGAGCGTGATCAGGGGTGCTCCTGTGTCGACAAGCTTCGTGCCCGGCGGGGGCGACTGGGACACGACGGTGTTGGCGGGATAGCCCTGCACCCGGCCGGTGACCCGCCAGGCGAAGCCCCCGTCCTGGAGTTGCCCCTTTGCGAAGACGAACGACTCGCGTCGGACATCGGGAACGACCAGGGTGAGAACCGTCGTCTGGGCCTGCGTGCCGGTCGGCGAGGGCGTGACGGCCAGGCGCTGTCCAGCCGCATAGGTGATGGCAGCCATCGTGAGCGCCACGAGGACGGCGGCGGGCAGCAGGAGCCGACGCATGGTCCCCTCTTCGGCAGAAACTAGCCGCGACTAAAGAGCACGACGGCCGATTGGGGGACGGCGGCCGCCGAAGCATCCTCGGGCACCACCTGGAAGACCGGCGCCGTGGCCGGCGCTGGCGCCACATCGCCCCGGGGCAGGGCCGGAGACGTGGAGATGACCGCCATCGTTCGGAGGGCGGGCATTGCCGGCTCGTCGGACCAGGTGAAGGCCGTCCCGGCGAAGCTCTGGAACCAGGCCTCCTGCTGCGGCCAGGCGGTCGGAGGCTGGAGCTGGAGATGGAGGTGCGGGCCGGTCGCCTCGCCGGTCGATCCGACGAGGCCGAGCTGCTCCCCGGCGGCCACGGTCACGCCGGCGACGACGGACGGGTCGAGCTCGGCCAGGTGGCAATACGTCCATGTCTGGCCGTCCCTGGTCTGGAGGGTCAGGCCGATGCCGCAGCGCGGGTCGGGCCAGCTCCAGGCGCGCTGGACGGTGCCGTTGCCGAGCGCGTACACGGGCGAGCCCGCCGGCGCGGCGATGTCGACGGCCGGATAGTCGTGGTGGGTGTGCGAGGCGCTGACGACCTCCGGGCCACCGCCGACCGGGAAGGCCCAGCCGTTCGCGTAGGCGGGGCCGCCGAGCACGTTCGAGGCGGCGGGGGCAAACGACGCCTGCAGCGAGGCCTGCTGCGCCCGCTCGAGCTGTGCGCGCGCTGCGGCGAGCGCCTCGAGGCTCGCATCGCGCGCTGTTCTGGCCTTTCCAACGAGGGGCTCGAACGCGAGCCGGTCGGACAGGAGCTGGATCCGGCTCTCCTGCTGCTGCAGCTTCCGCAGGTTCGCATTGGCCTCCGTGAGCTTCCCGGCCGCGGCGGCGACGGTCTGCCGTGCGGCGTCGAGCTCCTGCTGCATGCGGTCGAGCGAGAACGCGAGCGTCGGGTTGCTCCCATAGAGGTTCGCGAGCGAGAGCACCTCGTTCACGTACCAGTCGGCATGGTTGTAGGCGAACACTGCGCGGTAGAGGTCGGTGGAGGCGCCGGCGGCGTTCAGGTACCGCGCCGCCGAGAAGATCGCGTCCACGGCGTTCCAGGGGTCGGCGATGCCGTCGCCGTTCGCGTCGATCCCCCACCGCATCCAGGTCGAGGGCATGAATTGCATCCACCCGATCGCCCCGGCCGAGCTCGGCCCCATGTTCCGTCCGAAGTCGGACTCGATCCGGTTGATCGAGGCCAGCACCTGCCAGGGGACGTCGTACTCGGCGCCGGCCCGCTGCCACAGCCCGAGCAGCTGGGCATACGGGAGCGGCGCCGTGGTCGCGGTCGCATCCGGCGCGAGCGGCGTGACGAGCGGCGACGGCACGATCGTGAATGTGTCGGCACGCGCCGTCGACCCGACCAGGCTGGCGACGAGGACGAGGGCAAGAAGGCCGAGCCGCCTCACGGTCACCCCGCAGGAACGATCCGAAGCCCGCCGTCGGGCTGCTCGTCGAGCGCCTTCGACAGGGCCTCGTTCGCCGCCGCTGCTCGCGTGTGCTTCTCGGCCCGCTCGAGCGCGACGAGGAAATCGTGTCGTTGCGTGGCGGCGTTTGCGGCCACCTCACGGCCGACCTCGCGGGAGAGGACGAGGTCGATGAGGGCCTGCGTGAAGGTCTGCATGCCGAAGTACTCGCCTTCCGCGACGGCGTCCGTGATCTCCTCCGGGCGGCCCTCCCGGATGAGGTCGGCGATGCGCGCGTTCATGACCATCACCTCGACGGCCGCCACCCGGCCGCCGCTCGCCCGCGGCAGGAGCCGTTGGCTGATCACCCCACGGAGCGTCCCGGCCATGATCGCGCGCACGACCTCCTGCTTGTCGGGCGGGAAGAACTCGATCATCCGGCCGCACGTCTCGGCGGCGTCGATCGTATGCATTGTGGAGAGGACGAGGTGGCCCGACTCGGCAGCCTGCAGCGCGGTCTGGGCGGTCTCGGCGTCGCGGAGCTCGCCGATCAGAATGACGTCGGGGTCCTGGCGGAGAGCGCGCCGCAGCGCCTCGGCGAAATCGTTCGTGTCGAGGCCGATCTCCCGCTGGTTGACGATGCAGTTGACGTCCTCGTGCAGGATCTCGATCGGATCCTCGATCGTGATGATGTGCTGCGCACGGTGGTGGTTCATGTAGTCGAGCATCGCCCCGAGCGTGGTCGTCTTTCCGGAGCCGGTGGCGCCGGTGACGAGGATGAGGCCACGGTGCTCGTGTGCGAGCGACCGCACGACGTCAGGCATGCCGAGCTGCTCGAGGGTCGGCGGCTTGCGGGGAATGACTCGGAAGGCGAAGCTCGTTGCGCCGCGCTGCCGGTAGGCGTTGACCCGGAAGCGCGGCAGCCCCTCGACCTCGTAGGAGACGTCGAGGTCGCCGTCTGTCTCGAAGCGTTCGAGCTGCCTCGGGGAGCGGGCACCGACGAGCCGGAGCGCCTCGGCGAGCTCCGTGTCGCCGAGCGGAGGGCCGTCCAATGCGGCGATCTGCCCGTCGCGGCGAAAGATCGGAGGTCGCCCGAACTTGAGGTGGATGTCGCTCGCCCCCAGTTCGACCGCATACCTGAGCAGGCCGTTCAGGTCCACGGCAAAGGCATCGGCCGATTCGGCGTCCGTCTTTAGGCTGCCGCGCGCGCGACGGCGTAGATGAGCCGCATCGCGCCCCTCTCCATCCCGCGCGCGTCGCCGGGGCGGTCGAGATCGCCGCGGAGCAGCTTCTCGAGGGCCCGGAAGCTCGGCGGAAGCCGTGCCAGCGCGTAGGCCGTCCGCGGAAAGCGCTCGAACGCGCGCTTCGCGCCCCAGCCGGCAGTCGTCAGCGGCGCGATCCTCCTCGTGACGGCGGCGGCATACGGCTCCATCCCGGCGGCCTTCCCGGAGAGGACGTCGAGGGCGGCTGCGGCGGCGAGCTGCGCGGAGACGAACGCCTCGTACATGCCGTCGCCGGAGAACGGGTCGACGAGCCCGGCGGCGTCTCCGATCACGGCCGCATTGCCGCGGGCGAGCGTCGTCTCGGGCGTGCGCATCGGCAGCCGGTAGCCGCGGGTGTCGACGGCCGCGTCGGGATCGATGCCGTGCTCGGTGCAGAGCCGGCGCAGCTCCGTCCGCAGGCGAGGGCCCTCGCTCGCGTTCCCCCCCACGCCGACATTGAGGTGGTCGCCTTTCGGGAAGACCCAGCCGTAGCCGCCGTGAATGACGGCGAGGTCGAGCACCATCGTGTGCGCGAAGCGGGCGTCGTAGGGGACGTTCGCCTCGAGCGCGACCCCGTGCACGATGCCGCCGCCGAGGCCGAGCTGCTTCGCGCTCGAGCCGTTGCAGCCGTCGGCGCCGATGACGATGCGCGCGTCGACCTCGCGCGCGTCGACGGTGACACCCTCCCGCACCTCGGCGCCGGCCTCGGCCGCCTTCAGCAGGAGGAAGTGGTCGAGCCGCGTGCGTTGCGTCATGTACGCAAGCGGCCCCGCCGCGCGACGGCGGAAACGAGAGCGGTAGCGCAGGCTGCAGTCGAGACGGTCGAGCGCGTCCTCGACCACCGGCTCGAGCGTGAACGGAAGCAGCCGCGCGCCGCGGAGCGTGACACCGCCGCCGCACGGCTTGTCCCGCGGGAAGACGGCCTTGTCGACGAGGAGCACACGCGCGCCGGCCGAGGCGAGCGTGTACGCGGCGGTCGATCCGGCCGGCCCGGCGCCGATCACGGCAACGTCGTGTCGCGACACGGGCGAACGCTACCGCCCGGTGAACAGTGCGTGTCAACCCGGTCACCGGGCCGTTTGCGGTGCCGCCGCGCCCGTAGCGTCGAGCCCGACAACGCTCCAACCACCTTGGGAGGATCAGCATGCGTAGATGGCTGGCACCGCTCATTGCTGCGGTCGTTGCCGCCGGGCTCGTTGCCGCGCTCGCGTCGGCAGGAGGCCCGGATACGAACAAGAAGAGCTTCGAGTACGCGATCGGGCTGTGGGGCGACCTGCCCTACTCCGACGCACAAGCGCAGACAGGCGTCCCGAATCTCATCGCCGACATGAACTCGTCGGACATCGAGTTCAGTGTGCACGACGGGGACCTCAAGGCCGGCAGCGCGACGGCAAACTCGGTGACGACGACGACGTGCGCCGACGCGCTGTACGTCCAGGCGCTGACGTATTTCAACTCGTTCAAGGAACCGGCGTTCTTCACGCCCGGCGACAACGACTGGACCGACTGCGACCGCGTGTCGAACGGATCGTTCAACGCGCTCGAGCGGCTCCAGCACGAGCGCCAGGTGATGTTCTCCGGCCCCTACGCCGACACGTCCTTCGGGAAGAAGCGGATGAAGGTCGAGGTGCAGTCGAGCCCGCTTTGCCTGGGGACGACATCGTCGACCGGCAGCCCGACCTTCCAGACGCCGTGCGTCGAGAACCGGCGCTGGGAGCTGCACGACGTCATGTACGCGACGTTCAACGTGCAGGGCACCTGCAACAACCTCTGCAAGAGCGGATCCGCATCGGACCCGTCGGTCGGCGATACCCCGGCCCCCGATCCGTCCGAGGAGGCGGCGCGCAACGCCGCCGACAAGGCCTGGCTCGACGAGACGTTCGCAGAGGCGACGGCGCACGGCGATGACGCGGTCATGCTCATCAGCCAGGCCGATCCGGGCTTCGACGCGACGGGCGGCCAGGGCGACCCGAAGCGCGATCCGAAGACGCTCGCGGAGACCGACGGGAACGCGGACGGCTTCCAGGACTGGCTTCTGGAGGTCCGCAAGGACACGATCGCGTTCGGGAAGCCGGTTGCGTACGTGCACGGCGACTCGCACTACTTCCGCGTCGACAAGCCGCTGCACGACGCGAACGGCCTGCGCGTGGAGAACTTCACCCGCATCGAGACGTTCGGCGACAACCAGGGCAACGGGACGCAGGACGTCAACTGGCTGAAGGTACTCGTCGACCCGCACACGCGGGACGTCTTCGCCTTCCAGCCGCAGATCGTTCCGGCCAACCAGGTGGCGAATACGCCGTAACCGCCCGGGCTCCCGGGACGCCCGAGGCTACAATCGGGCGTCCCGGGGGTGTGCCCGAGCGGCCAAAGGGAACGGGCTGTAAACCCGTCGGCTCAGCCTACGGAGGTTCGAATCCTCCCGCCCCCACTCCAGTGCCGGCGCGCCTCGCGATCGTGCTCGCATCGCTTCTGCCCGCGGGCGGCGCGACGGCGGCGCACGCCGACGTGGCGAGCGACGCGCTCGTGCACGCCGACGCGACCCGTGCTCTCGGCTATACGGGGACGGGCGTGACCGTGGCCGTGCTCGACACCGGCATCGACGACGGCGATTCTGCCGTCGCCGGCGCGGTGGTGGCAGAGCATTGCTTCGTGCCGCCGGACGGCTGCCCGGACGGAACCGGTGAGGAGGACGGCCCCGGAAGCGCGGCGGACGACCAGGGCCACGGCACCGCGATGGCCGACATCATCGCCGGCAACGGCCGCGCCGGGCCCGTCGGCGTCGCGCCCGGCGCATCGATCGTGGCCGTGAAGGTCGCAGACCGGAACGGCCGCACGTCGACCGCGCAGATCGTCGCGGGACTCACCTGGGTGCTCCAGCATCATCCCGAGACGAGGATCGTGAACGTCAGCCTCGGCAGCGACGTCATGCTCAGCGGCGACTGCTCGGGATTGACCCCGACGTTCAAGGCGTACGCGGCGGTCGTCGACCAGCTGCGCGCGAACGGGACGACGGTGTTCGCGTCGTCGGGCAACGGCGGCTCGCGCGCGTCGATGACCTCGCCCGCGTGCATCCACGACGTCGTCGCGGTCGGCGCCGTGTACTCGCGCAGCTTCGGATCGTTCACAGCGCCGTTCGTCTGCCGCGACGACTCGACCGCGGTGGACGAGATCGCCTGCTTCTCGAACAGCAGCACCGAGCTCGACCTGCTCGCAGCCGGCGCGCCGGTGAGCGCCGACGGCCTGGACTCGACCGATCTCTCGCTCGCCGGGACGTCGGCGGCATCTGCGGAGGCAGCGGGAGCCGCCGCAGCGCTGCTCGGCGTGGACCCGGCGTTGACGTCGGACGGACTCGTCGGCCTGCTCGAAAGCACCGGCGCGCCGATAACCGATGCGCGCAGCGGCTTCACGCGGCCGCGCATCGACCTCGCGGCTGCGCTAGGCGCGCTCATCGGTCGGCCGGTGCCGCTGCTGCCGACACCGCCCGACATCCTTCCGCCGATGCCGCCGAAGCTGTCGGCGCCGACGGTTCCCAAGGCAAGCCTCTCCACGCGCCCCATCGCTTTCGGTTCCGTGCATCCGTCCCGCACGGTGACGCGCAGGCTCGTCATCCACAACGCCGGGACAGGCTTCCTGACGGTGCGCGTTGCGACGTCGCCCGCGCCGATCTCGGCGCGACCGTCGAAGCTGACGGTCGCCGCGGCCGGGAGCGGAACGTTCGCGGTCACCTTCACACCGCGCCGTGCAGGTTCGTATCGCGGCGTGCTGCGGCTGCTGACCGACGATCCGTCAGCGCCGACCATCACGGTCGCGGTGCGGGGCTCGGCGCGCTAGTGCGCCCCGGTTCATGCGTGGATACGATGGGGCGGCACCAGCCCTCTTAGCTCAGTTGGTAGAGTACCTCCATGGTAAGGAGGGGGTCGACGGTTCGAGTCCGTCAGAGGGCTTCAAAAAGCCCCGCACAGCGGGGCTTTTTTCTTGGCGCGATTTGCAAAGTTCGCTCGATGCTCAGGTGTGGAGCATCGTGTGGAGCTCTCGGATTTCGACAGGCCGTACCGCACCAGGCACGTCGTCCGTTCTGCCCGTCAATGACGGCCGCCACGCCCCACGCCGACCGAACAGGCTAGGAATGGCTCGTCCCGAGACACACCGGGCGACCGGTCACGGCCGCGGATCGAGACCGAGGCTTGCAGGCTGGCACAAACTAGAGGCCAAGTTGCCCAACATCACGCGCGAGCGATTACGCGTAATGAACAAGTGGCTGTTCTGGCTGTGGGTCTTCCCGGGCGTCCCTGTCAGCTTCTACTTGCGCAACAGCGTCGCCTGGGTCGTCTTCCTTTCGGCGTACGCGATCATCGTCGCCCATCTGATCGAGTGGCGTCAGGAGGACGACTCGTCTCAGGACAAG
>Ga0070741_10016351_pt1 | contig 12386 bp, 10 predicted proteins | sample Coa_R1_4_FD_66440 | JGI IMG/M metagenome (GOLD analysis project Ga0070741, IMG submission 66440) | Surface soil microbial communities from Centralia Pennsylvania, which are recovering from an underground coalmine fire - Coalmine... | ecosystem: Environmental > Terrestrial > Soil > Unclassified ...
GGCACCGGAAGCCGAGCACCAACTCGACCTGGTGCTGGCGATTCTGCGCGCACGGCAACTTTGGGCCGGCGGCCAGACGCTGCCCGGTCTGCGCGAGGCGCTCGGTCTGGCCGAGGACGCAGCCGATCGCGGGGCGGTCGACGCCGCCGAAGCACAGGCCCGGGCGCTGGTGGCGGCGTTGCAGGTACACGGGTGGTCGCCCGACGCCGTCGAGCGTCTCACCGACGATCCGCAGATCGCCGCCATCCTGCGGTTCGCCGCCACCGAGGTTGTGCCGCGCCTCGCTGGGACGAAAGCCGAAATCGACCAGGTGCTGCGCGCACTCGACGGCCGGTTCATTCCCGCCGGGCCGTCCGGTTCGCCGCTGCGGGGACTGGTCAACGTGCTGCCGACCGGCCGCAACTTCTATTCCGTCGACCCGAAGGCGGTACCGTCACGGCTTGCCTGGGAAACCGGTGTGGCGCTGGCGGATTCGCTGCTCACGCGCTACCGCGAAGACTTCGGTCAGTGGCCGCAATCCGTAGGGCTGTCGGTATGGGGCACCTCGGCAATGCGGACCGCAGGAGATGACATCGCGGAAGTCCTTGCACTGCTTGGTGTTCGACCGCGGTGGGACGACGCGTCGCGGCGCGTGACCGGACTGGAGCCGATCCCGCTTGCCGAGCTGCAAAGGCCGAGGATTGACGTCACGGTGCGGATCTCCGGGTTCTTCCGCGACGCTTTCCCGCATGTCGTCACGATGCTCGACGACGCAGTGCGGCTGGCCGCCGGCCTCGACGAACCACCTGAGCAGAACTTCGTCCGCGCTCACACCCAGGCCGACCTTGCCGAGCACAACGACGAACGACGAGCTACCACAAGGGTTTTCGGCTCGAAACCGGGCACATACGGCGCCGGCCTCCTGCAGCTGATCGACAGCCGCGCGTGGCGCAGCGACGCAGACCTCGCCGAGGTCTACACCGCATGGGGCGGATTCGCATACGGCCGCGATCTGGATGGTGCCCCGGCGTCCGAGGACATGCAGCGTCAGTACGGCCGAATTGCCGTCGCCGCCAAGAACACTGACACCCGAGAACACGACATCGCCGACTCCGACGACTACTTCCAATACCACGGCGGCATGGTCGCCACTGTCCGCGCGCTGACAGGAAAAGACCCGGCCGCCTACATCGGCGACAACACCCGGCCGGACGCGGTGCGCACCCGCAGCCTCAGCGAGGAGACGGCACGCGTCTTCCGCGCCCGCGTCACGAACCCGCGGTGGATGGCCGCAATGCGACGGCACGGCTACAAGGGTGCCTTCGAGATGGCAGCCACCGTCGACTACCTCTTCGGGTACGACGCCACCGCGGGCGTGATCGCCGACTGGATGTACGAGCGGCTGACCGAGCAGTACGTCTTCGACGACGTGAACCGAAAATTCATGGCCGAGTCCAACCCGTGGGCGCTGCACGGAATGGCCGAGCGCCTGCTCGAAGCCGTCAGCCGCGGGATGTGGGAGAAGCCGGACGCCGAGACGGTCGACGGGCTCAGGCGGGCGCTGCTCGAAGCCGAGGGCCAGCTCGAGGCATAGGTTGTAGACGTGGCCAACACGTTCGCGGACATCGCAAAGTCTCAATACATCCTGCTGACGACGTTCACCAAGGACGGTCGGCCCAAGCCGACACCCATCTGGGCGGCGCCCGACGGCGATCGCCTGCTCGTCATCACCGAAGAAGACTCGTGGAAGGTCAAGCGAATCCGTAACACGTCTCGCGTGACGCTCGCCGCGTGCGACCTGAGGGGCAATCCCAAAAGCGACGCCGTCGAAGCCACCGCGACGATCCTCGACAAGTCCCACAACGACGCCGTCTACAGCGCGATCGGGAAGCGCTACGGACTCATCGGCAAGGTGTTCAACCTTTTCAGCAAGTACATCCGCAACGGGATGCAGAAGAACGTCGGCCTCGAACTCAAGCCCACCAGTCAGGAACCCTGACCGGTGATGGTGCGTTTCCCAAGTATGCGGTGGTTCCTCGTGTATGTCGTCGTCGAACTGGCGGCCGTCGTTGCGCTCACATGGGCGGTCGGCCTGGGCTGGACGCTGTTGCTTCTGCTGGCCGCGTTCCTCGCCGGAATCACCCTGGCCGGCTCGCAGGCGAAACGTCAGCTGATCAGGCTTCGTGCCGGCGTCGGCACACCGCACGGTGTCCTCACTGACAGTGCGCTGATCGCACTCGGCACCGTGTTGGTCGTGGTCCCTGGCCTCGTCACCACCGCGCTCGGTCTGTTGTTGCTGCTGCCGCCCGTGCGTCCTGTCGCTGCACGCCTGGCTGCCCGGCGCTTCACGGTGGTCACCCCGAGCCCAAAGCCCGACTACATCGACGGGGAAGTGATCAGCGTCGTCGATGTTGAGCCGCCCGCCATCCGGTGACGTGGCTTTTGCTCCTCGCGCTAGCGGCTCATCGACACTCTTGCTGAACGGGCGGGTACACAGCCCGACCCATCCCGACGCCACCGCCCTGGCTGTTCACGACGGCGTGGTGGCCTGGCTGGGCAGCGACGACGTCGGCCTCAGTCAATTTCCGGATGCCGAGATCGTCGACCTCGACGGAGCGTTCGTCGCGCCCGCATTCGTCGACAGTCATGTGCATCTGACTGCGACGGGGCTGACGCTGACCGGACTGGATCTGCGTTCGGCCACCTCCCACGACGACTGTCTGCGGCTGCTCGCCGACTACGCCCGCGCACATCCCGACGGTCCGATCTGGGCGCACGGCTGGGACGAGACATCGTGGCCGCAGAGGATCGCACCCACCACCGACGAAATCGATACCGCGGTGGGTGACCGGCCCGCTTACCTGGCGCGCGTCGACGTCCATTCGGCCGCCGCATCGAGCGCCCTGCGACAGCTGGCTCTGAATATGTTGCAGCGCAAAGGGTTTCATCCGCAAAAGCCGCTGACCGCGGACGCGCATCATGACGTGCGCGCCGCCGCGCGCGACCTGCTCACCCGGGCGCAGAGAGCCGAAGCCCACGCCGCCGCACTGGACGCGGCCGCCGCGCTCGGCATCGTCGCCGTGCATGAATGTGCTGGGCCGAACATCGGCGGACTGGACGGCTGGCGCGAATTGCGCGACACCGCACACGGTGTCGAGGTCGTCGGCTACTGGGGGGAAGCGGTCACGACGGCCGATGAGGCCAGGGATCTACTGGCGGCCACCGGAGCTCGGGGCTTGGCCGGTGACCTGTTCGTCGACGGCGCGCTGGGCTCGCGCACCGCGTGGCTCACCGCGCCGTACGCCGACGCCGACCATTGCGGCAATGGCTACCTGGATCCCCACGCGATTGCGGCTCATGTCCGCGCCTGCACCCAGGCCGGCATTCCGGCGGGATTTCATGTCATCGGCGACGCAGCGGTCGCAACCGTCGTCGAAGCGTTCAGTGATGTAGTCGACAAGTTGGGGGTTACCGCGGTCGCCCGGTGTGGCCATCGCCTCGAGCACGTCGAAATGGTCACGCCCGAGCAGGCCGTCCGGCTGGGCTCATGGGGCGTAATCGCCAGTGTCCAACCGGGTTTCGACGCGCGGTGGGGTGGCATGAGCGGCATGTACGCCCAGCGGTTGGGTGCCGACCGTGCGCAAGAGCTCAACCCGCTCGCACTGTTAGCATCGAAAGGCGTGCCCCTCGCCTTCGGATCTGATTCTCCGGTGACGAGTTTGAATCCGTGGGCAACCGTTCGGGCCGCGGCTCACCATCGCACGCCCAGAGGCGCGGTGTCAGTGCGCGCGGCATTCGCTGCTGCGACGCGCGGTGCGTGGCGAGCGGCCGGTGTGCGCGACGGCCAGACCGGGACTCTGGCGCCGGGCGCGCCGGCGTCGTATGCGGTGTGGGATGCCGGAACGCTGACGGTCAGCGCGCCTCCTGACGCCGTCCAACGGTGGTCCACCGATCCACGGTCGCGGGTGCCCGCGCTGCCCCGGCTGGACCCCGACGATCCGCTGCCGCGCTGCCTGCAAACCGTGCACCGCGGCGAGGTCATCTATGGCTGACATGCCCGACTGGGTGCCGCGGTTCGGTCGTGCCGTCCTCGCACGGGTGCCGGAGCTGACCGCCGCGATCGGGGCGGGACTGCTGTTGTGTGTCAGCTTCCCGCCGTTCGGCTGGTGGTACGCGGCCGTCGTCGCGTTCGCACTGCTCGCCTGGATTCTGCTGCGGGACTCCACCACCCTGGCGGGCGGTTTCGGCTACGCCTTCCTGTTCGGGGTGGCGTTCTACATCCCGCTGCTGCCGTGGACCGGGGAGTTGGTGGGCCCCATTCCGTGGCTGGCGTTGTCCGCGGTGAGCGCGCTCTTCCCGGCGCTCTTCGGCGCGTTAGCGATCGTTGCGAGAGGGCTGCGCGGCTGGCCGATCTGGTTCGCCGGCCTGTGGGCGGCCTGCGAATGGCTGAAGTGCACCGTGCCGTTTGGTGGATTCCCTTGGGGCGTCGTGGCTTTCGGCCAGACCACTGGGCCGATGCTGCCGATCGTGCGGCTGGGCGGCGTGCCGCTGCTGTCGTTCGCAGTCGCCCTGGTCGGGTTCAGCCTGACCGCGCTCGCGCTCGAGGTGTACCGGTGGTGGCAGCACCGCGAGGACACTCCGCCCCGGGTCCTGCTGCCGGGCATCTGCGTGTGCGCGGTGCTGGTCGCGGTCGCCGGAACATGGCCGGGGGTGCGGCAATCGGGGACCGGCGCGGGCAACGACCGGCTGATCACGGTCGCCGCTATCCAGGGCAATGTGCCGCGGCTCGGACTGGACTTCAACTCGCAGCGCCGCGCTGTGCTCGACTACCACGTGAAGGAAACCATTCACCTGGCCGACGAGATCCGGGCCGGAAAGGCCCCGCAGCCCCAGCTGGTGATCTGGCCGGAGAATTCGTCGGACATCGACCCACTGCGCAATCCCGATGCGGCTCAAGAGATTACGACCGCAGCGACGGTCATTCGGGCACCGATCCTTGTCGGCGCTGTGCTGCAACGCCCGGACTACAGCGCCGACAACCCGGCGTCGACGAACACGGTGATCGTCTGGGACCCGACTCGCGGTCCAGGTGAACGACACGACAAGCAGATCGTGCAGCCGTTCGGCGAGTATCTGCCGTGGCGGGGCTTCTTCAAGCATCTTTCGCGGTATGCCGACCGGGCCGGGTATTTCGTGCCGATCGAGGGGACCGGCGTAGTGCACGCGGCGGGTATTCCGGTCGGCGTGACCACGTGCTGGGAGGTGATCTTCGACCGTGCCGCCCGCGAGTCCGTCGTCAACGGCGCACAGCTGCTGGCCGTGCCGACCAACAACGCGCTGTTCGGCCCGTCGATGAGCGAGCAGCAGCTGGCGTTTGCGAAGGTGCGGGCGGTCGAGCACGACCGCTACACGGTTGTTGCAGGCACCACAGGAATCAGCGCGATCGTCGCTCCCGACGGCCACGAAGTGGCCCGCACCGACTTCAACGAACCCGCCTACCTGGTCAAACAGGTTCATCTCAAAACGAATATGACGCTCGCCACAAAGTGGGGGCCACTTGTGCAATGGCTCCTGATCGCCGTCGGCGGTGCAGGGTTTGTCGGTGCGATCCTGCAGAATGGGTGGTTCATCCGCCGGCTGCGGCCGCGCGGCAAGCACAGAGGAGCCACATGACCGTCCCTGGGGGTGGAGGGCGTCGACCGGGGGAAGGCGCGGTGCCTAGCCAGCGCACGCTCGCGATCGTCCCCACGTATAACGAGCGCGAAAATCTGCCGTTGATCGTCGAGCGCATTCACGCTGCGCGGCCCGACGTGCACGTTCTGATCGTCGACGACGGCAGCCCGGACGGCACGGGTGAGCTCGCCGACCAGCTTTCTCTGGCTGATCCAGACCGCGTCTGGGTCATGCACCGCACCGCCAAGGACGGGCTGGGTGCGGCCTATCTGGCGGGGTTCGGGTGGGGGTTGAGCCGGCAGTACTCCGTGCTCGTCGAGATGGACGCCGACGGCAGCCACGCGCCCGAGCAGCTGTCCCGGCTGCTCGACGCCGTCGACGGCGGTGCGGATCTCGCGATCGGGTCGCGCTACGTGCCGGGCGGCCAAGTACGCAACTGGCCGCGCCGCCGGCTCGTTCTCTCGCGCACCGCGAACTGGTACTCGCGAACGCTGCTGGGCACCTCAGTGAACGACATCACCGCCGGCTACCGGGCCTATCGGCGCGAAGTGCTGGAGAAGATCGACCTGTCGGCGGTGGACTCGAAGGGCTATTGCTTCCAGATCGACCTGACGTGGCGCACGATCAACGACGGCTTCACCGTCGTCGAAGTGCCGATCACGTTCGTCGAACGGGAGCTCGGCGTGTCCAAGATGAGCGGCTCCAACATCCGTGAGGCGCTGGTCAAGGTCGCCCAGTGGGGCATCCGCAGCCGGATGGATCGGGCCCGCGGTGTCGCGCAGGTCGAGCGGCGCTAGGCCGGGCTAGCCGCGCCGGCGCGCGCGGATGATCTCCAGCCGTTCCTTGAGCAGCTCGTCGAGCTCCTCGACTGTGCGGCGCTCCAGCAGCATGTCCCAGTGGGTGCGCGGGGGCTTGACCTTCTTGGGCTCCGGCAGGTCACCCTCGATCAAGGTGCCCTCCATGCCGTTGCGGCACAGCCACGTGCCGGGAATCTCGGCGTCGTCGGCGAACGGCACCTCGAATTCCTCGCCGTTCTCCGTGCGGTACCGCGCGATCTGACGCGGTGCGAGATCGTGGTTGCGGTCGGTCTCATAGCTCACGGCTCCGAGTCGACTGCCTCTCAGAACACGATCAGCCATTGTCAACACTCTCCATCCACTGCGAATAAGCGCATGTTCGGACACATTGTCCAGCTACAGCAACGCAGAAAACATGCGGGCAGTTCCCGCGCCACGGGCGACGCGACTACTCAGGATACCGGGTTTTGCCGGGTCGGCCGTCTAGAGTCGGCGGCGTGGCACGTGTTCAGCCATGCCGATGGTGCGGACGAGAAGTCGCCGACGGGGGAATGGGCCGCCGCCGGCAATATTGTCGGCAGTCGTGCCGACAACGCGCATACGAACAGCGAGCCGCCGCCAAAGGGATTGCGCTGCCCGAAGACGCGGTGGTGTTGTCCGCCGACGAGGCCGCGCGCTTGTCCGATCGCGTCTATCAGCTTCGTTGTGCGGCCGAGGATGTGGCGACTGCGGTCGACGAGGGCGCGGACACGGCCGAGCTACGTGAGCTGTGCCACACATTGCTGTACGCCGCGAAGGCTGCCGACGGCTGGCGCTGACAGACGGCTAGCAGCTGAACAGCAAACCGATGTCGCGCGGCGGCGTCGCCGGCTTGAGGCAACCGAACGGTTCGACGCCCGCGTCGCTGAACCTCGCCGCGGTCTGATTCGCCAGGTTTGCGCAGTACAGCCCGACCTCGTCGACGCGGCACTGGAAATTGCCGAATTTCAACGTGTTGCCGTAGGCAAGCTGCGGGCCGTTGCCCTTGCCGAAGGGCCCGGGATCGCCGTGAATGCCGCCCACCGAGACCGACTTGCCGTCGTACTGGACCCAACCTGGGGTCCAGTGACCCTCGATGTCCGCAGGCGGAGGCGGGGGATTCTTGAATTGCACCAGGCACAGAAGTGCGTCGGTGAGTTGCGAGAACGTCGTGCACTGAGTCTTGCCCGACGGCGTGACGAATGCGATGTCGTCGCCCAGTTGCGTGGTGGTGCCCTCGCGGGTGGCGGTGTGGTAGCCCTCGGCGCTGACGGGCTTGCCCGCCGCGATCCAGGCGATCGCGGCACCGATCGGCGCACCGGGTGCCGGAGCGGCCGTCGGGGTCGTGGTGGTCGTGGTCGTCGTGGAGGTCGTCGACGAGTGCGGCGCACTCGGCAGGGGAGTCAGTTTCGGCGGTTGCGAATTCCCCCCGACCTTCTCCGAGCATCCCGCCAGCAGAACCGCCAGCGCGACTGCCGGTGCCAGAACCGGGACCCAAGAGCGCATGGCTGCCACCGTATCCGGCGGTCCTGAGATGCCGGGTGAAGCTGATGGGCGAGTCCCGCCGGGACGCCCGGCCGCGGTTGTATACCGTCGCAGAATGGGCGATGTTCGCGTGACCACCTCGAGCGGCACCGTCGAGGGTTTGAAAGGCGATGGCGTAACCCGGTGGCGATCCATCCCGTATGCCCGTCCACCGGTCGGCCGGCTGCGACTGCGCGCGCCGCAACCGCCGATCCCATGGCGTGGGGTGCGGTATTGCCACGACTTCGCGTTCTGCGCACCACAGCAACGCCGTTACACGATGGTCGGCGTCAACAAATACCAACCGATCAGTGAAGACTGCCTGACACTCAACGTGGTAGCGCCACCGGCCGCGACGTCCGAGGGGCCGCTGCCGGTGATGTTCTTCATCCACGGCGGCGGCTACATGCTCGGCAGCACTGCGACGCCGATCTATGACGGTGCGGCGCTGGCACGCCGCGGCTGCGTGTTCGTGTCCGCCAACTATCGGCTGGGAGCGCTTGGCTGCCTTGATCTTTCGTCACTGTCGACGCCGGATCACCCGATCGAGAGCAACCTGTTCCTGCGCGACCTGGTGTTGGCGCTGGAGTGGGTGCGCGACAACATCGCGGCCTTCGGTGGCGACCCGAGCAAGGTGACCATCTTCGGCGAGAGTGCCGGCGCGCATGCGGTGGCCACACTCGTCGGCACTCCCGCAGCGGGGGGCCTCTTTCACGGGGCGATCGCCGAAAGCCCGGCCAGCGGCATGGTGGTGCCCGGCGAAGTCGCGCCGAAGTTCGCGGCGCAGTTCGCCGAAATCCTTGGCCTCGACACCCGCAACGCCGCCGAGACGCTGATGCAGATGGAGCCGCGCCGGTTCGTCAAGGCACTTGCCCGCCTTCTGGAGCAGTCGAGCCAAGAGATGTCGGCAGGGTCGTTCGCGATCGGCCCGACCGTCGACGGCGACTATCTGCCGAAGGATCCGTTCGTCGCGATGGCTCGCGGCGAGGCACACCGGGTTCCGGTGATCGTCGGCAACAACGCTGAAGAGTCGCGACTGTTCACCCGGTGGCTCAAGTTGCTGCCCACCACCGAGCCGATGCTGGAGAAGCTTCTGTCTGCGGCGGAACCCGCTGCCCGCGAACGCATTACGGCCGCTTATCCCGACTACCCGCACCCCGACGCGTGCATGCGCCTGTCCGCCGACATGTTCTTCGGGTCGGCAGCGTGGCGAATCGCGGAGGCGCACAGCCGCTTTGCGCCGACATACATGTACCGCTATGACTACGCACCTCGAACGCTCACCTGGACCGGGCTCGGTGCCACGCATGCGATGGAGTTACTCGCTGTCTTCGACGTCTACCGCACGCGGCTGGGATCGCTGCTTACTCTCGCCGCCGATCGGCGGTCGGCGCTGCGGGTCAGCAACAACATCCAACGACGCTGGCGGCACTTCAGCCGGACGGGAGTGCCCGGCGACGGGTGGCCGCCCTATAGCCAGGACCGTGCGGTCATGGTGTTCGACAAGCACTCCCACGTCGAGCACGACCCGGACCCGGCGCGCCGGGAGGCATGGGAAGGGTTCAGCCTGGTCCACTGACCGTATGGTCAGCGCATGGCCGACGCACCGCAAACACCCTTCGGCAACTACCAGTTCGAGATCTACCTGAAGGGTATGTCGGGCGAGACGCCCGATTTCCCGATGAACTGGCCCGAATTGGAGGCGCAGGCCTCGGCGGCGATGGACGCGGGCGCGAACGGCTACGTGTTCGGAAGTGCGGGCACTGAGGACACCGAACGCGAGAACCGCGCGGCGTTCGGGCGGCACCGGATCGTTCCGCGGATGCTGCACGACGTCTCGTCGCGTGACCTGCGCACCGACATCCTCGGCGTGCAGCACGCCGCGCCGGTGCTGCTGGCCCCGGTCGGGGTGCAGTCGATCGTGCATCCCGACGGCGAGTTGGCGTCCGCACGCGGCGCCGCGGCGGCCGGCATCGGGTTTGCCGCGTCGACGGCGGCGTCGTATTCGATGGAGGACATCGCAGCCGCGGGTGGCGAGGTGCCGCGGTGGTATCAGCTCTACTGGCCGAAGGATCCCGAGCTCACCGCCAGCTTCGTCGCGAGGGCGCAGAACGCAGGCTACGGCGCGATCGTCGTGACGCTGGACACCGGGCTGCTCGCGTGGCGACCCCGCGATTTGCAGACCGCGTACCTTCCGTTCCTCAAATCGGTGGGAATCGCAAACTACTTGTCGGACCCCGTCTTTCGCGCGGCGCTGGCCGAGCCGCCGGAGAGCAACCCGACGGCAGCCGTCCTGCATTTCGTCAGCGTGTTCAGCAACCCGGCGGTCACGTGGGCGGATCTTGCGGCGCTACGCGAGCTGACGACGCTGCCGATTCTGCTGAAGGGAATCCTTCACCCCGACGACGCGCGGCTGGCCCGCGACCATGGAGTGCAGGGAGTCGTGGTGTCCAACCACGGCGGCCGCCAAGTCGACGGTGCGATCGCCGCGCTCGATGCGCTGCCCGGCGTCGTCGACGCCGTCGGAGACGACCTCACCGTGCTCTTCGACAGCGGAATACGCAGCGGCGCCGACGTCGTCAAGGCGCTCGCGCTCGGCGCTCGTGCGGTCCTGCTGGGCCGCCCGTACCTGTGGGGGATGGCCCTTCGCGGCGCCGACGGTGTGACGCAGGTGATCCGCAATCTGCTGTCGGAAATCGATCTGACACTGGCACTTTCGGGCCACGCGTCGGCTGCGACGTTGAATCGCGACGTGCTGCGGCCACGACCGGCTTAAGGTCGACGGCATGCACGAGGTGAGCAAGGAGTGGTTGAGCGCGCATCTCGACGCGCCGGTGTCCGCATTCACCACCGAACGCATCGGCACGGGGCAGATGAGTGAGTGCTACCGCGTCAACGTGCAGTACGACGGAGAATGGTCGGCACCGGCGTCGGTTGTCCTGAAAGTCGCCGCGTCGGATCCGATGAGCCGTCAAACCGGTGTCGCGCTTGGCCTTTACGAGCGCGAGGTGAAGTTCTATGCGGAAGTCGCCCCGGGGCTCGAAGGGCCGATCGCGCCGTGCTACCACGCGTCGTTCGACCCGGAGGCGGGCACGTTCGCGTTGCTGCTCGGGGACGCGGGACCGGCCGAGGTCGGCGACGAGATCGAAGGAGCCTCCCTTGAGCGGGCACGGCTGGCAGTCACCGAATTGGGCCGCCTGCACGGCCCTGCGATCGGGGACCCCGCGCTGGCGGGGGCGGCTTGGCTGAACCGCGAGCCTCCCGTCGGCCAGGAGCTGTTGAACCAGCTGTATGCCGGCTTCCTAGAGCGCTATGGCGACCGGATCGCGCCGCGGCACCGGACCGTGTGCGACAAGCTGGTGGCGAGCTTCGACGCGTATCTCGGCGAGGAATCCGGCGATCCGCAGGGTCTGGTACACGGCGACTTCCGGCTCGACAACATGCTGTTCGGGTGCGACGGCGCGGACCGGCCGCTGACGGTCGTGGACTGGCAGACCGTCACGTGGGGCCCGGCGACCACCGATCTCACCTACTTCCTGGGCTGCGCGCTTCCGGTCGAGATGCGCCGGGCGCATGCCGACGAGCTGATGGCTTGCTATCAGGAGGCATTGGGTCCGAACGCACCGCTGACGCTCGACGAAGTTCGGGACGGCGTGCGACGCCAGAGTTTCTTCGGCGTGATGATGGCGATCGTGTCGCCGATGCTCGTGCAACGAACCGAGCGCGGCGACGAGATGTTCATGACGATGATCGAGCGGCACTGTGAGCAGGTGCTCGACATGGACGCGTTGGCGCTGCTGCCGGAGCCGGTCCAGGTGGCGCCCTTGCGTCCGGCCGGTGACGACGAGTACGCGCATGACGCCGGGACCGAAACCTTCTGGAACGAAAGCTGGTACTGCGACTTCGTCGATGCGGGTCAACGCGTCGGTGGGTACGTTCGCCTCGGGCTGACCCCCAACGAGGGTGTCGCCTGGGTCACCGCCTTGCTGTGCGGGGCGGGCCGGCCGACGATCGCGGTGATCGACTTCGACGTCGCATTGCCCGAAAATCCGTACCTGTTGCGTACGAACGCGTTCGAGTTCAGCCACGAGATCGTGTCGCCGTTGCAGACCTATCGTGTGCGGCTGCAAGGCAGGGGGGAAGCCTACGACGATCCGTCCGCGCTATTGCGCGCGGAGTCCGGCCGTCCCGTCGCCGTCACCATAGACCTCGAGTGGTCGACCGTCGGCGTGCCGTATCAGTACCGCATCACCCCGCGATACGAAATCCCTTGCACCGTAACAGGCACCGTGGAGGTCGACGGCGATCGCGTGGCGGTCGACGCCGCCCCGGGGCAGCGTGACCACTCGTGGGGTGTCCGCGATTGGTGGGGTATGGATTGGGTGTGGAGCGCGC
>Ga0070741_10016353_pt1 | contig 12385 bp, 12 predicted proteins | sample Coa_R1_4_FD_66440 | JGI IMG/M metagenome (GOLD analysis project Ga0070741, IMG submission 66440) | Surface soil microbial communities from Centralia Pennsylvania, which are recovering from an underground coalmine fire - Coalmine... | ecosystem: Environmental > Terrestrial > Soil > Unclassified ...
CAGGCTCTCCTCAAAAGCGGACTGAGCCTGCCTCAGATCGCCCTGCCCATACGCCAGTGTCCCCAGGTTCAGTAACGAGACGGCTACGCCCCGATTATCGCCCATCTCCCGAAAGAGCGTGAGGCTTTCGGCGCTGAGACTCTGCGCCGCCGCATGATCCCCCTGCCGCTTGGCGACGATGCTCAGATTGGAGAGCGTCGCGGCCACTCCCCAGCGGTCACCCAGTTCGCGCCGCAGGGCCAGTCCTTCTTCCAACAGCGCGCGGGCCTCCTCATAAGCGCCCTGCTGATCCGCGAGCAGCCCCAGGTTTTCCAGGGAACCGGCGACGCCGTGCGAGTCGCCCAAGGCCCGTTTGATCGCCAGGCTTTCCCCATAGAGTCGGCGGGCCTCGTCATAGTCGCCATGCCGGTCAGCGACCATGCCGAGATTGCCCAGGACCGCCGCCATGCCGCGTCGGTCTTCCAGCGCCGTCAATGTCGCCAGACTCTGCGTGAACAGATGCCGGGCGTCGGTATACGCACCCTGCTCATAGGCGACCAATCCCAGATTGCTCAGGGCTGCCGCCACGCCCCGATCGTTCCCAAGCGCCTGCTGTACGGCCAGGCTCTCTTCATGCAAAGCGCGCGCGGCTGTATAGTCGCCCTGCCGCCAGGCCAGATTCCCGGCTCCGGTCAGCGCCTTCGCCCGCATCAGGGTAGGTTCCTGGGCCGTTGTGCGGGCCAGCGCCGCCGCGAGGTGGCTTCTGCCCTCGGTCAGGTAGCCCCGCATCTCCCAGAAGCGCCAGATCGCTCCTGCCAGCCGCAGGCCCGTCTCGGCGCGGTTTGGATCGGAGAGAGACCACTCCAGGGCGGCGCGCACATTGTCGTGTTCCCTCTCCAGTCGTTCCAGCCACTGCGCCTGTTCCTTGCTCTGTAGCTGCGTCTCGGCCTGCTCTGTCAGTCGCAGGAACCAGTCGGCGTGCCGGTCACGATAGATCGCGCCGCTTCCGGACTCATAGAGGCGGTCGCGGGCATACTGGCGGACGGTCTCCAGCAGTCGGTAGCGCGCCTGCCCGCTCTCTTCCGCGTAGGTGACGAGGGATTTATCCACCAGGCTCGTCAGCCCATCCAAAATCTGCCAATCCGCCAGACCGTCTCCGGCGCACACGGCCTCTGCCGCCTCCAGGCTCCACCCGCTCACAAACACCGAGAGCCGCCCCAACAACTGCTGCTCCTCTGCGGAGAGCAGGTCATAGCTCCAGTCTATGAGGGCGCGCAGGGTCTGATGCCGGGGCAACGCCGTGCGGCTGCCGCCGGTCAGCAGGCGGAAGCGGTCATCCAGGCGCGCGGCCAGCGGCTCCAGCGGCAGCGCCTTGATGCGCGCCGCCGCCAGTTCGATGGCGAGCGGGATGCCGTCCAGCCGATGACAGAGCCGCACGAGCGTCGCGGCCTGCGCGTCCGAAAACGTCACATCGGGTTTGACCGAGGCGGCGCGGTCGGCAAACAGGCGTACCGACTCGTAGCGCAGCGCCTCCGCAAGGTCTGCGCTTTCTGTCGCCTCTTTCAGGGGCGGCAGGCTAAGGGAGGGAACCCGATAGGTCTGTTCACCCGCGATGCCCAGTCCTTCCCGACTGCTGGCAACTATCTGGAGGCGGGGACAGCGCTGTAACAGCGCCGAACTCAGATGCGCCGCCGCATCCAGGAGATGTTCGCAGTTGTCCAGCAGGAGCAGCATCTGTTTGGAACGCAGCGTCTCCGTCAGGGTCTCCAGGAGCGGCCTGCCAGCCTCCTCGTGTACCTTCAGGACGGCAGCCACAGCCTGCGGCACGAGCGCGGGATCGGCCAGGGGAGCCAACTCCACCAGCCACACCCCGTCGGCATAGTCTTCGACCAGGTCTGCCGCGACCTGAAGCATCAGGCGGGACTTGCCGACACCGCCGCTGCCCACGAGCGTCAGGAGCCGCGCCTTTGCCAGCAGGGAACGGATCGCGGCGCTCTCCTGCTCCCTGCCGATGAAGGAGGCGGTCTGAACCGGCAGATTGGTCTGAAGGAAGTTGAGCGACTTCAACGGAGGAAAGTCGGCGGGCAGGTCGGGATGGCAGAGTTGAAAGACATGCTCGGCCTGCTGCAAGTCTTTGAGGCGATGATAACCCATATCTTGCAGGCCAGCCTCCGGCGGGAGCGATAGGCGGGCCAACTCCTGCGTCGCCTCGGAGAGCAGGACTTGACCGCCATGCGCGAGAGAGAGCAGGCGCGCGACGCGGTTGAGCGCGGGGCCGAAATAGTCGTTATCGCGGCAGTGGGCGCTGCCGGTATGCAGGGCCATACGCACTCGCAGCGCGACCTCGCCCTCCCAGGTCTGCGCGGCCAGAGCGCGCTGTGCGGCAAGCGTCGCGGAGAGGGCTTCCGAAGCAGTGGCGAAGACCGCGCAGAACGCAGCCCCCACCGTTTTGAATACCACGCCTCCGCCGGTCTCGATAGCCTCTCGCAGCAGGGCATCGTGATGATTCCAGGCCAGACGCATCGCTGCCGTGTGTTCTTCCCAGAGCCGCGCACTGTCTTCGATGTCGGTAAAGAGGAAGGTGACCGTCCCGGTCGGTAATGCAGATAAAGCCCCCATCGTCGCCTAAGTCCCTTCGATTGTCATGGCGAGCGCCGCGAGACATCTCAAAAAAAGCTTCTTCGCTCCGCTCAGAATGACACTTGTGCAAAAAAACGCGCTGCAACGCATTATGACCCATCTACCCTCGTTTGTCCAGCAGCCATGCAGACGATTGGACGCCCTCAAACGTAAGAGTCGTATGCCTGAAGCGCCGGACAGAATCGTTACGTGACGGGCAGACCTGATCTGAGGGCGGCGAGTGGGAAAGAAGGCGCGCTTGCCGCTCTGAGTCATTCGGTTTCAGAGCGTGCCAGCAAGGGCCGGGAGGTATGGGCGCATGGCGGAGCAGCGGCGCGGCGAGACGGCCTCTCCGGTTCCTGAGTTCGGAGAGAAAGCCGCCGGTCAGGAATACCGTCTACGTCCCGGAGCCTATGCGGTCCTGTTCGACACGCAGCAGCGCATCGCGATCCTGCGGACGGCGCGCGGCGGCTTTCTGCCCGGCGGCGGTTCGGAGCCAGGCGAGACGCCGGAACAGACGTTAGCGCGCGAAGTGCAGGAGGAGTGCGGCTTTGCTGTTCGTATCCTGGAGCGATTGGGAGAGGCCATCGAGTATGTCTACGCCGCCGAGGAAGCCGCCTACTTCGCCAAGCGCGGCGTCTTCTTCCGGGCTGCCCTCGCCGGAGAGGAGGGAACGGCGCGGGAAGGGAACTCTGCGCTGCTCTGGCTGATGCCGGAGCAGGCGGTCACGGCGCTGGCGCATGGCAGTCAGGTCTGGGCGGTTCGCAAAGCCGTCGCTGCCGGGGAAGAGGGATAAGGATGGCGAAGACACCGGGCGATCTGAAGACGAACGCGGTCCGCCTGCTGGAACAGGCCGGGATTCCGTTTGAACTGCGGCAGTATGCTGTGGACGAAAACGACCTGAGCGCCGAGAACGTCGCGGCGAAGATCGGCCTGCCGCCCGAACAGGTGTTCAAGACGCTTATCGCGCAGGGCGATGTGACCGGTTATCTGTTCGCGCTGCTGCCCGCCGGAACGGAACTCGATCCGCGACTGCTGGCAAAGGCGTCCGGCAACAAGCGGGTCGAGATGGTGGCCTTGCGCGACGTGCAGGCAGTGACGGGCTACCTGCGCGGCGGCGTCTCTCCGCTTGCCGCCAAAAAGCCCTATCCCGTCTTCATTGACGAGACGGCGCTGCTCTGGGACGTGGTCAGTTTCAGCGCGGGCGTGCGCGGATTGCAGATTCTGATCGCCCCTGACGACCTCATCCGCATTACCTCCGCCCATCTTGCCAACCTGCTTCGCTGCTCCTCCGCCTGAAACGGGCAGCGCGGCGGCTTTGCCCTTCGGCCTGGCGAGTCCGCGTGGGCAGGGGCTTCTTCCTGGTATCATAAGGCAGAACTTCTCTATTCTATCAGGAGCAGGGCCGACTTTCTGCAAAACCGCCTGGTCGCTCCCTCCTGGCAGGAGGATGGAACTATCAGAACTCAAGTCACTACCTACTATCTGGAAATGACCGATCCCGCCGACCTGCGCCCGTCTCAGGCGACCGGGCCGGAGATGGTCATTCAGCAGGCCGAGATCGCCTGCCCGGAATTCAATCGCTTTCTCTACACGGCGGTGGGAGGGAACTGGTACTGGACGTTCTGGCTGGGCCGCACGTACCAGCAGTGGATGGACTTCCTGAACCGCCCGGAAGTGGAGACCTGGGTCGGCTATGTGCAGGGGACTCCGGCGGGCTACTTCGAGTTGGAGAAGCAGCCGGAGGCCAACGTCGAGATCGTTCATTTCGGGCTGTTGCCCCGGTTTATCGGGCAGGGATTGGGAGGGCGATTGCTCACGCGGGCGATCCAAAGAGCCTGGGAAATGGGAGCTAGAAGAGTGTGGGTGCATACCTGCACGCTGGACGGCCCTGCCGCCCTTTCCAACTATCAGGCGCGAGGGCTGCGGCTATACAAGCAGGAAGTGCGTGAGGAAGAGATTCCCGATCAGCCGCCCGGCCCCTGGCCGGGAGCCTGCGCCGTCTCCCCGGAGCCATCAACGGCCTCCGCCTGAGTTCCGCTTATCGTGAAGAATCTTCGTTCCGACGAGATTTTGCCCCGAGTCTGCGCAGGCTGGTCGCAGTCTCTCCATGAACGAGAGAGACTGCGCCTTCTCCCTTGCGCCGGATCGCAAGGGATTCTTGATGACTGGTACAACTACCGGTTTTGGACGACGTACCTTGCCTTTTTCGCTGGATTGCCCTATAGTGTGAGTGCGCATATCTGTCCGATCTGCGTATCCAGCAAGAGGCTCCTGCTGACCGGAGAGTGGGAGCCTCTTACTCGTCTTCTCGCAAAGGAACACAACCAATGATAAGCAAGAACCGGGCCGATGCGTGCGGGAACCGCTTAAGTTTTCCTTAAGTTTTGCGAAGAGGGCTTGTTTTCTTGGCTACAACGGGCTATAGTGGAGGTGTGGTATCGAGACGAGTGAAATCTCGGATCTTTCTTCTTGTCCTTGCGCCGGAATCGCAAGGGCTTCTTTTTTGCCTCTTTCAGCCCCATGCGCTGCCAGAAGCAGGGAGCCGAAGGGGCCATGCAGCGTATGTGACCACTCCCGCCCTTGTTTCAAGACTTGCAGCCGGTTGCAGGGCTTCTCCGCTCTTTCTCTACTCTCCTGTGGCTCTCTTCCTGCGGCCCGACCGATGCAACCTTTCTCGCCCGGCTGCGTACTCCTGGATAATATCCTTTCAGGGCGGCAAGCATCGCCCCGCGTCGCATGGTAGACATCACGCAGTTGTATCTGATGTCTCGGTTCTCGCGGCGGTGGGCGTAATGGTTCCGTTCTGAGCCTTCCCGATATTTCTACCTGGTTTTGGACTAGGCCGCGAGCAGTCATAAGGCGCAGGTGGCTTCCTGTGCGAATATTGCGAAGGATTGTGTGGAAGTTCACTCCTCTTCCGGCCCCGTTGTCCCGGAGGACAACGGGGCTTTTTCTTCGCCTCTACGCTGTACGTTGGCTGTCCGGCAGAGAGCAGGTTGTCGCCAGAGGATGCCCTTTTGAGGCTGCCCGCGCCCGTTCGGATCCGCCGACAAGGAATATTCCTAAGAGGGTGTATAAAAACCCCGTAGCGGCAGTTCAAACTGCCCCTGCAAAAGCACGAAGTCCGCCTGCGCGGACTCCAGACCCCACCCCAACCCTCCCCTTCGCAAGGGGAGGGAGCCTTGAGTCGGCGCAGGCCGACTTGGTGCGTTTGCAGCCGCGAATTCCTTCGCCGGGCAAGGTTTTTCTACACCCTCTAAGACGCACAGCCGCTCTGACGTTGGATGACAAGGCGGAGTCGGCTTTTCTCTTTGCTCATGCGGCAGCCTTGAGGTTCAGGCCGCCGGTGAGCCAGACAAAAACGAAAGGCCGGAGGCGTTTCCGCTCTCCGGCCCGACTCTATAGCGGCCCATGGGGAAGAACACTGGCCGCTGACTGATAATCAGGTAATGGGCTAACGCTTGGGCATCGTTCTACGTAGGGGTACATCTGTCCATTGCCTTAACTCGCAAACAACTCCAACAACGCCGCCAGCAAGCCGCTGGCCTGTTTGCTCAGGGGCTTTCCAACGCCGAGGTCGCCCGACGCATTCACATCAGCCGACCCACCGTCAGTGGATGGCGCCAACGCTGGAACGCTGCCCCGAACCGGGGACTGACATTGCCTCCGGCAGGCCCGAAAGCCCACTTGAGCGACCTACAGCAACAGCAATGGGCCGAGGCGTTGCTTGGAGGGCCACAAGCCTACGGCTATGCCCCCCAACTCTGGACGCTGGCGCGCCTCGCCGATTTGATTGCCCGTCTGTTCGGGGTCAAGTCTCATCCGCACGATAGCGGCGACCGGCTCCACCAGAGGGGCTGGACCTGCCAGCAACCGGCCTGCCGTGCGAAAGAACGCGATGAGGAGGCCATGGCCCGTTGGGTGGCCGAGGAGTGGCCTCGGATTAAACAGGGGCGCGAGAGCGAGCGGCCCCTCTGGTCTGCCACGATGAGAGTGGCTTCTCCCTCAAACCCCCTGTCCGAAGAACCTGGACGCCCCGAGGACAGACGCCGGTGTTGCGCCCCAGGTTCAACGGGAAACGCCTGCACGTCATCGGCACTCTGGTCTGCCAGCCCGATGGCAACGCCTGCGACCTGTTGCTTGCTGTGCAGGAGAAGCCTGTCCAGGAAGAGGCGATTGTGGCCCATCTGGAGGCTCTCAAGCACCACCGCGGCGGGCCGATAGTTTTGCTCCGGGAGGGCTTACCGTCCCAGCGCAGCGCCAAAGTGGCGCAGTATCGGGGCGACAATGGCGACAGGCTCTGGGTAGAACCGTTGCCTGCCTATGCGCCTGCACTCCATCCGGTCGAGTATGTCTGGTCGCCGATGAAGGGCCAGGACCCAGCCAACTTCTGTCCGGATACGATTGGGCAACTGCGCGCGCAGGTGGACAAAGCACATCAGCGACTGCGGCAAGAGCCGACCGAATTGTATGACTTTCTGGCAGCGTCGGGATTATTCCCGAGCCGACACGAACGCTCGTCAGGCTAATTCCTGATTGTCAGTAAACACAGGATGTAATGCTGTGGCTGAGATTATGACAAAAGGTAAAAGTGCCGAGAGTCAGAATTGAACTGACGACACACGGATTTTCAGTCCGTTGCTCTACCAGCGCACGATGGCCTCTCTGACCCGCCTTCGGGCATTAGAGCCTGCTGCTGTACCTGCCGAGAACCCACTGTCCTAGTAGTCTTTCAAGCTAGAAGTTTGGGATGCTGCTTGAGATAGGCGAATTGCGTTCTCAATCTCATCGTCTAGGCAAAGTTTCTACCGGGATGGACTACTAGACTGTACCTACTCAGTATCATGCCATACAGCACAGAAAGGAAGCAACGACGATGCTGTTGCTCAATGGCGTGATCGAAGACTACTTGAGCGCGCTGCGCTGTGAACAGGGCGCGGCCCTCACGACGTTCCGAACCTACCGCGCCCATCTGCACCATTTCCACGACTGGCTGACACAGAACGGGTATCCCGAACCAGCGGTGAGCGACTTCACCGTACCCGTCTGTCGTCGGTTCCTCTACTACCTGGCGGGCAAGAACCTGCGCCCTCGTAGCGTCCGCTCCTATTTCCACGCTTTACGCGGCGTGGGAGCCTTCCTTGTCGAACAGGGCGCACTCACCGAGAACCCGGCGAAGGCTGTCAACATGCCGAAGAAGGACGCCGCCCTGCGCAAGACGGTCACGGATGAGCCTGCATGTCGCGGCAACGCGCCCGAATGCAGTTATACAGGCGCGGCTCGATGTCCGGGGTGATGAGCGGTTTTCTGTCCCAGGTGGCCCAGACGAAATGCACATAGACTTCGGTATGCGAATTGGGCATGAGCATGTCCTGCGATAGCGATAGATAGGCGGGATTGAAATCCCGTTTTGAAATGCGAAGTCCGCCTTCGTGGACTGACTCCTCAACCCGCGCAGGCGGGTTTTGCGTTTCAGAACGGCGTTTCAACGCCGTCTGTCAAAGACCGATCAGGCAGGCGGCAGCAGGTCTGCCACGCGGACGGGTGCATCCGGGCGGGCCAACGTGACCGCGCTCTCTTCCGCGCCGTAAGCCGTCACCTCGCCATAGCCGTCGGACGTGGGCTGACGATGGACGAACGCCTGCCGTCCGAGGATGTCCACGACCCAGTACTCGCGGATTCCGGCGCGGGCGTAAAGCGCGGCCTTCGTCGTGCGGTCGAAGCGCAGCGTCGTATCGGAGACTTCCACGACCAGGAGCAGGTCGGCGGGGGCGGGATGCCGCTCCGCATAGGCGGTCACAGGCTGCGCGGTCACGGCGGCGTCCGGTTCCGGTTCGTCGTAGTCCGGGCTGATGGCGGCAAGGTCTATGGTGGACTGTATCCGCACAAACTCGACTCCAAACAGGCGTATCAGCCAGGACATGACCAGATTGACGACATAGGCGTGCGATGGTTTTTGTCCCATTTTCGAGATAATCTCCCCGTCAATCAGTTCATAGCGTCCGGTAAGGATGCCGGTGTCCCGGATGGCTTCGCACTGCTGGCGCGTCCAACGGATGCGGTTGGGCGCGGTTTCGGGCGGCGGCGGGATGTCTGCGGGTGTCAGTGTTCGCGGCATAATCGGTTCTCTTTCTCACGTCGTCAGGACAGGTCTCTATCCACATTCTACTCCATCGCCGCCACCAGCGGTAATGTCGAAATTCGTCCCGTCATCAGTTCTTCGAGGAGGGCGCGGAACAGTTCGTCGTGCAGCGCGGCCTCGGCTTCGAGCGCAGCAATTTTCTGGTCGCAGGCGGTCAAGGCATCGGCAACGGCGTGCTGCTCGTCCAGCGAAGGCAGCGGCAGGGGAATCGATTTGATGTGCGTAGCGTTCAGGTTAGTTTGATTGGCCCCATGCCCCAGATTGCGGATTGCGTCGTATGCTTTGCTGAGATAGTAGAAAATGAACCGAGTCTCGACTTTCTGCGAGTTGAAGCACAGGGCAGCACACGCCTGGTTGATAGAAGCGTCTATACCGAGGATGGCAACCCTCCCGCGCGTAACGCCCTGCCCGTACATTGCCAGAAGCAGTGTTCCCGCAGGAATGATGCGAGTCGATGAGTTCCGTAATCCTTCCTCCGTGATCTTCTCATCCGTGTCGTGGATGATGTTGTAGTTGATTTCGCCTGTTTTCACCCAGGGAATCTCACCGTTCCAGTAAGCAGAGTTCTTTCGGTCAGGTGTTCCGCCCGAACTGACCTGAGCCACGCTGTCGAGTAAAACCACTTCCCAACTCTGCGGCATAGGCCCAATTTCCGTCTGCTTGCACGGCTCCCCGCGTGTCCCGCAGGTGAACAGGTCTTCCATCAGCGCGGCCTTGCGTTCGCGTTCTAAGGCCAGTTCGCGACGGCGGGCTTCGCGGGTGTCCTGGACAGCGCGGAGAGTGGCGGCAATGGCGCGTTGTTCGGGAAGAGGCGGCAGCCAGACCGCATAGTCCTCTAGGTCAGGCTTTTGTAAACTCGGCATGGTTGTTCTGGCGTGTTCGCCAGACAGAGGCCGAGCGGTCATAGCGTAATAGAGAAAGAGTAGGTCTGCGTTGCACTTTTTCCATTCCAGATAGAATGTTGTATCCGCAGGCCAGCACGGTTCTTCTTGCAGCCAGACTTTACCCGCCGTCCCTTTTCTTCCAACAATGAGAGTCGGGTAATCAATCAATGCCGTGCAAGTAGAAGCATAGACGCCACTCGAACCGACGACAGGAATGTTCCCCTCTTGAGCAGGCTTGGCCTTACCGTAGCGCACCTCCGCCATATCGCCCAATCGTGTCTGTATCCAGTTCGCGGGGTAGTCACTCATGCCTGCTCCTCTTCGGGAATATTTGATCGGCGTTAAAACGCCGCTCTGAAATGCAAAGTCCGCCTGCGCGGACTCAAACCGGAACCTGCGCAGGCAGGTTTTGCGTCTCAGACAGGCATTTCAATGCCTGAAAAGGATTTCTTCCAGTTGCTCGATGGTCGGCAGGCTGTCCGCCAGCGCGGGCAACAAATCGTTCATCAGCCGCTGGACAGTGTAGTGTGCCGCAGGCTGCGGCACAAATAACGAGCCGGTCATGCTTATTATTCTCCAACCTCTGCGCCGCCCGTCTGCGTGATTTGTGCAAGCAGTTCATGCCCGATCACTTCTTATGGCTGGGTTGATCTCGTAGCCATAGGGGAGCCAGGTCGCTCATTCCGCAGCCTCCGCCATCGGCACAATCGGGAACTCCACGCGGGCATAGACTTCGGCGAAACGCAAGCCGCCGTTGAGAGCGGGCAGAGGCAGTACAGCATCCAGGCCGCTCGCCGAATCGTAGCGCCAGGAGCCATCGGCTTGCCGGGAATAGGACTCGATGCGGGGTGTATCCTGCGCCACTAGAATATAAGTTTGCAGAGAGGCCAGCGTACGATAGCAGTCCAGTTTGTCCGTGCGGTCGGTGCGCTCGGTCGTGTCGGAAAGCACCTCGATCAGAACGGTCGGATTGAGCAGCGACTCGACGCCGGCGATCTGCTCGAACTCAGGTTCGCCACAGACAACGGCCAGGTCAGGGTAGTAGTAGCGGTTGCAGTCGGGAACACGGACGCGCATATCGCTGCGGAATCCGCGACAGTCGCCGCCGCGCAGCATTCCACCAAGTTCAAAGGCTAGATTGAAGGCGACTGCATTGTGGTTCGGACTGGCTCCCGCCATTGCGACAATAATGCCGTCGTAGTATTCGCTTTTCGTTGCGGCCTCGCGTTCCCGTTGCAAATACTCTTGTGGGGAGATGTAAGGCTTGCGTGCATGGGCAACCATTCGTTTACTCCTCCTGCGCCCCTACTCCGAGCCGCGCCAGAACTGCGGAAAGATGCGCGTCGGCGCGTTCCCGCTCCGCTTTCGCCTCGCACAGATCGGCCAGGATTTCCGACAGGGGCCGGTGCGTCACGCGCTCGCCCACGTCTACGAACTGCGACGGGCTGAGGTTGTAGTCGGCGGCTCTGGCCTCCTCGATAGTGAGGACACGGCTCAACTTCTCGCGCGCCTCCCAGTTGTGGAAGACATCGGCGACGGCCTGGATGCCCTCCTGTGTCAGCACGTTCTTCGGCTTCTCCTTGACGAAGAAGCGCGAGGCGTTGATGAGGAGCATCTGCCCTTTGCGCGCCTCCGGCTTGTCCTTCCGCAGCAGCAGCAGGATGCCCGGCGCGGTCGTGTTGTAGAACAGGTTCTCCGGCAGCAGAATGACGCCCTCGATGTAGTCCCGTTCCACGAGCGCTTTGCGAATGGCGCGCTCCTTATTACTGCTGTCGCTGCCCGAACCGCGCGACACCGCGCCCGTGTCCAGCACGACGGCGGCGCGGCCTCCTTCCTTCAGCGAGGCGAGGATATGCTGCACCCAACCCCAGTCGGCAGAACTGCTCGGTGGAATGCCGTACTCGAACCGCTTCCATGCGTCACTCTCATAGAACGCCTCGTTATAGTTCTTCTGGTTCCACATGGGATTGGCAACGACATTATGGAAGGTCTGCAACCCGGCCCCTGCCGCGCCGAAACCGGGATTGCGGAAGGTGTCGCCGATGGCAAACTCCGACCCGCCGAAGTCGTGCAGGAACATGTTCATCTTCGCCATCGCGAACGTGACCGGATTCAACTCCTGACCGTAGAGACGGGGAGCCTGCGTTTTCTCCGGGTGCTTGCGCTCGAACACCAGACGCGCCTTGATGAGCAAGCCGCCAGAACCGCACGTCGGGTCATAGACGGTGCTGTAGGGCGCAGGATCGAGCAGTTCGGCCATCAGCAGGCCGACCTCAAAGGGCGTGTAGAACTTCTCCGGCGCTCTGTCCCTGCCCTTCTGCAAACTTGCGTAGAAGGTACTCGTAGGCTTGCCCCAGCACGTCGGGCTTGGTGTTTTTGAGGCCGAGCCGATGCCTTGAGATGATTTCGATCAGCGCGGCTAACCGTTCTTCGTCGAGCGTTCGCTGCCCGGCCTGTCGCTCGTTATAGTCCTTCACATCTAGCACGCCCTTCAGTTCCGGGTTCAGGCTGGTAATCGCGCGGAGTGCATCCGTCAGGAACTGGCCGAGCGTGCCATCGGCGGGATGATTGCGCACGGCGCGCCAGGAGCAGTCTTCGGGAGTCAGATACCCCTGGCTAAAGCGCAGGCGGCTCACGCCTGGTTGGAAGCGTGTGCCTCCGACCGACACCATAGGGCGTCTGAACATTCGCCCCGTGCTTTGAGGTTTCTCGCCGCGTTATAGTCGGCGTTGGCCTCAAAGCCACACTGTAAACAGTG
>Ga0070741_10016354_pt1 | contig 12383 bp, 10 predicted proteins | sample Coa_R1_4_FD_66440 | JGI IMG/M metagenome (GOLD analysis project Ga0070741, IMG submission 66440) | Surface soil microbial communities from Centralia Pennsylvania, which are recovering from an underground coalmine fire - Coalmine... | ecosystem: Environmental > Terrestrial > Soil > Unclassified ...
CCCAACGTGGTTGAAAATTTGGATTTAAGACCGAGCCAAAGCCCCGGGATTGGACGATCGAATCTAGCCCCTATTTCTAATAGGGACGACGATTCGATCGCGCCAATCACGGGAGCTTTCGCTTCGGTCCTAAACCAAATTTTCAACTACGTTGGGTATAAAGCCAAATATCATCACACATAAGTGACTAATCAGCAACAAAAAACAATCATTCTCAAAAAAAGCATTGAAATAATTAATTTTTTAAAATAAACATAGAATTAAGACAATAAAAACAAATTAGTGCGATTTATTTGCGTATATGGAGGATAAATGGCGCCCCGATTAAGAAGAATGAAACCTTACTACCCCAGGAAAAGAAGGGGAAAAGGGATGGATACTCAAAAACAAATCCTCAAAGACTTAAAGCATAAGATCAGCGCGGATATCGGCACGCTGATCGTTTTCATCGAAGAAGGCAATACAACTAAGATTGAATCTGCGCAACAAAGGGCGAAAAGCGAGCTCTTAAAACATGGGCCTGAGATGAAAAAGATTGCAGAAAGCATGGGCGAACGTTATGCGCGCGCCGTTCGAGAGTATCTCGATAGCGTCGATGCGATCATTCACACAAGTGTCACTTGGATTGATCAGGAAAAAATCCGCCACTGCCATATCGCGGCTGAGAATCTTGAAAAGCAGATCGCCGCCTGAGAATTTACATGACGAAATCCAGCGCGGTTTTTAAGTCGGGATAGCGAAAAACGTAACCCGTTTCTTGTAACTTCTTAGGGAGCACATTCTGACTGGCAAGCAGGAGTTCATCCGCCATCTCCCCGAACATCAATTTTAGAGCAAAAGCCGGCACATGGCAAAAGGCGGGTCGTTTCACTTTCTTGGCGAGCAAATGTGCGAACTCTTCTTGATTCACAGGCTGCGGCGCAGTGAAGTTCACGGGACCATTGATCGCATCCGTCATCAGGCAGTGATAGATTCCTCCCAAAAGATCATCGATGCCGATCCAACTCACCTTTTGTTTCCCCGATCCAAGCTTGCCGCCACATCCCCATCGGAAGGGACCAATCATTTTCTGTAATACCCCTCCCCTCGCTCCGAGTACAGCGCCAAAACGCGGATGAACAACTCTCGCTCCGCGGTTTTCAATCGCATCCGTCGCTCTTTCCCACTCCTGACAGAGGTGCGACAAAAAACCTTTTCCCCCGGGACTCTCTTCCGTCAGCTCCGCATCGCCCCTGCTCCCATAAAAACCTATTGCAGACGCACTGATGACAATTCTAGGCGGCTGATAGAGGCGACAAAGAACCTGGGATAAAAGCCAGGTATCGCGGCACCTGCTTAAAAAAAGGGATTCCTTCCGTTTTTTTGTCCATCTGCCGTTTGCAATCCCAGCCCCTGCAAGGTGAATGACAGCATCAAATCCTTCAAAATCCTCTTTCACCACTTCGCCGTGAATGGGATCCCAGAAAATGGCATCCTCGCCGACTTCCTCCTTACGGCGAACAAGTCTAACCACATGATGACCCGCGAGCTGAAGAAAGTTTTTGAGTCTAGATCCGATAAACCCAGAGGTGCCCGACATTAAAATCTGCATAGGGGCTTTTGGATAACTGTCATACAGCTTCAAATCCGCTTTCAAAATTTCATCGCGCCACCTCAGGAATCGGCAAAGCTCGCTCTCAATCTTTTTGTTTAAAAAGGGTAAAGAAAATGCCACCTCATCAATCAATCGACTTGAAAAGGAATCAAGAGGAAAAAAACAGTGGCGATGCACATAATGACGAAATGGGCCTTGTCTCTGAACAGCAGTAAACTCCTGATGGGGAATGCAATGTTTGTGCGTGAGAATCCACTTGAAGGAAAAAGGCCCTTTCCTCAAGCGCAAACAGACTTCCCCCCCCTCTTTTTCTGGCAAAGAAGGAGGAAACAGAAAAGAAATATCCATCCAAGGTGGAAGCAGTCTCTCCAATGCTCCCTTTCTCAAATGCCATGCATATGCCTTTTCTACTGGGACAGGAAGATCTGTTTGAAAAATGATCTGCTTTCCGCTCATCCATTCTCCGGCGGAAACCCAGCCTATAGAGGCTGGGTTTTTAAAAAAAAATACTATTTTCCCTTTTTCATGCTGCACTTTTCAGTGTCACAGCAAACATGTTTGCAGCGCGGAATCAATCGCAAAGACCAAATGCCGGCCAAACCGATGATGGCATAGATAAGTCGGCTCAACCAAGTCGTATTGCCTTTGAAAAGCCATGCGACGAAGTCAAATTGAAAAAACCCCCAAAGGCCCCAATTCAGCGCTCCGGCAATGATGATAAGAAACGCGAAAACATTCAAACACTTCATTTCCACTCTCCTGCGAATTAAACAGAGACAACAGCCCCTACTTTCCACATACTAAAAAAAAAGGGGGGTTTTGTCATCGTTTTTCTTTTAACGGGGGCAACTATACTGGTGACATTTTAATGGGCTATAGAATTTTGGTTTTAACACGACCATTTTTTGATCCATCAAACAGGGGCATTATTCGAGCAATAAGACCCTGTTTGATGGATCGGAAAAGGGGGATTGTTAAAAATCGAAATTCTATAGCCGATTGAAACGGAATCGGTATATACTGCTGACACCTGAAACGTAGAAAATTTGCCAACGCTGAAGGCGGCAGATTTGCATCCGACTCCGCCCAGGCCACTATTGGGAAACTAGAGCCTGGGCGGGTTGGATGCGAAGATGCCCCTTCGGCTAAGGCAAAATTCTACGTTTCAGGTGGAACCAGTATAGATTCGATCGTCCAATCCCGGGGCTTTGGCTCGGTCTTAAATCCAAATTTTCAATCACGTTGAGTATAGAGCTTATATTTGTTCTTTACAGGTGGGCAGGGGTAAGATTATACTAGTGGGGATATTTGAGGAGTTGCATGGAATTCGACGAAAAGGAAGTAGATAAGCTGGCCAAACTGTGCCGCATCGAGTGCACAGAAGAGGAAAAAAAAGCTCTGTGCCATCATATCGCGGGGATTTTAAAGTACATGCAGCAGCTCAATGAGGTGGAAACCCAAGGTGTCAAACCCTGCCTGCGGGTTCAAGAAACCCATGCCAACGTATTGCGAGACGATGAGGTGGGTGATCTCCTTCCTAGGGAAAAGTTTTTAGAGAATGCACCTGCCCATGTTGGCGGAATGATCCGAGTTCCCCCTGTCATCAAGTTTACAAATCCATAATTTCCTTAAGGTAACGATGTACCGATTTTCAGCTCACGCCTTGCGCGACCTTTTTTGCAAAGAAGAAGTCTCTGCTGAGACAATCGCTCAGTCGACCCTAAAGCGCATCGCCCACTACGATCATCAAATAGGCTCATTTCTTTCCGTGTTGTCAGAACGGGTCATGGAAAAAGCGAGCAGGCTCGATCAGAAAAGGAAAGAAGGGAAACCTCTGGGAAGACTTGCAGGCGTTCCTATCGCGATCAAGGACAACATAAACATCGACGGCCAGCTCACGACGTGCGCTTCGAAGTTTCTGCAGAATTATCGCGCTGTATTCGATGCGACGGTGATCAAGCTTCTCGAAGAGGAGGATGCTCTCCTAATTGGTAAAACCAACCTCGATGAATTCGCAATGGGTTCTTCGACAGAAAATTCTGCTTACCACCTCACGAAAAATCCCTGGAATGTTAAGTGTTCCCCTGGGGGATCTTCCGGCGGTTCAGCAGCAGCTGTTGCAGCCAGGTTCTGCCCGATTGCTCTGGGGAGCGATACAGGAGGATCGATCCGTCAACCCGCTGCTTTTTGCGGAGTGAATGGTTTTAAGCCCACTTACGGAAGAGTTTCCCGTTATGGCCTTGTGGCTTTTGCCTCATCTTTGGACCAAATCGGTCCCTTTACGACAAATATGACGGATGCAGCCATGGTCATGGAAGTGCTTGGGCGTCACTGTTCCCACGATTCCACAAGCCTTGCAGTAAAGCCGGAAGAATATTTGAAAAAGATCGAGGAAGATATCCGAGGATCTGTCATCGGAGTGCCTTGGAGTTTTCTCGATCAGCTTCAAGACGGCGCTAAAGAAAATTTCCATCAAGCCATCGAAGCGTACAAAACGCTAGGAGCAACCATCGTCGATATCGACCTCAGCCTCCTCAAACACTCGATTGCCGTTTACTACATTCTGTCCACCGCAGAAGCTTCGACGAATTTAGCACGATTTGACGGAGTGCGTTACGGAAAGCGGTCGCAAAGAGCTGCTACGCTAGAAGAAGTTTATGACTTCTCCAAGCAGGAAGGCTTTGGCCCTGAAGTGAAAAAACGGATTCTTCTAGGAACATATGTGCTCTCTTCGGGATACCAGGATGCCTTTTACAGGAAGGCACAAAAAGTAAGAACTCTGATGATTCAGCAGTTTAAGGCCGCGTTTGAAAAATGCCAGATCATTGCGATGCCGACATCACCGATGACGTCCTTCCCCGTCGGCGCGATTCAAGACCCCCTTCAGATGTACTTACAGGATATCTTTACCATCGCAGCTAATCTCGCTGGGCTGCCTGCAATCAGTACACCTTGCGGTTTTAGTTCCGATGGACTTCCCTTTGGCCTACAATTGCTCGCACCGATCATGCACGATGCCAAAGTGATGCAATTTGCCCACGCTTTTGAAAAAGCGACAGGCTACTCCCATAAAATCCCCCCATTGTTTGATAAAATGGAGCATTCATCATGAGCGATATTGCGTATGAAAATTGGGAAGCGGTCATTGGGCTCGAAATCCACGTCCAGCTCAATACAAAATCTAAAATTTTCAGCTCTGCCCCAAATCGGTTTGGCGATGAGCCAAACACCAATATCGGTGTCGTCGATACGGGTCAACCAGGATCACTCCCCGTCCTCAACAAAGAGGCTGTTCGCAAAGCCGTTCAATTTGGGTGTGCTGTTAAAGCGCATATTGCCCCCTTTTCCAAATTCGATCGAAAATCCTACTTCTATCCGGATAGTCCGCGCAACTTCCAAATCACGCAGTTCGACCAACCGATCATCATCGGCGGACATGTCATTGCTGAAGTGGGAGATCAAACCAAGCATTTTGCAATCCATCACGCTCATCTTGAAGATGACGCCGGCATGCTCAAACACTTCAGCACCTTTGCCGGAGTGGATTATAACCGCGCAGGCGTTGCTCTGATTGAGATTGTTTCTGAGCCCTGCATGCATTCCCCGAAAGAAGCCTCGGCTTACGCGATGGCGATTAAAGCGATCATGGAGTATCTCGATGCTTCCGATTGCAATATGGAAGAAGGATCTTTGCGGATGGATGTCAACATCTCTGTGCGCCCTAAAGGCGAAACAAAGCTACGCACAAAAATTGAAATTAAAAATCTCAATTCATTCAATTACATGGAAATGGCGATTGAAGCAGAAATCCGCCGTCAGGTACGCCTTTACTCTGAAAAGCCGCACGAGGATCCTGCCAATGTACTTAGCTCGGGAACTTACCGTTTTGACGTCGAAAAAAAAGAAACGATTTTAATGCGCCAAAAGGAAGAAGCCGACGATTACCGCTACTTTCCCGAACCCGATTTGCCTCCCCTTGTTCTGACAGAAGAATACATTGAATCAGTCCGAGCCAGCCTTCCAGAATTGCCCCAACAACGGTTTAAGCGCTACGTCTCAGAGCTTCTCATTCCTATGGGATCTGCAACGATCCTCATCAACGAAAAGAAGCTTGCAGACTACTTTGAAGAGGCTTTGAGCGTTTGCGATCACCCAAAAAACGTCTGCAATTGGATCGTCTCTGAGTTTACAGGGCGTTTTAAAGATACGGGAAAAACCCTTCTCGGGTCGGGAATTCTGCCGGCGCATGTCGGCAAACTCGTTGAGATGGTCGAGAAAGGAACGATCACCGGAAAAATTGCCAAAAGCGTCGCGGATGACATGGTTGCAAACCCAGGAAAGGACCCGGAAAAGATTGTCAAAGAGAATCCCGACTATCAACCGATCCAAGACACATCGACTATAGAACCCTTGGTCGATCAAGTTTTAGTAGCTAATCCTCAATCAGTTGCAGATTTCAAAGCCGGCAAAGAAAGAGCCTTTGACTACCTCATCGGACAGGTCATGAAGCTCTGCAAAGGCAAAGCTTCTCCCTCTATTGTCAATGAACTTTTGACCAAAAAACTTCAGTAGCTATACTGCGCTTAAGGATGGTAATTAAATTTTTTAATTACCACTTAAAAAAAGGCGTAAGCAATGGGACGAAGAGTTGCTATCCCCCTTTCAATCTTGCTGACTTGCGCTGGCTGCTACCCAAATAGAGCCATCATTGATCCGTGGAGCTATGCGCCCGCTCGACCTTCTGAGCTTTGGCTTCCTCCTAAAAGCATTAAACCCATGGCGTTCTCCGACGATCCTGAAATCCCGGAACAAGAAGAACCTTACAGCTTGGGCGAATTGATCGATATTGCTCTTCGAAATAATCAACAAACCAAGATCACATGGGCAGAAGCACGCTCTGCAGCGGCCAACTACGGCCAATCGCAAAGCCAATTCCTCCCTGAAATCAATGGCAGTTTTCTCTACACGCGCAATAGACAGCCAGAATTTGTCACGACGGGAGCCCTAACAAGCACAAATCCTCAAAATAGCACATCTCTGGGAACGACCACTATCCTCGATATTTATTATAGCTACTGGACACCCCAAGTATCGCTTTCCTATCTCATCTATGACTTTGGCACACTGCGCGCTACATCTGAAGCAGCAAGGCAAGCGCTTTACAATGCGGACTGGACGCACAACGATGCGATCCTGACGTTGCTGCAAACAATCATGAATGATTACTACAACTATCTTTATCAAAAACAGCTTTTGATCGCCGATGTCGCCAATATCGAAACGGCGACGATGACCCTGGAAGCCGCTGAGGCTGGGTATACAACTGGCGTCCATGATGTTTCCGATGTCCTTCAAGCAAAGACACAGCTTTTGCAAAACCAGACCATCTGGGCCTCTCAGCAGCAAAATGTCGAAAATGCCTACACACAAATGTTGAATGACATGGGGCTTCCTGCAAACATGCGGCTCAAGACGCAGAACCTGCCGACAACGGTTCCCAGCAAGGAAATCATTCCTCCCGTAGAGACATTGATCGCAGTGGCCGACCAAAATCGCCCTGACCTGCTCGCTGCAGAAGCTAACTTACGCTCTAAACAAAAATTGCTCCGGGCTGCCAAAAGTCAATTCCTGCCTAAGTTCAACTACAATTTTGATATTGGTAAGGACTATTACAATGGCGGATTGCACGACGTTTACAACTTCACAAGCGCTTTTTCCGTGTCAATGCCCCTCTTCCAGGGCTTTTACTACCGCAATGCCATCAAGATTGCAGAAGCGAACAGAGAAGCTGCTGAAGAGCAGATGAAACAGACCGAATTGTCGATGATCCAGGAAATTACTTCGTACCATTTCAACGTGAACGTCGCCTATGACACGCTTCAATTCGCAACAGCATTTCTCGCTGCTGCTGAAGAGCAGTATGTCGTGGCTCTCAGCCAATACAAACAAGGAACAAATACCATCCTGAATGTCGTCTCTGCGCAAAGCTCTCTTATCGATGCCAGGGCAAGGCTTGCCAGTTCCGTTCAGCAGTGGTACACCTCTCTTGCCAATTTGGCTTATGCAACTGGGATACTTTCTCCGAATCAACTCGCTCCTTTTGACAACAGGCAAGAAGTCGATATCTGCCAAGCGGAAGAGGAATCAGAAGCAATTAACCCTTTAATAGAGACAGAAGATGAAGAATAGATGTGTAATATATATTTTCCTAGCAACTCTTGCGCTGCAAGGATGCCAAAAACCCGCGCCTCCCACGCCACCTCCGCATCTTGTCTCCGTGACAACACCTGAGGTGTGCGACGTTCCTATTTATATCGATTACATCGGTCACGTTGTCGCTAAAACGAGCGTGACAGTCATGTCTCAGGTCTCTGGAAACATCACAGGACAATATTTTATCGAAGGGCAGGAAGTGAAAAGAGGGGATCTACTTCTGGTGATCGATCCACGCCCCTTCGAAGCGGCATTCAATAAGGCTGTTGCCACCGTGACCCAGGCTGCGGCGAACCTCCGCTATGCAAAAGAAACCACCTTCCGCTACAGGCCTCTCGTGCAGCAGGATTTCATTTCTAAACTCAATTATGACCAGTATGTTACCAATGTCGTTGTCGATGAAGCCATTCTTGCGCAAAATAAAGCAGATGTGGAAACAGCGCAAATCAATCTCGGATACTGTTACATCGAAGCACCCATGGACTGTGTCACAGGAAAACTGCAAGTCAAAACAGGAAATTATGTCGACGCTAACGCCAATACCGAGCTTGTGCTTCTTAACCAGATCCAGCCGATCCTTGTCGATTTTTACATCCCCGAAACCGACCTTTTGACGATTCAAGAAAAACAGCACTTAGGGGAACTTAAGATGGTCGTTTATCCCGATCCCGCTCACAAATATGGTTTTGAGGGAGAGTTGACCTTGATCGACAACCAGGTCAATCCAGGAACAGGAGCTATTCTTCTCGAAGGCACTTTTGCCAATGAGCAAAAACTTTTATGGCCAGGGCACTTTGTGGATGTTCGCCTAATCATCGGCGAGCAAAAAGATGCGCTTCTGATTCCGAATGAAGCTCTCATGGTCGGACAAAATGGACATTACGTCTTTACTGTCAAATCCGATTCAACCATTGAGGTGAAAAATGTCAAAGCAGGGCAGAGATACGGCGACAACTTTATCTCCATTGAACAAGGAATTAGCAGTAAGGACCTGATCATCACAGAAGGCCAGCTGAATCTTTACCCAGGGATGACCGTCAAAATCAAGGGACGCGATGAGAAAAGTCAATAATTTTAGGGGCTTCTTCCGAGAAGCTCCAAACTCGAGCTTTGCAATGGACTCTCAAAATAGGAAATGAAGAATGAATCTTTCTGAAATCTTTATCCGCCGCCCCGTCATGACGATCCTCGTCATGCTTACCGTCGCATTTTTTGGCGTGCTGTCCTACATCAATCTTCCCGTTAGTGACATGCCCGACGTCGACTACCCGACAATTACTGTCAGTGTCGATTGGCCTGGCGCTGATCCGCAAACGGTAGCTAACAACGTCGTCGTTCCTCTCGAGCAACAGTTTACCACCATAGAAGGGCTGCAAACAATTTCCTCGACGAGCTATACCGGAAGCGCGACCATTGTTCTTCAATTTCGTCTCGATCGCAATATTGATCTCGCCGCTCCGGACGTCTTGGCAGCGATCAACACAGCGACACCGCAACTTCCCAAAGACCTGCCTTATGCGCCGACATATACCAAGACCAACCCGACAGCCTCCCCTATTTTATTTCTCTGCGTCACATCGCCCACCATGACGCGCGGAGACCTTTATAACTACGGCTATTCTGTACTCGCACAAAGGCTGAGCATCATTGATGGCGTGTCTCAGGTTCAGACTTATGGTCAGCCTTACGCCGTCCGACTTCGCGTTGATTTACAGAAGATGGCCGCCAAAAACCTAGGCATTGAAGACGTCGCCACTGCAATTCAAGAAGCGAACGTCTATCTTCCCGTCGGTACGCTTTTTGGAGAAAAAAGAGAGTACACTATTGATGTCAAAGGCCAGCTCATGCCCGCTGCGCAATACGATCCGATCATCATTAAAAATGACAACGGATCCATCGTCAGGTTTCGCGACGTCGGACATGCGATCGATAGCGTCCAAAACGACAAAATGCCTGTAAACTTTTACCAAGATGATTTCGATGCGCAAAGCGTCGTCCTTGCCGTGCGCAAGCAAGCAGGAGCCAATACCCTCCAAATTATTGAAGACATTAACAATCTTCTCCCTTCATTGGAGGCACAAATCCCTGGCTCTGTGAAACTTGTTCGCATCTACGACCAGGCTCAATTTATTTTTGATTCAATCCACGACGTTCAGCTCACACTGTTTATTGCACTAATGCTCGTCGTGCTCATCATCTTCTTTTATCTCGGAAAGGTGCGCGATACTCTCATCCCTGTCATTACCATTCCTCTTTCAGTTCTTGGCACATTTATCGTCATGCTTAAAATGCATTTTACTGTCGACATTCTCTCCATGTTGGCCATCACTCTTGCCATCGGCTATCTCGTCGACGATGCCATTGTGGTCCTTGAAAACATCGTGCGCCACGTCGAACTCGGAGAAAAGCCATTCACCGCGGCCTTAAACGGATCCAAAGAGATCAGCTTTACAATTTTATCGATGACCTTGTGCCTTTGCACAATCTTCATCCCTCTCCTATTCATGGGAGGAATCATCGGAAGGATTCTCCATGAATTTGCTGTAACCATTGTCGTTACTGTCTTCATTTCAGGGATGATTTCTCTCTCGCTAACACCCCTCATGTGCAGCAGATTCATTCGCGAGAATCTCAAAGGCACCGAGCGCAAGAAGACTTTCGTAGAAAAACTCTCCCACAACCTCAATGAAAAAATCCTCAAAGCTTACGCGCCCTCGCTGGAATGGGCGCTTGCTCACAAATTCATCGTTCTTAGCATCGGCATTGGAAGTTTAATTCTATCGATCCTCCTCTTCCTCAAACTGCCTAAAGATTTCCTCCCCCCCGATGACTTAGGCGTGGTTCAGGGATATATGCAAACAGTAGATGGTACCTCCCCTTTTCAAATCAGCGACTACATTGATAGGCTAGGAAAAATTCTTGCTAAGGATGCCAATGTCAACTCCGTGATTGGGGTCAGCGCCTATCCTCAGGACAATGAAGGAATCATGTATATTAGTATGAAACCCATCGATAAAAGGTTAGCTCTGAAGCCCTTATTAAAACATTTGAGTCCCATCGTGAATCAAATCCCCGGATGCAGAGTTTTTCTCGTTCCTTTGCCCCTGATCAATCTTCAGGTAGGCACAACAAACAGTAAAGGCGACTATCAATACACGCTCACAAGCATGAGCACCGATGATTTATTTAAATATGCCCCTATCATTGAGCAAAAAATGAAACAGCTCAAAACGATTACAGCCGTCGTCAGCGATATGGACATTACGGAACCTCAGGCAAAAATCGAGATCCTACGCGATCGGGCCTCTCAGTACAATATCACGGCAAAGCAGATTGAAAATGCGTTAGGTCTCTGCTATGCCACGGGGAATTTAAGCCCCATTAACACCGCGATTTACCAATATTACGCCATCATGGAAACATTTCCTCATTTCTATCGAGATCCAACAGATTTGAGACAGATCTGGCTGCGCAATACCCAAAATGAGATGGTGCCCTTCTCCTCCATTTGTAAAGTCAAAGAAACCATCGGCCCTCTGACGGTCAACCATATCGATGGGCTTCCTTCTGCGACCATTTCCTTCAACTTAAGCCCCAATTCCCCTCTCGATAGAGCGCTTGTCGACATTGAAAGTATCGCCTCCAAGGTTCTGCCGCCCACAGTTACGGGCTCTATTCAAGGTTCTGCAAGCGTTTTCAAGGAGTCATTTGCCAACCTACAATTCCTTCTGCTCATCTCCCTTTTCATCGTGTACATCATTTTAGGCGTTCTCTATGAAAGCTTCTTCCCGCCGCTCACCGTGATGTCAACCCTCCCACCCGCTGCTCTGGGCGGATTCATCAGCCTCATGCTCTTTCAGCAAACTCTTTCCCTCTACGCCGTTGTGGGGATGATCATGCTGCTCGGCATCGTGATGAAAAACGGAATCATCATGATCGACTTTGCCAATGAATCGCGCGTCAAGGAAGGCAAATCGATCCACGATGCGATCTTCCACGCTTGCCAAGTTAGATGTCGTCCCATTTTAATGACCACATTTGCTGCTATCATGGGCGCAGTTCCCATTGCTCTTGGCATCGGAGGCGCTACAGCAAAAAGCCGCCAATCCCTCGGTATCGTCATTGTAGGCGGTCTCATTTTCTCGCAGATCATGACGCTTTATCTCACTCCCGTCATCTACGTCTACATCGAGACCCTGCATGACAAGTTGAAGCGCAAGAAAAAACCTGAGCTAGATTTTGAAAAATAAAATTTATTATTATACCGAAAATGATATTGAACGCATTAACTAACGACAACACTTTGAAATGTGGGAAGGCGGGCAAAAGGTTAGCAGCAGCCACTGATCCACAATATAGGGAGGTTCTCTTAGCAAAAATTCTGTAGGCTTAAAACAAAAAAAATGGCCCTGCGAGAAGACGTGAGTAGGGGCCCCGCCATCGAGACGTCAGTCCCGCGGGGAGCGAACGCACGAGCAGCCGTTGGACTCAGATCGCAAAGCAAAATCGCAGCGCAGAAGAGCCCGGGAAGGGCGGCGGGGTAGGGTAGGGACCCACCCCGTCTTCGAGCATGTGA
>Ga0070741_10016355_pt1 | contig 12383 bp, 7 predicted proteins | sample Coa_R1_4_FD_66440 | JGI IMG/M metagenome (GOLD analysis project Ga0070741, IMG submission 66440) | Surface soil microbial communities from Centralia Pennsylvania, which are recovering from an underground coalmine fire - Coalmine... | ecosystem: Environmental > Terrestrial > Soil > Unclassified ...
TTCCTCGATCCTGGTTAGCGCCTCTTGCCCATTTTTGGCCTCCGCAACACGATAATCGTTAACTTCCAGCATTTCCCGCAGAAGCTCACGATTTACGGCGTTATCTTCAGCTATAAGAATGGTGGTCATACTCTCCCTGCAAAACTTTCCAGTTTCGGGTTCCCAAGCATTTTGCTGAGCGTAACCAGCAACTCATCCCGCCAGAAACTGCCCTTTTGGAAGAGCGCTTTCGCTTCCCGTTCCAAAAGCGCAACGTCACCTTCTGTAAGATTTTTTGCGGTAAGAATGATAACTGGTATGTCCTTGAGCTGATCGCTTTCTTTTAAGTGCTCGATCAGCTCAAATCCATCCATCTCCGGCATAAGCAAGTCCAACAGTATTCCATTGACGGAAATCTGCGACAGTAATTCAAGAGCCTCACTTCCGCTGCTTGCGGTGTGAATCTCATACCCCACCGAGCGGAGTACGGTTGCTAACAAATCACGGGCCAAAGGATCATCATCCACTATCAAGACGCGACAGGGTTCTTTTTCCTGCGGCTGCACATGCTTACGGATTGTTTGCACCAGCAGTGACTTGTCAACCGGCTTAACAAGATAATCTGCTGCGCCCAAGGCAAATCCCATTTTTTGCTGATCAAGTATGGATACCACGATGATAGGAATATTCGCGGTGTCGGGTGCGCTTTTGAGACTCAAGAGAGCTTCAAATCCGTTTGAATTGGGCATCAGGATATCGAGTGTAATCGCATCCGGCCGCAGCTTTCTTGCTTTTTCAAGAGTTTCAGCCGCTGAAGTGGCGGTTTCAACCCTATATCCTTCAGGTTCAAGGTAGCTTGCCAGGATCTCTCGTGCGGGAACTTCATCGTCCACAATCAATATCAGCGGTTCTTTGTCAGATCGTTTTCCGGCAGGGAGTTGAGGCCGGGGCTTGGAAACAGGGGCTGCGGAAACCACCTTTCCTGCAGGGAGTGTGAAACTGAACCGAGCGCCTTTGCCAAATTCACTTTCTACCCAAATTTGGCCGCCCTGCTTCTCCACCAGGCGCTTGGTGATGGCCAGACCCAAACCCGTTCCCTCATGTGCGCCTTCACCATCAACTTGCCGGAACTCTTCAAAAATAACCTGCTGGTCTTCAGAGCGAATACCAATTCCAGTATCGGTAACAGAAACACAAATGTAGCCGTCTTCTTCAGCACACTGGATGCTGACCTCGCCGCCTTTTGGGGTGAATTTCACCGCATTGCTTAAAAGGTTATAGAGGATTTGCTTAAACCGAACTCGGTCCGCATATATGGGGCGAGCCACAGGGATTTCATGTGTTACTTGAATGTTTTTTGGGATCGCCAATGGACGGATGGTGGAAAGAACCTCAGGTAAAGTGTCTTTTACCTGAAATTCTTCGCAGCGTATTTCAAGCTGGCCGGCTTCCACTTTAGAGAGATCAAGAATGTCATTAATTAACTGTAGGAGGTGATGCGCACCGTTTTTAATGTGCGTGATAAAACGTTTTTGTTTCTCGTTTAATTGTCCTGCGGTCCCATCATCCAGAAGCCCGGAAAAGCCAACAATTGCGTTTAACGGGGTGCGCAATTCGTGGCTCATACTGGCCAGGAATTTGCTCTTGAGCTTTGTAGCCAGCTCTACTTCACGGTTACGAATTTCCAATTGCTGGTTTGCCGAGGCCAGGCTTGCAATGAATTTGCGTTTTTGTTCTTCATCTCGTTTTTTCTGGCTGACATCGACTGCGACAACTACTTCAGCCGAGAAGTCAGCAAAGTTGAGCGGGTAAGAGGTGATTTCAACATCAATCAGGGAACCATCTTTTCGCAGATGTTTCCAGTCGCTGCCATGTTCTCCTTCAGTGCTCTTCACGCTTTCCAGTAAAGCGGGAACATCCTCAGCCGGGCGAATGTCTTTCACTGTCATGGCCAGAAATTCGTCCGCAGAATAGCCATAGTTACGAACGGCAGCGCTATTCACGGCAAGGAACCGCAATGTCTCCCGGTCATAAACCCAGGTTGGAAATGGATTATTGCTGAACAGCCTGCGATGCCGGTCTTCACTTTCCTGTAACCGGCTTTCTGCCCGCCTGCGTTCATTAACGTCTTTGCGGACCGCAAAATAGATTAGATCGAGCATGGCAATTTGAAAGAAGACGATAAAACAAAATGCAATCGCTGCCCGAGAGCTGTTTCCCTGTGCCTTTTTCTCGCGAATGCTTTCCAGTTGCTCCTCTTCCGTCTTCATGCCTGCGATTGTTGCCCGAACGGTGGCAGTCTCCGCTTTTCCGTGACCAATAAGAATTTGCTGCCGCGCTGCCTCAAATCCGCTTTCGTGCCGGGAGTTGATGGTCTTATCGAGCGCGGTGAAGAGCGCCATGATCTGCGTACGCAAGGCATCAACACGCGTTTGCTGAGTCTGATTATTGGTTGTCAGTTGTTTCAGACGGTCAACGTGATCCAGAACATCTGTAAATGAGTCACGGTATGGTTTTAAATCGTTGTTTTCTCCCGTGAGCAGATATTCGCGTACTGCTGAGTTCCAGTCATCAAGCGCAACCTGGGTTGCGTTTAATTCTGCAATTACCTCATGCGCGTGTCCTATCCAGCGAGTGTTTTCCAGGGATTGCTGCGCATTCCTGTACGTTATGGCTGCAACCAGTACCAGAAGAAGGCCAACCAGGGACAGGCCGATTGCGGTTTTGCGCTCAATGGAGGCGTTCATAAAATGAATTCGTTTTTTCACTGGGGAAGAGAACACGGCTGAGTTCAGAACACACCTGTCAAAACCGATTGCGAGCGTAATGGCTCAGAGCCTTTCAATAATTTCTTGAATTCAGAAAAGACGTTGGCATCCCACCAACCCCGGGCAATTTCCTGCTCCATCGTTTCCAGGGCTTCTGTCACTGATAGTGCGGCTTTGTAAGGTCTGGCGGTGGTTAGCGCGTCGTATACATCCACAATTTGCAGTATTCGCGCCGTTATTGGTATTTGCTCGCCTTTCAGACCATCTGGATATCCTGTTCCATTCAGCTTCTCATGGTGGTGCCGGATGATCGGCAGAACCAAACGGAATGATTTAAGAGGAGCACAGATGCGCTCACCTACAACAGGGTGCTCACGCATGACCTTCCATTCCTCTTCCGTCAAGCGCGCCGGTTTAAGCAGAATGGCATCCGGTACTGCCACTTTTCCTATGTCATGAACAATGCCGGCGCGGGAGAGCGCAGTGATTTGATCAGCAGCAAGCCCCATCCGTTGGCCCAGGCGAGATGCGCAGTCTGATAAGCGAGAGCAATGGCCTTGTGTATAAGGATCCTTCTCTTCAATGCTGCGCGCCAGCGCAAAGAGCACGGACTCTGCTTGTTCCAGTTCGTCCGTATGCGCCTTCAATTTAAGCAAAGACCGAACGCGAGCAAGCAACTGGCTCTGATCCACAGGCCGGGTAAGAAAATCATCTGCTCCGGCTTTAATTCCTGCCATACGGTCTTGCGTGTCAGAGAGGGCAGTAACCATAATGACCGGGGTGAGGCAGGTTTCTTTATTGCTCTTAATTTTTTCGCATACCTCAAACCCGTCGAGGTGAGGCATCATTACATCAAGCAAAACGAGATCAGGTCGTAAAGACTTGAATAATTGCAGGGCTGCAGCGCCGTCTGCGGCCGTGACTACCGTATATCCAGCAGCCGTCAGCATCTCTTCAAATAGCACTCGATTCGGCCAATGGTCATCGGCAACAAGAATCGTTCCGTTTACTCTCTCGTCGGAGACATCCATAATTCTTGCTTATTGTCACACTACGCCAAAGCTATAGCCATGTTACGATGGTTACCTTTTATTTGGTTCCAAAATGGAACGGAAAGCCATTAGCAAAGATTAATAAACTGGCTTAATCGAAGTGGGACTACGAAAATTAGAAATTCTTAGAATGCCTGGTATAGGTAATTCCCAGACACTTGCTGTTCACACCTCAATATTTTGCAGGGGCTATCTCTTGCCGTCGAGGCTGGCCCACTCACCCGACTATGAAGCTGGCCCAATAAAAAGGTGCGCGCGGTTCTTGCGCCTGAGCATTGGCAATAAGACGCAAACGAGCTATTTGGTCGTTTTGTCTTTCTTGACGTTCGCCAAGCTGGCCACAATCTGCTGGAAATCCTTATCGTCGCGTATCCGGTCAAAGGCGTTGTCATCCAGCGCCTTTGTGCTGGTCAGGCCTTTTTTCAGCGCTTTCTTCAGCGCCTCGACCGCCGGTTTTTTCTCTCCGAGTTCTGCGTCAGCGGAGGCCAGCAGGTAACTGGCCCATGGGCTATCCGGCTGGATGATCTCGCAAGCCCGGAACATCTCTTTGGCGGAAGCATAATCTTTCTTGAGCATGGCCTTTTGTCCGTTTTCAACCGCAAAGGCAAAAGCTGAAGCCAGTCCGCGCGTGATCGCCTGCTTTTGCGCGAGATTGGAAGTTCCTTTCTGCTGGCGATAGGCATCGCTCGCCGCCGATTCGAGTTGCTCAAAAAAATCTGAGCGCTCATCTGGCCGCTCGCTAATGCCTGCCACCAGATCGCCCACCTTTTTTGCCACGGTGTCCTGTAACTCCAGTATGGCAGCTTCATTCTTTTTGGCTTTGCGGAATGCATCTGATTCGGCCAGCGTTTTGGCCATCGCTTCCTGGTCTTTTACGTCGCGGAACGTTTTGAAATCAGTGGTGATTGCACGATAATCCCGCACAGCCGCCAGAATATCGCCGTTCTTCTGCTCCGCTTGCGCCGCTGCCAACCGCTGCTCAAATTGCTGGTTTACAAAATTCTTGTCCACGCCGGTCAGGCCTTTTACCATCGCGCGCAGTTGCAGCCAGGCCAGCGCTTGGTCGGCGAACTCTGGAGGCATCCAGGTGTGCGGGCCGTCATAAACCACAAACCGGTTCACCGCGTTGCGTGCATCCAAGGCTTCTTTCAGGTGCAGCAGTTCGGAATAATTGAAATCTGTGGTTCCGGCCACCAGGAACAAGTCTGAAACTTCAGGGCCGGGCAGGGGAGCACTTGACGGCAAGCCTGCGCCATTGGCGATAACCCCTGCAATGCAGGTTTTGCAGTTCACCGCAATCGATGTCGCTACACGCGCGCCGCCTGAGAGCCCCGCAACATAGACACGTTGCCGGTCAATGGAGTAGCGATCTTCTACATCCTGCCCAAGCAGCCGGACGGCGTTTGCAGGATTTTCAAAGTTGCGTGAGTTATTGCTACCAACGACGATGAAACCGTATTTCTCCGCCGCATCATGAAAGAGCTTTACCGGAACTTCGCCGCGGCCAGCGGGATCAAAAGCCAGTAGCAGAGGCCATTGTTTGGCAGGCGTATAAGCAGATGGCAGGTAGAGCGCATAGCTGTTTGTGGGATCGGCTGTTACCGCCACTGAAGCATGGACAACGCCTGGCGTAGGCGTTTGCGCGTGGGCCGCCAAAGCCAGGGCACAAACCATCATCAGCAGAAGGGATTTCCGCATAGCTTTATTGTGACGGATTGAGAGAGTGGTTGTCACCCAATCCGCTGAATTGCTGGGATGAAACGTAGCCGCCGGTTTCCGCGCGCTCCTAAAGGTTTCAACGCTGAAGTGCATGTCCTTACGGGGTTCATTTCCGAAAACAGAACAGAGAAAGAGGATTCGCTGGGCTTTAACACCGCAGAATTTATATTGGCCCCTGATTTACATCCCCGCCAAAAACGCAACCCATTTCCTTAAATTTGTTTGGAGGCAAAGCAATGCAAATCAAAAAGCTCCACCACAGTCTCCCGTTGCTGACCCGCGCTGTATTGGCGCTGGCGGTTATGGTCACCCTCCTCCCCCTCACCGCGAGAGCTGACGATAATACCGTCACCTTCCTGCGCACGGATAATCCTGGAAGCTGGTTTAGAAACGTGGCCGGCCCTATTGCCGGCACGCAATCCCTGGCGGTGGCAAATCCCGGAGTTCAGGTCAGGTTTAAAGGCGATTCTGCCGGTGTCCACACCGTTACCAGCCTGATATTTCCGACGGGCGCTCAGGGCATGCCGTTTGATTCCGGCACTCTGCCCAATGACGCCCAGGTGCGGTTTACGCTGACAACGCCCGGACTCTACGTCTTCACCTGCAAGATTCATCCTTACATGTTTGCCGCCGTCATTGTGGATGACCCGGCTACCCCCGGACTGGACCTGGGCGAAAGCATCACGCTGGTGAACGGCATCACGGTGCCTACCAGCAGCGATCTCGCAACGCGCCTGCTGCGCACGTTCTTTATCGCTACCAATCCCGCCAACTGGCAGGACCACACGCTGGCTACATGGCACATCACCTATCCTGATGTGAACGTAAGAATCACCGGGGGCGCCGTGGTGAATCTGCCTGCCGTGCTGAATGCACGCTACGGAAATGACACGCCAATGGCTACGCCTTTTAACCCGGCAACTCCTGGCGTGGGCGAAGTCTGGGTAGATACGCAGTTCGAATTGACCAAGCACAAAGATAAGCCGGGAACCTCTACCAGCGTGAATGCAACCTCATGGGTGCCAATTCGCAAAGTGGCATTGCCGCAGGTTGATATGAATAATCCGCATAACATGTGGACAGACAAAAACCAAACCATGATCTACCAGACCCAGTGGTTTGATTTCCGCATGAGCGTATTCAATCGCACTACGGGAAAACTGGTTCGTGACGTTGAGGTCGGCCCCGATCCTTCCCACGTAATGACTCGCACTGACACTGACCATCTGCACGTGGCCCTGGATGGCGAAGACAGCCCCTTTGCCGTGGTGCAGTTGACGCCCGGTTGCCGCAATATCGAACGGCTTATCAATATCGATGAAGGCCATCCACACGCGCACTGGATGGGCCATGACGGCAAGACCATGGTCACGCCCAACACGTTCAGCGATACTTCAACGATTTTTGATTTCAATACTGACTCGGTTCGCGCACTGGTGCACACCACCGGCGCTCTGCCCATCGCAACCGGCATGATGCCTGATGACAGCAAGTATTACGTCGATAATTTCCTTGATAGCACGATCGACGTGGTCAACACACAGACCGGCGCGATCACAAAAACCATCAATCTGCTGGCGAATTACGACCCCATCTCCGGCGCCATTGCTGGCCCGGTAGGCGCTTTGCCGATTCAAACTCCAGTAAGTCCTGATGGCAAAGTCATGGTCACCGCCAATATCCTTACCGATACCATCACACTCGTGGATACAAAAACCGACACGCTGGTAGCCATGCTGCTTTGCGATGCCGGTTGCCACGGCGTGCAGTGGGGCGCTAAAAAAGGCGGCGGATATTACGCCTACGTCAGCAGCCAGTTTTCCAACACGCTGGAAGTGGTTGATCCGAACCCAGACGGCAGCGGTGATCTGACGCACGCCCAGGTTGTGGGAAGAATCCTGTTGAAGACGCAGCCCGGCACCGCGGTTGACGACCAGAATGTCGGCCTTGATGGCATGGGCGGACAGGGCGTCCTGCCGATTCCTGTGGTTTACAACGGCTGGGTGCAGAACCTGCCCGCAGCCTTTAAACAACTGCTCACTCCTGATCAGCTGAACCCGTTTCCGGCGAAGTAGCAAGCCTGCTTAGCAAAGAGGGAAATCAGGACAGAAGAATGGCTGGCCGTAACAGGCCAGCCATTTGTATTCAAATGGTTAAGATTTTCAAGTGACTACCGAATTCAGAGCCGGATATCAATACGCGATGAACTATTGCAACGCGCCGGCTTTTTGCAGCGGCGTAAGGGTTGGGCGATGTTTGGCTGTCTCTACCTGCACCATCACCACGCATGCCGGATCGCCCTGCAACATGCAGCGCGACTCCAGAACGCTCACATCTTCCTTATAGTGTTTGGCTGCGCCTTTCACAATGCCCTTGAGCAGGGCGCACATTCTGCGCGCTGAGTCGTAAGAGATCATCACTTTGTCATCGGCAAGACGGGTAACGGCCAATCGCGGCGGCGTTACGCCCTGATGAAAGCGCACTACTTTGTGGATGGTCTCCTCTGTATTGCACAGAAAATCCAGGAAGCCCCATTCCGGTTTCACCAGAAAACTGTATTGCGCAATCAACTGCGGCGCAATGAATTCGCCAAAATCCTCCAGAACCGCATTGGCTGTAATCCCAGTCATGTTGCAGGCTGTGTTCACCAGGGCAAGTATGTCTCCATCCGGATACACTGCGGCCGCTATATACATATTGCCCTTGAGACCGGCATTTTCCAGCAATGCATTCCATGTTTTTGCGTCAAACTTAGTTTCGACGTACCGCTTGAGTTCTGAGAATATCAACCCGTGCATAAAGTCGTTCCCCTCTGTAATCCGTGATTGAAAGTGATATTGGCGGCATCATACCTGTCCGCCTCAACATCTGAACCCAGGATTGTTCCATTTTCGGATTTCAGGAATAGACGTCCGAAAGGTCAGTCACCGTTGTGGACGCCACAGAACTTGAAGTAAGTGAAGGTTTTGCTGGCAGGGAACCAGGGACGAAACATTTGGTCCCAATTCTTTAGAAAATCTAATTACCCTTGTTACTGGCGGCTCGTTAGCTCTTAAGGCTACGCTTTTCTCGCATGATTTCCAGAGCCTGGATGCACGACCACGAGTTTCTCTCCGCTCTGGTCTATATCGCGATTTCTCTTGCGCTCATTGGTGCATTTACCTGGGTGGAACGCCGCTACTTGCAGAAATAACCAACCTGATCTATTGCCACATCCTACAGGCTTAGTTTGCCGTCAGACCAGAAAATGAATCCCAGAATTGCTTCTCAGTTTGCGGCTGAGCAACGCTCACCGGATACATAATCATTACTGCATAGGCATAGTTTTTGCCCCAATAGAGATTGCCATCAATCAACACTTTGGTGGTTTGCATGTCACAAGTCAGGTGGTACCAGTGGCCAATATAGCCATCAAGCGAAGGCGTCGGCGCCTGCTCAGAATCCACGGAGCACTTGGGCAATTCTTTGAATACAGCGTTTTTAAAGACCTCATAGGTAGCATTGTCCACGGTTTGCGGGCTGGAGTGGACCGTATAGATAACGGTATAAATGGCGGATTCATAACGCGCCATGAGGGTATGCGATTTCACATTCTCATCGCTGCTGTTGACGGTGTCGTCCGGGGTGCCCGGAAACAGGACCGTAAAATTGCCTTCCTTGTTGTCGTATTTCTTCCAGACATCTGTTTGCGCAGCCAGCGGAAGGGCCAGCAGATAAATCGCCAAGGCGGGTAAAACCAGCTTCCGAATCATATTTGTCTCCTTGTTGCAGAAATTGATCTGGGCCCAATATTGCGCTGATTTTCGCATGGGCTTACTGGCAGGCAAAGGATCTGCAAAGGTTATCTGATTACCGAGGTAAGGTGTCTTGCGAGGATCTTATAGCTGCTTTAGCCACCCAAGAAGGTCGGCTGTAACCTCATCGCGATTGGTTTCATTGAACAGCTCATGGCGTGCTTCAGGATAAAAGCGGTGCTCCAGCCTGGAGAACTCTGCTGCACGATAATCTTCCAGCCACAGCTTAAGCTGGCGGGTATTGCCGCTCACCGGATCGCGACCACCGGCAATCACGTAGATAGGCAGCGTCTTGGGGACACGCTCGCGGTGCTCCGGAGTAGAAACAGCGTCCCAGCCATCCAGCAAATCAATCCAGAGCTGCACCGTAGCTGGAAATCCGCAGAGCGGATCGGCAGTGTATTTATCCACCTCGGCGGGATCGCGGGAGAGCCAATCGAACGCAGTCCGCGCAGGAGCAAACTTTTTATTGAAAGCGTCAAAGGTAAGCGACTGGATCAATTTGCTTCTTCCGCGCGCTCCCAACCGCAGGCGTTCGGCGCGAGTAATGCCTCGCCCAATGGCCGCCAGCGAAGTAGGCTTGCCATTTGCGCCGGAGAGCACAATCCCCGCGAGTGAGTCTCCATGCTCGCCAATAAACTGTTCTGCCAGGATCGATCCCATGGAGTGGCCAATGAAGATAAGCGGAAGGTCCGGATGCGCAGTGGCAATGTACTGGTTCAACCGCCAAAGATCATCCATGCACTTTTGCCATCCATCTTGTTCGGCGAAAAAGCCAAGATCGTCCGGTGATTTTGCGGTGCGTCCGTGACCTCGATGGTCATTGGCATAGACTACGTAGCGCGCAGCGGTAAGCGATTCCGCCAGTCGCGCATAACGTCCAGCATGTTCTGCCAGGCCATGCGCAATCTGCACAGCAGCTATAGATGGAGCTGCTGGCAGCCAGCGATAAACAAATAGCTCTACGCCATCTGTACTGGCCAGAATGAAGTTTTCTGTTTTCATTAAACCTGGGTTAGCAATCCCCAGCTTAGATCAGCATTCTTACGCTGCTGTCCCCGCGCCATGGCACTTTTTATATTTTTTGCCTGATCCGCAGGGGCAAGGATCGTTTCTGCCGACCTTGGCTTGACCGCGCACCACTTGCTGAGGCGCGGCGCTGTTGCCGTTCGATCCGGCCATACGTGCCTGCTCCAACTCTCTCTTTTTACGGCGTTGGAACTGTGCTTCCAGATCATCCATTGAGGTTGAAGCGCGTTTGCGTGGCGGCGGAGGCGGTAGCTCGTCGCCATCGTTTTGCGGCAGCGCAGCCGCAGCAGCCTGTTGGGGCTGCGCTTCCACAATCTGCATGTGGAACAGATAGCGGATCGTATCTTCCTGGGAGCGGCGCATCATGTTCTCAAACATATCGAACGATTCGCGCTTGTACTCCACCAGCGGGTCGTGCTGGCCGTAACCACGCAGCCCGATGCCTTCTTTCAAGTGGTCCATGGCCAACAGGTGGTCTTTCCACTGCGTATCCAATACGCTCAGCATGATCATGCGCTCGTGATAGCGCATGGCGTCGCTGCCAATCTGCTTTTCCTTGGCGTCGTAAATATTCCTCAGCTTTTCAAAGATCGCGTCGCCCAGCTCCTGGCGATTCAACTGATCGGCCGCAATACCTTGCTTGGTCATGTCCAGCCCAAACTGCTCAATCAAGAATTTGTTCAGGCCGTCCGTGTCCCATTGGTCTGCGTGGATGTTGCGCGGCGCAAAGCGGTCCAGCGCATCCGCCACCATGGAGGCAACGTAATCATCCAGGATCAGCTCTTTCTGGTCGATCCCAGAAAGCAATTCCTTGCGCAGCCCATAAACTGCCACGCGCTGCTTGTTCATTACGTCGTCATATTCCAGCACGTGCTTGCGCGACTCAAAGTTCTGCGCTTCCACCGCCTTCTGCGAGGCTTCAATGCGGCGCGAGATCATGCGCGACTCGATTGGCACGCCTTCTTCCATACCCAGCTTTTGCAGCAGGTTTGAGATCCACTGCTTGGCCACGAAGATGCGCATCAGATCATCTTCCAGTGAGAGGAAAAAGCGCGATGATCCCGGATCGCCCTGGCGGCCGGCGCGTCCACGCAATTGGTTATCAATGCGGCGGGCCTCGTGGCGTTCCGTGCCCATAATATGCAGTCCGCCCACAGCCACAACCTCATCGTGCTCGGCGTCAGTGTCTTTTTTGTGTTTGCCGTAAATCTCGTTCCACTTATCCACCGGGCACTGATACTCAACCCCGTTGTAATAGAAGACAATGTGCTCTGAGGTATCCTGCTGCAGCACTACCTCGCCGCCGGCCGTACGCAATTGTTGCGCAACACCTTTCTTCACCGTTTCCTGGCGCGCTGTGAACTCAGGATTGCCTCCCAGCAGAATGTCAGTTCCGCGGCCGGCCATGTTGGTGGCAATTGTTACCTGGTTGAGCCGGCCTGCTTGTGCCACAATTTCCGCTTCGCGCTCATGGTATTTGGCATTCAGCACCACGTGCTTCACTGCTTTTTTCTTCAGCAGCTCTGAGAGCCGCTCAGATTTCTCAATGGACGTGGTGCCCACCAGGATGGGCCGTCCTTCAGCGCTGATTTTCTGAATCTCATCGGCTACTGCGTAGTATTTTTCCTTCTCCGTGCGATAGACGATATCAGGGTTTTCCACTCGCAGCAGCTTGCGGTTGGTAGGGATAATCGCCACTTGCAGGGCGTATATCTTTTCAAACTCCTCTTTTTCGGTTTCCGCCGTTCCAGTCATGCCGGCCAGTTTTCTGTACATGCGAAAATAGTTCTGGAATGTAACCGTGGCCAGCGTCTGCGATTCGCGTTCAATCTTGACGCCTTCCTTGGCTTCCACGGCCTGGTGCAAACCATCTGACCAGCGTCGTCCCGGCATCAGGCGGCCAGTGAACTCATCCACAATAATGACTTCGCCGTCTTTCACCACGTATTCAACATCGCGGCGGTACATGGCGTGGGCCTTCATCGCGGTTTCAACGTGGTGCTTCATCGCCCAATTTTCCGGGTCGGCGATGTTTTCAATTC